>Ga0307515_10000612_pt1 | contig 83526 bp, 54 predicted proteins | sample 17_EM_MG_FD_194513 | JGI IMG/M metagenome (GOLD analysis project Ga0307515, IMG submission 194513) | Populus trichocarpa ectomycorrhiza microbial communities from riparian zone in the Pacific Northwest, United States - 17_EM | ecosystem: Host-associated > Plants > Roots > Unclassified | place... | reverse complement strand
CAGGAATTTATACAAAGCAGAACGTCGCGCTTGCATGTGAGGGTTGATATGAATGATGAAAAAGATGGCAGCGATTTCAATCCTGAGGACTTCCTTGCATGCTTCATGGCTGCAGCAGAGGTGGCATCTAGGTGGTCCTCTCTTACCCTCGTTTCGCCTCCGCCTCATGGAGAATACGAGGCCCTGCAGATCTCGCAGCCCTTGACGCACCTCGAATCCTTCAAATTGGCCCACGGCTTTGGCACGTTCGTGGAGCCTCTCATGATTGCAATCAGCATAAGTGCCCCTCCTAATCTCACTACGATTCACCTCGGAGATCCTGCCGCTGTGCACTTCCTCGCACAACCTGATTGTTTGCATATCAGCCATTCCCTAACGACTCTTAAGATACGGCTGTCCAAGAGGATGTATAGCCCTGTGGATATCCTTCCACACCTCCACAGGCTGGAGATCTTCGAGGCCCGCCACCTTTGCCTCCCAATCTATCCACCAGATACCTCCCTTCCTCTTATCCATACCCTTTATTCCTTGAATCTGAAGTCTGCTTCTATCCAGTGGATGGCTGGCCGTGTTTTCCATACCCTAAGGAAATGCCATATCGTATTTCCGCGCCACGTTGACATTTTGGAGGAATTCCCGCCTATTTCCATGCCGTCTTGCGTCAATCTTTTATATCACTTCAATGACCTTCACCCCTTTAAACATTTTCGCCTCCCTTCACTCAAGTCGTTGGACGTGAAAAGTGGGCAGTGGAATGTCTCGAGAGGGGATCCTCAGTTTGTAGCTTCATACCCTGTATTTGCTGGAGCGACGGGCCTAACTGAGCTGCACCTGGATATTCAATGCAGTGAGAAGTTGTTGGTGTACATGCTGAGCCTTGTACCACACTTGACAATACTGTGGCTGAAACTTGCCCGCCCCAATGTTTTGAGCACGACTTTCTTCCGGGAATTTATTTTTAAAGATCCTCATGCTGATTGCCTCTCTGACATGGGACTCTGTCCATCGTTGATGTTCCTTCATCTCCAATACGGGAGATGGCTGAGGGACCCAGACAAAAAGGCACTCATTGTAACCTTTGGTGACATTGTAGAATCACGGAATTCTAAGCTACATGGCTCATTCAAGCTCACGTTGAGCATTGATGGAGCAGATATGTCATGCTGGTCAGTTGATAAGCCATTGAGGAAATCCCAGGACTTAGGGTCTGAGCACCTTACACTTGGTATTTTGGTTCCACGTGGCATCGTTCCTATATCAATAACATTGCCTCGGGATAGCTTTATTGCATTACCTATAAAGAAGGCAGAATATCTGCGCTTACGGCAGCTCGATTCCACGTCTTCCTTTGAATTCATCTCTACTCGTAATCACGTGGAACTGATGGTACACGACCATTACCGACCGCCACCGCCGACCTCACCGCCTTGTGCCTTTCCCTTTTCTGATTCACTCAAGGTCCTGGTCGTGGAAGGCTATGATCTTTCATTTTTGGCCGGTCACACCCTGGACAAGCTCGAGAGATGCAGGGTAGTGAAATCACGTAATTCTTTTGGTGCCTCTCCAAGCGTGTTCACTAAGACAGAGATGCCTGTCTGCACCAGGTTAGACGTGGATGATCCCTACTTGCTTGCCACCTTCGAAATCCCGCAGATCTATGAGCTTGCTTTGAATTTTTCACGTCCAGACTGCAGGACAATTTGGGAGAAACGTATTGCAGTGAATAAAAAGCTTTCAAGGTTGAAACTCCTACATATGAAGGCCTGGCCATTTGATGGAAAACTGATCCCAATTCTTGGGTCGTTACCGTCGCTTCAAACCTTGATTATCAGCCCTCCGCTTCGTGTGGACCAATTATATACCTCTCGACTGATCACTGCGATTGCCCATGTTCTGATGGTCCCCTACATAACAAATACTGCAATTTCTGGACTGGAACAAACGAGCGGCGAGCAGGGGAGGGTGGTCTATCTCTGTCCTAGGTTGCAGCACTTATGGATTGAGGTTGAAGATTCCCGGCTGGAGCAAGAGCTGATACCAACTCTCCAAGGGATTGCCGGTCTTCGTGCAGCTGGTGGGTTTCCATTGAAGAGCTTCACTTTTTTCAAGATTCGGTCTAGCCCTGGAAGCAAGTGTGAACTGATTGGGCAGGATGGGAGCTTTACTATGGAAAATATTGTTCTAGCTGAGGCGGCTGAGGAATTTCAATTGGACATTTAGCTTGTATGGTACCACCTGATCACATAAATGGCCGTTGGAATACATGTGTGTAGTGCTCCCCCGTGCTTATGTAGGCTTCGGCCGGTTGTTCGAAATGTTTATAGAATATGTGGTGCAAGGAGCTGACTACACCAGAAGTCACTTATATTACAATGAACTTATTAATCTAGCATTCCTGGGTGTAATACTATTCAATGTAAGCGGAGTGCGTTTGGCGCGTGCAGGAGATGATTCGATTTGGGCTAGATCGAGCGCCTGGGACAGCTGAGATAGCAGCGAGTTTGGTCACAAAATACAGAATTGAGTTGTTCATGTCGCACATTTGTTGAGTGACCATATGTGTTTGTTGATTGGTTCCTCAACCCGTAGGTTTCTGCCAACATAGTCCGAATCGTTGCTAAGGTTGACCTTGCGACCAGGTATCAAGACAAGATTCCTGATATTCTTATGGCGTTCTCCTTTGGCGGAGCCATCTGGATGATAGAGAAATCAGGGGCAGCGATGAACGATGTCCTTCCGGGAACGCCCGGCGCGTGTATTTGTATGGTCGTGCGGTGTTGGCGTGACATTACTCGTCGGTGGATGGTTGAACACCTTGAGTGCGCATCGGGAAACGCACAGCTCAGCTACCCTGGCAAAGTTGCAATGCCGTGAGGGTTGATGCCTATCGCGTTTTGGCTTGGCGTACAGGAGTATAGAGGAATCTGGAGGGCCAGAGGCTGTGAAGGACAATACGAGGCTAGGGAAGTGAGCGGCTGGGAATCATTGGTGACAATCGAATGGCAGCGCTTTCTGATGCACTTTCGGTATACGGCTTCAACACCGCTGGGGTAACGTTTTGAGTCCGACTTGGTACAGGGATCGATTCGTGGAGTGGGCCGAGGAGATATCGAGGATGTCGTTGTGATTTTCGGCTTAGTGGTCCAAACGAAAACAAGTTGCGTGGGGTTTGTGACTCTATTGAAGACCGATCCGCCCGCTTCTGGTTGTTGTCCAATCACTTGTTGTTGGATATCGGGAATTTTTCGGTAAAATCCCTATGCGTCTGCCATGCCCTATTCGAATAGTTATGCCTGATTATTGGAGGCAAAGTGATATAACCTCCGTGTGCTACGCACACTGCTCTATCACGGACAATCCTTTTTACGCGATCCGCAGTATTATGATTCCGATGTCACACGATGTATCTATAACTACAGATCGTAGCTACCAATGTGATACATGCTTAGGAACCATTCCCTCATAATCGAAGACTTGTTCGTCTCGCATCGACAATTCTACTCGAGTAGCCGAACGAACGAACCTGTACATTTTGCCACGCACAGGTCCTTTGTTTCGCTAACGACTAGTTCCGTTCCGACCGAGAGAGCGTCGGGCGAGTCGGGCCACAGGAATTATGAATACCCGACTGAGGCGTACACTTTCCCCGACAGCAAAATAGCTCCTCGGAAGCCGTTATCGGGTGAAACCGCTCACTCAGAGACATTCATCTGACCGGCCATCGTCTTCGGCGCGGGCTGTGTCCATGCACACAGGGCCGACCAGCGGTGCACGAGTGTATTCCAGCCGCCATTGAACGTTCGTTGACTCTCGCCATCTCCCCAGTGCTCACCAGCTAGCATTTGTGTCAAATCATGCCCCGGGCTCGTCCGTTGCTGCCCCCCGGCGAAGCAGAACTCATCCCAATGGAAATACTCTCTGAAATCTTTCTTCTCATAGTACCAAGTTGGCCGTGGTTTAGAAGGAACTTGATGCTGGTGTGCCGACGCTGGAATTCCATTATCCTTTCAACTCCAGGTATCCATTCTCAAGTAACGATCAGAAGAGCAACTCAGAAGGAAGTCGTCCAAGCATTTATACATGGCAGAAAGTCGCGCTTGGATGTGACGGTTGATATAAATGATGAAAAGGATGGCAGCGATTTCAATGCTGAGAGCTTTCTTGCATGCTTCATGGCCATGGCCGAGGGAGCATCTAGATGGTCTTCTCTTAGGCTCATTTCACCTCCACCTCATGGAGATCACAAGGCCTTGCAGATCTTGCAGCCTTTGGAGCGCCTTAAAGTTATCAACGTGGCCCGCGGTTTTGGCGGGTTCATTGAGCAACTCATTACTGCAATCAGTAACAGCTCCTCTCCCAATCTCACTACAGTGGTCCTTGCGGATCCGGTTGCCGTACTCTACCTTGTGCAACCTGCGGGGTTGCACATCACCCACTCCCTCACGACTCTTAAGATCCAGCTATCCAAGAGGACGGATGTCCCTGTGGATATTCTTCCACACTTTCATAGACTGGAGATCTTCGAGGCCCGCCACCTTTGCCTCCCATTCTATCTACCAGATGCCCCCCTTCCTCTTACCTATACCCTCCAGTCCTTGTATCTGAAGTCTGTTTCCGTCCAGTGGATGGCCGGTCATGTTTTTCCTGCCATAAGGACATGCAATATCATATCTCCGCACCATGTTGACATTATCCAGGCCCTCCAGCCTGTTACTATGCCGTCTTGCTTCGATTTTACATATCATTCCAATAATCTTCATCCTCTTACACGATTTCATCTCCCTTCACTTCAAATGTTGAACGTGAAATGTGGCCAATGGAACGTCTGGAGAGGGAATCCTCAACTTGCAGCCCTATGCCCATTGGTTGCTAGCGAGGCAAAGACCCTGACTTCCCTGATCTTGGATATTGAGTGCAGTGAGCAATTGTTGGTCTATATGTTGAGCCTTGTACCAGCCTTGGAAATCTTGGAGCTGCGACTTGCCCGCCCCAATGCTTTGAGCACGGCTTTCTTCCAGGCATTTATTGTCAGAGAACTTAATGACGACAGTGCCTCTGACATTGTTGGGTCACCAAGCCAGGCCATTGCTCCACTATGTCCATTGTTGGATTCACTTCGTCTCCATTACAGGAGATGGCTGAGGAGCCCAGACAACAAGGCACTCATTGTAGCCCTTGCTGGTATTGTGGCATCACGGGTAAATTCCATATTAGATCTCGAGTTAAGCTTTGATGGACCACTTGACTCATTTGGTACACACTGGTCAATTCATGGGCCAGTGAGGAAACCCCAGAATTTAGGGCGTGCAGATCTTATCCTCGGTATTGAAACTCCACACGGCACAATTCCCGTATCATTACCTTCAGTCCCATATCTCTATGTCCCTATCCCACTACCTTTTGAGGAGGCAGACTATCTTCGCTTGTGCCGTTCTCGTTCTCGTTCAGGTTCTCTTGAATTTCGCTTTACTCATGACCACACAGAAATGATGATTGCATATGACTATGACCCGCCACGACCAACCTCACTGCCTTGTGCTTTGCCCCTTTTTTCTGCACTCAGGGTCCTGGTAGTGGAAAGGGCTGATCCTTCATTTTTGGCAGGCCACACCTTCCACAAGCTCGAGAGATGCAGGGTAGTAAAATCACGTAATCCGTATGGTGTCTCTCCAACCTTGTTCACAGAGACAAGAATGCCTGTCTGCACCAGAGTAGATGTAGATGATCCCTACTTGCTTGCCACCTTCAAGCTTCCACAGGTCCATGAGCTGGCCTTAAAATTTTCAGATTTAGACTGCAGTATAACTTGGGAGAAACATATTGCAGTGAATGCAAATCTGCCAGGACTGAGTCTCCTGCATATAAAGGATTGGCCGCTTAATGGAGATCTGATCCCAATCCTTAGATCACTACCATCGCTTAAAACCTTGATTATTAGTACTTCGCTCGATGTCGCGTCATTTAGGGCCTTCCTTCCAATGGATGCAAATGAGACCTCTGGACTGAAACAAACGAGTGGTGAGGGGCAGACGTTGGCTCTTCTCTGTCCTAGGTTGCAGAGTTTACAGATTGAGGATCAAGATCCATCGGTGAAGCCAGAGCTGATACATATTCTCAAAGACATTGTCACTCTTCGTGCAGCGTATGGGTCTCCATTGAAGAACTTTCCTGTTTTTGATTTCTGGACTGAGCCTGGAAGCGAGAATGAGCTGATTGAAAGGGATGGGAACTTTCCAATGGAGAATATTGTTCTGGATGAGGAGTCGGATGAGGAGTCGGATGAGGAGTCGGATGAGGAGTCAGATGAGGAGTTGGATAAGGAGTCAGATAAGGAGATCTGTGGGAAGACTAAAGGATTTACATTAGACATTTAACTTGTCTCGCACAACTGGCTTTGTCACAGAAATGGCATTGGAGTGTATGTAAATAGTGCTCCCTCGTACTTATGCAGATCCCCATTGTTTGATATATCAATAGAAGAGGTGATGAAAGGAGCTGAATAACTGGAGATCTGTCATGGAACGGGTATTAGCAGAAAAATATGGCTTGACACACACGTGCGTCGGTGTTACGTTTCGTAGTTCAACTGTAATGAAAGTAACGTCTAATAGCCTGGGTTTAAACCTGGGGACTCTTCTTTCAGTCCCACGGGTATACGAATTCTAGTACGGACTAGTTACGTATACACGCGTTTGATAGTATAGAGTAAGACCCTGACACTGGCCGGCAGTGTTGGATGAATGGGGCGAATAGAGCGAAGGGAATCTGAGGCTAGACAAATGCACAAGGTGTTCTTTAGGTTCTAGACCTCAGATGTAACTCAGAACACAGTATACGAAATGTACTAGAGTGTGTAGTATGGAAATGGCGCTGCGCGCGCGCGGATGACAGTGATGTCTTTAGTACCAGTTCTTTATCCTGGACCTATTGTCCCTTGCACTCCGTATCTCTTATTAGATAGGATTGCTAGTGGGCTCTTAAGGTGCTATGGATAAATGTTTGTGTGGTAAAAAGTGATATACAAAAGTCCGCTCAGAGAGCCCCTTATATAGGTGCGCTCTCCGCAGCGGGATCTGCATCAACATAGCTACAGCTGCGGAAATCATACCAGATGACCCCTTTAGCAATGCATCCGCAGCTATGGAGCCTTGGATGATACATGGGTTTCTCGCGTGAGTCGATTACTTTGTACCACCGTGGTAAGCAAAGCAAGTCGACCCAGCACACGATACAAGCGAACGACCAGCGCAAGAGCAACAGTAACGCATCACCCTACCGAAGAGTAATACCCCAGAATCACTCACGACCAGTCCCAGCCCCCGTCGGGCATCCCGTTCCTCCGCTGACTCGCGCGTTCGTCAAGTCATAGCCCTCCGCCAGTACCCGTTCTATAACAGTCGGGGTGATAGGTTTATAGTGTAGGTATTTCCTAACTATTTTCCTTTGATAGGATAATAGGTTGGCCATCACCTTCGGTCACTATGTACTTGTGCGTCTAGGACCGACTTGCTATTAGCATTGGCAAAGGCCTTGTATGGGTAGAAGATCTGTCCTGTATTCTTTCTCTCTCTCTCTCTCTCTCTCTCTCTCTCTCTCTCTCTCTCTCTCTCTATTTACTTGTTTGACGGGGTGGTGCACAAGCAATCGAGAGACAAAAAACTTATGTATCAGCAGAAGGTCTGTAACTGGGGAGCACTGCTAAGCGAGTTATTTGGGATGACTTACTCAGCAGTAGCTATGTAGATACGGACATCGGCGCGGGGAGTGCCCCTATATCAGGGGCACGTACGCACCCTCGTATTTGGGTCGTGTATCGCATCAGTCCAACAAGGGGCGGGCGAGTTAATGTAAGACACTGAACAGTTCAGTTGAATCAGATGAATTAAATGAGCTTTAATAGAATTGAGATTCGGGCGTGAACTGTCGCAGCAGCTTCAAGGCATAAAGAAGGGAGCCCAATATATCGCATACCAAGTCTCGACACACTAAATACCGTCGAAAGGCCAAACGCTCGGGTTTGGGTAGAAGCTAAGAGGGATCGTTGCACCTTGGACCCTGCGCCGTCTTTTCTTGCTTTGATTACCGTGGCTTTCACCATCTCGTACTCACTAAAATCACCATACGAAAACTAGATCTTCCACCCTACCAATGTGATCCCGAATTTGCTCTATCAAAGTCATTCGACCAAGTCCACCTATTATTCCACTGCATCCAGCATTGTCTATCCTCGAGCATAACCTCTTGGTGGTGATATTATCCATATCGGCTAGTCTCCGAAACACACGTTCTATCCCCAGGTTCGTCACGCCGAGACTTCGAGTTGAATCCCGTGCTCACGGTTTCTTGCTTCACGTACAACTCAAGTGACTCTGTATCCTCCCATTCCTTACTCCATGCAACTCTTCGGTGTCTGCATACGACTCCACGATTTCGTATTCTCCACTCCGACATCTGCTCTGGCACCACGCCGCGAATTCTGTATCCTTCGCGTACCACTTTTGCCACGATACCGCCGATTAGAGCCTCATGGCTGTCCTCCAAATCCCATCGACCCTTATGCGTCTGTCTTGCACGCGTCTTGGGATCTTGAGTCGAGGTGCGCCAGTCCTCGGACTTGTCCCCGCGGTCCTCCTCGTCGCTCCGCTGATACCAGTCGTCGCTCTAGTAGGTGCGAACAAAGGGCTCTTGATGCTAGGCCGCATATACGCCACTCCCAACGCGTCCGTCGCGTTTCCGCTAGCAGTTAGACCCTTACCATTACCACCTTGAAGCACATACTCTCCAAAATGACAGATAATTTGGACAGGGAAGAAGACCAACGAATTTCCCCAGGCTCCAGTCCGTCATGCTCATTTTCTGTACTGCTCGCGCTCACTGCTCGTTTCTTCAGTTAGAGCCCACCTGTGACTCTATGTTCCATCCTATACCTCATGACGCTCCTGCTTGTCCCCGTACCGGCCTCTCTACGACCGTACAACCTCGCAAGCCACCAGTGTGTCTTCCGATTCCTGCCTCGCACCGCGCCGTGAATACCGTATCCTTCACAAACGACATTGACCACGATGCTGTTGTTCGGCCTTTTGGTTTTGTCGTCCTCGAACGCAGACCTCATCGTCGCTCGCTGTTCAGTCGTTCATCGCCCAGCGTATACATGCCCACCTTTGATCGGGATGCGTCTGCTTTCTCGGACTCGTCCCATGACCCCCACAGTCGCCAACGGCAGCGTATGTCCCAATACACGCGAACGAAGGCTCATGAACGACAATTGCCGGAATCGATTGCCAGCTCGCGGTGAAATCAAGTGTGTCTAATGCTGCACTTCTGGATACGCCAACTCTACTCTGATCGAGATATTGTTGTACACCTCCGCCCCTCTCTTTCTAGTGAACGCCATCGACCATCAGGATTTCATCACTGTCATTGACGTGATATTCATTCGTTGGGGGCTCTACATGGTCAAGATCTCCCCCACGCTGTTGAGATCGCAAAATAGGTGGGGTACAAGCGGGCAAATGTGTGGGCGGTCTATCACGGAGGTGGCTAATGGAACTCTTTTTGGGCAATTCCCCATCTATTTCATATGTGGCTAGGTTAAACTTTCCGGTGTAAGTAATCTCGTCGTAGAGTAGTGGAATACAGAGGCGCTTTGATTCCGTCAGAATTCAAGTCGTAGCCGTCGGCGGTCATCCGTAGTGTGTAGAGAATTAATTCGAGATAGGCGGTTCTTTGAAAACGCGTTGAAGGAGAGTTTGACGAACGCATCCTTTCTCTGATATTGTCAGGAGTTGAGATCGAAGTGCCACATTCCATTTCAACAGAAAGGCAAGGTGGGGTCACATATCAGCGGTGACATCCAATCACACGCCGCCTTTCTTTTGCTTGCTCGATCGGCAATCCCACTTAACGATTGAGCCAACGAGCCAACGAGATTCGCGGAGGATCGCTAATACACGAGTTCAGAGTGAGAGTGTCACGCTCCTCGATCGTGGGTGCGTAAGTCAGGCACAGTATCCGATTCACTCCACACACTCTATCACTACCTTCTTGGAGGCACTATCAACCGAAATCACCGCCTCGGGGACATTCGTCTGACGGGCCAAGCGCCTTTGGCGCGAAATTCGCACCTGCGGACTGGGTCGGCCAGCGGTACACGAGTGCACGTTAGCTAATGTTGGATGTTCCTTGGCTGTCGCCATCTCCCAGTGCTCGCGAACTACCATTCGTCAACTCATGTCCCGGCCTCGTCGTCCGTTGCCGCACTCAAGCAAAGCCGACCTCATTCCAGTCGAAATACTCTCTGAAATCTTTCTGCTCATAGTGCAAGATTGGTCAGGGTATCGAGAGCGCTTGGTGCTTGTGTGGCGACGCTGGCGTGCCATTATGACTTAAGCCTAGTGGCCCCCTGTTCCGTGTGTGGTATTGACAGATCCGGCTGGCCCGTTGACAGGTACCGGGGTCAGCTGACCGAGAACGCGTTTTAGTGTGTGACGGCGTGACGAGGGTTGGTGGGGGCAGCCGTCTTGAAATGGCGCGTCGCGACGTTAGTAATATAAAGAAATACTAATAAATAAATAAGCTTGGACCCGGCCACAACTTCCACGCAGTTCCAAGCGGTAAGTTTCTCCTCGAAACGCAAATGGTGGCCTCGGTTTCTCGGCTGGGGGCTACAGTTGACCTCCGGCGCTGGCCCCCGCCTTTTTTCTGCTCGTCGTCGCCGTTTTTCGGTCGTCGCTGTCCACGACGCGCTCGAACCAGTGCTGCCCCGTGCAGCGCTCGGAGGATGAGCTTTCTCTTGGCCCCCCTTCGCCCTCTCGGCCTTGTGTCCTTCTGGTGCGTCGTCTCCCTCGTCTGCGGGTTTTTTCCCGCCTCCTCTGGCCTCTCGCCGGTCGCCTCGCGGTGGTGGTGCATTGCACTACCCGCGGCCACGTGTGGCCGGCCATTCAGTCATTCGTCCTCTGGGTATGCCCTGGGGGTCCGTGTTCAGTGAGTTTCTTCCCGTTCTTCCACGCTATGCGGCCGGCCTGTGGCTCGCTGCTGACCGCCCTCGGGCATTCCCCTGCGGGCCTAGGCATGGACAGTCGGTTGGGCTTCGCGAGTCCCTGCAGCTTAGAGTGCATGCGACCCGCTGTCCCACCCCCTAGGCCGAGGATTTCACAGCACCGTTTGCGTAGCCAGCCGTCCCCAAAAGTTGGGGTCTCGGCCTAGCCAATCCGGCCGTCTGCAGGGGTCTCCTCTCCCTGCCGGACGTGCCGTTAGGGCATATGGCAACCCCTCCATGAGCAGAGCTGGGGCGTCTGGAAACAGCGCGCCCCCACCCCTCTGCTCAAGAGTAGGGACGGCAACGCAGTAATCTGTCATCTTGGACGACGGACTACGATTCCGGACGACGTCCTTTCCTTTCCCCCATCAGTGTTGTGGTGCATCTGTAGGATGCCTTGGACATCACATGCCCCACTACGGTGGTCCATGAAGCTTGCCTGCCGCTTGCTGGGGTAGACACCGCCCCTTAATCGGTCAGTGCCCCCTCACTTGAAACCGGGAGAGTTTCTGGGGCCAGGAAGGTGGCGCATCACTGGCGCGGGCGTGCGTTAAGGGCGCTGCTAGGTCGGCCCTAGTTCTATCTAGGGAGTCTTTCCCCCACAGAGATGTCACACTCTGTATACTAAACGACCACGGACCCTTGTCATAACCCTCCCGGCATGCGGGCCTCTGGATGCTGCGGCCTGTAGAGAGGTGCGGCGTGTGCGGTGGCATTCTAATAGTAAACGCTGCGGGAAAAGTGGATCCCAGTCACTGGGTCTCCATGGGGGGAGCCCCCGAGCTTTCTTGCACAAGGGGGCGGGTCCCACTCGGCTTGGGAGTCTTTCCCTGCAGAGTGCTGGCGCGATACACTCAATCTAAACCGCGCTTGGTGCTGCATCTACCAGTAACAAATGAAAAATGGCTAGGTGGCCCTCCACTTGAAAAACGGGATGTAGGGGTCCTGTTGGACCCCTGGCTCATCACGATCTCCCCCCGGGGTGGATTCAGGAGCTCTGGGCGTTGAGAACTGCGCTCACATCCGCGTGATGGTCAAACACGAGAACAAAAGCTAGTGGCCACGCTCCACTTGAATCCTAGCCAGCGGTTTAACAGATGGCTTTAGTGGACCGGTTCTTCGGGACCCCCACGGATGGAGATGCCGAGCCCGCCCTTTCCAGCTCCACGGAGTTGTCAGGGAATGATTAACAGCTGCCTCCCCAAATGGCCGGGGCTGTTAGCTGCCTGGGCCCATACCCAGTGAGATGGCGTGGAAGCTCCCAACTCCGTGATCAGTCCTCTGGATCTGCCGGTAACAAAAGCGCCCGCAGGCGGTACCTGCGTTATCAATCCTCCTTGCACTGTGGTGGTATCCACACTAAAAACTGCCATTGGTTTCTGGGTTCTGGCCGGCGACGAGTCAGAGCACGATCATTCCTCTCGCCTGCTCTTTCGAGTAGTTGGAATTTTTTGCTGACCCCGAGGTTATTCCTCTTTTCTTTTCAGGCCGCGTTTTCTTTTCCACACAAGTTTCAATCGATTTACACACAACACACGGTATGACGACCCCTGCCCAGCGCACACGTATTGTTAGTGCCGCGGAGGCAGTCCTTATCATCGATGAATGTCTCTTCGGACCCGCCTCGCCCACCAAGCGTATCTGTACACCCTTCAAGCGATCCCGGAGGCGCCGCTCTGGCACCCGGGCCTCCCCCCCGCCAGCCGCCCCTTGCCCTCTCGACGGGGTGGAGCTCCTGCCGACGCCTGACCCGGTCCCGGCCGTTCTGCCAGTGGGCGAGGTGCACGCTACTCCTGCGTGGCATCCTTCCTTCCACCCCTGGGGTTTCCTCCCGGGCCTCTGCTACCTGGCTGCCGTGCGGGAATGCAACGTTCATGAGGCGGTCCGTGTCCTGGGTTACTACCCCACAGTCTTCGCGCTCAGGAACTCGCCGCTGGTTGAACAGCACTACGTGTTCCTCGTTCTCCAGCGCCCAGGCCTTTATCATGTAGTCACCGATCAAGTACACGGTGCCACGACGCCACTTTCGGCTCCGGGACATTATGTTGTCGGCGCTCAAATGCCCCGTGCAGGCCCGTCCAACGTCAACCGGGCACCTCAGCCGGGTCCCCCCAGTCACGGCAACAAGTCCTGGGGTAGACCTGAGTCTCCTGGGGCTACGCGTCCCCGCCCGCCCGCGTATGGCCCTCCCACTGCCCCGGCTCAAGGGCCGCGGGGTGCTCCACCCCCACAGGCGAGGGGGCCTCTACCCCCGCAAGATGTCTCCATGCGGGATGCGCTCCGAGTGGATTCGGGTCCCCCACAGAAGAGGAACAGAGGGAAAGGCAAAGGGAGGAATAAGTTCGTACCCTTTGCGCCCTATTCTACTGACCCTCAAGTCCGCCGACCGTCTTCCCCGACGACCAAGTGGAGGGCGGCGATACAGGACCCTTTAGACAACCTCATGAATGGCTTTAGGGCTACATTGGATGAGTATCCCGCGCTCATCACCAAATCGGCTTGGGGGAAGCTCATGGCGAGATTGGGCCTTTTGAAGAGGCAAGATGGTTTTGATAGGAGGGGTTGCATCCCTGTTATGCAGGCAGAGTTCGACTCCCTTTTGGAGGAAGTACAGGCCGCGGCATCGGCGCTACAAGAAGAGGAAGGGATGCGGGAGCAGGCCCTTGCGGACGCCTCCAACGTTCTGGCGGAGATGGCTGAGAGGTATAGGGCTCTTGGCCGAGAAATTGATGAGCCTCTCCCCGGAGCGAATATAGCTAAGCTGGAGGAGGAACGGCGCTCCTTGGGTGTGAGGATCTCTGAGCAGGAGGTGTTAGTAGATAAGATGGACGGTGCAGAGGAGCCTGCCGAAACCGAACACGCGGACGCCCACTCTGCGGTTGCCCCCGAGGTGCCTCCTGAGAGGGCGACCGCTCCCAAACCGTCATACAAGGACCTGTGGCCGGAAACTAATTACCAGAGCCACGCTGAGCGGACGGCTCCCCTGTTCCCGGTTTTGACCGGCAAAGTCCCTCTCGCCGCCCTGAAACCTACCATGAAAGACCAAGTCGACTTGAAACTCTACCTTCCCCGGTCCCTGGAGCTGTACACCTGCGAAGAGCTCACCAAAGTAACCCCGAAAGGAGGTGCAAGGTGGAACAACAGGTACGAGGACCCCCTCGAGCCCGCCAAATGCTGGTCCTGGTCGGAATTCGAAGAGCTTTACAATCGGCCCGGCTACCACTTCATGTTCTCCCGGGTAGCACAGCTGGGGCCCATGTTCAAGGACCCTAAGTTGTCTCTGCTCCGGTCCAAGCTGGCCCAGCGGTGGCAGTGCGAGGTTCACTTTGAACGCATGAACCCCAGGCAGGACTGGATGTTTTGCATGGTACCGTCTGGATCAAAAGGGCAGACGGAGGCTGAGTCTTTCGACCTCATTCGTTTGTCTGACACCAACGCGGTTTATGTCATTAGGAGATTCGCGCCGCTGGCTCGCGCCAGGGATTTGGAATGGGTGGTCAAAGGCTCGGTTGCGGATGACACCTCCATCTTCATGCAAATGAGGAAACGTCTCTTGGAGTTCGAGACGGGTGACGTCCGGCTTGGCTGGCGGGTGTTGGGTGTCCGGAAGGGCGGCGCCACCTCAAAGTTCCGTGGCACTTTTGTCCTGGATTCTGAAGACGTATACTGGCCTTGGACGATGGACTTCGGTCACAAGCATGGTTCAGTGCCGGACGCCTCGCCTCTCCTTAACTTTGAGCCGACCTGGTCAGCTAAGCGGCCATATGCGTGCCAGTGCTGTTACTCCTCCGACCACTTCACGGCGGAGTGCCCCCTGCCTTTTATGAAAGTTGGAGGTCTCTCCTTGGTCAGCGTTCCCGCCAGGAGTCTGGTCCTGAAGAAGAAGGCGGGAGAGAGAGTAATCGACCTCGAGAAAGCCACCTGGCAGCTCCCGATCAGGGTGCCCCCCTCCCCGTCTGTGAAGAGTGCTTCAGCACCTAGGCCTACCCGCCTCCCTAAGCCCCCTGGCGCGCCCCCCGCTCTGTCTGTGGTGGAGGAGGGAGACAGCAAGGAAGATATGGTGATGGCAGATTCAGGTGACGACGCTGCCATAATGGAGCCCAAGCCCTCGCGCATCACTGCGCTTTCGGATTTCCTGAAGGGCCGCCTGCTGGGAAACGCCGACCCCAGTGTTGGGCTGACTAGGAGTCTGATCCACTCAGTGTGCAAATTCTTCAGCGGTTCAATACACCCTGTCCTGTACTCCCTTAGGCGGGACGGACATCTGCCAGTCGATGTTTCGAATGAAACGCTGGTTGATGAGTTTACTCGTCCCCCTACGGACTATGATCTTAGCCCCCCCGGCTGTAAGCCTCTACCCCGTGATAGCCATGCCACTCTGACGCGAGTTGGTTTAGTCCCCTTAGGCTTACAGCCCCCACTAGCCTCGAGCGCTGTGCGCCCGGGCGAGCCTGCGGCTGACGAGCCTAGTGCATGTACGTCTGTTGCTCCCCCCGAGCCCTGTGCAGCCGCCCAGATGGATCTCTATAACTGACTTTCTCCCTTAAAGCGAATTTTGGAGCGCAAGCAGCGGCCCCGGCTCCCCCCGGGGTCCAGTATGACACACCGGCCATCCTAGCAGTCCTGACGCAGTCTCAGACTCATGTAAGCAGCACGGCTTCCCCCGCTGTGCCGCAGGAGGTTCCCCCTGCTGCTCCTCTACTTGGTGAAGATTTGCACTCTCCGATCCGCAGATCGCCTTCCCCTCCTGCCCCGAACGTACCTTCGATTGGCGCTTCTTTGACCTCTCAAAACGACCCTACTGTCTTGCGCGATCCCGCTATGGACAAGTACTACGCGCCGGAAGCTAATCCCCCGCCGCCCGCCCAACTCTCTCAGACCACTGCGTACACCTGGCCTGACAGCTTGGTGGACATCCATCCAGGACCTGCCCAAACCGACGAGGTGCCTGCCCTGGCTCAAGACGCAGCCTCAGCACCTCTGTTTTTCACCCCGTCACCTCCGGCGTTCCTCCCCCAGGTTCCAGTTTCTGAACCTTTGTTCCTTGTCGCGACCCCTTTGGTTGTCCACGCCCCGATCCCGGCCACTTCCGCTGCCAAACGGGCTCTGTCTTCCATGGCCTTGGGCTGCACGATGGCAGAAGACCTGATGGACATCGAGGCGGGAATCCCCCTGCCCGCCCTGGAGAATCCAATCCTGCGAAATCCCCTTTTGGAGGGTGGAGACGAGATCGACGCCGCCCTGTTTGGGCATATCAAGCCCCTGCAAGGCGACTGCCTCATCCGAGCGGCGGGCGTCCTCCCGGAAGAATTACTGCCCAGACCTCGGACAAAGACGAAGAAGCCCACAGCCCATTTGCCAACAGCTGAATCGATACCGCCTACTCAGGAACCCACCTACGTGGTGCGGAGCCCCGCGAGCACGTACGACGACCCCTCGTTATCCCAGAGTCTGGCCCACTTGGCAGGCCTCTTCCCATCAGTCAGCAGTGAAACGTTCACATTGGTGCTGAATAAGACAAACGGTGACTTGTCAGCTGCGTCTGCCTGGATGCAGTCTGTAGCCGACGTGTCCAAGGCCAAGAATGTTCTGGCGGGTGCTTTTCCGAGCGCGCCGATTAAAGAGGTGGAGAGCTCCATTAGGCTTTGCAAGGGAGATTTCTTGCTGTCGTTTTACTGGTTGTCCAGGGACTTTGAGCATACCGCGGAGTGGAATGATTTCAAGCAGGTTAGGAGCAAAGGAGTGATGGACGTGGAGTCGGTGGCCCCGGATTTCATTTACGACGACCCTGCTACTGAGGCGTACGAATGGCAATGGTGGCAGATAGCCGTCTCTGTCCGAAGCCACCGTGTGGCCGACTACCCGGATGCAGCCCCGATGTGGGGTGCGTTGGCTAGCGTATCAACAGCTACGAGGGAGATTACGCCCCGATTCCTGGATTACGTGTGCAAGCTAGGAGCGCGGAACACAGACGAGGCTGGCTTTACAAGGGCAGTCAGGACTTTGAAGGCACAGCCGGACTTCCGTGCGATAGAGGCGATTGCGGGCCCCGCGGTCCCATGTGGGCAAGACGACCCTAGGGATGCGGCCACCACGATCCTACAGGTTCTACTTTCGGACGGATACATATCCCCGCCGGCAGCTGCATGGCTTGCCGTCCGGGTTTCTGGCTCGTCCTCCATGTACTTTGCCATGGTGCCCCTCTTCCTGGCTTTCCTGGTGGTCCGGCGGAAGCTATGGAACGACCACAACCTCCACCTCTCCGCCTGGACTGCCACCAACATGAAGGCTAGAGAAGGTACCAATAGTCCGACGGGCTCGAGAATAAGCGCCGCGGATGCTAAGAGTGCTTATTCGAGCGTCATCCCAGCGGCTAAAGGGAAGAGCCTACACCCTATCTTCTCGAAAGTGACTGGGAAATCAAACGCCAAGGTCGCTAGGAAATTGCCGACTCGCGCACAGACTAAGGCGGCGGCGGAGAAAAAGAAGAGGGCAGAGATTGCGGCTATTCGCCTCGCGAAGAAGGGCGCGGACATAGAAGCCCAGATCGAAGCGGAGCGCGAGCTCATGGAGGAAGAAGAGGAGGATGAGGGGTGAGTCCCGGCCCTGTTTCTGCGATGACTCGGATGGTTTCTGGCTTGGTCTCGGTTTTGGTCTCTTGCTTAGTGACTCGAGTGGTTTCTGGCTTGGTTTCCGCCCTAGGTACAGGAACATAGTGCGGGCCCCGTGTATGTTTGCGCAACGCCTCCTGTGGCGCCTGGCGCGGCCCGTTGTGCAGCGTTGTTTCTCAGTTTATGGATTTTCCTGTATGACTGTGCGTTTTTCTTGTGACTTGTACTGGCCTGGTGCCGATAATGGAGAGGTGTGGTCAGCTGCCCCCCCGGTGCGCCTCTCATCTAGCGTCCTCCCTTCTGTCAGGTCACCTCCGGGGCACTCCCCCTTTTTAGCTTCATGGACTACAAACTCGCATCTTCAAGATATCCCGCAAGGGCTGTTGGCCACCTGGCTCAGAGCCGAGGGGTTGACGGTGACGGCGGGGGGACAGCGGGTACCCTCCCGGTGGGCGTGGGGGCCATCGGTGTCTCAAACAGCCAGCAGCGCGAAAACCCCCTCCTGCCGGCGTCGCAACGGAGCGCCGGTGGAACCAAAGGTAATCCGCGTCCTGATACGACAGCTGGCTCGAGCCCTGAGCCCGAAAGTTGTGCGGGGGCACCTCCAGATGGCTCAGGGACCACGCCAAATGCAAGGTCTCATGCGCCTCGTATACGTTTGAAGGATAGAAGGTTCAGGCTGGCCACATGGAATATGTGTGGACGTGTGGCTACTAAGGATGGGAAATTAGTCCCTAAGGCTCCCTTTGTGGAGCAGCTGATGCTTCTGGAGAGGCTGGACCTGTTGGTCCTGACGGAGACCCATGGTGATGACATAGGTCTCTCGAGGGGGAGGGTAGTCTTGGGAGGCACCTCCCTGCCGGAGGCACGAGCTGGGGTCGCGGTTGTGGCCCATTCGGCTGGTGGCTGGGCCTGTAACAAGCAGGTCACTTTGATCGACGGGTTCGCGTTGCTATTGCACCTGAGTCACAGGGTGAGCAGGGAATCCTTTTGGCTTCTTGGTGTATATGCGAATAACGCCAAGGGAGTTAATTCCCTGGTGGACTTCTACGTGGAGCTGAGGACACGCCTGTCAGCCTTCGTGGCCTCTCTCCCTGGGGGGACATGGTCCGGTTGTGTGGCTGCGGGAGACTGGAACTTTGTGGAACATCCTGGCGACCGCAGTCCAATGTCCCCGCCTAATCCTAGGATGGATCTATTGCTGGAGGTGTTCTCTGATGTCAGTGCGCTATGCAGTTTCCACGACGCCACGGGTCTTGGGCCCTACCCGAGAGGGTGGTCGTATTCGAAGAACACGGCGCGTCACAGGGTGTTCTCCAGGCTGGATCGGGTGTATATACCCCATGGCGGTTGGGCCGCTGAGCCCCCTTATGTTCTCTCTACAAATTGGTCTGACCACAGGGTGGTGGTGTCGGACTTGTTGGTTACTGACCCCACGGTTCAGGTTGCTGTGCCAGCCCCTAGGCTCCCGGACTTGGATGGCTTGGGCAAGAGTAAGGCGTTCTGGCCAGGTGTTCTGGTCGCCTGGAGGGATATGGCTCAGAGCGGTGGGATCACGCTGGAGAAGTGGTCGGCCTTCAAGAAGATTGTCCTGTGTTTAGGGCTGGCGGAGCGCACTTCGTTTAGGCAAAAGACAGCCAAGTACTGGAGGGACGCTGTCCGCAGAGAAGAACTCGCTCTGGATGAAATATGGGCTGCAGTCAGAGGTTTGGCACGGCACGAGCGTCCGCCCAAGAGACGGGAGCCGGCGCAGTGGAGAGTTGCCATCCCCAGGTATGACGTTCCCCCTGCCCCGCGGACGTGCTTCCGCCCTAACCCCTCCTCACCGTGGCAAGTGCCGGTGCTTGCCAGTCCCCCGAGAGGGGGTACGGCACGTGTTGCGTCTGGTGGGACCCAGCCAAAGGCCAGGACGGTGGCTGACATGCTGGACGATAAGGCCTCGTCCCTGCGGCTGAACGCTCTCCGGAAGATGCGGAAGATGGCTGAGAAGCACACCTCGGAGTGGTACAATCTTTCCCTGAACAAAGAGGCGGACGAGCGAGGCAGCAGAGCGTCTGTCTCGGTGGCTGGGCTGCGGAGGCCTACGGAGGTGTCAGCACGATCGGACCTGCGACACATGGCAGGCGTCTCCAGGGATTACTTCAAGGAGCTGCATAGACCGGAGCCCTTAGTAGGTAACAGAACCCAGGCTCAGGATGCTCTCCTTCTCGAGGTTGGTGAAGCTTATGGGCGACTGCCCGGCCCGGTGGACTTCGAGGTAGGGCCTTTCACTGACGGAGAGGTCTTGGCCCTCCAAGATAAAATGCCGAATACTGCTCCGGGCCCTGACGGCATTCCATACGACTTCTGGAAGAGGTTGCGCACCTTGCTGCAGGGCCTCGGTGATAGCCCCGATCCCCCCCCGCCTTTTGGGGTGTGTTCCGGGACATGGCGAATGACGTGCGGACTCGGGGATCCTCCAGGTGCGGGTTCAAGGACGCTAACGTCAGCCTATTTTACAAAAAAGGGGACCCGACTTTGGTCTCCAATTACAGGCCAATATCTTCCATGAACACGGATTGTAAGATGTACACTAATTTGGTGAACGCCAGGCTCGCACCTTGGGCGGTGAGTAAGATTCATGAGGACCAGATAGGCTTTGTGCCTGGTAGGCTCATGAGCGACCATACCTGCCTGGCGCAGGCAGTCGCCCACGCGTGCGACTCCACTGGGACGGCGGGCTACCTGGTGAGCCTGGACCAGGCGAAGGCTTATGATCGGGTGGACCAGAGCTGGCTCCTCCGTGTGATGAAGAGTATGGGTTTGCCCAGGTGCCTGATTGGTTTGATTCAGGATATCCTGCCCAACTGCCGCTCCCGCGTGCGCATTAATAGTGGGTACAGTGACTGGTTCAAATTGAGGAGAGGGGTGAGACAGGGGGACCCTCTCTCGTGCCTTCTCTTTAATTTTTCGATAGAGCCTCTTGCCATGCGACTGCGCCAGGTTGTCCGAGGCATTAGTGTTGGGGGCCTGCGCCCTGCGAAGGTGATGCTGTATGTGGATGATATTAACCTGTTTTTATCTACCTCGGATGACGTCCCTCTGCTATCGTCGTGTCTGGTTGACACGTCGTTCGCGATCGGGTCTAAATTCAACCTCGAGAAGACGGATGTCAAGCCTCTGGGCCCTGAAGCTTTCGTCCAGGCCTGCTTCGATGGGCAAACCATGGGAGGGGCTCTGCTCCCGGGGGCGTATGTCCTGCCTCCAGGAGACCCCCTGCGGGTCTTGGGGGTCTGGGTGGCTGCCCCTGATCTAGCTGCACCAAGGTGGGCCCAAATCGCGCGGCACAACACGCGCCTGATGAGGCAGTGGCGGGCCATTGGCGCGTCGGTGCAAAACAGAGCCCTTCTGGCCAAGGCCCTCCTTCAGTCCAGGTGCTACCACCTGATGGACGGTAATGGCATCCCGTCTTCTACTCTCAGGAAGATGAGCCAACAAATCCAGAACTTCGTGCGAGGCTCCTTCTCCACGATGCCGTTTGATACCCTGGCTGCGCCTTTGAAGGAGGGTGGTTTGAACTGCCCCTCCCTGGTCCATAGGAAGGAAGCGTATGATTTGCGGTTCTTGTCCCATTTGGTAACTGGTCCGCAGCGGGTCTTATGGAAAGAGTGGACATGGGCAGGCTTGCGGATGGCCTCTTCTACTAACAAGTCGGCCGAGATAACTGGCTTGAACCCTTTCTTGCAGAGGGCCTACACAAGGCCCTCCGTGCTTGAGCCCCGGCTGCAGCAAGCGTTCATGACAGCCAAGAAGTATGGCCTAGATCTAAGGTGTCAGGCTCCTCCCTTGAATGTGAGGCGAGCTATGCCGGCCTTCTACCACCCTGCTGCGCCACTGGGTGCCTCTCAGAGGGGCGGCAGGTGCCTTCTGATCCATGAGTCACCCCTGGTGGGTGAGCTGGTCGATGTGCGGGATGGCGATGCCGCGTGCCAGCTTTGCCGAACGGCGCAGGGAGCGGTTCGCCGCAGGCTGTTCCACACTAACTGGACACCCAAGCCACAGGTTAGGACCTATAGTAAGTCGGCGAGGGTTTGGCCTAAAGTGAGTGGCCCTCTGGGGTGTGTTCGCATCTTCACGAAGCCTTACTCGCTGCTGGCCCGCCGTACGGATGCTGTGCGGACCGCGAGAGGCCTGGGCAGGAGTAATGTTTTGGCCTATGACAACAGTCTCCGGACCATACCCCTGGCACAGGGGCCAGTCTATGGTGGTGTCTTCCACATATGGACGGACGGGTCGGCTGCGAATAACGGAAAGGAGAACTGCTCCACCGGCGCGGGTTGGATTTCGGACCTGGAGATTTACGATTGTGTGTCCTTAGTGGGAATCCCCTTGACCAACAACATAGCGGAGGTGGCTGCGGTTGCTTTGTGCTTGACGGCTTGGCGAGGGTACCACGTGGTAATTCATACAGACTCCGCTTACGTTCTTGGGCTCGTAGGCGGTGGTCTGCTGGCCATGGAAAGGGATGGGTGGGGCGACTTCCCCCGGGTGGGGCAATCCGCATCCTCCCTTCCCCTCTTTAAGCATCTTCTGTTCCTGCTGCATGGTCACGCCGGGAGTATCGAGTTTGTCAAGGCCAAGGCACATGGGGATGACGCTTGGAATAATAGAGCGGACTCCCTGGCTAATGAAGGTCGTATCTCAGGTCGGCCATATGACCTTTGGGCTTTGAGCATGCCGGATGGTTGGGTGGACCACCAACCTGTCTTGGCGCATCAACCCCTATCTTACCTGACTGGCCTGGTGGTCAGGGAGTCAGTGTTGCCTCCCCTGTCCTCCTGGAAGTCGAGCCCCTTTTGCGACAGGTGGGTCGTCTCCATGGCCCGAATTTTTGAGATTTATCTGGACGTGGATACCTACGCGCCGGCGGTTTGGACCATCAATGTACCGGTCGGGTTTAGGGAAACTCTGTGGCGAGAAATGAATGGTGCGCAGGCCATAGGACACCGTTACAAGGGTAAACACGATCTTCTACGTACGTGCCCTTGTGGCGCGGAGCTGTCTCTTGACCACATCCTCCTGGGATGCGTCCGGTATAATCTGTCTGCGCTTGAACAAGTGATGCATGGTAGGTTAAGGGAGGTGTCCCCTGGGTTGTATCACAAATCTCTCCATCCGGACTCTTGGAAGCCCTCCCCTTGGTATCCCCTGCTTGCTCTTCGGAGAGTGGAGCAGGATTCGGTCAAGCCGACCAAAGCCGTGCTCAAGCCTAACAAAGCTTTCTCCGACTCTAGAAAGACTCGGGAGTGGGTAATTGGTAGCTTCTTCTGGGCTGTGTGGAAGTGGCGGATGAAGGAAGCCAACGAGCCCAGCTTCCGGTTCCTGCCGGAGAGGCAGGTGGAGACGCTTCGCGCCCTGCTGGCGGATGATGGCGGTGCGATTATGGCGGTGCTGGGGGCCGGGGGCGGGCCTCGGCCGCTGGGCCAGGCTGGGGATCTCTCGAAATTGCCCCCGCCCGTTTCCCACATACTAAGAGGGGGCAATGGCACGAGGCCTGGCGGGAGAGGCGCGTGCGGTGGAGAAAGGCTCAGCAGGCGGGGTAGGACGATCCTACAGGCCTTGACGATGCCTGTTGAGGATTGAGGTCCGCGTTTATCCCCCGGCTCTGTGTCCAGGGTGCGACCGGCCGGCCGTGGTTGCCGACCGGTATTGTCATTGGGCCTTCCCGTGGCCCTGGTTCTAAAGGGGGGCCCGTTGCGAGGCCGGCACACCCCTTCTGGCACATGCCTCGTCGTCTCATTAACCTTTTGGCCGTCCAATGGTCGCTGGTCCCCGGTGTAGAAGCTTGCTCACGCTGGGTCCACTCCGGTGGTACGGCGGCCAATCTGGGGATCTGCCTTGTGCCTGGGGTTCCTGACCCTGGGTCCCTGGCGGATCCCTAAGGGGGACGTTAAACTCTTTAAGGGCGGTCCGGTACGGCACTCCTCGCCACCCGCGGCGCGGAGCTACCTTGCCCATGTCGGACAGGAGGCCCCCTGCAGGTTTAGCGGGTATTCCCTTGGTTCCTTGCACCAAGGGCGACCCCCGCACTCCCGGCCTCGGAAGCTTTGGGCTGCAGACTCCTTCGGGAATCCGATGCCTTGAGAAGCTGTCTTGGCGCCTCCAACAGGCAACGGGGTCTTAAACCAGATTCCTGCAGGTGACGGTAGGGAGAGCTCTAGAGAGCAGGTCGGTTCCCTCGTCGGTGCGGGGCCCTGGTACAGAAGCTTGCTCGTATCAGTTTGCAGCACCGCCTCCTTGACCCACAAAAAATAATAATAATAATAATAATAATAATAATAAATAAATAAGCTTGGACCTGACCACAACTTCCACGCAGTTCCAAGCGGTAAGTTTCTCTCTGAAGCGCGAATGGTGGTCGCGGATGCTCGGCTGGGGGGTTACAGTTGACCTCGGGCGCTGGCCCCCTGCCATTCTCTACTCGTCGTCGCCGTTCTTCGGTCATTGCTGTCCACGACGTGCTCGAGCCAGTGTTGCCCCGTGCAGCGCTCAGTGGATGAGCTTTCTCCCAGGTCCTCTTTCGCCCTCCCGGCCTTTGGTCCTTCTGGTACGTCGTTTCCCTCATCTACGGGGTTTTTTCCCATTTCTTCTGGCCTTTCACCGGTCGCCTCGAGGTGGTGGTGCGTTGTGCTGCCCGCGGCCACGCGTGGCCGGCCATTCAGTCCTCGTTCCTCTAGGTATACCCTGGGGGTCCTTGCTCCATGAGTTTCTCCCCAGTCTTCCACGCTATGCGGCCGGCCTGTGGCTTGCTGCTGACCACCCTCGGGCATTCCCCTGCGGGTCTGGGCATGGACAGTCGGCTGGGCTTCGCGAGTCCCTGCAGCTTAGAGTGCATGCGGCCCGCTGTCCCACCCCTTAGACCGAGGATTTCACAGCACCGTTTGCATAGCCAGCCGTCCCCAAAAGTTGGGGCCTCGGCCTAGCCAAACCGGCCGTCTGCAGGGGTCTCCTCACCCTGTCGGGCGTGCCGTTAGGGCATGTGGCATCCCCTCCAAGAGCAGAGCTGGGGCGTCTGGAAACAGTGTGCCCCCACCCCTCTGCTCAAGAGTAGGGACGGCAATGCAGTAATCCGTCATTTTTGGACAACGGACGACACTTCCGGACGACGTCCTTTCCCTTCCCCCATCAGTAATGTGGTGCATCTTTAGGATGCCTTGGACATCACGTGCCCCACCACGGTGGTCCACGGAGCTTGCCTGTTGCATGCTGGGGTAGACACCGCCCCTCAATTGGTCAGTGCCCCCTCACTTGAAACTGGGAGAGTATCTAGGGCTGGGAAAGCGGCGCATCGCTGGCACAAGCGTGTGTTAAGGGCACTGCCGGACCGGCCTTATATCTGCCTAGGGAGTCTTTCCCTCACAGAGATGCCACACTCTGTATACTAAACGGCCACGGACTCTTGTCATAACCCTCCCGGCAGGCGGGCTTCTGGATGCTGCGGCCTGTGGAGAGGCGCGGCGTGTGCGGGAGCATTCTAATAGCAAACGCTGCGGGAAAAGTGGAGCCCAGTTGCTGGGTCTCCATGGAGGGAGCCTCCGAGCTCTTTGCACAAGGGGGCGAGTCCCACCCGGCTTGGGAGTCTTTCCCTACAGAGTGCTGGCGCGATACACTCAGTCTAAACCGCGCTTGGTGATGCATCTACCAGTAACAAATGAAAAATGGCTAGGTGGCCCTCCACTTGAAAAACGGGATACAGAGGTCTTCTTTAGACCCCTGGCTCATTCGGCCCGTACCTTGGTCACACCGATGGGCGGTCAGGGTTTGGGTCTCGGAGCTGAGAGTGTTGTGCGACATGCCTGCGCTCGCGTGATGGTCAAACACGAGAATAAAAGCTAGTGGTCACGCTCCACTTGAATCCTAGCCAGCGGTTTAACAGATGGCTTTAGTGGATCGGTTCTTTGGGACCCCCACGGATGGAGATGCCGAGCCCGCCCTTTCCAGCTCCACGGAGTTGCCAGGGAATGATTAACAGCTGCCTCCCCGAATGGCCAGGGCTGTTAGCCACCTGGGCCCATACCCAGTGAGATGGCGTGGAAGCTCCCAACTCCGTGATCGGTCCTCTGGATCAGCCAGTAAAAAACGCGCCCGCAGGCGGTACCTGCATTACTAATCCTCCCTGCACTGTGGCAGTACCCACACTAAAATCTACCATGGATCCTAGTCCTGTACGACGACGAGTCAGAGCGTGGTCATTTCTCTCGTGTGCTCTTTTGAGTGCATGGAATTTTTTGCTGACCCCGAAGATCTTCTTCTTTTCTTTTCAGACTTACGCATCTACACTTAACGACAACATGACTACCCCCGCTCAATGCGCACAAATCGTCACCGCGGCAGAGGCCGTCGAGATCATCAACATGTGCCTTTTTGGCAAACCGAGTGTCCCGTCACAGCCTCATGCCCCCGCTCGTAGGAGGGCTAGGCGCCGTGGTAACACGTTTGTCCCAGAACAGCTCTCCAACACCGACATCCTCGACGGTGTGAACCTGGAGGGGACGCCTGGTGCCATCCCTCTCACTATGCCATCCTTCCCCGACCAGAGCACACACTTCTGGCGCCCAATCGAACATCCTGGTTTTCTTCCTGGGCTCTGCTACCTGGCAGCTGTTCGTGAATGTAATGTTCACAAAGCTGTCGAGTCCCTCGGATATTACCCTACGGTTTTTGCTCTCCGGAACTCACCCCTGATTGAACAACGCTATGCCTTTGTCCTCCCACAGCGCCCTGGTTTGTTCCATGTGGTCACATCCCAGTCTCCCTCCGCCGCGCAGCTCCTAGATGTCCCTGGCCACTGGTTGGTCGGCGCTCAGCTGCCCCGCGCCGGCCCCTCCATGCCAAGAGCTGGCCCTTCTAACGTTAACGCGTCATGGGGTCGGCCTATGTCCCCAGAGCCTCCCCGTCTTCGCCCGACCTTTAGAGGGCCCCAGGCTGCTCCCACAGGTGTCTCACAAGGTCCACAGTCCATGAGGGCGCCTCTGCTGCCTCAGGAGTTTCTCGTACGGAACGCCGCTAGGGTTGACGCTGGTCCCCCAGGTCCCCAGCACAGGAAATACAAAGGGAAGGGCAAAAGTAAACAGAAATATGTACTGTTTGCACCTTACTCCACAGATCCCCAGGTCTGCCGCCCCTCGTCCCCCGTCGCGAAGTGGCGCGCAGCTATTTCTGACCCCTTGGATGACACCATGAACGGCTTTCGCACAATGTTGGACGAATTCCCTGCGGCTCTGACCAAGCCGGCTTGGTCGGACCTTGTGTCCTTCCTGAACAAGGCTAAGAAGCAGTCCGACTTTGATAGGAAAGGCTTTGTCCCGAGGCTGAAAGAGGAGTTCGATTCTCAGTTGGAAAAAGTGCAGGCCGCTGCTTCGGCCCAGCAGGAGGAGGAACAGAAGCGGGAGGAGGCGCTGACCGCAGCATCTAACGAGCTCACGAATATGGTTGCACGGCTCAGGGATCTAGACCAGAACATAGCGGATCCTTTACCTGGCACGGATGTCCCTGCGTTGGAAGCAGAGAGGCACCTGTTGAGCGCACAGATCTCGGAACAAGAGAAGCTGGTGGATATGATGGATGGGGCAGAGGAGCCTGCGGAGACAGAGCAACTGGACGCCCCTTCGGTCGCCGCTCCTGATGCGCCTCCCTTGCAGAACGCCCCGAGGCCTTCTTATAAAGATCTTTGGCCGGAAACGAACTACCAAGACCACGCCGCCCGCACCGCCCCCCTGTTCCCGACGGTCATGGGAAAAGTGCCTATCGCCAACTTGAAGCCAGTCATGAGAGACCAAATAGACTCCAAGCTGTACCTCCCCCGTTCCCTGGAGCTGTACTCCTGCGACGAGCTTTCTAAGCTGGTGCCGAGAGGAGGTGCTCACTGGAATAACCGGTACGAAGACCCCCTCGAACCCGTCAAGAGCTGGTCCTGGTCAGAGTTTGAAGACATGTACAACAAACCAGGGTATCACTTCATGTTTGCTAGAGTGGCCCAGCTTGGCCCCATGTTTAAGGACCCCAAGTTGTCCTTGCTCTGCTCTAAGCTTGCTCAACGATGGCAGTGTGAAGTTCACTTCGAGCGCATGAGTCCTAGACAAGACTGGATGTTGTGCACTGTGCCATCGGGCTCCAAGGGGGAGACAGAGGCCCAATCTTTCGATCTCATTAGGTTGGCGGAAACTAATGCGGTGTACGTCATTCGCCGCTTCGCCCTATGAGCAGAGCCAGGGACCTGGAATGGGTCGTCAAAGGTTCTGTGGCGGACGAAACTTCGATCTTCCTTCAAATGAGGAAGCGCCTTCTGGAGTTCGAGACCGACAAGGTCCAACTGGGCTGGAGGGTCCTGGGAGTCAGGAGGGGAGGCGCCACGTCTAAATTCTGGGGCACGTTCACCCTAGAATCTGAGGATGTGTACTGGCCGTGGTCTATGGAATTTGGCCACAAACACGGCTCGGTGCCTGATGCATCGCCGCTCCTCAACTTTGAGCCTACCTGGTCGGCCAAACGCCCTTACGCATGTCAAGGTTGCTACTCCTCCGACCACTTCACAGCAGAATGCCCCCTGCCTTTCATGAAGCTCGGTGGGCTGTCTATAATCAGCGTTGCGGCCAGGAGTCTGGTTTTAAAGAAAAAGGCTGGGGAGCGGGTGATAGACTTAGAAAAAGCCACCTGGCAGCTCCCTATCCGTGTTCCCCCTTCCCCTTCCGTGAAGAGCGCGCCTGTGCCTCGCCACGCACAGCTCCCGAAGCAAACCGCAGCGCCCCCCACCTTGTCGGTAGTAGAGGAGGAGAACCCAGACAACGATGTGGATATGGAAGAATCAGACGAGGAGAGCGTGCTGGAGAGGATAGAGCCTACATGTGTCACCGCCCTGTCTGACTTCCTGTGCGGACGCCTCCTAGGCAACTCCAATCCCGTTGTGGGGTTGACCAGGAGCCTGATCTTTTCGGTGTGCAAATTTTTTGGCAGATCGATCCACCCTGTCTTGTTCTCCCTTAGGAGGGACAGACACCTACCTGCTGGTGTATCCAATGAGACTCTGGTGGACGAGTTCACTCGCCCCCCCTCCGAGTTTTCTCCTAGCCCCCCTGGCAGTAAGCCTCTACCCTGTGATTGCCATACCACTCTAACACGAGTCGGTTTAGTCCCCATTAACAGTGGGCCCCCCTGAGTCCCTAGTGGCTCCGGTGCTATTCAGCCCCCTTCAGCTCGGAGTGCTGTGCACTCCGGCGTCCCCGCAGCTGATCAGCCCGCTGCTTGTAAGTTGTATCACCTCTGAGGCGTCCCGCGCATGGCGATGGAACCCCTCTAACTTTTCTTTCCTCAGCGCCACCTGCGGCTCCCCAGGCCCCTGTTGACGATGGACTGTACGAGACGCCAGCCATATTGGGCATATTGTCTCAATCCCATGTCAGCGCCACACCCACGCCCACTTCCATTGTGCCCCTTGCTGGCGCGTCCCAAGGTTCCGAAGAGGTCCCCGCTCCGGTGTCCGATCCAAAGATGGCCAAGTACTATGCACCCGTGCCTTGTCCACCTCTACCTGCTCAGCCATCCCAGTCTTCCACATACACCTGGCCGGATAGCCAGCTTGACGTGGCGCTGGAGCCGGTGCCCCCTGCTGCTCCCGCTCCTCGGCAGCCTACTCCCACTGTGGCCCCTGAAGCGCCAACGGAACCCTTGTTCTTCAGTCCTTCGCCCCCTGCGGTCCTCGCTCCAATCCCAAAGGACTCTCTGGCTAATCGAGCTCTCTCGTCCATGGCTATGGGCCGTACTCTGGCTGAGGATCTGATGGATATTGAGGCAGGGATTCCCCTGCCTTCTCTGGCGGACCCTGTGTTACGGAACCCCCTGGTCGGGAACGGCGACGAGACAGATGACATCCTTTTCTCGCACATCAAGCCTCTGCAGGGAGACGCCTTGATTAGAGCCGCAGGTGTTCTCCCCAGTGAACTCTTACCTACACGACCAGCCGTAGCGCCGGCCCCTCCCCTTCCCGCTCCTGAGCCCAGTGCTCCGGCACAATCCAGCTCCGCCCCTCCAACCCAGGAGCCCTCGTACATTGTGGTGCACCCCCTGGACTCATATGACAACCCCTCGCTGTCGGAGAGTCTGTCCCACCTGGCCGGCCTTTTTCCTTCGGTCAGTAGCGAAACGTTCACCATCATCCTGAACAAAGTGGACAGAGATCTCTCGGCAGCATCCACTTGGATGCAGTCTGTGTCCGACGTAACCAAAGCCAAGGATATTCTGGTTAAGGCTTTCCCTGATGCTCCTGAGAAGGAGGTCAAGAGATCCATCAGACACTACAGGGGAGACTTCATGCTCTCCTTTTACAGGCTGTCTAGGGTTTTTGCGCACACTGAAGAGTGGAATGACCTCAAAAAGGCTAGGAGTAAAGGGGTGATGGAGATAGACGAGCCAGCGCCGGACTTCGAATACGACGACCCCGCAACAGAAGCCTATGAGTGGCAGTGGTGGCAGATCGCGGTTTCCATTCGGAGTCACAGAGTGGCGGATGACCCCGATGTGGTTAAGATGTGGAGCCAGCTAGCAGGCATTTCTACCACCACCCGGGAGATTACCCCTCGTTTCATGGACTACATTTACAAGTTAGGACAGCGTAACTCGGCCGAGTCCGACTTTGTATCCGCAGTCAGGACTTTGCAAGCACAACCGGACTTCAGGGCGATCGAAGCTGTGGCAGGCGCTGCCGCCCCCTGCGATCCCGATGTCCCCAGGGATGCAGCAACCACCGTCCTACAGGTTCTATTGTCTGACGGCTACATATCCCCTCCTGCCGCCGCCTGGCTCGCTATCCGTGTGTCGGGTTCCCCTTCGATGTACATTGCCATGGCCCCTCTTTTCCTGGCCTTCCCTAAGGTGCGGAGAAAGCTGTGGAATGACTGTAACCTCCACCTTGCGGCGTGGTCGGTCACCAACATGAAGCACCGCGCTGGCACGAACAGCCCGACTGGCTCGAGAATTAGTGCTGCAGACGCTAAGAGCGCGTACTCCAACATCGTCCCGACCGCGAAAGGCAAGGAAATGCATCCCCTTTTCTCTAAAGGGGCCAAAGGGAAAGCTCCCAAGACGGTCAAGCCACGCGCCCAGAAGAGGGATGAGTGGGATAAAAAGAAGAAGGCGGAAGTATCGGCTGTGCGGCTGGCTAAGAAAGGCGAGGACATCCTCGCCCAAATTGACGCCGAGCGAGCGCTCATGGAGGAAGAGAGGGAGAGTGAGGAGTGACGTTTCGGTTTCTCATGGTTTGGTATGCGATGACATTTTCTTTTGGTTTTCCTCTGACTTTGTATGACCCTGGTCTCGATTTCTTGATGTCTCGGCTCTGAGGCGCCCAGTTCGCTTTACTTGTTTGGTCTCGTGCTGATTTGGTCTCCTTTATGCCCTTCCTGTCTGACCTTAGCTAGTGGTGTACCACCCGACAGGGAGTGTGGCCAGCTGCCCCCCCGGCACACTCCCTCTATAGATTTGTTTCTTTCTCAGGTCACTCCCAGGGCAACCCCCCTTTTAGCTGCCATGGACTTCAAACTCGCGACATCGCGACGTCCCGCACAGGCTGTTGGCTACCCGACTCAGGGCTGAGGGGCTGACGGCGATGGCAGGGGAACAGCGGGTACCCCCCCAGTGGGCGTGGGGGCCATCGGTGTCACAAACAGCCAATCATGCGAAATCCCCCTCCTGCCGGCGTCGCAACGGAGCGTCGGCAGAACCAAAGGTAATCCGTGTCCTCTTCCGACGGCAGGCTCGAGCCCTGGGCCTGCCAGTTGCACGGGGGTGCCTCCGAATGGCTCAGGGACCACGCCTAGTGCCGGGTCTTCTACCTCTCGTATGCGCTTGAAGGATAGGAAGTTTAGGTTAGCTACTTGGAACATGTGCGGGCAGACCGCTACCAAGGATGGGAGGATCGTCTCTAAGGTCCCCTTCACGGAACAGCTGATGCTGCTGGAGCGACTGGATCTGCTGGTTATAACAGAGACACACACAGACGCCCCTCTCTTCTCTAGGGGGCGGACTATCCTTGGTGGGACATCTTTGCCTGAGGCGCGGGCTGGTGTTGCCGTAGTCGCTCACTCTAACGGCGGTTGGGAGTGCACGCGGCAGGAGGTCTTAGTGGAGGGATATGCAGTGGCCCTGCATCTGGCCCACCGAGTGAGCCGGGAGGCCTTTTGGCTGCTCGGAGTCTACGCAGACAACTCTGGGAGTATTAACTCGCTGCTCACTTTCTACGACTCTTTGCGGAAGGGCCTGTCGGCTTTGGTAGCCTCCTTGCCAAGCGGGTCATGGTCTGGCTGTGTGGCCGCAGGCGATTGGAACTTCATAGAGCATTTGGGCGATCGGTGCCCTGCCACTGCCACCAATCCGAGGCTGGAAAGCCTGTTGGAGATATTTTCCGACATTAGCGCCCTGTGCGCTTTTCGGGATGCAGCGGGACCTGGTCCTCATCCAAGAGGATGGTCTTACTCATGGAACACGGGGTCATACAAGGCTTTCTCCCAGCTGGATAGGATATATATGCCTCACAATGGGTGGGCTGCGGAGCCACCTTACGTCTTGTCGACAAACTGGTCTGACCACAGGATGGTGGTGTCTGACCTGATTGTCACCAAACCCATAGTTCAGGTAGCAGTCCCTGCCCCTAGGCTTCCGAACCTTGACGGGCTTGACAAAAGTAAGACATTCTGGTCCGATGTTTTGACCGCGTGGAGTGTCCTGGGCCGGCCTGGCAGGGTCACGCTAGAGAGGTGGACAGTGTTTAAGGATGCGGTGTTGAAAACAGGCCTGGCAGCGAATACATCCTTCAAGCGGAAGGACTCCAAGTACTGGAGGAACGTGGTGAGAAAGGAAGAGCTAGCCCTGGGCGAACTCTGGGACGCAATGAGAGGCATGGCACAACCACAGCGCCCAGCCCAACCTTGCAGGGAACCTGTTTGGGCAGAGGCTGTCCCAAAATACGGAGGTCCCCCTGCCCCCAGGAGGTGCTTCCGCCCCAGCCCGACCTCGCCTTGGCAAGTTCCGGTCCTGACCCGCACAGACACTAAGCTGGTAGGGCCTTCATTGGCGCCAGGGAAGAAAGCGCAGCCCACCAAGACGGTGGCTGACATGCTGGATGACAAAGCCTCTGCGTTACGGAAGAACGCCCTTCGGAAAATGAAGCGCATGGCTGAAAAGCGGACCACGGAGTGGTACAACCTCTCGTTGAACAAGGAGGCAGACGAGAGGGGTAGCCAAGCGTCGGTCTCCGTAGCAGGGTTACGGCGACCCATGGAGGGCGATGCATGGGTGGATTTGAAAAACATGACTGCGGTGTCGAAAGACTACTTCGAATCGCTGCATACCCCAGAGCCCATGCCCGCAGCTAGAACGCTGTCTCAGGACGCCCTGCTCGATGAGGTTGCGGCCACTTACAGGCACATTCCCGGCCCTGACGATTTCGAAGTCGGGCCTTTCACGGAGGAAGAAGTCCTGGTGCTCCAGGACAAGATACCAAATACTGCCCCAGGCCCGGATGGTATACCTTATGAGTTCTGGAAGAGGCTGGGCCGTAAGCTGCGGGGCCTCCAAGGTTCTCCCTCCCCTCCCCGTGCATTCTGGGATGTTTTCCGGGAGGTGGCGAACGATGTTCGGACTAGGGGCTCGTCCCGGTGCGGCTTTAAAGATGCTAACGTTAGTCTCTTCTACAAAAAAGGGGATCCCACACTGGTCTCCAACTACAGGCCGATTTCCTCAATGAATACGGACTGTAAGATGTACACCAACCTGGTGAATGCTAGGCTGGCGCCTTGGGCGGTGCACAAGATACATGAGGATCAAAAGGGGTTTGTGCCTGGGCGGCTCATGAGTGACCATACTCGACTCGCGCAGGGCGTCGCACACATGTGCGGATCTACTGGAACCCCCGGTTACCTGGTGAGCTTGGATCAGGCGAAAGCCTACGATCGGGTCGACCAGGTTTGGCTCCTCCGTGTCATGAAAGCGATGGGCTTGCCTAGGTGTCTGGTTGGGCTGGTTCAAGACATACTGCCGGGCTGCCGCTCCCGAGTGCGTATTAACAGCGGATACAGCGACTGGTTCAAATTGAGAAGAGGGGTGAGACAGGGTGACCCCCTCTCCTGCCTCCTCTTTAATTTCTCTATAGAGCCTCTGGCTATGCGCCTACGGCGCACTATTGGTGGCATTAGCATCAACGGCCTGGCCCCCACAAAAGTCATGCTTTATGTGGACGATATCAACCTGTTCCTGTCTGTCTTGGATAGCGTCCCTCTTGTGTCCTCATGCCTGGTGGACACATCCTTTGCGATTGGGTCAAAGTTCAATTTAGACAAAACGGACGTCAAGCCTCTGGGCCCCGAAGCGTTCACCCAGGAATGCTTCTCCAATCAGTCCATGGGTGGCGCATTGCTCCCTGGAGCGTACATTCTGCCCCCCGCTGACCCGCTGCGAGTCCTGGGCGTATGGGTGGCGGCTACTGATCTGGCCGCTCCCCGGTGGGCCCAGATTCATAAGCACAACACACGGCTGATCAGGCAATGGAGGGCCATTGGAGCGTCTGTCCAGAACAGAGCCTTGCTGGCTAAATCTCTCCTTCAGTCGAGGTGTTATCACCTCCTGGATGGGAACGGGATTCACCCCTCCACCCTTCGCAAAATGAGCCAACAAATACAGAATTTCGTGAGGGGGCCGTTCTCGGTGATGCCTTTTGAGGTGCTGGAAGCCCCTCTGGAGGAGGGAGGGTTGAACTGCCCTTCCCTGGCCCATAGGAAGGAGGCCTACGACCTACGATTCCTTTCTCATCTCGTGTCGGGGCCACAACAAGTTTTATGGAAATTGTGGGCATGGGCGGACTTGCGGGCCGCCTCTTCCACCAACAAAAGTGCCAGTATAGTAGGTTTGAACCCGTTCTTGCAGAGGGCGTACACTAGGCCCACGGTGCTTGAAGCCCGGCTACGGCAGGCCTTCCTAACGGCCAAGAAATATGGTCTGGACCTCAGGTGTCAAGCCCCTCCCCTGGCAGTCTGACGTGCTATGCCGGCGTTCTACCACCCAGCCACCCCGTTACGTTCCTCTGGCTACGGAAGCAGGTGCATTCTGGTCCACGATTCACCCCTCGTACAGGACTTGGTGGACACCCGGGACAGGGATACTACTTGCCCTGGATGCAGGACCAGCCGAAGAGCCGTCCGCCGGAAACTGAAACATACTAACTGGTCGCCCATGCCTGTAGCCAGGACCCATAGCGAGACAGCTAATGTGTGACCCAAAATGGATAATCCTCTGGGGTGCATCCATATCTTCACCATGCCGACCTCTCTACTGGCCCGGCGCACAGATGTCACGAACACTCTTAAAGGCCGGAGTAGATTCAATGTTATAGAATATGACAACAGCCTTTGGACGAAGCCCCTGGCACGCGTACCTATCTGTCTCGACTCTATGCACATTTGGACAGATGGGTCAGTGCTGAATAACAGGTTGGAGTCCTGCACGGCTGGCACCGGATGGATTTCTGACCGGGAGCTGTACGATTGCATATCCCTGAGAGGCATCCCTCTGACCAATAATATCGCGGAAGTCACGGCGGTCACCCTATGTCTAACTGCTTGGCGTGGTTATAACATAGTTATCCATACAGATTCCACGTACGTCCTCAAATTGATGAAGAGCAACCTCCTCGCCATGGAGAGGGACGGGTGGGGTGACTTCCCGTGGTCGGGACAGTCGGCCGCTTCCCTTCCCCTCTTCAAGCATCTCCTTTTCCTGCTGCGAAGCCATGGAGGGCGTGTTGAGTTCGCGAAGGCGAAGGCCCATGGAGACGACACTTGGAACAACAGGGCGGATGCCCTAGCGAACGAGGGGCGCGTCTCCGGCCGGCCCTATGACCTCTGGACACTAGTCACTCCGGACGGGTGGGTGGACCACCAGCCGGTCCTAGCTCACCAGCCCCTGCCTTACCTGACCAAGTTGTTGGTTAGGGAGAATGTGCTGCATCCGCTGGCCCGCTGGAAGGCGAGGCCTTTCTGCGATAGGTGGGTCGTGTCTATGGCCAGAATATTCGAGATGTACCTGGATGTGGATACGTATGCGCCCCGGGTATGGAAGATTAACGTGCCGCTGGGGTTCAAAGAGACATTGTGGCGCGAGATGCACCGGGCACAAGCCATACGGCACTGTTACCGTGGTGAGCGCGAGCTCATGAGAACTTGTCCATGTGGACAGGAACTGTCCCTCGACCACATCCTCATGGGATGCGCTCGATATAATCTGTCCGGCCTTGAGCGAGTCATGCATGATAGGTTGCGGGAGGTATCCCCCAGGATCTGGCACAAGTCTTTGCATCCAGATTCTTGGAAGCCTTCCCCTTGGTATCCCCTGCTTGCCCTTGAGCGAGTGGAGCAGGGTTCCATCAAGCCTAGTAGGGTGTTGCCAAAGCCGGACAAAGCATTCTCGGAGTCGAGAAGCGCTCGGGAATGGGTAATAGGTCTGTATTTTTGGACTTTGTGGAAATGGTGGATGGCAGAGGCCAATGAGCCTGATTTTCGGTTCGTACCCACGAGGCTTGAGAACAACCTTCGCGATATTCTGGCGCGGGAGCCCCAGGACACCTGAGTAGGTGTATTGCCTGGCGGTCTGCGTTGTGTCATTCCGGTACACACCTCGTCATCTCATGAACCTTTCGGCCGCCCAATGGAAGCGGGTCCCCCGTGCAGAAGCTTGCTCGCACGGTGGCTACTCCTGCTGTACAGCGACCGATAACGGGGCCTGCTTCGCGCCAGCGGTTCTGCTGCGGGGTTCCTGGCGGGCCCCTAAGGGGGACGTAAAACTCCTTAAGGGCGGTCCGGTACGGCGTCCCTCTCCACCCGCGGGGAGGGGCTACCTTGCCAATGTCAGACAGGAGGCCCCCTGCAGGTTTAGCGGGTATTCCTATGACGATTGCGTCTTAGGCGACCCCCGCACTCTCGGCCTTGGAAGCTTTGGGCTGCAGAATCCTCCAGGAATCCTATGCCTTGAGAAGCTGTCTAGGTGTCTCCAACAGACAACGAGGTCTTAAACCAGATTCCTGCAGGTGATGGTAGAGAGAGCTCTAGAGAGCAGGTTGGTTCCCTCGTTGGCGTGGGGCCTCGGCATAGAAGCTTGCTCATGTTGATGGCAAAGCCGCCTCTCTGACCCACAAAATAAATAAATAATAAATAATAATAAATAAATAAATATTATGTAGCTTGGACCCGACCACAACTTCCACGCAGTTCCAAGCGGTAAGTCTCGTTCTCTGAGACGCAAATGGTGGTCACGGTTGCCTGGCTGGGGGGCTACAGCTGACCATGGGCGCTGGCCCCCCGCCCTCATTGCTCTTGCTCGTCGTCGTCGAGCCCCTTCATTGTTGTCCGCGGTGTGCTCCAGCTGGCGCTGTGTTGAGCAGCGCTTGGTGTTTGAGCTTTCTACAATCTCTCCCTAGGACCTGGACGACCAGCATTGTCCTCTGCCTCCCTTGGTGGTTTTTTGGTGAGTTTTCTGCCCCTTGCTGGCCTCGTTGCTGGCTACGTTGCCGTGTAGGCATGGTGTGCTGTGTGCGGCCTTCGGTGGCCGGCATTCAGTCACTACCTCTACGGTATACCCCCTAGTGTCTTACACAGTAAGTTCCTCCCCCCCTCCTTGCTACACTTCACGCTAATGACGCTCCCTGACAGCTCTTAGGGTGACAGCGGGTGGACATTCCGTGACAGATATCAGGCACCATCTGTCAATGATATGGCAGGAGGCTGGGGCCATGTACGTGACGGCGTGACGGGCGTTGAGGCTGAGGCTGGGGTGTGTTGTTTGAAATGGCGCATTGGCAGTGGCGCGTCGTTGGCGAATATAATGGTTTTATAATTTATAATAATTTATAAAATTCATTACGTAAAAATGTTGGAAAATGACTGATGGTTTGAGGACGCATTTGAGGCTGTGGCCAGCCGTTTGGAAATGTGTCGGCGAACGAAGTGAATATAATATAATGAATTTCATAATTATGAATGAATTTTATTACATATAAAAATGGCGAAAAATGGCGACGGTGATGGTGCGTTGCTGGCTGAGACCGCTCGCGAGGTGACTGGAGGAGGGCTGGTGCCTTGCCTTCACACATCATATACCTGGATTAGACACATAAGCCCCTTACGTCCTATGTCTTACGTCCTACGTCAAGTGTGCTTCCACCCAACTCGGTTCTCATGTCTGCGATCGACCCTCCAGACCCTTCAGACCTGCCCTGTTTGCTGTTCTCCTTGTCATTCCATGCAAAGCTAGCTCCTGCGTATCATTGCGGTTAGCATCAGATTTTCACTAGATTAATTCAAGGCGGCCAAAACACACCAACGGCTACTCCCCCACTTCTCCAACTCCTTTAGTATCAGGTTACCACAGTACTTACAAAATCCCATTGCAATATTGTCGTCGGCGCGTCTTCCCATTCGCGTCCGCTGGTCGTCCGGTTGAGGTAAGCTCCAAGATGACACCAAGCGAGCGGAGTTTGAATGTCACGTTTGTGCTTGAGTCAGCCGCAACCTCAGTAATTGTAGAAACATATATTTGCAATTAAATTTTGTACACTACGCACGCTACTGTCTGTACTACATTTTACAATCTTCTATCTATTACCAGCCTCAGCCCAGGAGCCGTACACCATTTTATGTGTAATAAAATAAACTTATTATTATAAATTATAAAGTCATTATATTACTACTGTTCACTGACGCGCCCAAGGCCGACCCCAGCCTCAATCACAGCATCTGTCACGCCGTCACAAATGTGACCCCCAGCCTCTGGCCGGGATGGTGCCACCCGCTGTCATCCTAAGAGCTGTCAGGGAGTGTCATTATCTCCAAGTCCTTGCTATGCGGCCGGCCTGTGGCTCGCCACTGACTGCCCTAGGGCATTCCCCTGCGGGTCCGGGCATGGGTAGCCGGTTGGGCTTCGCGAGTCCCAGCAGCTTAGAGTGCATGCGACCCGCTACCCCACTCCCCGGGCCGAGGATTTTACAGCACCGTGTACACAGCCAGCCGTCCCCAAACGTTGGGGCCTCAGCATGACCTGAGCAGCTGTACACAGGGGTCTTCTCACCCTGTTGGACATGCTAGTGGGTGTAATGCATCCCCTTCACGGGCAGAGCTGGGGCGTCTGGGAACAGCGTGCCCCCACCCCTCTGCCCAGGAGTAGGGACGGCAGTGTAGTAAACCGTCATCTATGGACGACGGACAATGCATCCAGACGACGTCCTCTCCTTTTCCCCATTGCTCCTGATGTTTGATTTTGGGTGTCTGACGGACACGCTGGACATAGTGTGCCCCACCATGGTGGTCCACGAGGGAATCCCCCTGTTCCCTGGGAGAGACACCTTCCCTTAACTGGTCGGTGGCATACGACCACTTGAAATCATACGTATGAAGGTAGCGATGTGCTGCTGGTGGGGCCCTCCCCTTGCGGGACTCAGGGCCGCCGGTTCCGTCTATCCAGGCCCTTTATGGCCCTTCACGCTGTTTCCGTCGGCATATCAGCCCTAGGTCTAGTCTCTGGGGCTGGCACATTTGCGCTGGCATGGACGGCTGTTGGGTTTCAGATGGGTAACTACCCCTTGGGAGTCTTTCCTCCTGCGTGATGGTCAAACACACAGGTTAAACCAGAAAAGCTAGTGGACCTCCACTTGAAAAAGGTTCCGGAGTTGGTGTATTCCCCTCCGGCCCACTACGCTCATCCCTCTCGAGGGGTGGGACAAGGGCTATAGGTGTTGTGCGACATGCCTGCACCTGCGTGATGGTCAAACACAAGAAAAAAAGCTGGTGGCCACACTCCACTTGAATCCTAGCCAGCGGCCTAATAGACGGCCTTAGTGGGTAGGTCCTTCGGGGCTCCCACAGATGGAGATGCCGAGCCCACCCTTTCCAGTTCTTGTGATCTGTCAGGGAATGATTAACGGTCGCCCCCCCGGACCGGCCAGGGCTATTAGTCGCCTGGGCCCATACCCAGTGAGATGGCGTGGCTGCTCCCAACTCTGATGTTCAGTCCACAAGGATTAGCCGGTAAAAATCGCGCCCGTAGGAGGATCCTGCGTTACCAATCCTCCCCGCACTGTGGTGGTGCCCACATTAAAGATCACCACTGGATGTCTTTGCAGTGCCGACGAGCGATGCACCGCTACCACCTCTCCTTTGAGAAGTGGGAATTTTTTGCTAACAATACCTTTCTTTCTGTCTTTCAGATTTACATTCTTGCGACTCTTTACACGGTTTGTTCAATATGACGACCCCAGCTCAACGCGCGCGCATTGTCGATGAGGCTGAAGCGGTCTCCATTATCAACGAATGCCTCTTCGGACCCACGGTGGCTATTAAGACAGCTCGAATGGTCCTTAAGAGGTGCCGGAAACGCAGCCCCGCTCCTTTTTTTTCTGTGCAGCCTGCTGCCCCCTGCCCACTTGTGGATGTGGTGTTGAAACCACGCCCTGGTCCGGCCCCGGCCGCGGAGCCGAAACACATAACACCCACTGCCCCGCTCTGGCAGCCTTCCCTTCACCCAGGTTTCCTCCCAGGTCTGTGCTACCTGGCGGCGGTGCAAGAACACAACGTCCATGAAGCAGTCTGCGTCCTCGGATTTTACCCCACAGTCTTCGCAATTCGGAACTCCCCACTGATTGAGCAGCACTGCGTATTCCTCATTCTCCAGCGCCCTGGCCTGTACCACGTGGTCACTTCTTGGTCACACGACACCATGACGCCCCTGTCCGCCCCAGGTCATTACATCGTCGGGGCTCATGTGCCTCGCGCAGGGCCGTCGAACTTCAACCAGGCACCTCGGGCAGGCCTGTCCGGTTTTAACAACATGTCCTGGGGTAGGCCTATGTCTCCAGAAGGCTCCCATGCCCGCCCACTCACCCGGGGACCACCTACTGCCCCGGCTTTTGGGTCGCGAGGCCCCGCGCCGCCGAGGGAACCTCTACCCCCGCAGAACATCTCTGTGCGAGAGGCGGTCAGGCTGGATGCGGGCCCCCCGCAGAAGAGGAATAGGGGAAAAGGCAAGGGCAGGAATAAGTTCATGCCCTTTGTGCCATATTCTACTGACCCTCACGTCCGCCGGCCCTCCTCCCCCACGACTAAGTGGAGAGCGGCGATACAAGACCCTTTAGACGACCTTATGAATGGGTTCAGAGCCAGTACCCCGCGCTCATCACTAAGACCGCCTGGGGCAAACTCATGGTGCGACTGGGAGCCATGAAGAAACAGAGTGGTTTTGACAGGAAAGGCTGCATCCCAGAGATGCAAACGGAATTCGACGCTCTTTTGGAGGAGGTTCAAGCTGCGGCCTCGGCCTTGCAGGAGGAAGAGAGGCTGCGAGAGCAGGCGCTTGCTGACGCCTCCAATGTCCTTGCAAACATGGCTGAGAGGTACCGAGCGCTCGATCGGGAGATTAATGAGCCTCTCCCCAGTGCGAACGTCGCCGCCCTGGAAGAAGAGCGACGCTCTCTGGGCATCAGGATCTCTGAGCAGGAAGCAATGGTGGATAAGATGGATGGTGCGGAGGAGCCAGCCGAAACTGAACACGCGGAGGCGCCCTCTGTGATCGCCCCTGGAGTGCCTCCCGAGAGACCCAACGTCCCTAAGCCGTCTTACAAGGACCTGTGGCCAGAAACTAACTACCAGAGCCACGCTGAGCGAACAGCCCCCCTCTTCCCTGTCGTGACCGGCAAAGTTCCTTTGGCCGACCTGAAGCCTGTCATGAGGGATCAAGTCGATTCGAAACTCTACCTTCCCCGGTCTTTGGAGCTATACACATGCGATGAGCTCGCCAAGGTGACTCCGAGAGGGGGCGCAAGGTGGAACAACCGATATGAAGACCCCCTTGAGCCCGCCAAGTGTTGGTCTTGGTCGGAATTCGAAGAGCTGTACAACCGACCCGGGTACCACTTTATGTTTTCTTGTGTGGCGCAGCTTGGGCCAATGTTCAAGGACCCAAAACTGTCCCTACTCCGTTCCAAGCTAGCCCAACAATGGCAATGTGAGGTCCACTTCGAGTGCATGAACCCTAGACAGGACTGGATGTTTTGCACAGTGCCGTCCGGGTCTAAGGGAGTGGAAGAAGCTCAATCTTTCGACCTCATCCGGCTGGCTGACACCAACGCAGTCTACGTTATAAGGAGGTTCGCCCCGCTGGCCCATGCTAGGGACCTGGAGTGGGTGGTTAAAGGCTCTGTAGCAGATGAGACGTCCATCTTCTTGCAGATGAGAAAACGTCTCCTGGAGTTCGAGACAGGTGATGTCCAGCTAGGATGGAGGGTGCTAGGAGTTCGAAAAGGCGGCGCCACCTCCAAGTTCCGCGGCACTTTTATTTTGGAATCTGAGGATGTGTGGTGGCCTTGGACAATGGATTTTGGCCACAAGCACAGCTCAGTGCCCGACGCCTCCCTGCTCCTCAATTTCGAACCAACGTGGTCTGCTAAGCGCCCCTATGCTTGCCAGTGTTGTTATTCCTCCGACCACTTCACTGCAGAATGCCCCTTACCTTTTATGAAGGTCGGAGGGCTCTCCTTGGTCAGCGTCCCAGCTAGGAGTCTAGTATTGAAGAAGAAAGCAGGGGAGCGGGTGATCGACCTCGAGAAAGCTACGTGGCAGCTCCCAATCAGAGTGCCCCCTTCCCCGTCTGTGAAAAGCGCCGCGGCACCTAGACCAGCCCGCCTCCCTAAGCAACCAGGCGCTCCCCCCGCCCTGTCAGTAGTGGAGGAGGAGGACCAGGACAGAGACGTAGACATGGAGGAATCAGACGACAACGACGCCCTGGAGCGAGCAGAACCAAGGCGCATCACCGCTCTTTCGGATTTCCTGAAGGGACGCCTTTTGGGCAATGCCAATCCCAGCATCGGGTTGACCAGAAACTTGATTTTCTCGGTTTGCAAGTTTTTCGGCGGTTCTATACACCCTGTCCTGTTCTCCCTTCGTAGGGACGGGCACTTGCCGGCGGATGTTTCCAATGAAACGTTGGTCGACGAGTTTACCCGCCCTCCCTCGGATTATGCTACTAGCCCCCCAGGCAGTAAGCCACCCCCCCATGATAGCCGTACCACTCTGATGCAAGTTGGTTTAGTCCCCGTAGGCGTTCAGCCCCCAACGGCTTTGGGTGCTGTGCACTCAAGCACACCCACAGCTGACACGCCCACTACTTGTGCGTTTAGTACACCTTTCCGGGCCCCACATGCCCTGGAGCGAGTTATCATCTAATGGCTTTTCCAGTGATCCCCACAACCACTGTGGCGGTCCGCACCCTTCCAGAGAACCAATATGTCACCCCTGCTGTCCTGGTGACGTTGACACAGTCCCAGTCGCACATTAGCGGTACACCCACGCCCCCTGCCCCAGCCGCGCCCCCCACCGGTGCATCTCTTGGCCTCCAGGAGGTCTCGGCCCCAGCTGGCGTGTCGTTGAAATCCCCCGACAGCACACCAGCTCCCCCCCTTGCCCCAGTTGAGTCTTCAGCCGGTGCCTCCAGTGCTTCCCAGGAGATCCCTGTTGCCACACGTGATCCAGCTATGGATAAGTACTATGCGCCGGTGGCGTGCCCCCCTCTACCTGCTCACCCCTCTCAAGGCTCCACGTACACCTGGCCGGACAGCGCTGAGGATGTCGAGCTAGGCTCTGCAATGCCTGGCCCAGCGCCCGCCCCTGTTCTGGACCCCGCATCCGATCTGCTGTTCTACAGCCCTTCACCTCTGGCTGCCATCCCCCATATCCCGATTTCTGAGCCCTTGTTCCTTGTCACGACCCCCCTGATGACCATCGCTCCAGTCCCAGCCACTTCTGCTGCTAAACGAGCCCTCTCCTCTTTAGCGATGGGTCATACACTGGCCGAGGATTTGATGGACTTGGATGCAGGCATTCCTCTGCCCTCCTTGCAGGACCCAGTTTTGCGGAACCCCCTCACGGAGGAGGGAGACAAGGAGGACGCCCTCCTTTTTGGGCACATCAAGCCCCTGCAGGGCAATAAGCTTATCAGGGCGGCGGGAGTCCTCCCTGAGGAATTGGTGCCCAGGCCACAGGCAGCGAGCACAGAACAGAAAGCCCCTGCTTCCCATTCCAGCGTCTTGGTCGTCACACATACCACCCCGCCCACTCAAGAACCCCTGTACATCGTACAGCCCCCATCGGACACATATCACAACCCCTCACTATCCCAAAGCCTAGCTCACCTGGCGGGCCTCTTCCCTTCCGCTAGCAGTGAGACTTTCACGCTGGTTTTGAACAAAGTGAATGGGGACCTGTCAGCAGCCTCCACCTGGATGCAGTCTGTGACCGATGTGACCAGAGCCAAGACGGTATTAGTGGAGGCCTTTCCAGGTGCGCCAGTGAAGGAAGTGGAGAGTGCCCTCAGACTCTGCAAAGGGGACTTTCTGCTCTCATTCTACCGGCTTACCAGAAACTTCGAACATACAGCGGAATGGAACGATTTCAAGCAGGTCAGAGCCAAAGGAGTGATGGACATAGATACCCCGGCTCCGGATTTCGTGTATGACGATCCTGTGACGGAGGCCTACGAATGGCAGTGGTGGCAAATAGCCGTGTCCGTCCGGTGCCACCAGGTGGCTGATGTTCCAGGGGCGACCGACTTATGGAGTAGGCTGGCCGGTGTGTCCACTGCTACAAGAGAAATTATGCCCCATTTTGTGGAGTATGTGTATAGGCTAGGAGTGCGGAGCACAGCCGAAGCCGACTTCACTAAGGCAGTTAGAACGCTGTGGGCGCAACCAGACTTCAAGGCAATAGAGGCAGTCGCAGGAGCAGCGGTCCCATGCGGGCAAGACGACCCCAGAGACGCGGCCACTGTGATCTTGCAGGTTATGTTATCGGACGGCTACATCTCTCCCCCAGCGGCCGCATGGCTCGCCATTCGGGTCTCGGGTTCTTCCTCCTTGTACGCCGCCATGTCCCCCCTCTTCGTGGCCTTCCCTATAGTACAAAGGAAGCTGTGGAATGATTGCAACCTCCACCTTGCTGCGTGGTCCATCACCAACATGAAAGCTAGGGGTGGCACAAACAGCCCTACCGGTTCCAGAATCAGCGCCGTGGACACCAAGGCTGCATACTCGAGCATCATCCCGACATCTAAGGGCAAGGAGATACACCTGCTGTTCTCTAGAACGGCCAAGAAGAAGGAGCTTGCACCAGCCGCTACCTGCTCGCGCATGAAGGTGGAGAAGGAGAAGAAGAGGAAGACAGAGGTGGCAGCTGCCCGGCTCGCCAAGAAAGGCACTGATATACTTGAGCAGATGGAATCAGAGCGCACACTCATGAGGGAAGAAGAAGAGATTGACAAGTAAGTTTTGTGAGGTTTTTTACTCCGGTCCCCTGTTTCTGGGTTCATTATGCCTGGTTTTGTCCTGGTTCTGGTTGCGATACGCCAGGAACGTTTTATATGTGCTCCCTTTTCCCTTGTTTTTTGTTTTTTTGTTTTTGGTGCTTTCACCTGACTGGAGATGTGGTCAGTTGCCCCCCCGGCGCACCTCCCTTATACAGTTTGTTCTCTTCTGGTCACAACCGGGGCACTCCCCCTCTTAGCAACATGGACTTCAAGCTCGCAACATCTCGACGTCCCGCACGGGCTGTTGGCTACCCAGCTCAGAGCCGTGGGGCTGACGGTGATGGTGGGGGGACAGCGGGTACCCCCCCGGTGGGCGAGGGGGCCATCGGTGTCACAAACAGCCAGTTATGCGAAAACCCCCTCCTATCAGCGTCGCAACGGAGCGCCGGTAGAACAAAAGGTAATCCGCGTCCCAACATGACAGCAGGCTCGAGCCCTGGGCCTAGCAGTTGCGCGGGGGCGCCTCCGAATGGCTCGGGGACCATGCTGAATGCAAGGTCACATGTGCCTCATATACAGTTGAAGGAAAGAAAGTTCAGGGTGGCCACATGGAACATGTGCGGGCGTGTGGCTAGTAAGGATGGGAAGCTGACACCTAAAGCCCCTTTTATGGAGCAGCTGATGCTTCTAGAGCGGCTGGACCTAATGGTCCTTACGGAGACGCACACTGATGTGCCCGTCCTCTCCGGAGGACAAGTCATTCTTGGGTATACTTCGCTGACAGAGGCACAGGCTGGAGTTGCAGTTGTTGCTCACTCGAATGGGGGCTGGACTTGTGACGAGCAAATCACTTTGGTGGATGGGTACGCCTTGTTACTGCACCTGAGTCACAGGGTGAGTCGGGAGTCCTTTTGGTTACTCGGGATCTACGCAGACAACACCAGAGGGGTCAATTCCCTGGTGGACTTTTATGTGACGCTTAGAAAGCGTCTATCAGCTTTCGTGGCCTCCCTCCTGGGTGGGACCTGGTCTGGGTGTGTGGCTGCTGGAGACTGGAATTTCGTGGAACACCCGAATGACCGCAGCCCAGCATCTGCCCCTAGTCCTAGAATGGGGAGGCTGCTAGAGATTTTTTCTGACATTAGTGCGCTTTGTGGCTTCCGCGATGTGGCAGGTTATGGGCCGCACCCGAGGGGGTGGACTTACTCACAAGTTGCAGCGAATTACAAAATATTCTCCTGGTTGGATCGAATTTATATACCGCATGACGGGTGGGTGGCTGAACCCCCATACGTCCTATCAACGAACTGGTCTGACCACAGGGTGGTGGTTTCTGATTTAATAGTCACTAAGCCTGCAGTTCAGGTCGCTAGGCCGGCCCCCAGGCTCCCGGACCTTGATGGGTTGGATAGGAGCAAGACGTTCTGGCCGGACGTCCTGGTTGCCTGGCGCGATATAGAGCGGGAGGGCAAAGCCACGCTGGAGAGGTGGTCGACTTTCAAGGAGACTGTCCTGCGCAAGGGTCTGGCAGAACACGCTTCCTTTAAGTGGAAGGGTTCCAAGTACTGGAGGAGCGCTGTCCGGAAGGAGGAACTGGCTCCGGACGAGATATGGGACACAGTTAGAGGTCTAGCGCGGCCCGAGCGCCCGACCCGGGCACAGGAGCCGACGAAGTGGAAGGCTGCTATCCCCAAGTATGATACACCCCCTGCCCCACGAAAGTGTTTCTGCCCTAGCCGTTCATCACCCTGGCAGGTGCCGGTGCTGGTTCGACCTCCCGGTGGAGGGGGGACGTCTGCTGCAGCCAAAGAAGACACGCCACGCGCCAAAATGGTGGCCGACATGCTAGACAATAAGGCCTCAGCCCTGAGGCGGAACGCCCTCCGCAAAATGAAGCACATGGCTGAAGAACATACTTCGGAATGGTACAATCTCTCTCTGAACAAGGAAGTGGACGAGCGGGGTAGCCGGGCCTCTGTCTCCGTGGCCGGGCTGCGCCGTCCTGAGGAAGCGTTGGCATGGACAGACCTGTGGCATATGACTGCCGTGTCCAGGGACTACTTCATGGAGCTACATCGGCCGGAGCCCTTGCCAGTGGATAGGCTCCAGGCTCAGGAGGCTCTCCTCCGCGAAACTAGCGCCGCGTACAGCCACCTGCCTGGCCCGGCCGACTTTGAGGTGGGGCCTTTTACTAGTGAAGAGGTCCTGGCCCTTCAGGATAAGATGCCAAATACGGCTCCAGGCCCCGACAGCATCCCTTATGGGTTTTGGAAGAAATTGCGCATTAAGATACAAAGCCTCGGTGATACCCCTGACCCCCCCCCAGCTTTCTGGGACATATTCCGGAAAGTGGCGAATGATGTGCGGACGAGAGGATCCTCCAGGTGTGGGTTCAAGGACGCTAACGTCAGTCTCTTCTATAAGAAAGGGGACCCAACTTTGGTCTCCAACTACAGGCCAATATCTTCTATGAACACGGACTGTAAGATGTACACCAATCTGGTGAATGCCAGGCTCGCGCCCTGGGCGGTATGCAAGATTCATGAGGACCAGAAAGGCTTCGTGCCTGGTCGGCTCATGAGTGACCACACCTGCCTCGCACAAGCTGTTGCCCACTCGTGCAGCTCCTCTGGCACGTCTGGTTACCTGGTAAGTCTAGATCAGGCGAAAGCGTACAACCGGGTGGACCAGGCTTGGCTCCTTCGTGTCATGAAGGCTATGGGCCTGCCCAGATGCCTAGTCAGTTTGATCCAAGACATTCTGCCCAACTGCCGCTCCCACGTGCGCATTAATAGTGGGTACAGCAAGTGGTTCAAATTGAAGAGAGGGGTGCAGCAGGGGGACCCTCTCTCTTGCCTTCTTTTTAATTTTTCGATAGAGCCTCTTGCTATGCACCTGCGCCGCATAGTGGGCGGTATCAGCGTAGGGGGCCTAGCTCCCGCGAAGGTGATGCTTTATGCAGATGATATTAATCTGTTTTTGTCCAGGTCAGATGATATCCCTCTTGTGTCCTCTTGCCTGACAGATGTGTCCTTTGCAGTCAGCTCAAAGTTCAATTTGGATAAAACAGACATCAAGCCTCTAGGCCCCGCTGACTTTACCCAGGCCTGTTTCGACAGTCAGACCATGGGTGGTGCGCTGCTTCCGGGGGCGTACATTCTGCCCCCTACTGACCCGCTGCGTGTTCTTGGGGTTTGGGTGGCCACACCCAACTTTGCCGCCCCTAGGTGGGCCCAGATCTTTAAACACAACGCACGCCTGATGCGGCAATGGAGGGCCATTGGCGTGTCCGTATGTAACAGGGCCCTGCTGGCCAAGGCCCTCCTCCAATCCAGGTGCTACCACCTTTTAGACGGCAACGGTGTCCACCCCTCTACCCTCCGGAGAATGAGTCAACAGATTCAGAATTTTGTACGAGGCCGTTTCTCTACAATGCCTTTTGATACTCTGGCGGCGCCTCTGGAAGAGGGCAGGCTGGGGTGCCCGTCCCTGATCCATAGGAAGGAGGCTTTTGATTTGAGGTTCCTCTCTCAGCTCATATCAGGCCCCCAGCGGCTCCCATGGAAGGAGTGGACTTGGGCGGGCTTATGTGCAGCTACTTCTACTAGTAACACGGCCAGTATAGTTGGTCTGAACCCATTTTTACAGAGAGCATACACCAGGCCCTCCGTACTTGAAGCCCGTCTATGGCAGGCTTTCTTGATGGCCAAGAAGTACGGTCTGGACCTGCGGTGCCAAGCCCCCCCCCTGAATGTGAGGCGGGCTATGCCGGTCTTCTATCACCTGGCTGTGCCACTGGGATCATCGAAGTTTGGCGGTAGGTGCCTTCTGGACCATGCCTCGCCCCTGGTGAGCGATCTGGTCGACACGCGGGATAGGGATGCTACATGCCACCGCTGCAGAACGTGCCGGAGGGTGGTCCGCCACAAGCCCATTCACACTAACTGGACGCCTAGGGCGCTACACAAGACTTACAGCAATTCAGCGAACATCTGGCCTGCAATGGATGGCCTGCTGGGGTGCATCCGCGTCTTCACTAAGCCCTACTCCCTGCTGGCTCGCAGCACAGACGCCTTGCGCATGGCGAGGGGCCTAAGCAAAAGTAACATCCTGGTCTACAAGAACAATGTCCGAGCTACACCTCTAGCGCGTGCGCCTGTTTGCCAAGACGCTATGCATGTCTGGACAGACGGGTTGGCGTTGGATAACGGCCTGGAGTCTTGCACTGCTGGGGCTGGCTGGGTCTCGAACTTGGAGATCTACGACAGTGTGTCTCTGGTGGGGATCCCTTTGACCAACAACATAGCAGAAGTCGCAGCAATCGCATTGTGTCTGTCCGCATGGTGTGGGTACAACGTGATTGTTCATACTGACTCCGTGTACGTGCTCGGGCTTGTACGCGGTGGCCTTCTGGCCATGGAGTGGGATGGATGGGGGGATTTTCCCCGCACTGGGCAGTCCGCCTCGTCCCTCCCCCTTTTTAAGTACACGCTCTTCTTGCTGCGCAGTCATGCCGGGAGCGTTGAGTTTGTGAAGGCGAAAGCTCACGGAGTGGACATCTGGAATAACAGGGCAGATTCTCTAGCGAATGAAGGCCGTATCTCTGGTCGGCCGTACAACCTCTGGGATCTGATTACACCTGATGGCTGGGTGGACCACCAGCCAGTTCTGGCCCATCAGCCCCTGTCTTACCTCACTAAGTTGGTGGTCAGGTCCTCAGTACAACCTCCCCTGTCCTCCTGGAAGGCGAGCCCCTTCTGTGACAGGTGGGTTGTCTCTATGGCCCGGATTTTCGAGGTTTATCTGGACGTAGACGCCTACGCGCCTGCGGTCTGGACTATTAATATACCCGTGGGTTTCAAGGAGACCTTATGGCGAGAGATGAACAGTGCGCAAGCCATAGGACACAGGTATAAAGGTAAACACGATCTCCTGCGGGAGTGCTCTTGTGGCACAGAGCTGTCCCTTGACCATATCCTCTTGGGCTGCAGCCGGTACAACCTGTCTCTGCTTGAGCAGGTGCTACACGACAGGCTGAGAGAGATATCCCCTGGCTTCTACCACAAGTCTCTGCATCCAGACTCGTGGAAGCCCTCCCCTTGGTACCCTCTGCTCGCTCTTAGGAGAGTTGAGCAGAACTCAGTTAAACCAAGCAGAACTGTGCCTAAACCTAATAGGGCCTTCTCGGACTCGAGAAGCGCCCGTGAATGGGTGATAGGTAGTTTCTTCTGGACAGTTTGGAAGTGGTGGATGCGGGAAGCCAATGAGCCAGGCTTTCGTTTTCTGCCTGGGGGGCAGGTGAACGCGCTTCGTGCTCTGTTGGCGGAGGCACACGATGGAGGTTGAGGAGGTGCGCCCGTTGCAACCCCGGCCCGCCTCGCGTCGGCACACGCCTCGTCGTCTCACAAACCTTTCGGCCGCCCAATGGGCGCTGGTCTCCAGCACAGAAGCTAGCTCGTGCTGGGTTTACTCCAGCGGTACGGCGACCGATCTGGGGGCCTGCTTCATGCTCTCGGATACTTCCGTGAGTTCCTGGCGGGCCCCTAAGGGGGACATCAAAACTCCTTAAGGGCGGTCTGGTACGGCGCCCCTCACCACCCGAGGTGGGGGGCCACCTTGCCAATGTTGGACTAGTGGCCCCCTGCAGGTTTAGCAGGTATTCCCTTGGCGCTGCGCCCTGGGCGACCCCCGCACTCTCGGCCTCGGAAGCTTTGGGCTGCAGAATCCTCCGGGAATCCTATGCCTTGAGAAGCTGTCTTGGCGCCTCCAACAGGCAACGAGGTCTTAAACCAGATTCCTGCAGGTGATGGTAGGGAGAGCTCTAGAGAGCAGGTTGGTTCCCTCGTTGGCGTGGGGCCCTGGTACAGAAGCTTGCTCGTATCAGTAGGCAAAGCCACCTCCCTGACCCACCAAAAAAAAAAAAAAAAAAAAATGTAGCTTGGACCCGACCACAACTTCCACACAGTTCCAAGCGGTAAGTCTCGTTCTCTAAGACACGAATGGTGGTCGCGGTTACCTGGCTGGGGGGCTTCAGCTGACCCTGGGCACTGGCCCCCCGCCCCCATTGCTCTCGCTCGTCATTGTTGAGCCCTTTCATCGTTGTCCACGATGTGCTCCAGATGGCGCTGCATTGGGCAGCGCCTGGTGTTTGAGCTTCCTTCTTTCTCTCCCTCGGGCGACCAGCATTGTTCTCCGCATCCCTTGGAATTTTTTGGTGAGTATTGCCTGTTGCTGGCCTCGTTGCTGGCTGTCTCGCCGTGTGGGCGTGGTGTGCTGTACGCGGCCTTCGGTGGCCGGCATTCAGTCAGTGCCTCTACAGTACTCCCCCTGGTGTCTTGCGCCGTGAGTCCTCCCCCCCCCTCCTCCTTGCTACGCAGCCGGCCTGTGGCTTGCCACTGATCACCCTCGGGCATTCCCCTGCAGGTCTGGGCATGGGTAGCCAGTTGGGCTTCGCGAGTCCCTGCAGCTTAGAGTGCATGCGGCCTGCTACCCCACCCCCCAGGCCGAGGATTTTACAGCACCGTATACACAGCCAGCTGTCCCCAAACGTCGGGGCCTCGGCATGACCTAAGCGGCCAAGCACGGGGATCTTCTCACCCTGTTGCGCGTGCTAGCGGGTGTATTGCATCCCCTTCATGGGTAGAGCTGGGGCGTCTGGCAACAGCGCGCCCCCACCCCTCTACCCAGGAGTAGGGACAGCAGTGTAGTAAACCGTCATGTTTGGACGACAGATGACACATCCGGACGACGTCCTTTCCTTTCCCCCCATTTGCTCCTGGTGATTGGTTATATGTCTGTCGGACATACTGGACACTGCGTGCCCCACCACGGTGGTCCATGAGAGAATCCTCCCGTTCTCTGGGAGAGACACCTTCCCTTAACTGGTCAGTGGCGTACATCCACTTAAAATTATGTGTATGAAGGTAGCGGCGCACAGCTGGTGGGGCCCTCCCCTTGCAGGACTCAGGGCTGCCGGTTCCATCTATCCAGGCCCTTTATGGCCCTTCACGCTGTTTCTGTCGGCATATCGGCCCTAGGTCTAGTCCCTGGGGCTGGCACATTTGCACTGGCATGGACGGCTGTTGGGTTTCAGATGGGTAACTACCCCTTGGGAGTCTTTCCTCCTGCGTGATGGTCAAACACACAGGTTAAACCAGAAAAGCTAGTGGACCTCCACTTGAAAAAGGTTCCGGAGTTGGTGTATTCCCCTCCGGCCCACTACGCTCATCCCTCTCGAGGGGTGGGACGAGGGCTATAGGTGTTGTGTGACATGCCTGCACCTGCGTGATGGTCAAACACGAGAAAAAAGCTGGTGGTCACACTCCACTTGAATCCTAGCCAGTGGCCTAGCAGACGACCTTAGTGGATAGGTTCTTCGGGACCCCCACGGATGGAGATGCCAAGCCCGCCCTTTCCAGATCGTGTGATCTGTCAGGGAATGAATAACGGTCGCCCCCCGGACTGGCCAGGGCTGTTAGTCGCCTGGGCCCATACCCAGTGAGATGGCATGGCTGCTCCCAACTCCAATGTTCAGTCTGCAAGGATTAGCCGGAAATAATTGCGCCTGTAGGAGGATCCTACGTTACCAATCCTCCTCGCACTGTGGTAGTGCCCACATTAAAGATCACTGTTGTCTCTTCTTTCGCAATGCCAACGAGCGATGCGCTGCTACCACCTCTTTCCTGGGGGGGCTGGAAATTTTTTGCTGACTTTATCTTTCCTCTATCTTTTCAGATTTTACAGTCTTACACCCCATCACGCGGATTTCACACAGTATGACAACCCCTGCTCAACGCGCGCACATCGTTGATGAGGCTGAGGCGGTCTCTATCATCAACGAGTGCCTCTTCGGGCACGCGCCGGCCCCCAAACTTACTCATACGGCCTTTAGGAGGTGCCGGAAGCGCCGCCCCGCCACCCAAGCGCCTCCACGGCCTGCTACTCCTTGCCCGCTTGCAGATGTGGTGCTGGGGCCGCGCGTCGAACCGGCCTCGGCTGAGGAGCAAGTATGCGCAGCGCCTGCTGCCCCACTCTGGCAGCCTTCCCTTCACCCGGGCTTCCTCCCAGGACTGTGCTACCTAGCTGCGGTGCAGGAGCACAACGTCCATGAGGCGGTCCGCGTCCTGGGGTTTTATCCCACAGTTTTTGTGATCCGGAACTCCCTGCTGGTTGAGCAACACTGTGTATTTCTCATCCTCCAACGCCCTGGCCTCTACCATATGGTCACCTCCTGGTCACACAATGCCACGACGCCCTTGTCCGCCCCAGGTCATTATGTCGTTGGGGCTCAAGTGCCTCGTGCGGGCCCTTCTGGTCTCAACCAGGCGCCTCGGGCAGGCCCATCCGGTCACAACAACATGTCTTGGGGTAGACCGATGTCTCCCGGGGGCTCCCATCCCCGCCCACCCACCCGAGGTCCACACGCAGCCCCAACTCACAGGCCATGAGGCCCCCTACCGCTGAGGGAGCCTTTGCCCCCGCAGAACGTCTCCATGAGGGAAGCATCCAAGATGGATGCGGGTCCCCCACAAAAGAGGAATAGAGGGAAAGGCAAGGGCAGGAATAAGTTTGTGCCCTTTGCACCATACTCTACTGACCCCCATGCCCGCCGGCCTTCTTCCCCCACGACTAAGTGGAGAGCAGTGATACAAGACCCTTTGGATGATCTTATGAACGGCTTCCAAGCCACTTTGGATGAGTACCCTGCGCTCATCACTAAAGCCGCCTGGGGTAAGCTCATGACGCGGCTGGGAGTTTTGAAGAAACAAGCTGGGTTTGATCGGAGAGGCTGCATCCCAGAGATGCAAACAGAGTTTGACACTCTTTTGGAAGAGGTCCAAGCTGCAGCCTCTGCGCTACAGGAGGAGGAGAGGCTGCGGGAGCAGGCATTAGCTGACGCCTCCAATATCCTTGCAAACATGGCTGAGAGGTACCGGGCCCTTGACCGGGAGATTAATGAGCCTCTCCCCGGTGCAAACGTGGCTGCCCTGGAGGAGGAACGGCGCTCTTTGGGCATCAGAATCTCGGAACAGGAAGCATTGGTAGATAAGATGGATGGTGCAGAAGAGCTGGCCGAGACTGAACACGCGGACGCATCCTCCACGATCGCCCCAGAGGTGCCTCTGGAAAGACCAAACGTCCCCAAACCGTCTTACAAGGACCTGTGGCCAGAAACCAACTACCAGAGCCATGCCGAGCGGACAGCCCCCCTCTTCCCGGTCGTGACCAGCAAGGTCCCATTGGCTGACCTGAAGCCTGTCATGAAGGACCAAGTTGACTTGAAACTCTACCTTCCCCAGTCTTTGGAGTTGTACACCTGCGATGAGCTCGCCAAAGTAACCCCGAGGGGTGGTGCAAGATGGAACAATCGGTATGAGGACCCCCTTGAGCCTGCCAAGTGTTGGACTTGGTCAGAGTTCGAGGAGTTGTATAACCGACCCGGGTACCATTTCATGTTCTCTCGTGTGGCGCAACTTGGGCCAATGTTCAAGGACCCTAAACTGTCTCTACTCCGTTCAAAGCTGGCCCAGAGGTGGCAATGCGATGTCCATTTCGAGCGCATGAACCCCAGGCAGGATTGGATGCTATGCACGGTGCCTTCCGGGTCTAAAGGGGAGACAGAAGCTCAATCCTTCGACCTCATCCGTTTATCGGACACCAACACGGTTTATGTTATCAGGAGGTTCGCCCCATTGGCCCGAGCTAGGGACTTGGAGTGGGTAGTTAAGGGCTCTGTAGCTGACGACACGTCCATCTTCCTGCAAATGAGGAAGCGTCTCCTCGAGTTTGAGACGAGTGATGTCCAGCTGGGCTGGAGGGTGCTGGGTGTTCGGAAGGGCGGCGCCACCTCCAAATTCCGAGGCACCTTTATTTTGGAGTCCGAGGATGTATACTGGCCTTGGACAATGGATTTTGGCCATAAGCACGGATCGGTGCCAGATGCCTCCCCACTCCTCAACTTTGAACCTACGTGGTCGGCTAAGCGCCCCTATGCCTGCCAGTGTTGTTATTCCTCCGACCACTTCACCACGGAGTGCCCCTTGCCTTTTATGAGGGTTGGAGGACTGTCCTTAGTCAGCGTCCCCACTAGGAGCCTGGTGTTGAAGAAGAAAGCAGGGGAATGAGTGATTGATCTCGAGAAGGCTACTTGGCAACTCCCAATTAGGGTGCCCCCTTCTCCCTCTGTGAAGAGCGCTGCAGCGCCCAGGCCTGCCCGTCTCCCAAGGCAGCTGGGCGCGCCCCCCGCTCTGTCAGTGGTGGAAGAAGAGGACTTAGACAAAGACGTAGACATGGAGGAATCGGATGACGACGACGCTCTGGAGCAGGCTGAGCCGAGACGCATCACTGCTCTTTCAGATTTCCTGAAAGGGCATCTATTGGGTAACGCCAACCCCAGCATTGGGTTGACCAGGAACCTAATCTTTTTGGTGTGCAAGTTCTTTGGCGGTTCAATACACCCCGTCCTGTTCTCTCTTCGTAGGGATGGGCACTTGCCGGCGGATGTTTCCAATGAGACTCTAGTTGACGAGTTTACCCGCCCCCCCACAGACTACACTCCTAGCCCCCTAGGCAGTAAGCCAACCCCCCGTGATAGCCATACCACTCTAACACGAGTTGGTTTAGTCCCCGTAGGCGTACAGCCCCCTGTGACCTCGAGTGCTGCGCACTTGAGCACACCCGCGGCTGACGCGCCCACTACTTGTGCGTTTGGTATGCCCTTCCAGGCCCCCCGTGCCCAGGAACGGATTGTTTAACTGACAAATTTCTCCCAGTGCTCCCTGACGCGACTACGGCAGTCCACGCCCCTCCGGTGGACCAATATGTTACCCCGGCCGTCCTGGTGACGTTGACCCAGTCCCAGTCGCACATTAGCGGTACACCCACGCCCCCCACCCCTGTTGCACCTCCGACTAGCACGTCTTTTGGCCTCCAAGGGGCCCCAGCCCCAGCTGGCTTATCCTTAAACTCCCCTGTCAGCGCGCTGGCTCCCCCCCCCCCCCCGCCCCAGCTGAGTCCTCAACCAGCGCTCCTGAAGCCTCTCAGGAGATCCCAGTTGCCATGCATGATCCGGTCATGGACAAATACTATGCGCCGGTGGCTTGCCCCCCTCTGCCTGATCGCCCTTCTCAAGGTTCTGCGTACACATGGCCAGACAGTACTGAGGACATCGAATTGGGTTCTGCGCAGCCCGTCCCATTGCCCGCCCCTGTCCCAGACCCTGCTTCCGAGCCGCTCTTCTACAGCCCTTCTCCCCCGACTATCATCCCCCAAATCCCAATCTCTGAGCCCTTGTTTCTCGTCTCGACCCCTCTAAGGGCTGTCTCCCCGATCCCAGTCACGTCCACTGCTAAGCGGGCTCTTTCCTCCATGGCGATGGGACGTACGCTGGCCAAGGACCTGATGGACTTGGATGCAGGCGTTCCTCTGCCTTCCTTACAAAACCCGATTTTGTGTAATCCCCTCACGGAGGATGGGGACAAAGACGATGCCCTTCTTTTTGGGCACATCAAGCCTCTGCAAGGCGATGACCTTATCAGGGCAGCGGGAGTCCTCCCTGAGGAATTAGCGCCCAAGCTACAGACCACGGACGCGGGGCCGGTTGCCCCAGTCTCCCCTTCAATCATTTCTATCCTCACGCATACTGCTCCACCCACTCAAGAGCCTCCGTACATCGTCCAACCCCCGTCGGACACTTATCACAACCCTACCTTGTCTCAAAGCCTGGCCCACCTAGCAGGCCTTTTCCCTTCCACTAGCAGTGAGACGTTCACTTTGGTTCTGAACAAAGTGAACGGAGACCTATCGGCAGTGTCTGCCTGGATGCAGTCCATGACCGATGTGACCAGAGCCAAGGCGATCTTGATGGGAGCCTTCCCGAGTGCACCAGTGAAGGAGGTGGAGAGTTCCCTCAGGCTCTGCAAAGGGGACTTCCTGCTTTCTTTCTACCGACTGACCAGAGGGTTTGAGCATACAGCGGAGTGGGATGATTTCAAGCAGGTCAGAGCCAAAGGAGTGATGGATGTGGATACCCCAGCTCCAGACTTCGTGTACAACAATCCCGCGACGGAGGCCTATGAGTGGCAATGGTGGCAAATAGCTGTGTCCATCCGGTGCCACCGGGCGGCTGATGTTCCAGGGGCGAGTGGGTTGTGGAGTATGTTGGCCGGCGTGTCTACTGCTACAAGGGAAATTATGCCCCACTTCGTAGAGTACATGTGTAGGCTGGGAGCACGTAGCACAGCCGAGGCCGACTTCATTAAAGCAGTCAAGACACTGCGGGCGCAGCCGGATTTCCGAGCGATAGAAGCAGTCGCAGGCCCTGCGGTCCCATGCGGACAAGACGACCCCAGGGACACGGCCACCGTGATCCTACAAATTCTGCTGTCGGATGGCTACATCTCTCCCCCTGCGGCCGTGTGGCTCGCTATTCGAGTTTCGGGTTCCTCCTCTTTGTACACCACCATGGCTCCCCTCTTCCTGGCTTTCCCTATAGTGCGGAGGAAGCTGTGGAACGATTGCAACCTCCATCTCGCTGTGTGGTCCGTCACCAACATGAAGGCCTGGGACAGCACGAACAGCCCGACTGGTTCGAGGATAAGCGCTGCTGACGCTAAGAGTGCTTACTCGAGCGTCATCCCATCGGCGAAAGGGAAAGATGTGTACCCGGTATTCTCCAAAGCGGCTGGAAAGCCACCCGCCAAACCAGTATTGACCCACACGCAGACGAAGGCTGCACAGGAGAAGAAGAGAAAGGCGGCTTTCGCGGCTGCCCAGCTAGCAAAGAAAGGCGCTGATATCATGGCCCAGGTTGAGTCTGAGCACGCGCTCATGAGAGAGGAAGAGGAGGTAGATGAGTAAGTTCTGACTTTCGGTTTCATTTCTGCAATGACTATTTCCGCCTGATCCCCATACATGTGAGCTTTTCTTAGCCCTCTTGCTTCTTGTTTGTTTCGGTCTTGCTGGTGTCCACCACGGTTATCTCCCCGTCATCCCTATTGTTTAGTATTTTGTGTAATGTTTTGTGCGTTGGCTTGTGCCGGAGAAGGAGGTGTGGTCAGCTGCCCCCCCGGCGCACCTCTTCTATACATGTTCTTGTTTCCAGCGGTCACTTCCGGGGCAATCCCCCTCTTAGCAAAATGGACTTCAAACTCGCAACTTCAAGACATCCCGCAAAGGCTGTTGGCTACCCGGCTCAGAGCTGTGGGGCTGACGGTGACGGTGGGGGGACAGCGGGTACCCCCCCGGTGGGCAAGGGGGCCATCAGTGTCGAAGACAACCAGTTATGCGAAAATCCCCTCCTATCAGCGTCGCAACGGAGTGCCGGTAGAGCAAAAAGTAATCCGCGTCCCGAAACGACAGCAGGCTCGAGCCCTGGGCCTGACAGTTGCGCGGGGGCACCTCCCAATGGCCCGGGGACCACGCCAATTGCAAGGTCTCGTGCTCCTCATATCCAGCTGAAAGAGAGAAAATTCAAGGTGGCCACATGGAACATGTGCGGGTGTGTGGCTAATAGAAACGGGAAGTTAGCATCTAAGGCTCCTTTTGTGGAGCAGTTGATGCTTTTGGAGCGGCTGGACCTGATGGACCTGATGGAGACGCACACCAAAGACCCTGTCCTCTCCGGAGGGTGGGTCATTCTTGGAAGCACTTCTTTATCAGAGTCGCGGGCTGGGGTCGCGGTACTTGCTCACTCAAATGGGGGTTGGAGCTGTACTGAACAGGTCACTCTAGTGGATGGGTACGCCTTACTGTTACACTTGAGCCACAGGGTGAGTCGTGAATCCTTCTGGCTACTCGGGGTCTACGCAGACAACACCAAAGGGGTCAACTCTTTATTGGACTTCTACACATTGCTGCGGAAGCACCTGTCGGCTTTCGTGGCTTCCCTTCCAGGAGGGACCTGGTCTGGTTGTGTAGCTGCCGGGGATTGGAATTTCATGGAGCACCTGCACGACCGCAGCCCTGTGTCTCTGCTTAACCCCAGGATGGAGAAGCTACTGGCAATCTTTTCTGACGTGAGTACACTCTGTGGGTTCCGTGATGTGGCGGGTAGTGGCCCATGCCCGAGGGGATGGACATACTCGCAGGTTGCGGTGAGCTACAAGGTCTTCTCCCGGCTGGATCGAATATACGTACCCCTTGACGGATGGGTGGCCGAGCCCCCGTACGTTCTTTCAACGAATTGGTCCGACCACAGGGTGGTAATATCTGAATTAATAGTCACTAAGCCTGCGGTTCAGGTTGCTAGGCCGGCCCCCAGGCTCCCGGACCTTGATGGTTTGGATAAGAGCAAGACTTTCTGGTCTGACATATTAACCGCCTGGCGGGATATAGAGCGGGACGGCAAGGCTACGCTGGAGAGGTGGTCGGCCTTCAAAGAGACTGTTCTACACAAAGGGCTGACAGAAAACGCTTCCTTTAGGCGGAAAGGCTCCAAGTACTGGAGGAACGCTGTCCGGAGGGAGGAGTTAGCCCCAGATGAGGTATGGGACGCAGTTAGAGGTCTTGGGCGGCCCGAGCGCCCGGTCCGGGCTTGTGAGCCAATGAAATGGAAGGCTGCTGTCCCTAAGTATGATGCGCCTCCTGCCCCACGGAAATGCTTCCACCCTAGCCCTTCTTCTCCTTGGCAGGTGCCAGTGCTGGCTCGACCGGCAAGCAAAAAGACAGAGCCTCCTACGAGGAAGACTGAAGCGCCGCACACCAGGACAGTGGCCAACATGCTGGATGATAAGGCGTCGGCACTACGGCGGAATGCCCTCCGTAAGATGAAACGCATGGCTGAGAAGCACACTTCAGAGTGGTACAACCTCTCCCTGAACAAAGAGGCGGATGAGCGAGGTAGCCGGGCTGCGTAGGCCTACAGAAATGCTGGCTTGGACAGACCTACGGCATATGACGGCTGTGTCCAGGGACTATTTCATGGAGCTGCATCGTCCGGAGCCCACGCCAATGGACAGACGTCTGGCCCAAAATGACCTCCTCCGTGAGGTTGGCGCCACGTATGGCCGCTTGCCTGGCCCAACCGATTTCGAGGTGGGGCCTTTTACTGACGAGGAGGTCCTGGCCCTCCAGGATAAAATGCCGAATACTGCTCCAGGCCCCGACGGTATCCCCTACGGGTTCTGGAAGAAGTTGTGTCTTAAGCTACAGAGCCTCAGCGATACCCCTGACCCCCCATCGGCTTTCTGGGACATGTTCCGGAAAGTGGTGAATGATGTGCGGACAAGGGGTTCTTCTAGGTGCGGGTTCAAGGACGCTAACGTCAGTCTCTTTTATAAGAAGGGGGATCCGACTTTGGTCTCCAACTACAGGCCGATATCGTCTATGAACACGGACTGTAAGATGTATACCAACCTGGTGAATGCCAGACTCGCGCCCTGGGCGGTGAGCAAAATCCACGAGGACCAGAAGGGCTTCGTGCCTGGTCATCTTATGAGCGACCACACCCGCCTTGCGCAAGCCGTTGCCCACTTGTGCCGTTCCTCTGGTACCTCTGGTTATCTGGTGAGTTTGGATCAGGCGAAGGCGTACAACCGGGTGGACCAGGACTGGCTCCTCCGCGTCATGAAGGCTATGGGTCTGCCCAGGTGCCTGGTTGGTATGGTTCAAGACGTCTTGCCCAACTGCCAATCTCGTGTGCGTATTAATAGTGGGTACAGTGAGTGGTTTAAGTTGAGGAGAGGGGTGCGACAGGGGGACCCTCTCTCCTGCCTTCTCTTTGATTTTTCGATAGAACCTCTCGCTATGCGGTTGCGACGCATAGTGGGCGGCATTAGTGTCGGGGGCCTGAGCCCCGCGAAGGTGATGCTCTATGCGGATGACATTAATCTGTTCCTGTCCGAGACAGATGACGTCCCCCTTGTGTCTTCCTGCCTGACCGATGTTTCGTTTGCGATCGGCTCGAGGTTCAACTTGGATAAAACGGACGTCAAACCTCTGGGCCCCGCCGCTTTTGTCCAGGCATGTTTCGACGATCAAACCATGGGAGGTGCGCTGCTCCCGGGAGCGTACGTCCTGCCTCCCACTGACCCACTATGGGTTCTTGGGGTTTGGGTGGCCGCGCTCGACCTCGCCGCTCCTAGGTGGGCCCAGATTGCTAAGCATAACACTCGCCTAATGAGACAGTGGAGGGCCATCAGTGCTTCTGTGCGTAACAGAGCCCTGCTGGCCAAGGCCCTCCTCCAGTCCAGGTGCTACCACCTCTTGGATGGGAACGGCATACACCCCTTTACCCTCCGCAAGATGAGCCAGCAGATCCAGAACTTTGTGCATGGTTCTTTCTCTGCGATGCCTTTTGACACCCTAGCGGCGCCTCTGGGAGAGGGCGGACTGGGGTGCCCCTCCCTGGTGCATAGGAAGGAAGCTTTTGACTTGAGATTCCTCTCTCAGCTCATTTCGGGCCCCCAGCAGCTCCCGTGGAAGGAATGGACCTGGGCGGGCCTGTGTGCGGCTACTTCTACTAATAAAACAGCCAGTATAACTGGCTTGAACCCATTTTTGCAGAGAGCCTACACTAGGCCTTCTGCGCTTGAGGCTTGTCTACGACAGGCCTTCTTGACGGCCAAGAAGTATGGTTTGGACCTGCGGTGTCAAGCCCCTCCCCTGAACGTGAGGCGAGCCATGCCGGTCTTCTATCATCTGGCTGCACCACTGAGATCGTCGAGGTACAGAGGCAGGTGCCTTAGAGAGCACGACTCGCCCCTAGTGAGTGAGCTGGTTGACACCCGGGATAGAGACGCTGCGTGCCACCACTGCAGAACATGCCGGCAGGCGGTCCGCCGCAAACTCATTCATACTAACTGGACACCCAGGGCCTTAGTGAGAACCTACAGTAGGTCGGCTAACATCTGGCCTAAGATGGATGGCCCCCTGGGGTGCATTCGTATCTTCACTAAGCCTGACTCGCTGCTAGCTCGCAGCACAGATGCTTTGCGAGTGGCGAGGGGGCAGAGTAAGTGTAACGTCCTGGTTTACGACAACAGCCTCCAAGCCAAGCCCCTGGCACGCGAGCCTGTTTGCCGGGACACTATGCATATCTGGACTGACGGGTCAGCGAAGGATAATGGCTTGGAGTCTTGCACTGCTGGAGCTGGTTGGGTCTCGAACTTGGAGATGTATGATAGTGTTTCCCTGGTGGGTATCCCTATGACTAACAACATAGCGGAGGTCGCAGCGGTCGCGCTGTGTCTCTCCGCATGGCGGGGGTACAATGTGACTGTTCACACTGATTCCTCTTACGTGCTCGGGCTGATGAGCAGCGGGCTTCTGGCCATGGAGAGGGATGGATGGGGGGACTTCCCCCAGACTGGTCAGTCCGCATCCTCCCTCCCACTTTTTAAGCATACCCTCTTCTTGCTTCGCAGTCATGCTGGGAGCATCGAGTTTGTGAAGGCGAAGGCTCATGGGACCGACGTCTGGAACAACAGGGCAGATTCCCTGGCGAATGAGGGTCGTGTCTCTGGTCGGCCCTACGACCTCTGGGCTCTAGTCACACCTGACGGCTGGGTGGACCACCAGCCGGTTCTGGCCCATCAGCCCCTGTCTTACTTGACTGAGCTGGTGGTCAGGTATACAATACAGCCTCCCCTATCCTCCTGGAAGGCGAGCTCCTTTTGCGATAGGTGGGTTGTCTCCATGGCCCAAATCTTTGAAATTTACCTGGACATGGACACCTACACGCCTGCAGTCTGGGTTATTAATATACCAGTGGGCTTCAAGGAGACCTTGTGGCGGGAAATGAATGGCGCGCAGGCTATAGGTCACAGGTATAAGGGTAGGCATGACCTCCTACGAGAGTGCTCTTGTGGCGCGGAGATGTCCCTCGACCATATCCTCATGGGATGCAGCCGATATAACCTGGTTTTGCTTGAGCAGGTGCTACACAGCCGGCTAGAGAAAGTGTCCCCCGGCTTCTACCACAAATCCCTGCATCCGGATTCTTGGAAGCCCTCCCCTTGGTACCCTCTGCTTGCTCTTAAGAGGGTTGAGCAGAACACGGTTAAACTGAGCAAGAGTGTGCTGAAGCCTAATAAAGCTTTCTCAGACTCGAGAGGCGCTCGGGAATGGATAATTGGCAGCTATTTCTGGGCTGTTTGGAAGTGGCGGATGAAGGAGGCCAATGAGCCAGGCTTTCGGTTTCTGCCTGGGGGGCAGGTGGACGCGCTTCGCGCTATTTTGGTGGAGGTGCATGAAGGGGTTTAGAGGGATGGGCCTGGTGCGGCTCCAATCTGCCTCGCGACGGCACGTGCCTCGTCGTCTCATGAACCTTTCAGTCGTCCAATGGGTGCTGGTCCCTGGCACAGAAGCTAGCTCGTGCCGGGTTTACTCCAGCGGTACGACGGCTGATATGGGGCCTGCTTCGTGCCTCATGGTTACTACTATGTTGCCCCTGGCAGGCCCCTAAGGGGGACGTTAAAACTCTTTAAGGGCGGTCCGGTACGGTGCTCTTCACCACCCGCGGTGGAGAGCCACCTTGCCAATGTCGGACAGGAGGCCCCCTGCAGGTTTAGCGGGTATTCCCATGGCGCTGCGCCCTGGGTGACCCCCGCACTCTCAGCCTCGGAAGCTTTGGGTTGCAGAGTCCTCTGGGAATCCTATGCCTTGAGAAGCTGTCTTGGTGCCTCCAACAGGCAACGAGGTCTTAAACCAGATTCCTGCAGGTGATGGTAGGGAGAGCTCTAGAGAGCAAGTCGGTTCCCTTGTTGGTGCGGGGCCCTGGTACAGAAGCTTGCTTGTATCAGCAGGCAAAGCCGCTTCCCTGACCCACAAAAAAATAAAAAAATAAAATTATGTATAAAAATGGGTGACGGTCATTGGGTTTGAAGCCGGTACCAACTTTTTGAAATGGCGCATCAGCGAACAGTGGTAATATAATGGCTTCTGGAATTTTAGAAATCATAATAATAAGTAAGTTTTATTGCGTATAAAATGTTGGAACATGACCAACGGTTGGAGGCTGCATTTGGGGCTGCTGCAAGCCATTTGAAAAGGCATGTTGACGAATGAGTGAATATAATAATTTTTATATTTCATAATTATAAATAATAAATAATTTTTATTACATATAAAATGGCGGAAAGTGGCAACGGTGATGGCAAGAGCTGCTGGAGCTGCCAAGGCCGCTCGGGAGGTGAACAGACGAGGGCTGGTGCTTTGCAGGCAAGTCTTCATGTGTCATATACCTAGATTAGATACATAAGCATCCTACATCCTATGTCTTACACCAAGTATGCATCCAATGCAACACCCTTGTTCTCATTCTGAGGTTGACACTCCGGACACTCCAGACACTCCAGACACTCCAGACACTCCAGACACTCCAGACACTCCAGACACTCCAGACCAGCCTTGTTGGCTCTTCTCCTTGTCATTCCATGCAAGGCTAGCTCCTGTGTATCATTATAGTTAGCGCCACATTTTCACTAAAATAATTCAAGGCCGCAAAAAATGCACGAACGGCTATAACCCCACATTCCTCCACTTTTCCGACTCAGGTCACCACAGTACTTACAAATTTTATTGCAGTATGGCCCTCGATGCGTCTTGCCTTTTGCGTCTGCTGGTTGTCTGGTTGAGGTAAGGTCCAAGATTGACATTGGGCAGTCGGAGTTTGAATGTCACATGTTAATGTCTTCATTTCTCCAGCCCCAAACCCAACGGCCATGACGCCGTCAGCCATTTTTATACATAATATTTATTTATTTATTAGTATTTCTTTATATTACTAATGTCGCAACGCACCATTTCAAGATGGCTGCCCCCACCAACCCTTGTCACGCCGTCACACACTAAAACACGTTCTCGGTCAGCTGACCCCGGTACCTGTCAATGGGCCAGCCGGATCTGTCAATACCACACACGGAACAGGGGGCCATTAGGCTCAAGTTAATTATGCTTTCAACTCCAGGCATCCATTCTCAATTGACGATCAGAAGGGCAACTCAAAAGGAAGTAATCCAGGCATTTATTCAAGGCAGAAAGTCGCGCTTGGATGTGATAGTTGATATGAATGATGAAAAAGATGACAGCAATTTCATTGCCGAGGATTTTCTTGCATGCTTCATGGCCGCAGCACAGGCAGCAGCTAGATGGTCCTCTCTCAACCTCATTTCCCCTCCACCTCATGGAGAATACCACTCCCTGCAGATCTTGCAGCCTTTGGGGCGCCTTAAAACTGTCAAAGTAGCCTGCGGCCTAGGCGGGTTCTTTGAGCAGCTCATGACCGCAATTAGTCGAAGTGTCTCTCCCAATTTCACTACAATGATCCTTGCAGATGAATCTCGTTGCTCCACCCCTCCCGAACATCTGCCACCTGCCACCCTCTCGTCACACCGTCACAAACCCCCACGTGATGATTGAAATGGCGCGTACTAACCAATTAAAAATTATTATGTATAAAAATGGCGGTAGTGCGCGTAATGTGCAAAATTTAATTGCAAATATATGTCCTTACAATTACTGAGGTTGCGATTGACTCAAGCACAAACGTGACACGCAAACCCCAACTCCCCAATGCTAGTCTTGGAGCTTACCTCAACCAGACGACCAGCAGGCGCGAAGGGAGGACGCGTCGAAGGCCATACGTCAATAGGATTTTGTAAGTACTGTGGTAACCTGAGTCGGAAAGTGTAGGAATGGGCGGGAATAGCTGTTAGTGCGCTTTCGCTGCCTTGAATTATTCTAGTGAAAATCTGGCGCTAACCGTAATGATACGCAGGAGCTAGCTTTGCGTGAAGTGACAAGGAGAAGAGCAAGCAAAGCGGGTCTGGAGCGTCTGGAGCGTCTGGAGTGTCGATTGCAGACCGGTGGACGAGAACGAGGGTGTTGGGTTGGACGCGTACTTGGCGTAAGACATAGGACGTAGGACACTTACGTGTCTAATCCAGGTATATGACGCGCGAAGACCTCCCTGCAAAGCACCAGCCCTCGTCTGGTCACCTCACAAGCGGCCTTAGTGGCTCCAGCAGCTCTCGCCGCACCGTCGCTACTTTCCGCCATTTCATATGTATTAATATAATTATTCACTACGTTCGCCAACGCACCTTTTCAAATGGCTGGCCGCAGCCTCAAACGCTGCCTCCCGTCGGTCATATTCCAACAATAAATAAATTTATTATTATAAATTTTCAAAGCCATAGTTTTCCTGTTCGCTGACGCGCCATTCCAAACAGCTCAAACCCAACGGCCGTCACGCCGTCGGCCATTTTAATAAATAATAAATTTGATTTATTAGTGAATCGCCGGATCTGCGGAGTGCGCTCAAACCATGTGAATAGTCAACCCCGATACTACCTATGGCATTGTTTCCAAGCTGTAGAAGGAAGAAATATTCCCGGGACATAGGGGAACAAGGTCCGTGTGTATTTATTTATATTACCATTGCCATCACGTGGGAGTTTGTGATGGTGTGACGAGAGGGTGGCAGGTGGCAGATGTTCGGGAGGGGTGGAGCAACGAGATTCGCTGTACGCAACCTTGTGCAACCTGCGGGTTTGCATATTACCCACTCCATCACAACTCTTAAGATCCCACTGTCCAAGAGGATGAGTAGCCCTGTGGATATTCTTCCACACTTTCAGAGGCTGGAGGTATTCGAGGCCCGCAACCTTTGCCTCTCATTCTATCCACCGGATGCCTCCCTCCCTTTTCTCCATACTCTCCAGTCCTTAAATCTCCAGTCCGTCTCTGTCCAGTGGATGGCGGGTCGCGTTTTCCCTGTCCTAAAGTCGTGCTATGTCATATTTCCGCACCACATTAACATTATTCAGGCCCCCCAGCCCGTTTCCATGCCTAATTGCGTCCATCTTCTATATCACTTCAATGACCTTCGCGCCCTTCTACATTTTCACCTCCACCACTCAAATCTTTGGACATGAAAAGTGGGCAGTGGAATGTTTGGAGAGGGAATCCTCAGCTAGCAGCTTTATGCCCAATGTCCGCTGCTGGAGTGAGGAGCCTGACTCACCTGACCGTGGATGTTGAATGCAGTGAGCAGTTGTTGGTTTACATGTTGAACCTTGTACCAGCCTTGAAAGTACTGCAGCTGGGACTTGCGCGCCCCAATGCATTGAGCATGACTTTCTTTCAGGTGTTTATTGTCAGAGAACCTACTGCCGATGGTGCCTCTGACAAGGTTGGGCCACTAAGCCAGTCCAATGGTCCAATCTGCCCATCTTTGTTTTCACTCTATCTCCATTACAGGAGATGGCTGAGGGGCCCAGACAAAAAGGCATTCATTGTGGCGTTTGGCACCATTATGGAATCACGGAATTCGAAAGAAAATGGTTCATTCAGTCTCACGTTGAGCGTTGATGAAGCAAATATGTCAAGTTGGTCAATTGATAAGCCTCTAAGGAAATCCCAGGATTTGGAGCGTGCAGACCTCACACTCGGTGTTTCGGTTCCACATGGAATAATTCCAATATCAACGGCATTGCCCCGGAATGGTGTTGTTGGGTTACCTTTGAAGGAGGCAGAATATCTTCGCTTGCGGCATGTATACCCCGCCTCCTCCTTGGAATTTATTTTCACTCATGATCACATGGAACTGATGGTATATGATTATGACCGACCTCCACTGTCAACTTCATCGCCTTGTGCTTTGACTTTTTTTTCTGCACTCAGGGTCTTGGTGGTGGTATATGCTAATCCTCCATTTTGGCTGGTCACACCTTCCACAAGCTCGAGAGATGCAGGTTGGAGAAACTACCCAATTCTTTTAGTGACTCTCCAAGCTCGTTCACAGAGACGGAGATGCCTGTCTGCACCAGAATAGATGTAGACAATCCATATTTGCTTGCCACCTTCAAGCTTCCACAGATCCGGGAACTGGCCATAGATTGTTCAGATCCAAATTCAGTATGATTTGGGAAAAACGTATTGCAGTGAATGCAAACCTGTCAGGGTTGACTCTTCTGCATATGAAGGAATGGTCATTTGATGGAGACCTGACCCCAATTCTTCAATCATTACCTTTGCTTGAAAGATTAATTATCCGCTCTTGGCGAGGTGTGGTCTCGTTCAGGGCCTTTCTTCCAATGGACGCACCCGGGACATCTGGACTGAAGCAAACCAGTGGTGATGGGCAGACATTGGCCCTTCTCTGTCCTAGGTTGCATACTTTAGAGGTTGAGGGTCAGGATCCCTCGGTGGATCGAGCCAGAGCTGATACCTACTCTCAAGGAGATTGTCACTCTTCGTGCAGATTATGGATCTCCCCTGAAGCACTTCACATTTTCTGGGTTCTGGCTCAAGCCTGGAACCCGATATGAGGTGAATGGGATGAATGGGAGCTTTACAATGGAAATGCCTGTATTGCCTGAGGCGGAGGCATTTAAATTGGACATTTAGCTTGTATGGTATTCACATTGTGATCAGAATGACTGTTGGAATACATTTAGATAGCGCTCTCCTGTGTTTCCGTTGTTTGAGGTACATCAGAAGTCACTTCTATGATAACGACTGGTGCGAGTTGATGTCGCGTGTACAATACCAGAGATTGGGCGGTTGTCTAGCGACCTTACAAGGACCGCCCAACACATCGCAGCGTCGATCCAATCACACTCTAGGGGGACACCTTGATGATGGGGGACTAGTCTAGTGTTGAGCAGAAACAGGGCAATGTGGTCTTGTTTGTGGACCAATATATAAACCAGAGTAATATTATCTAAACCAGCACCAGATTGCTTGTCTCGGCGCTGAACTTACCCACTACTACATACATGAAATTTGTATTAAAAGTGAACATGGATAACAAATCCATGCTCACCGGTACGTCGAAAGACCGAGCGCTCGCATTTGGTTCAAACTCAGAGGGTTGGTTAGCACTTGAACCCTGCGCCGATAGTGCAGCGACTTGTCTCGCTTTCGAATACTGTGGCTTGTACCATCTCGTACTCACTAAATCACCAAATGGAAACCAGATGTTTAGCCCTACCAATTCCATGACAAATCCGCTCTATCAAAATCGTTAGATCAAAGACGAAGAGGACTGCTGGCCAAATTTCCACTGTAACCGGCCTTGTCTACTTGCCTAGAGCATATTCTCCTCTCAATGATGTCAACCATGTCAGCCCGTCTCGCGATCGGATGCACAAATTCCGTCCTCAGGTTCGTCGAGGCTGACACTCCAAGTTGAATCTGGTGCTCACTGTTTCTTGATTCACTTAGAGCTCAAGTGACACCATTCCTTCCATACAACTCCTAGGTGTCTGCCTACAGCGCCACGCTATTATCATACTCTCCACTCCGACGAGCACTCCAAGGTACAGAGAAGTCGCCTGGTCCTGAATCACGCCACGAATAATGTATCCTTAGCAGACGAGCTTTGCCACGACGCCGCCCGATTAGAGTGCCCAGGTCGAAATTCCATCGCGACTCGCGCTTCGGTCTTGAATTGGTCCTCGTGTTCGCGTCCAACTTAACTCGAGGTGGGCGTGTCCTCGGGCGCGTTCCCGCCACCCTCGTCGTCGCTCCACTCCACAGAGGCCCACTGATACCAGTCCTCATTTCATTTAGCAGGCGCGAACGAAGGGCTCCTGACCCCAATCACGAGAGTCTACTCACTCACCTGCAATGACCTCGAGCTTATGCGAGATCGTCATCCTGGCTCGTCGCGATACACCTCAACGGCAGCCGACATCGGTCAGAACCTCGTCGTTAGTGGGATAGTTCTTCATTGATGCGAAATTTCCTCTCACGCTACAGGATCTCAGGATAGAAGTGGTGTACAAGCAGGGGACCGAAGCGCGGTAGGTCACCGTCTTCAATGTCGATCTCGTCTTGTGAGGACTACTGAGGTGCCTGCTTGCTTCACCCCAGGTGGAGAGTAGCACTCGTGCCCTGAGTATTCAAAGATTTCACCCCTGCACTCCTTTGCGCCCATCTTTCGAATGCTTTTCTCCTCCGAATACGAATCCTGGCACATGTCCACCACTCCCGACGGCCCGCCGCTTTTCAGGTAGCAACAACAACCTCACCACTTGGACTCAACACCAAGGTCATGCCCTAAAAGATGAACTAGATGTTCCACCCTACCCATGAAACGGCATTGGATCTATTTCCTCACCCCAAATTGGACAGCGAAGACCCACAGATTTCTGAAGACACATATTGGTCCCTAGTCCGTCAAGTTCATTCTCTGTGCTGCTCATGCTCACTGCTCGTCCCTCTACTTACAGCTCAACTCGGTTCTATGTTCCGTCCTGTACTTCATGTCGCTCCTGCTTGGCCCCGTGCTAGCCTCCCTGTGACGTTACAAACTCACAAGGTAACCAAGCCTCGTTCGCACCATACCACCAATGCTATATCTTCCGTAAACGATATTTACCACGGTGCTGCTGATCGGCCGTCTGAGAGTTGTCGTCCCTCGTACCAGTACGCCACCGTTCGCTCACCCGTCAGATGTTCATTGTTCGGCATATCCACGTCCACCTTAGCGTTGAGGTGTGCCTGCCTTCCCCGCCTTCGCCAGGCCTCCTTGTCTTTCTAGTGTACGACGTCAACCATCAGATCATCGCTGACATGGTATTCATTAATTGAACGCTCGACGTAGTCGAGACCCCGCTCAACAGTTGGAATGGTCGGCTGTACAAGCAGGGCGAACGAGTGGACTGTACGTCGTTCCATCATGGACATAGCTGATGTGTCACATCAGTGAATTGCAATAGGTGGACTACCACAGTGGACTCGCACCCTCCGAATCCTCCAAGCACTCAGCATACACCCCTCGCTTTCTCTGTCCACCACTGATCCTCGGCGTTGGACGCCCACCGCCGACATGCGAAAGTGGCCTGTCGCTCTTGGAAACCACAGCCCCGACTGGAACTGCGCCTGTTCATATTGTGCTTGTTCGAAGGAGTCAGAGAGCGGAGAGAAATCGAGCCATAGCGTCTGCAGCGTTCTGTATTGTAGTGAATTCGAGCAGGTTTCCTGAGCGAGGTTTGGACAGATGATTCGCGCCGGTGAACCCGTCAAAAGATGGGAACTAAGTGCAGCCCGGGAAGACAGGGAGTAAGTTGAGGTATGGTGGTAACCACTCCCCGGCGTGGTTCTATCGTCACTCGTATGTCGGTTCTTGCATCGGTCCGCCCTCTGACTCGTCCTACTCGAGGCTCTCCTATACCCCGCACGCGCGAAGAACGGCTCACCGATGCGAGTGAACCTACCTTGCAAGAACTACAAAGCCGCGGACATCGCCCCGACCAGTGGAATAGCCAGTGGAATGTCTTCTCGATGTACCCTTGCTTTGTCGACGTCTGAATCCTCGGCCACTAGACTCGGTCACCCTTAAACCACAGAAGTAGGCCGCAATCGAATCCCAGCCGCGACCCCGACTGGAACAAGTGCTTGTTCACGCTTCACGTAGGGCTCGTTGCAGAGGATGCAGAGAGCGGGGAGAATTTAAGTCGTAGCATTATCAGTCGAGGCGTTTCTGCGAAAAAGGTTTGGACGGGGCTGGAATTTTTCAGGTGAAGTCCCGCGAGGCTGGTACCGCCCAATCACATGTCGCCAACATTCCAAGCCGATCGAGCCTGTACAATTTTGCTGTGCACAGCACCTTTAGCTCACTACCAGCCGAGAGAACGTCAGGCTGCTCATTGGCCAGCACGCGAGTCGGGCACTGACCTTATGAGTATCCAATGAACTCAGCACACTTTCTCCGACAGAATACCTCCTCGGAAGTCCTATCGCGCGAAATCGCCCGCTCAGTGACATATGTCTGATCTCATAAACCCTGTGCCTTTTTTGCGGATCGCGTTTCTCAACGCATCCTTACATCATTGACATCTGGGTCCTCGGCCACCAGACTCGCCGTATATTCGCAGAAGTAGCCTGTAGCCCCGACTCCGACTAAAGTGGTGCAGAGAGCGTGGCCGGAGGATTTAAGTTGTGGGGTCAGCAGTCGTCTGTAGCGAGGGTTTGACGAAGACTCCTCACGTAATGTGTGTGATAGCCGAAGCTCGAAGCGCACTTTCGCCTCAGTCCGAGCTGGCGGTGTGCGGGTCGTCTTTGAGTCGAGACAGACAGACAAAGACACAGAGGGTGAGCCTGAGATCCAATCACACGTCGCCGGTATTCCAATCAGGTAGCCGACTATAGGTATCCAGTGGACTTCACACACTCTCTGACAGAATACCTTATCCCCGCCGCGAAAGCGCCCAGTGACATTTGTCTGACAAGCCACGCGCCTTTTTTGCGGATCGCGCACAGTGCACGAGTGTATGCCTGCTGCTGCGGAAAACTCTTTGACTCTTTCCATCTCCCCAGTGCTCGTGAAGTAGCCTTTGTCAAATCATGGGCTGGGACTCGGACTGGAACTCGGACTCGGACTCGGAGTGGGAGTGGGACTGGGATTCGGACTGGCGGGACTGGGACCGTCCGTTGCTGCCACCCGGCAAAGCCGACCTCATTCCAGTCGAAATACTCTCTGAAATCTTTCTGCTCATAGTGCAAGATTTGTCGAGGTATCGAGAGCACTTGATGCTTGTGTGCCGACGCTGGCGTGCCATTATGCTTTCAACTCCAGGCATCCATTCTCGATTGACGATCAGAAGAGCAACACAGAAGGAAGTCGTCCAGGCATTTGTACAAGGTACAAAGACGCACTTGGACGTGAGGGTTGATATGAGTGATGAAACGGACGGCAGTGATTTCAATCCTGAGAACTTTCTTGCATGCTTCATGGCCGCAGCCCAGGCAGCATCCAGATGGACCTCTCTTAACCTCATTTCACCTCCACCCCTTGGAGAATGCACCGAACTCCGGATCTGGCACCCTTTGGTGCACCTTGAATCCTTCAAAGTGGCTCGCGGTTTTGGCGGGTTCCTTGAGTCACTCATGACTGCAATCAGAAGAAGTGCTCCTCCCAATCTCACTTCAATCGAGGTGGAAGATTCGGTTGCTGTACTCTACCTTGTGCAACCTGTAGGTGTTCATATCACTCACTCACTCACGACTCTTAAGGTCCGGCTATCCAAGAGGATGGATGGCCCTGTGGATATCCTTCCACACCTTCACAGGGTGGAGGTCTTTGAGGCCCTAAACCTTTGCCTCCCATTCTATCCACCGGATGCCTCCCTTCCTCTTATCGATTCCCTGCGTCACTTGCATCTGAAGTCTGTTTCTGTCCAGTGGATGGCTGGACATGTATTCCCTGCCCTATTGACATGTCATATTACATTTCCGCACCATGTGGACACTGTCCATGCCCTCCAGCCTGTTACTATGCGGTCTTGCTCCTATTTTACTTACCACTCCAATAATCTTCACCCCCTTACACATTTTTACCTACCTCCACTCTCTGAATTGGATGTGAAAAGTGGGCAGTGGAATACCTGGAGAGGGAATCGTCAGCTCGCCGCTCTAAACCCTATATTTACTGCTGGAGCACAGAGCCTGACTGGCTTGCAACTGGATGTTACTTGTGGGGGACAGTTGCTGATCTATATGTTGAGGCTTGTACCAGCCTTGAAACATTTATCGCTGGGAATTGCCAGCCCCAATGCTTTGAGCATCGCTTTCTTCCAGGCATTTATCGTCAGAGAACCTAATGCTGATAATGCCTCTGACATGGTTAGGCCACTAAGCCAGGCCATTGCTCCATCCTGGCCATCATTGAGGTCACTTCAACTCCGGTACAGGAGGTGGCTGAGGGGCCCAGACAAGAAGGCACTCATTGCAGTCTTTGGTGACATTGTGGCATCACGGAATCCGAAGGAACCTCTCTCATTCAAACTCTGCTTTGACGAAGCGCCTAAGTCAAGCTGGTCATTTGGTCCAACGAGCAAGTTCCTACATTTAAAGCCTCGGTGCTTTACAAAGGGCCATGCGAGGCTTATGCTTGGTATTTCGACTCCACATGGCATGATCCCGATATCAGGAGAGTTGCTTCTGGATAGCGTTGTTCCATTACCTGTTAAGGAGGCGGAATATTTTGCTTTGTGTAATTTTCGTTCCGGCCCTTTGGCTGAAATTCAGTTTACTCATGAACGCATGGAACTGATGGTATATAACCATGTCCGGCCGCTACTGCCACCTTCACTGCCTCGTACTTTGCCCCTTTTTTCTGCGCTCAGGGCCCTGGTATTGGAAGGAGTCAATCCTTCATTTTTGGCTGGCCACACCTTCCACAAGCTCGAGAAATGCAGGGTGGTGAAATCATCTGAGTCTTTTCTTCCCTCTCCAGATCTGTTCATAGAGACAGAGATGCCTGTCTGCACCAGAGTAGATATAGATGATCCCTACTTGCTTGCCACCTTCAAGCTTCCACAGATCCATGAGGTATCCTTGGACTTTTCACATCCGGAGTGCAGCACGATTTGGGAGAAACATATCGCAGTGAATGCAAATCTGTCGGGATTGAATCTCCTACACATGAAGAAATGGCCGCTTAATCGAGATCTAATCCCAATCCTTAGATCATTACAATTACTTGAAACATTGATTATCAGCTCTCGGCTTGATGTCGTGTCATTCAGGGCGTTTCTTCCAATCGACGCAAATGGGACCTCTGGGTTGAAACGCACCAGTAGCGAGGGGCAGAAGTTGGACCTTCTCTGTCCTAGGTTGCAGAGTTTACAGATTGAGGGTCGATATCCCTCGGCGGGGCCAGAGCTGATACCTATTCTCATGGATATTGTCACTCTTCGTGCAGAATGTGGATCCGCCTTGAAGCAATTTGCATTTTCTGAGCTCGGGCGGTACAAGTTCGGGTTCGTGCTCATTAATCCTGGAAGCCAGCTCGAGCTGATTGGGAGGAACGGGAGCTTTATGATGAAAAAGATTGTTTTGTCTAAGGGGGTTAAGAAATTCAAATTGGACATGTCGCTTGTGTAGTGTTCGTCTTATGACCAAAATGGCCGTTGGTATACATGTAGATAACGCCCTCCCGTCGATTTGCAGATTTCCGTTGTTTGAGATATCCAACACAAGGCTCGTTTTTACCTCGTACTCACGAAGAAATATCCTCACGGCTGATAGCATCGATTACAAAGGGTATTTATTTTTCTACGATTGTGGAGCAGGTGGGTGCACGCGCGAGAGGCTTTTGCTAGGCAGGAGCATGAACGGTCAAGCAAGGTGCGACAAAGACTCGGACAGGCCCACACTGCGAGAGGAGACCTGGTAGAAAATCTCAAGGACTGGACTAAAACTATAGACCCTCACTCATGAACAGAGAGAGAACTAACCAAATTTCGCCTTGCCATTGAACACAACGGGGCACCGAATACTGGAACTGAAATAATTTCCCAGGCCAATATTAGTCAATAGTCTATTCGACTGTTCAGAAGGACACGTACTCACTCGATAGCCAACGTTTGAGACCGAGAGGGAAGAGTATGCAGACCCCGACCGACGAACGCGGCTCATTGTCGACTTGCTCCCACATTGCACATTGGACAGTAAACTTGCGTAGAACGTCTATGCAAGACCCACTCGGGTACCCATACGGCGACTCGCGTTGGCGGCCTCGCTGGGCGCCGTGAGATGGTCTCCCCAGAAGCAGAGTTCCGGCGGGCTGAACCAGGATTATGCCACACTGTGCAATATGGGAGAGATTTAATGGTTGAGAAGATGTGAAAGAGGCCCAGCGACCTCACAAATACCGTCCTACAAGTTGCAGAGTCGATCCAAGCACACTCTAATGATTTCGGTGGAGGAGTGTCGAGCAGGAACAACAATGTGGTCTTGTTCGTGGCATGGGCTAAATAGAGCCAGCGTAACATTACGCTAAACATATCCACTACCCCATGAAATTAGTATCACAGGGCGTACCAAGGATAACCTACCCATGCTCGCTATCCATGCTCGCTGATCAACCCCGACTCTACTTGCCCAACCTCGTAAGCCCGCTCATTCGTATTTTGGTCGCGTATCGCACCAGTTTAGTCGGGGAGGGTTGAGACGAATTCGAATGTAAGCTGCTGAATAGCTAAGTCGGGGCTGATGATATGAAGTGCTGCCCAGAGACTGAACATTGAGGTTTGATGATCACCCTCGGGATTGAGGGTACTCGTCGTATCGCAGAACCTAAGAGGCTCGAATGAAGTTCACCCAACCGCCTACCAAGTTTCGGCACACTAAAATACCATGACAAGGCCAAGCGGCCGCATTTGGCTAGAAGCTAAGAGGCACCCTTAGCACTTGGACCCTGCGCCGACATGACTGCAACATTTCTCGCTTTCAATTACCGTCGCTTGTACCACGTCGTGCTCACTAAACCACCAAACGAAGACCAGATGTTCCGTCCCATTCCATGACAAATTTGCCGTCTAATCGAAGGCGAAGAAGTCTCGCCAATTTTTCCACTGTACCAAGTCTTGCACGTCTGCCTAGTGTATATTCTCTTCCAAGTAGTGTCATCCATCTTGGCCCATCTCGCGACCGAAAGCGCAAATTCTGTCCCCAGGTTCGTCGGGCTGACACTCCGAGTTGAATGTCGTGCTCACTGTTTCTTGCTTCACGTACAGCTCAGGCGACTCCATATACTCCCATTCAGCACTCGGTGCGACGCCTCGGTGCCTGCCTACGACTCTACGAAATCGCATCCTCCACTCTGGCGAACACTCCGAGGTACAGAGGAAGTCATCTATTGCACCGCACTGCAAATAATGCATCCTGAACACCCTAGCCTTGCCACGATACCGCCGATCAGAACGCCCGGAATTCCATCGCGGTTCGTGCTTCGGTCTTGCACCAGTCCTCGTATTCGCGTCTAGCTTGACTCGAGGTGCGCCTATCCTCGGGCTCGTCCCCGCCATTCTCGTCGCTCCACAGGAGGCCCACTGATACCACGTTCATTTCAACAGGCGCAAAGAAGGGCACTTGACTCAAATTACGGGGATGTAGTGGCTCACCTGCAATGAACTCGACCTTATGTCGCACTATGCTTCTGGATCGACGCGATCGTCATTCTGGTTAATTGATCGTAATACACAGCGGTGACAGCCGACATCGATCAGAACCGAACCTCATCGTCGTGGTCAGTGTGGTTGAACCCTCTCCATGCGCAAGTTTCCATTCACCCACATGATCTCAGGTCAGACAACGTGTATCAACATATGAGGAAAGTAACGGATGGGATTACGGCGGTGTCAATTCCCTCTTGTGAGGACTACCGAGACGCCTGCATCACCCAGAGTGGAGAGTAGCATCCGTACCACCGAGTACTCGAAGAGCTCGCCCTTGCACCCTTTTGCGCCCATCCTTCGAATGCTTTTCTCTTCCGAATACGAATCTTGGCAGTCGCCGGATTTCCGCCACCCCCGACAGGCCCGCCGCTCTTCAGGTAGCAACAACAGCCTCACCACTTGGACCCAACACTAGGTTCATACCCTAAAGTTTGTACCAGATGTTCCGCGCTACCAATGAAACTGCCATTAGACCTATTTCCTCACCCCAGATTGGACAGCGAAGACCCACGAATTTCTCCAGACGCATATTCGTCCCTAGTCGATCATGCCCATGCTCACTGCTCGTTCCTTCACTTACAGCTCAACTCGATCTCTCTGTTCCACCCTGTGCTCCATGCCGCTCCTGCTTCCCCCCGTGCCAACCTCCCCGCGGCGTTACAAACTCGTAAGCCAACAGTGCCTCGATCGCACCATGCCACCAATGCCGTATCCTTAGTAAACGATATTTATCACGGCGATCGGCCGTCTGGAGTTGTCGTCCCTCGCACCCGCACCTCATCGTTCGCTTATCCGTCAGACGTTGATTGTTCGGCATATTCATGTCCACCTTAGCGCTGAGGTGCGCCTGCTTTCTCCGACTTGTGCCGTCGCCGTCGCCGTCGCCAGGGCCACCTTGTGTCCTCTTCACTCAACTCGTACTCGCGCACACAAGGCGAATGAACACCAGTTACCGGGGCCGATTCTCCAGCCTGCGTGAATCAGGTGTGTTTCACCCATACCTTCTGGAGATACTAACCTTATTCTGATCCAGAGATCACCATGCACCCCTGCTCCTTGTCTTTCTAGTGAACTACGTCCACCATCAGCTCATCGCCGACGTGGTGTTCATTCATTGAACGCTCTACATGGTCGAGACCTCTTCCACACTGTTGGAATGGGTGGGTGTACAAGCAGGCCGAACGGGTCGACTGGTACGTCATTCCATCACGGACATAGCTGATGTGTCACACCAGTGATTTCCAATAGGTGGACCACCGAAGTGGACTCGCACCCTTCGAATCGTCCAAGCACTCAGCGTACACCCTCGCTTTCTCTGTCCACCACTGATCCTCGGCGTTGGACGCCCACTCCCGCCGTGCGAGAGTGGCCTGTCGCTCTTGGAAATCACAGCCCCAACTGGAACTGCGCCTGTTCATATTGGGCTTGTTTCGAAGGGGTCAGAGGGCGGGGAGTAACCGAGTCATAGCGTCTGCAGTGTTTTGTATTGTAGTGAATTCGAGACAGGTTTCCTGAGAGAGGTTTGGGCAGAGATTTCGCTCCGAAGGACCTGTGAAAAGATGAGAACCTAGTGCAGTCCGCGAAGACTGGGAGTAGGTTGAGGTATGGTGGTAGCCACTCCCCGGTATAACATGCGGCGCGTGGTTCTATCGTCACTCGCATGTCGGTTCTTGCATCGGTCCCCGTCTGACTCGTCCTACTCGAGGCACTCCTATACCTCGCACGCGCGAAAGAACGGCTCACCGATGCGAGTGAATGTACCTTGCAAGGACTACAGAGCCACGTACATCACCCCGACCAGTGGAGTACCTAGTGGAGTGACTTCTGAACGCACCCTTGCTCTGTCGACGTCTGAATCCTCGACCACCAGACTCGTTCACCCTTAAACCACGGAAGTAGCCCGCAATCCCATATTTGAATCAGTTGGACGCCGGCCGTGCGTGGGTGTGGGGCCTTTACGAACAGGATCACCGAGCACTTACACATCCAGCCGCGACTCCGACTGGAACAAGTGCTTGTTCACGCTTCACGTAGGGCTCATTGCAGAAGATGCAGAGAACGGGGAGAATTTAAGTCGTAGCGTTATCAGTCGACTGTAGTGTAGCGGATTCGAGGCGTTTCTGCGAAGAAGGCTCAGGTGACGAGGCTGGGATCGCTCAATCACATGTCGCCAACATTCCAAGCAACAACCGATCGAGCCTGTACAATTTTGCTGTGCACAGCACCTTTGTTTCGCTACCAGCCAGAGAACGTCAGGCTGCTCATTGGCCAGCGCGCGAGTCGGGCACTGAACTTATGAGTATCCAATGAACTCCGCATTTTATCCGACAGAATACCTCTTCGGAAGTCCTACTTATCGCGTGAAATCGCCCACTCAGTGACATTTGTCTGATCTGATAAACCACGCGCCTTTTTTGCGGATCGCGCTTCTCAACGCATCCTTACATCACCGACGTCCGGATCCTCGGCCACCAGACTCGCCGTATATTCGCAAAAGTAGCCCGCAGCCCCGACTCCGACTAGAGTGGTGGAGAGAGCGTGGAGAATTCAAGTTGTGGGGTCAGCAGAAGTCTGTAATAGCGAAGGTTTGACGAATACGCCTCTTCACGAAATGTGTGTGATAGTCGAAGGCCGAAGCGCGCTTTCGCCTCCGAGCTGGCGGGTTGCGATTTTGAGTCGAGACAGACAGACAGGGCAGAGAGGGTGAGCCTGAGACCCAATCACACGTCGCCGGCATTCCAATCAAGTAGCCGATCATAATAACCAATTGACTTCGCACACTCTCTTCTCGGTCATTCATCTGACAAGCCATGCGCCTTTTGCTGGTCGCGCAATGCCAGCTACTGCTGAACACTCTTTGACTCTCTTCATCTCCCCAGTGCTTGTGAAGTAGCACTTCTCAAATCATGGTCTCGTTATCGGACTCGGACTGGTACTCGGGCTCGGACTTGGGCTTGGACTTCGACCTGCCAGACATCCGTCCGTTGCTGCCACCCGGCAAAGCTGACCTCATTCCAGTCGAAATACTTTCTGAAATCTTTCTGATCACATTGTACGGCTGGCCATGGTATACAACGAAATTGTCGCTCGTGTGCCGGCGCTGGCATGCCATTGGGCTTTCAACTCCAGGCATCCATTCTCAATTGACGATCAGAAGGGCAACTCAGAACGAAGTCGTCCAGGCATTTGTACAAGGTACAAAGACGCACTTGGACGTAAGGGTTGATATGAATGATGAAGGGGATGGCAGCGATTTCAATCCTGAGAACTTTCTTGCATGCTTCATGGCCGCAGCCCAGGCAGCATCCAGATGGACCTCCCTCAACCTCATTTCACCGCCACCCGTTGGGGAATGCACCGACGTCCGGATCTGGCAACCTTTGGTGCACCTTGAATCCTTCAAAGTGGCTCACGGTTTTGGCGGGTTCCTTGAGCCACTCATGACTGCAATCAGAAGAAGTGCTTCTCCCAATCTCACTTTAATCGAGGCTGCAGATCCGGCTGCTGTACTCTACCTTGTGCAACCCGCGGGTTTGCATATCACCCACCTCCTCACGACTCTTAAGATCCACTTGTCCAGGAGGGTGGATGGCCCTGTGGATATCCTTCCACACCTTCACAGGCTGGAGGTCTTCGAAGCCCGAAACCTTTGCCTCCCATTCTATTCACCAGATGCCTCCCTTCCACTTATCCATACCCTGTGTGACTTGCGCCTGAAGTCTGTTTCTGTCCAGTGGATGGCTGGACATGTTTTCCCTGCCCTAATAAGATGCCATATTACATTTCCGCAGCATGTTGACACTGTCCAGGCCCTCCAGCCCGTTACTATGCCGTCATGCGACTTTCTTAGATTTATCTCCAACAATCTTCACCCCCTCACACATTTTTACCTCCCTCCACTATCTCAATTGTATGTGAAAAGTGGGCAGTGGAATACCTGGAGAGGGAACCGTCAGCTCGCCATTCTATACCCTATAGTTATTGCTGGAGCACAGAGCCTGACTGACTTGCACCTGGATGTTACTTGCAGGGAGCAGTTGCTGATCTATATGTTGAGGCTTGTACCAGCCTTGAGACATTTATCGCTGCGACTTTCCAGCCCCAATGCTTTAAGCGTGGCTTTCTTCCAGGCATTTATTGTCAGAGAACCTAATGTTGATAATGCCTCTGACGTGGTTATACCACTAAGCGAGACCATTGCTCCATCCTGTCCATCATTGTGGTCACTTCAACTCCGGTACAGGAGGTGGCTAAGGGGCCCAGACAATAAGGCACTCATTGCAGTCTTTGGTGACATTATGGCATCACGGAATCCGAAGAGACCTCTCTCATTCGAACTCAGGTTGACCTTTGACGAAGCGCCTAACTCAAGCTGGTCAATTGGTCCAACGAGGAAATTCCTGTATATAAAGCCTCGGTGCTTTAGACAGGGGTATGTGAAGCTTATGCTTGGTATTTCGACTCTACGTGGCATAATCCCCATATCAGGAGACTTGCCTCTGGATAGCATTGTTCCATTGCCTTGTAAGGAGGTGGAATATCTTGGTTTGTGTGATCTCCACTTCAGCCCTTTTGCTGAATTTCAGTTTACTCATGAACACATGGAACTGATGGCATATAACTCTGTCCGACCGCCACTGCCACCTTCACTGCCTAGTACTTTGCCCTTTTTTTCTGCGCTCAGGGCCCTGGTAGTGGAAAGGGTTAATCCCTCATTTTTGGATGGCCACACTTTCCACAATCTCGAGAGGTGCAGGGTGGTGAAATCACCTGATTCTTTTCTTCCCTCTCCGAGTCTATTCACAGAGACAGAGATGCCTGCCTGCACCAGAGTAGATATAAATGATACCAACTTGCTTGCCACCTTCAAGCTTCCACAGATTCATGAGCTGGCCTTGGATTTTTCACATCCAGAATGCAGCACTATTTGGGAGAAACGTATCGCAGTGAATGCAAATCTGTCAGAATTGAACCTCCTGCATATGAAGGGCTGGCCGTTTGATGGAGATCTGATCCCAATTCTTAGGTCATTACCATTACTTGAAACTTTGATTATCAGCTCTCGGCTTGGTGTGGTGCCATTCAGGGCCTTTCTTCCAATGGACGCAAATGGGGCCTCTGGGTTGAAACGAACCAGTAGTGTGGGGCAGAGGTTGGACCTTCTCTGTCCTAGGTTGCAGAGTTTACAGATTGAGGGTCAAGATCCTTCGGCGGAGGCCGAGGTGATACCTATTCTCAAGGATATTATCACTCTTCGTGCAGAGTGTGGGTCTCCCTTGAAGGGCTTCACTTTTTCTGAGTTCTGGCCGGAGCCTGGAAGACAGTTTGAGTTGATTGGGAGGAATGGGAGCTTTACGATGGAAAAGATTGTCCTGCCTCAGGGGGCGACATATTTTGAATTGGACATTTAGCTTGGGTGGCATTCGTTTTATGACCAAAATGGCTGTTAGAATACATGTAGATAGCGCCTTCCCGTCCATCCGTTGTCTGAGATATCCCACACAAGGCCCATTTTTACCTCGTACTCGCGAAAGGAATCTCCTCACAGGTTGATGGTATCAGTTACAAACGAGATCTAATTTCCTACGATTGTCGAGCAGCAGGGAGGCCGTGAGAGTGCCTTTACTGGGTAGGAACATGCACAGTCAAGCCTGATTTAATTCTTCCTCCCAGCGTTGAAGCCAGTGTAATTGAGTCTACCAGGAAAGTGAGATTTCCATCGACCTTTTCGACAACCAAGTATTCACGCGGAATTCTATCACCCATCGATGATCATAGGAACACCATGACCGTCATTGATTGCACAGGTGGCTCAACTTTGTGATCATGAACTAGATACCCAATTCCTCGCTATTCGCTAAATTTGGCTAGTACATTTATTCCTCTTACAACCATCGTCTTCAGCCCGGCCATAACTCCACGAAGCGATCAACATTATCACAGAACTTGCTTATGACACCACCACAGGCTGTATTGTGTCGTTTTTGGCCAAGGAATGGTGTTGCCCACGTGCAGCTCTTGCAGGGCACATTCCCACAATACCAGAAGGGTTGTATGGTTGAGAGAGGCCACACCACCTCAGAAATACTGTTCTACAGATTGCAAAGTGGATCCACCCAATCACACTCTCATAATTTCGATGATGGGGGCGGCGGGCAGGAACAAGGTGTGGGTCAATAGAACCAGCGTAACATTATTAAACCAGCGCTGAACTGACCCACTACTACATCAAATTGGTATCAAAGGGCGGACCAAGGATAACTAATCCATAATATAATCACTGGTCAATTCTGGCTCTACAGTCTCTCATTTGTTCCACCCTCCCTAACCTAGTAAGTGTCACTGTCGGGGTTCTGACTAAACCGAGGCGTGTTGTGCACTGGGCTATCCGAGTTCGAGAGGGGTTTCGGGCAGGGAGGGCTTGATACCAAGATCGCACCTCAGGCAACCACTTTTCGACACCTAAGAGGGGTACGCTCACTTTGTGCATAAGACCCCTTCGAGGGGTCAGCCGCGCGCGTTCCCACGGCCGGCTCTGTCTCAAATGAGGCGTGCGCGGCTTGCGCGACTTGCGCAACCCTGCCTTGGGTTAGGGGCATTCAACCAC
>Ga0307515_10000611_pt1 | contig 83531 bp, 82 predicted proteins | sample 17_EM_MG_FD_194513 | JGI IMG/M metagenome (GOLD analysis project Ga0307515, IMG submission 194513) | Populus trichocarpa ectomycorrhiza microbial communities from riparian zone in the Pacific Northwest, United States - 17_EM | ecosystem: Host-associated > Plants > Roots > Unclassified | place... | reverse complement strand
GGTGCTCCCAGGCTTGTCGTCGATCGCCAGGCGTTGTGTAAACGGCTTCAGCATAACTGCAGCCCCTGCGAAGAGTGTAACACACGTGTCATTCTGATGATGCGTATACGTCACCACAAAGTAAAGGAGGTACGTATGCAACGGGTAGCGTGTAATTCTCTGTCAGAGCGTACGAGGTTCCGTCAGAGCCGTCAGAGCCGTCCGGAACACCCGGGTGTTTCAGATGGAAATTAGGGTCATTGCTGATGTTGAGTCACTGGGTGCCTCCAGGAGTGTCTGAGAGGATGTGGAGTGTATACTTAGATGTGTGAATTTCAGGAGAGTATCAGACCCTAGGAGGGCATTCCGGCCAGCCTTGGGAGTGACTGGGATCTCTGATGACTGGTACAAGAGTACCATGGGAGTGATTGCGATAAGTTTGGGAACACGTCCGAGCGCAGGAGAGAACTTTGTGTGCACCTGGGAGTGTCGCCGAACCAACGCAGAAATCACAACCAATCTCTGACAGATGCCTGGGTTCTTATGGATACTCAGTCAGGGGACGGCAGGTGTGATCTGGGATTCTCCGTATGTACACGAGCGAACAATTCCCCTCAACCGCACATATGATGCATGGATTATTGTTCATTATCAGTTCTGCATCATACTAGCTATCATCTTCAACATTGTATTTTTTGCCTCACTACATTAAGTAACCAAAGAAAATGGTGAGTAATTGAAACAATAACACAAGTTGACTGGAACAATAAATCGACTAAGTGATCGAATGATACCAATCAAACATGCCGTCAATGTCAACCGCTACTTCTCCCATCTCATCAGGGCCAACCAAAGCTGGAACACACAATTCATCAATGGTGCAAAGATGCTGGAGGCGCTCCTGGTATTTGCTGATGATTTGTACATGTCGAGTGGATGAATTGAATTCCAATGTCATTTGGGTCGATTTGTGATTTCTAACAAATGTGTAATGAGATGTTAGCAAGCTGCGAATCTGAATGGGCATTAGAAAGGCGATGATTATTCAGATGAAAAAGGGGAGCAACCACGAGGAGAAGAGAAGGGCCAGATGGGGAGTGCTGTGTGGAAAAGAGGAGTACACAGAAGGTGTTGAAGGAGCGCAGAATGAAATAGAGGGCCGAATCTAGGCTGAGGAGCACCTACGGGGATTGAGGAGTGCTCATACTAGTGTAGGAGCGCCGAACAAGGTAGAGGTGTGTGTGTGTGTGTGTCTGTGTGTGTGTATGTGTGTGTGAGTGGGGTAAGGAGTGCGCAATTCTATATAGGAGCGTCAATCCACACCAAGGTGTGCAGGTTGGAATTGAGGAGCGCGGACTAGCGGGAATCGAGTATGGAATAGAATAGAAGATTGTCAATCTATGGCGAGCAGCTCCGGCGGGAATTGAGGAGCGCCTATCCTCGCAGAGTTGCACTGCATGGTGGAATCACGCGGCCCGTGGATGTGTGATTGATGAGTGCAGTGGCTTCCGGAGTAACATTGATCACTGGGGATGGGCAAAACGTACCTCAATATTCATCTTGAGAAAACATTACTGTGGCCTTCTTTCCACCCGCATATTCAGACAGCGCAAAAATCAGTAGCTGCAGTTGCTAGCGCTATAGTCTGCGGAGTGAGACGTTGCAAATACTGGGATGCCGTAGGCTGGCACCCCAAGCTATTGGCGGTGAAGAGATATTGGTGGTAAATTAGATCAAGCACTTCCATTCGGGTGAACCATGATTTCTTCTCCTCAACGACTTTCGTGAGATATGCATCGTCTAACAGGAGCTCCTTAACCTGGATCCGAGGCACAGTATCTGAGCGCAAATCCAACTTGTCACTGCTGACAACAGTTCGATGTGCCCCATCTGTCAACCGTCCTCGAATGGTACTTATCCTCAGTTTTAAATATGTATATTTTGGGGTGTAGTCAATATCCGAAATCTGATAGAGGAGCATTAAACAGAATCCAAGACTTACAGCTTCTCGTGTTTGCAGATCCATGTTGAGATGGTTCGCCAGGCAATTGACACAGATGGCATACGTACAGGAGCACCTGCTATTGCCCGCTGACAATCCTGAGCTTCAATGGCTAGTTTCCAAGAATCTTCAACCATTGAGTACTTGTCATCAGATACTATTGGCGAAAGAGTCTTTGTGAATACGATTACCTCCATGAACATGTTCGCCACCTCAAAAGAAGCCTTTTGGTGTTGGGTAATGTTCTGATCTGCACAGGCCTTGGGTTGTCGAACATTCTGGTCTCCAATAGACTTGCGTAGTGGAAGCGCCTGGGTGGATGGTGCACGGTCAGACTTGGATAATTTGTTGAGGAGGGTTGACTGCTGGCGTCTGAGCAGTGGTGGTGCTGTTGCCCCAGCTGGATTTTGAAAATTTATAAGTGGAGGGTGTGGAATGCCAGTATCGGCATGGCTCCGTTTCTTTGGCTGTGGATCCCTTGTATTTGGTAAAGACTTGTCCCGCTGTGCCTGGCCTAGGAGCATGACCTCCTGATGGTGATCCAAATCGTCTTCTTTGATGTCGGACGATATGCTGGACCTTCCAGGGTCTTCACTTTTGGCATCACCGATATCCGGATCGGTATCGTCATCCAGTTTCAATAATGAAATCGGCAGCGTTAGTCATCCATAACGCCATGCACGATTGATGACAATTGGAAGGCAATCTTTTAATGGAGAACAATGATTGGCTGCTTTCTTGAAGACGAGTGTTCTCTCAAGGTGAGCTTCATGATCCTTCTGTGAATAGTGATTCCTCACCGGGCTGGGCATAGGTTCCATTTGTGGTAATGAAGATAGAAAGTTGGGGAATATGTGAGAGAATGTATAAGCAGTAAATATAGAACTAAGTGCTATAGAATAACCGGAAGAATGGAGCAAGAAGTTGCACATGGTTGAGGAGGATGTAATTCGAGATGCACCTTGAAAGGTTCAAGAGAGATGCCTTCAATTGTTCATATATATATCGAGGACGGCAGTCCAGAGTTGCGATATAGGATGTTGTAAGGTGCGCCGGAATAGATGGATTCCTTGTCAGGTGCACTGGAAAAGATGGAATCCTAATGCCGAATGTTAGCAACTCCTATCAGCACACTGTATGGATGCAAGAATTGGAGGTTGGCTAAAGCCAACGCAAATAGAATAGAACCAGATGCACCAGAAAAAATCTCGTGACATTAACTAACCCTTGGTGCTTGCCAAATGGAGAACTGAGAACCTGAATAAGAAACATGTGCCCCTGCATATGACTCTCAAAACATAGTAATTATGTGTGAATGTTCGAGAATTTGAGGTGACCAGAAAGGCATAGAATTGGTGCAGTATTTAGAAACTGCAGAACTCGATACATTTGGGACTTTGAGTGTGACAGTTGAGTTGCAAGGGTTCATACTGAGTTTGTTATCGATCTCCGTATGTGGTATATCCGCCGGAAGGACACATGTATTTTCGAGATATTCCATTGTAATCAGATGCTGCAGTTAAGTTAGCGGTCGATAAGGCAATGTCGTATTCATATCTTCCCACTCATACCCTTATCTGGGCCGTGTCTGCAGAATATATTTCACAACAATGTTGCAGTTAATGGAGGAGAGAGAGAATTTGGTATATAAATGAGAGATACAGGCGCAGAGAAAGAATGTTAAGGTACCATAGATAATTCAGGGGTAATTGTATTGATTCAAGCACTTGGCGATGCCAAGATTGCTATCAAATGGTTCTTGAATACTCACTCACATTCTGATTGTGCGCGTAATATCTAGTAAGTTGCACACCGTTAGATCACATATTCATTGTGAGTCTCCCCGCTACAATGTTGACTTCAATTAATGTTGGGGCTCAAAGCTATATTCTACAATGGTATGACAGGATAGTGAGACCTCATCTCCCAGCAGGCAGAGGAATGATGATTGCAAGCATACAGTTCCGGAAATTGAGGTGCACCGAAGTTTACATGGTTCTGGTTTGATTCAATAGCTGGGGAATGAAATCTTGCTATACTCTGACAGTTAATTGCACTATTCAAAGCTGTCTGTTCGTGACGCGAGCTTTCAAGATTCTCTCTTCAAACTTCACTGTTGATCGATATCCGTTCACATAATGCATTTTCAGATTCAAGTTTAGGCAGCACATACATACCAGTTAGTCAGAATCGAGTTAAGTCAGCATTCAAAGCATTGAGACCTTAGGCCTCGTTGAGTAAGTGCGGTACACAGGTGAGAGGGAGTTGCCGGCTTTCTTGTAGAATCGCTGAACACAATCTGTAATTTGAGATTCTCACTCAGAAGCTCCAGCTCTTTGTGAGAGCCCGAACATGCAGAAGCTATTGTATCATTTCGAAGCATGGGTCCAGGCATACTACTTAGTCAATATCAAGTTATGTGGGATTACTAATTGGCCAGGTGTGTGCATTTATGGTGTAGTTGTACAGGGCGACCTTCCTCCAACAGACAAGTTAACACGGCACTGACAGTTCAAGTCATTTTTGTGGTGGCCTTCATATCCCGATCACGCACAGATTCATATATTAGCAGAGGCCCAGCGGGATGAGCCACGTTCACCTGAACAGGAAGTGTCATGATGGATGACCATTTGTGTGCACTGCGTCCACTAATTCAAAGTCGAAGAAAATATGCTGAGAGTGAATGAAAGTAAAATATGTAGTGCACTACACACTGGGATACATGCTCCGCAGTGGCGTATTTGTCGCACTCGTGGTCTTCCTGGGCCGGAATGATACAGTCATGATGAGTCGCAGCTTGCCAAAGTTGGCTTCGTATAGATCCAATGTCCTCATTCACGACTGGATTGCAGATCACAATGATGACAGAAATTCAATCATAGGCTAGGAAATACCTGGGAGCGAAAGCTGCAGCTTTAGCATGAATTCCGGAGCTGTGTCTCAGTATCCGACACTGTGGAATGCGGATTTCGACCTGTGCCCGAACATCAATGATATGCCAGCAAAAGCTGCAACTTTGCAACGAATAATTGAGCCCATGTCTCATATCCTGACAGAAGTACTCAATATCACCTAGAGTGACTTTATTGCGAAACGGGATGTGCAAATATGCTGTGCTGGATCTCTCATAACAATATGCCCAGGATTCTCCGGTGCACCAGAACTTTGATCATAGGCTAGCAAAAGCTGCGTCTTTGCCACGAATGAGTGAGCCTGTGTCTCAGATTCTGACGAATGTACTCCATATCGGCCAGACTGACTTTATTTGGAGTGGGATTGGCAAATGCGTGGTGATCGATCGGTCATATGGATATGAACTCAGGCATTCCCGGTACTCCTGAACTTCGATTCTATGCGAGCAAAAGTTGCGCATTTGCCACGAATAAGCGAGCTGTGTCTCATATTCCGACTGAAGTACTCAATATCGCCTACAGTGTCTCCGTACCAAATGGGATTGTCAAATGTGCAGTGCTGGAGCTGTCATAATGCGACTCAAGACATATGCTGAGGATTCACCGGTGCACCTGAATCTCGATCATATGCCATCAAAAGCTGGTGCTTTACAACAAATATGCAAGCCGTGTTTCATCTTTTAACCGAAGTACCCAATATCGCCTAGAGTGTCTCAGCACCCAATCGGATTGGCCTATGTGCGCCACCACCCGAAGACACTCCCAATGAAGAACCTATGGACCCCCAGAAGCCTGATCTGACATGTACTCGTAATTCAACAAAGACAAAGGCTCAATGGGAGGCCCTTGGAGTGGAAAATGTAGGGGGGGAAAGCATATGGCAAAGCAACTGGATTGTATAACAAGCATTGCAAGTACTCAGAACAATGGATTCCATGGCATCCATTTCACTCAGCACACGGCTTTCAACATGCTCAATCATATAGCCAACAAACGAAAACATGGAAAGATAACATCTGAGCAGAGGACTGGATAACTTCAAAATCAAATCAATCCAATCACCAGATGCGCTACCAAAGATCCTCTCTCAACTCGATTTCAGGCTTGGAGATGATAGTTGGATTAAAGATCATTCCCATATCCTCGGACCATTATACTACAGGGATATTTTCAAATGTATATAGTTCGTTTTGGCACATCTTCCATTTCAGTCCCACCTCGAATTTAAACCAGTGCACCACGCAGACTCGAAATGTCACTGAATACACAGCGAGATCAACAAATGCGACTGGTTGTGGGATATGCGAGATCGGCTTCCTGCCGCAGTGACGATTGTGCCAGTCATTTGTGCATCCGACAAGACTCACTTGACAAATTGATTGGGCGATCAGCATAGCAGGCCACTGTATATCACGATAACTAATACTCAGAAAGATATCCCGCAGACATCTAATCCACACACCTGGATTCTCATTGCGCTGAACCCCAGCCCCCCAAAACGTGCCAAAAATCCTACCGAGGCATGGCATTCCGCGGTTGGAACAGAGATGTCCACACTCCAAAATCTTGACATACCTGGTCCTGGCTTGAAATGGAATTGTGCTGATGGATTCCACAGACAATGTTATCCGCTTTGGTGGCCTGGGTTGGGGATTATCCAGAACAAGTCATGGTTGCTGAAGTCCCATATGGCTCATGTCCGATGTGTGAAATTCCAAAAGGTGCCCCGATGGGGCATTCGACGTTTCAACCACTTGATGACTTAAGAGATCAGGATATCTACTCGGAGCTTCTGGATGAACCCAATATCGATGTTCTGCACACTCTTGGTATTCATCCAATCTGAAACCAGTTCTGGCAATACCCTCTTTGCACTGTCTATCGCCTTTGGCAGCCTGATGAATCGCAACAGCTGGTCTTGGGTTTAGTTAAAGACTTATTGCACTGGCTGCTCAAATACCTGAACGCAAGAAGTGTCAAGGATCAATTTGACAACCGATTCAGATCGGTACCGCGATATCTGGGCCTCCAGAACCTGTCCAAACTATTCGATTCGATGAAAAGTAGCTCGTGGCAGGGAAAAGAAATCCGCGGCATGATTAGATCACTGGCAGGGAATTGTGCTCCCATTCTTGATTGCTCCAGGGATGTCGAGAAAACTGTGGTGGAAACACCCTCTGACAAAATGGTAATGGGAGCAGTGTGGGCATTATGTGAATTTCCTCTACTTGTAAGCCAACCAAATCACTCTGATCTATCCCTCACAGCACTAGATGATGCACTGAAGCAATTTCACAAGAAGAAGGGTGCCTTTCGACAACAGAAAATGTCCAAGTCTGCGAAGGCCAAGGTGGATGAACACTTGGCAACAGTATCCCATCAATTACGAGAACAACAGCTTCATACAATCTGCGATGTAATGGAGATTCCCGTGTACGAGCCGGACATGGTTACAACAACCCAATAAAGGCAATTTCAGGTTCGCCTCAAATGAGCCCAACATGCGGCAACCAAATGGTCAGATGCTGATCACCAGAGTGCAAAAGAGCAATAGGAGCGCGAAATCCATCAAGTGACACCTGTTAAATGCTGGCTTTTTGATAAATGATCCCAACATCATGAGTGACAACTAGCGTTAGCAATGGGTCCGGGCAACCCGCCAGCGGTCGGGGTTTTGTCCAGCGGTTCGGTTCGGTCCAGTTCCAGACCCGGCCAAGAACCCGACCCGCTTTGTCTTGGCCTGTTTGTTACCCGGACCGGACTTAGAATAGTGGGTATTTGACGGGGTTGGAACCGGACCGCGGTTCGAACTATACGGTTCCTACAGCATTGGCTCCAATTAAGTATTTGAGTTTTCATTGTATCATGACATGGTCAATATGTAAATTGTTCAGTTTTTGCCGCTCATTCACCTCCCGCATTCAGGTTTGCAATCCAACTGATATTCGTTGAGTGCTTGTGAAATAATGGCAGATTTAGAGAGAAATTTGCGGGTTTTTGATCGCGACTCAACGAATACTTGTCGGATCGCAAATTTGAAAGCGGGAGGTGAAAGAGCGACTAAAACTGCACAATCTACATATTCATTGTGTTGTGATACGATCAGAACCCAAATACTTAATTGGAGCCAAAATGGCGAACTTGAAATGCCGGGTTTTTGGTGGTTTAACTGGCCAATTTCCAACGGTCCGGGTTTTTCGTGTGGTAACACCTGTTGCCACGGTGCTGTTTCAGGTGGAACCGGACCTGGAACCGACCCGGCAATTTGGACCCGTTGCTAACACTAGCGACAACTGCTGCAGGAAGTCAGGACTAAGGCAACCAGTCCCAGAAGCACATTGGCTGAAAAATTTGCAGAAATGCAAACTGCTGCCGAAGAAGAGGTTTATGGTGTGGCAAACATGACTCCCAACATGAGTGTGGAATTTCATGTCTGTCTATCTGATGCTGAGACCGAAGCCACCACCTGGAGTATCGCTGATACGGACCCCGTTTGGAATCAGCTGGAGAGAGAGATTCATGGTATCACATCAAATAGGCACATGCTGTTCAAGTTGGAATTGTCCATCCGTTTGATCGTGTTTGACGCATGGTGGAAGGCTAATGGCATCCAGGAGCTCAGCAGAACCATTGAACAGCGTGTAATACATTTCGGATATCCAAAGTTGCATATTGTGAGTCATATATCTGGGTGAATTTGGCGAATGGGTTCTGGCTACAATGTCACCACTGATATTTCTGAATGGCTACATATTGGCAAGGTGAAAGAGGCATATCGATCTACAAATAAGGTCAATTACATTTGACTGATCCTCAAGCACAATCACTGGTGTACTGGTCTTGACTATATGGAGGAGACACTGTCTCATCTTGCCCTGCAAGGCTGGTACAAAATTGACTGCACAAAGGTTTTCAACATACTATTGGCTAGCGATAAACGGCAAAATCCTCGCAGAGCCCATCGTTGGTGCCTCCAGTGTTCTCAGGAAACGCCATATTTCCGCCCCGTATCGCAACAGGTACAACATTTGAGTGGGACCCATGTCCATGGAGTATGAAGAAGTATCAAATTAACCTCACTCAGAGATGCATCAGAAGATTTCGGAATTCCCAACTTTGGACAGCGATTCAGTGCACAAATTGAAGAGTACTGGGGACACAAAGTTTGTGGACTGGTGCTCAGATATGATCAGAATGCACTGATAGACATTGTATATATTCAACTTCCGAATGGGCTGTTGTACTACCATCAACCATTTCACTGCCCTACATCTGTTGAGCATCTGGGACTTGATTGCAAGATAGAATATACCAATGCCAACCAAGGGATCCTGCCTGAATCTCATAACATCTGGGTCCAATATACGGACAGTGACCTTGATAACACCTTCCAAGGCGGTGTTTCTTCTCTTTCTGTATAATACTCCAACTGGACTCCACCGAACAAGATCCTCCAATTTCAGGAGTGCATGCCCCCCGGGAAAACAATATCGATCTTTCCAAGGAGGTGCAAGCAGACTCAAAAATGGATATTACATCCTCAAGCTCAAGAATATGCGGTGGTGATTCCAACTATGTACAAAGATCCGCATGGTTGGGCTGATTGTGTAGACAGGTTCATCCGGGTTGCCAAACAGATTGATAAGATGGATATTTTGCCTGTCAGAGCAATTGTTGAACTGGCACATTTGGTGCGAGAGAATGCTGCATCAGATAGAATTGACAGCATATGGCTTGTAAATATTCATGTGGATTTGGATACCTTCTGGACCATATATTGAGTTACAATGCCTGAGTGAAGGTGTGCGGGAGGAAGACAGTGAACCGAATTGTACTATTTGACATTATAATAATCACTCCCGGAGCGTATGGCTTCAGGTTCAAGGTGCACCGGAATAGTCCTGGAGACACGGCCAATCCTCCCAATATCTCCGAATTCTGCACATTCTAATAGTTTGATTTTGTAGCATTTTGAAGACAACTATACACTCTTCAAGAGATTCTTGCATTCTGTCCCACAACTTCTGGAGGATTGAGGAGCACTGAGGAAGTAGTCTCGGAGCACCTGAGATCACATCGCTTTGCATTCAGCCTATCTGGGAGCATCTGGAAGAATCTGGAAGCATCTGTGTGGCTGTTCAGAGTTGCTGAGTTGTTCAGTTATAACTTCCAAACCGTATTACATTTTGCTGACGTATCACAGGAAGCTGTAAGTGGTGAATCCAGTATGACGCTTCACTATCAGTTCATGATACTCAAAACATCAGCAAAGTCTATTTTAGGCAATCGGAGCCTCCAGGAGTGGGTATGAGTAGGGGGAGTGTTAATATACAAGCATTGATTTCAGGGAAAAATCAGACTCCAGGAGGGCATTTCGGCCAGCCTTCAGAGTCACTTGGAACACGGCTGACGTGGACTGGCGCAACATGTGAGTTATTGCGATTAGTCTGAGAGCATGATGGAGCGCTGGGGACAACATTCAGAGCATCTCGTGGACTTACCTAACCATTGCAGAATTTGCAAACATGCTCCGGGAGATGCGTGAACATATGGATGTTCATTGAAAAGACAGCAGGCCTTATCTGAGATTTGGCAGAAGTACATTGGGAATGGATTACCCTCCCCAGGAGAAATAATGAATGGATTATCATTCATAACTAATTCGAAATAATAATCACTTCTAAATCGTGATCACTTCTAAGTCGTTCGTACTTCCGAATCATTATCACTCCTATATTCCAGTCGTCTCTAACTACTTATAACCTCTAAATCTCATGTATAGTAACTAATGTCTTTTTCGCTATTCCATTCTTGGCTTCCCGACAGTAAGAATACAAAGAACACTACCAGCGATTCGAAAATCTCTGCAGGTACACTGATCCAATTGCTCAGCTAAGTGATTAAATGATATCAATCAAATATGGGGTCGATGTCATCGACTATCACTACCTTGTCATCAGAGTTGATGAATGCAGAAGCACACAATTTGTCAATCACGCAAACAAGAAGGGGGTGCTCGATGCATTTTGTGATGATATCAACCCAACATCAGTGCGAAATTCAATTCCAAAAATGTTTTGCTGAATGTGTGATGTGTAACCAATGTATACCGGGATGATAGTTAGCTGTGAATCTGATAAGGGTTTGAAAGGCAATATGACGCATACAGGTGAACAAAGGGAGCAACTACCAGGAAGAGAGGAGCATCAAGATGGATAGTCCTTTGGGGAAATGAGGCATGGATAGAAGGTGATCAAGGACTCCGGAGTGTGGAATGAAATAGAAAAGTGCTATTCCAGGCCAACAGGTTTCGACAGGGATTGAAAAGTGTCTGTCACAGTGAAGAAGCATCCAAAGTAGTGGAGGAGGGCCGAAAGGGGGGTATAGGGTGAAATCCAACTTACATCCGCAAAATGTATTTCAGTCAGTGGGAGCCTCCAGGAGTGTCTGATAGGATGTGGGGTGTAAAATTAGATGCGTCAATTTCAGGAGAGTATCAGACCCTAAGAGGGCATTCCAGCTGGCCTTCAGAGTAACTGGGATCTCTGATGACTGGTACAGGAGTACCATAGGAGTGATTGTGATAAGTTTGGGAACAGCTTGGAGCGCCAGAGAGAACTTTGGGTGCACCTGGGAGCACCTGGGAGTGCCAGTGACAAGCCTGGGAGAACTGATGACAAGCCTGTGAGCGCCAACAACAAGCCCGGGAGCGCCAACAACAAGCCTGTCAGCGCCCACGACAAGCCTGGGAGCAGCAACGACAAGCCTGGGAGCCCTGGCGACAAGTTTCGGAGCACCTCGAATCACTGTGAAGCAGTCTGGGAGAAACAACATCTTCTTTGGGGACACCGCTGGTGCGCCTGGAAATCATAGCTACCACTTCTCATTCAATGATTTTTAACACTCATGTATTCAGTTTGAAATCTCATCAATGCATCTATATTGCTACCCATCTACACATGGTATATCTGGACTGGCTGCAGACGGTGTTTGAGAGCAATTGAGGTGTGCCTGAAAACTATGGTCGAGTGAACTCAGAGATACACTCTGAGGATGGGATCGAGCAAGTTTGGAGATGTACTTGGAGGCCACAGTTGTGCGAACTTGGAGGTCGTAATCTAGCAAGCTCGGACATGCACATGGAAGGCATAATTGTGCGAAATTGCGGGCCAAATTCGACGGAGTCTGGAGATACACATGGTGACTGTGTTCTAGCAAGTGTGAAGATACACTTGGAGGCGGAAATTGTGCGAGTTTGGATATACACTTGGAGGCAGTGATCATGCAAGTTTGGAGCTACACTAGGACACTATGATGGAGGGAGTTTGGAGATACACTCCGAGGCCATGATCGAGCGAGTTTGAAGACGCACTTGGAGGCTGTGATCAAGTGAGTTTGGAGATGCACTTGGAGGCCATAATGGTGCGAGACAGGAGATCTACTTGGAGGGTGTGATTGAGCAAGTTTGGAGATGAACTTGGAGGCCGTGATTGAGCGAGTTCGGAGATGCACTTACAGGCCATGATGGAGTGAGATAGGACGGGTACTTGGAGGTGGTCGATGGACGGCGCTCCGGGTGCTGAGAATCTATTCACTAGTTACTCAACTCGCATTCATGGGAATGTGACAGGAGGACTTTACATTTGAGTTCTCGTGGAAACCTGGTCGTTGGCGGTCAATGGTGTAGACCAGCACGCCGGACGCTGAAATTACAGTCAAGGGTCAACTCGAAATCATGCGAATGCAGGAAAGAGAAAAAATCTCAGGTGGATGCTGTACTCTGTGTATGCTGTACTTGGTGTATGCTGTACTTGGTGTATGCTGTACTTGGTTTATGCTGTACTTGGTGTATGCTGTACTTGGTGTATGCTGTACTTGATGTATGCTGTACATCAGCAAAATGTATTTTAGTCACTGGGAGCCTCCAGGAGTGTCTGAGAGGATGTCGAGTGTAAACTTAGATGCTTCAATTTCGGGGGATTATCAGTCCCTACTAGGGAATTCCAGCTGGCCTTCAGAGTAACTGAGATCTCTGCTGACTGGTGCAGGAGTCCCATGGGAGTGCTTGTGATAGGTTTCGGTGCACCTGGGAGCACCTGGGAGCGCCGGGGACAAGTCTGGGAGTGCCGGCGACAAGTCTGGGTGTGCAGATGACAAGCCTCGGCGGGCTGGCAACAAGTCTGGGAGCACCTTGAATCACAGCAGAGCAGTCTAGGAAAAACAACATCTTGCGTGGGATTGCTGCTGGTGTGCCTGGAAATCATAGCTAATAATTATCGTTCAACTATTGTTAAAACTCATGTATTCGGTTTGTATTCTCACCTATGTATCAGTGTATCTATATATCTGTGTATCTATGTATCTATCTAGCTAACTATCGACACAGGGTATATCTCGGCTGGCTGCAGGCGTTGCGGAAGAGGAATTCAAGGTGCGCCTGACAATGACGGTCGAGTGAACTCAGAGATACACTACGAGGCCACGATCGAGCGAGTTTGGAGATGCACTTGGAGGCGGTAATCGAACATATCTGGAGATACACTTAGAGGCCCTGCTCGACTGAGGTTAGAGATGCGCTCCGAGATCATGATTGTGTGAGTTTGGAGATGCACTGGGAGGCAAAGCTCGTGTGAACTTGGATGCAGTGATCTAGTGAGTTTGGAAATGCACTGGGAGGCCATGATTGAGCGAGCTTGGACATATGCACTTGGAGGCCATAATCGAGCGAGTTTGGAGATGCACTTGGAGGCCTTGATTGTGTGAACTTGGAGGCCGTAATTGAGCGAGTTTGGAGCCCCAGTGGGATGCCATAATTGAGAGTGTTTGGATATGCACTCCGAGGCAGTGACTGAGCGGGATTGGACCAGGACTTGGAGGTGGGCGATGGATGCCACGCCGGGTGCTAAGATTCGATTCATCAGTTAGTCAACTCGCAACCGTGGGAATGGGACAATGTGACTTCTCCTTTGAGCTGTCATGGAGACCTGGCAGATGGCGGTCGATCATATAGGGAGGTACACTGGAATCTGAAAATATGTTCCGGGGTCAACTCCTGGTCATGAGAATGAAGGGAAGACGAACAATCTTGGGTGGATGCTGTACTCGGTGTATGGTGGAATTAGTATATGCTGTACTCGGTGTATGCCGTACTCGGAGTATGCTGTACTCGGTGTCAACTCATGATCATGGCATGGCGAAATAGAGAGGGATGACTTAACTTTGTGTTCTGCAATTACAGTTGAGTTGTGGATTAGAAAGAGAGAGATGGGGGATAAAGATGAGAATGATGTGGAGGATACAAGCGAATATTAGAAATCAGGGGCACGACTTGCCTGATTGGATTGGGAACACCTCGTTTCGGTGTTCGTATATGCAGGATCGAGACACGTCCCTGCTGTATAGAGGATGGTCACTTTATTTGCACATGACATTCTTTTAATTCCCAGTTTCTCATGATGAATTCCCCCATCTCCTCTCATCTCTCGTTTTGTCGTCCTCAACTCTACCATCACCTAAGAACACGAAGGTAAGTCATTCGTCTCCATCTCTCCATGCAATGATCAAGAGTTCACACTGAGTACAGCATGCACCGAGGACAAGCACACACCGAGTACAGCATACACCGAGTACAAGATACACTGAGTACTGCATACACCCCGTACTGCATCATCACATGATCGACTGTCTCCTGCTCCCAGCCTGTCTCACATCTCCCAGCAGACCGTGTTGAACTCAATTCTCTACATTCCTACAATTACGAGTTAACCAATGAATAAGGTCTCAGCTTCCATTGCACATGCCTCCTGATCTACCGCCTCCAGATTCACTGTCCCCAGATTCACTACCTACAGATTCACTGCCTCCAGATTGACCGCCTCCAGATCAATCGCCTCCAGATCAACCGCCTACAAGTACTCCTCCAATCTTGCTCGATCATGGCCTCGAAGTGTATCGCCCAACACGCTCAATTTCAGCATCGAAGTGCATCTCTGAGTTCACACGATCTCGGCCTTTAAGTGCATCTCCAAACTCGCTCAATCACGGCCTCCAAGTGCATCTCTGAGTCGACTCAATCTCTGTCTCCAAGTGCATCTCCAGACACGCTCGATCACGGTCTCCAAGTACATCTTCACGGCGCGACGGCGGGTGTTCAGTGATACAGGGGCAACCAAGGTGAACAGAGAGATGGGGAGTATATATTCGGCAGACCCTGGTGTATATAGACATCATCCCATTTCCATCTCATCGTATCATACAATGGAAATACACACTCTATCATTCCCAACATTTGGTCTCACTCGCACTGTCCGGGATTTCGTGGATCCTTGACGCCAGGTTGTATCTCATCTTCTCACCCGATTCCTGCCCTCCTCACACTGGAACCGCTCTTTCTCATGAATTCAATTCATATGCTCAGTAGGCGTATCCAGGGGCTCCTCCGATCATGCTCAAGTACCATCTGCCGCCAGATTGACAGTGTGTATATAGATTGAGAGACATACATCATGCATGCGATATTATGATGTAGTGAATCGTGTGACTGTAACAAAGATGAATATGATAAGACGAAATGCCTTGTGGTTATGTAAGAACCACAGCTGAGAGATTACGACAGCAAGTCTCCCCCACAGGTTCGCAGTGGTCTCAGCTGCTCTGGAGGTCTCCCACAGATCTGCACTGAGGTCTTAGGAGCTCCAAAATTTGATGATTCTACAAGGCACATCTCGTAGCATTCTGAGAATGCTCTTGCAGAATCTGAGAGCACTTTGCTTAGCTCCAGGGGGGTCTGGGAGCATCTAGAAGTACATAGAATCACTGGTGAGGTCGCCTGGAGGGTCTGGGATGGTTGGGGGTTTCTTCGGGACCAATTTACATTGTGCTGAATGTACTCGGTGTGAACTCATGATCATGGCATGCAGAGATAGAGTGGGATGACTCAACTTTGAGTTCTGCGATGATGGTAGAGTGGTGGACGAGAAAGAGAGAGATGGGGGATGCAGACGAGAACAAGGTGGAGGATCCAAGTGGATATGTGAAATCAGGGGTACAACTTGCCTGAATGGATTGTGGAGAGCTCATATCGGTGTAATTAGATCCCAGTTTGGGACTCGTACCTGCCTTATAGGGGATGGCAAATTGACTAGCACACGAATTTCTCTTCAGTTCCAGATTCGAATGATGATTTGTCCCATCTCCTGTCATTTCTCTCTATGTTGTTATTAAATCTACCATCACCTAGGTACATGAAGTTAAGTCATACCTCTCTGTCTCTCAATGCCATGATCAAGAGTTAACACTGAGTACACCATACACTGAGTACAGCATACACCCAGTACAGCATACACCATGTACAGCATACACCGCATACTGCATCATCCAACATCGACTGTGTCCCACTCCCAGGCAGTCACTCATCTCTCGGCAGACTATGTTGTACTCAAATCTCTACATTCCCAAAGTAGTTGTGAACCAATGAATAGAGTCTCAGCTCACGTCGTGCCTCCATAACAAACTACTGCCTCCCGATTCACCGGCTTCAAGTACTCGACCAATCTCGCACAATCATGGCCTCCTAGTGCATCTTCAAACACACTCAATCACGGCATCCAAGTGCATCCCCAAACTTGCTCAATTACGGTTTCCAAGTGCATCTCCCAACTCGGTTGATCACTACCTTTGAGTGTATCTCCACACTCGTACGGTTATGGCCTCCAAGTCTATCTCCAAACTTGCTCCATCATGGCCCCCAAGTGCATCTCCAGTCTCGCTCGGTCATGCCCTGGGAGTCCATCTCCGAACCTCCTCGATCACACTCTCCAAATGTATCCTCAATTCCACACCATTATGACATCCAAGTGTATCTCTATACTCGCATGATCACGCCCTTGGAGCGTATCTCCCATCTTGTAGAATGATGCCCTCCAAGTGTATCACCACACTCCCACGATTATGGCCTCCAAGTGCATCGCCGTACTGGCTCAAAGAAGACCGCGGAGTGCATCTCCAAGTTCACTCGATCATGATGTGGTGAACAGTGGAGCGTGAAGGCATACCGCTCATTATCAAGGCTCCACCGCACCTCGTGCGGCATCCAAAGGGAATTCTTGAGACAGAGCGGTTCTGGCTCGAGGAGGATACGTAGAGAGTGAGAGGATATGAAGGGATACCCGGCCATGATGAACCACACAAATTGCATGGATCTATGAATGCTCAGCAAGTGTGTATGGGACCAAGAGCAGGGAAAGATAGAGAGTGCATATCGTATAATGCGATGATGTCTATCCACCCTGGAGTCTCCCAAACATGTACTCCCTGTTGCTGAGTCCATCTCTGTTATCTCTGTATCTGCGTATGTATATATATAGAGAGACTTAGATAATACATGTCATATCTAGATGTAGTGAATCTTGTGACTGTGACCAAGACTAATATGATAAATGAAATGCCTTGCGGTTGTGGATCCCTAAAAACCCCTCCTGTGAGAATATGGCACCAAATCTCCCGCAGAGCTTGCACAGTGGTCTCAGCTGCACCCAAAGTCTCCTGCAGACCTGTGCTAAGGTCTCGGCTGCTCTCGAAGTCTCCTGCAGACCTGCACAGAGGTTTCATCAGCTTCAAAGTTTGACTATCCTAATAGTCATTCTCATAGCATCCTGAATGCACCTCCATAACTGTAGGTGCTTTCAGGAGCACCTGAGAATGCTCTTGCAGAGTCTGAAAGTGCATTGCAAAGCTCCATGGGGGCCTTGGATCATCTGGAAGTACTTGGTAGTGCTGCAGAGGGCTACCGGAGTATCTGGGAGGTTTGAGTGTGGCTTCTGGACCGATTTACATTATGCTGATGTCGGGCAGTACGCATCCCGGCGAAGAAGTACCAATTGGGAATCAGTTGTGGTAAGTTCAAAAGAGGAGTGTTGAAAATAACATGGTGTGCAAAATGAAGTATAGGAGTTCCAACCGCAATCACGCTGTGCCCATTTCAGCACAAGATTACCAAAGCCAGGGAGTGGGGAAAGGAGAACTGAATGAACTATAGGAGAACCAATAACACTTTTTTAGGAAAACGTAAATTAGTACAAAACCTATGTTCAAAACATCTAGACACTGTGGTAGACATCACCAGTGCTCTTATGTAATACTAGATGCTCTCCCATGAGCTAAGCAAAGTGCACTGAGACTGTGCAAGACCATTCTTAGGTGCTCCTAAAAGCACCTACAGTTATGGAGGTGCATTCAAGATGCTATGATATTTGACTAATAAGATAGGCAAATTTGGATTAGCTGAGACTATGGTGCAGGTCTGTGGGTAACATCGAGAGCAGCTGAGACCTTCTGCACAGCTCTGCGGGAGACTTGGTGCCATATTCTGACAGCAGTGATTCTTAGGATTCCATAACCACAAGGCATTTCATCTATCGTATTTGTGTTTGTTACAGTCACATGATTTATTACATCATAATATGAGATGTATTATCTATCTATGTCTCTCTTTATTCATCAATGCTGTCAATCTGGGTGCAGATGGTACTTGAGTATAATCAGAGCAGCAGCTGGACATGCTGATTGAGAAAACCTAGAGTTTCACTTGGACTCCATAATCATGTAAACATGGAGATGAACTGGCAGGCTGTAAGAGAGCTACTGTGGAGATGCACCTGGACGCCGGCATCGAGTGAACTGAGAGTTTCACTTGGAGCCAATGAGTGTGGGATCTTGGATTCTGTGATTGAGCAAGTGTTGCAATGCTCACGTAGGCTGAGAACAAGTGAACACAGAGATCCACTTGGAGGCCGTATTCAACTGAGAGTGGTGATAGGCTTAGAAGCCAGATCAGCACTATGTATTAGAGTCACTGGGAGCCTCGAGGAGTGTGTGAGAGGAGGCGAAGTGTAACTTTGGAAGTGTCAATTTCAGGAGGGAACCAGACTCTAGGAAGACATTGCAGCCATCCTTAAAAGTACGTTGGATCTCTGCTGACTGGTAGGGAGCACTATGGGAGTGGTTGAGATAACTTTGGGAGCACCTAGGACTATTGCCCAACCACTGTGGCAATCCCAAACTAACTGTGAGAGATGCATGGGTTCTTATAGATATCAATTCAGAGCACAACAGACATTATCTGAGATTCCCATCTGTCAATAAGTAATAGAATACCCTCCACATATGACGTATAGATTATTGTTCATTAAGATGTTATAACTCATTCTATAGTGTGCAGCATATCATTCAACATACTATTGTTTGCATGACTACATTCACGAACCAGAGAAAATGGAAAGTGAATCAAAAATAAAGCCAGGGACAATCGAAACAATAACCCAACTCAGAGATTGCATGATATCCATCGAACAATGTCTCAATGACATCCACCATATCTCTGACCTCATCATGGTCATCAAATGCAGGTACACACAATTCATCTATGGCGCAAAGAGGCTGATGGTGCTTCATGTGTTTACCAATAATTTGGGTCTGGCAAGTTGTTGTAATTGAATTGAAATGTCTTTTGGCTCGATTTGTGATATCTTACAGATCAGAATTGAGATGATCACTAACAGTGAATGAAAATGGAGTTTAAACGGCAATATGATTAATTCAGGGGAAAAAGAGGTGCAGCACCAGCAATGGAGAAGTGCCTGATGGATAGCACAGGGTGGGCAAGAGGAGTGCTGATGGAGGAACGTGGAATGAAATTGAGGGGCACAAGTTCAGGCCAACGAATGCCAATGGGGGATTGAGAAGTGCCCATCCAGCAGAGCAGCCCATCCATGCAGAGTAGCAATGAACGGGGGAGGGGGGGTGGTGAACAGCATAGAATGACCTCAGCAAAATGTATAATCGTTTGGAAGTCACAACTGAACAACTCAGCAACTCTGAACAGCCACACTGATCCTTCCAGATGATCCCAGATGCTCCCAGATGAATTGAGTGCAAAGCGATGAGCTCTCAGGTGTTCCGGGACTACTGCACCAGTGCTCCTCAATGTTCCGGAAGTCATGGAACAGAATACATCAATAACCTGAAGAAGGTATGGTTGTATTCAAAATGCTACAAAATCAAACTATTAGAAGGTGCAAATATTGGACCAACTGGGAATACTGGCCACCTGTCCGAGACTATTCCAGTGCATCTTGAAACAGGAGCTGTACTCTCCTGGAGTGATTATTATAATGTTCATATCAAATAGTACCATTCAATTAACTATCTTTCTCCTGCACACCTTGATTCAGGTATTGTAACTGAATATACAGTCCAGTAGGTATCCAAATCCACATGATTATTTACAAGCCATATGCTATCGATGCTATCGAATGCAGCATTCTATTGCACCAAATGTGCCGGTCCAACAGTTGCTCCAACAGGTACAATCTGCATCATATCAGTCTGTATGACAACCCGGATGAACCCGTCAGCACAATCAGCCCAACCATGCGGATCTTTGTACTCTGTTGGAATCACCACTGCATATTTTTGAACTCGAGGACGTAATATCCATTGTTGAGTCTTCTTGCACATCTTAGAAAAGGTCAATATTGATTTTCCGGTGGGCAGGCTCTTCTGACATTGGATGATCTGAATCGGCAGAGTCCAGTGAAAGTATAATAGAAGAAAAGAAGGAACTCGGCCTTGCAAGGTGTTATCGAAGTCACTGTCAGTATATTGGACCCTGATGTTGTGAGATTCGGGCATGATCCCTCGGTTGGCATCGGTATATTCTATCTTGCAATCAAATCCCAGATGCTCATCAGATGTAGCACAGCAAAATGGTTGATGGTAGTATGACAGCCCAGTCGGAGGTTTAATCAACATACTGTCAAGGAGTACATTCTGATCATATCTGAGCACCAGTCCTCTAACTGTGTGTCCCGAGTCCTCTTCAATTTTCGTACAGAATAGCTGTCCAAAGTTGGGAATTCCGAAATTGTCTGATGCATCTCTGAGTGAGGTTAATTTGTTACCTCTGTACACTCCACGGACATGTGTTTCTCTTTAATGATCATCAGCAAAATGTGAATTGGTCTGGAAGCCACACGCAAACCTCCCAGATACTCCGGTAGCCCTCACCAGTCCTACTAAGTACTTCCAGATGCTCCCAGGCCCCCCTGGAGCTCTGCAATGTGCTCTCAGACTCTGCAAGGGCATTTTAATATGCTCCTGAAAGCATCTGCAGTAATGGAGGTGCATTCAGGATGCTACAAGATTGACTATTAGGATAGTCAAATTTGGGAGATGCTGAGACATCTGCACAGGTCTGCAGGAGACTTCGAGAGCAGCTGAGATGTCTGCACAAGCTACGCGGGAGACTAGGCCCTATATTCTCACAGCAGTGGTTCTCAGGGTTTCACAACCACAAGGCATTTCGTTCATCATAATCGTCTTTATTGCAGTCACAAGATTTGCTACACCATCATATGGCATGTAATATTTCAGTCTCTCTATATATATACATCCGGAGAGATGGGGATAACGGAGATAGACTCAGTGACAGGGAGTATATATCTTGGACACTCTGTGGTAGATAGAGATCATCGCATTATATGAAATACACACTCTATCTGTCGCAGCTCTTGGTGTCATGCACTCTTGCCGAGGTTTCATAGATCCACGCAATGTTTGTGGTTCCTCACACTCTCTTGCCAAGCATTTCGAGATCCATGCAATTCCTGTGGTTCATCATGGCCGGGTATCTCTTCATATCGTTTCACCCTCTCCCTTCGCTCCTCTGGCCAGAATTGAACATTCTCAACCATTCCCTTCTGATGCAATGCGAGGTGCGGTGGAACGTTGATGATGAGCTGTCTGCCATCCAGCTCCACCGTTTACCACATTATGATCAATCGAGTTTTGACATGCGCTTGGAGCCCACCATCTCGCGATTTTTGAGATACACTTGGAGGCCGTAATCGGGCGAGATTGGAGATACACATAGAGGCGGTAATGTAGCGAGTTTTGAGATGCACTCCGAAGCCATGATCAAGCGAGTTTGGAGATGGACTTGGAGGCCGTGATCATGCGAACCCGGAGGCCATAATCCAGCGTGTTTGAAGATACACTTGGAAGCTGTGATTGAGTGAGGTTGGAGATATACTTGGAGACTGTGATAGTTCGACGTTGGAGGCCGTAATTGAGCGAGTGTTGAGATTCACTTGGAGGCTGTGATCATCTGAGGTTGGAGATACACTTGGAGGACATGATCAAGCGAGCGTGGCGATGCACCTCGAGGCCATGATCAAGCGAGATTGGAGGTTTACTTGGAGGCGGTCAATGTGGAGGTGGTAGTTGGGGAGAGAGGCTCGACGAGAGCCGAGACTCCATTCAATGGTTAAGTAGTAGTTGTGGGAATTCAATGAATTGAGTACAACATGGTCTGCCGAGAGATTAGAGACTGGCTGGGAGCAGGATACAGTCAATGTTGGGATGATGCAGTATGCGGTGTATGCAGTACTCGGTGTATGCTGTACTCGGTGTATGCTGTAGTCGGTGTATGCTGTACTAGGTATATGCTGTACTCAGAGTTAACTCTGGATCATGGCATGGAGAGATTGCAAGGGATGACTTCACTTCGTGTTCTCAGGTGATGGTAGAACTGACGACAAGACAGAGATAGATCAGAGGAGATGGGACCTATCATCATGATAATATGGAACTTTAGAGAATTGCATGTGCGAGTCAATTTGTCATCCCCAATATGGAATGTACCAGTCCCGATCTGGCATGAAATCAGACCAATACGAGGTCTTTGCAACCCAATCAGTCAAGTTGCACCTCTGAACTCACAGATCCACTCGTATCCTCCACATTGTTCTCATCTTCATTTCCCATCTCTCCCTTTCTCGTCCACAACCCTACCATCATCGCAGAACAGAATGATAAGTCATCGCTCTCTATATCTCCACCCCATGATCATGCGTTCACACCAAGTACAGCATACACCAAGTACAACATACACCGAGTACAGTATCCTCCCGAGACTGGTTTTGTGCCCTGCATTGTCATGATTATGAGTTGACCACTGAATGTAGCATCAGCTTCCGGCGTTCCTTACTACAGGATCGATGCCATCAGCCAGCTCCCCATGAGAGCTCAAAGGTCGAGGGAACTAATTGATGAATAGAGTCTCAGCTCCTGGCGCACCATCCATCGACCGCCTCCAGGTACTTGTCCAATCTCTCTTGATCACAGACACCAACTGCACCTCAACACTCCTCGATCGCGGCGTCCAAGTGTATCTCCAGACTCACTTGACTACCGCCTCCAAGTTCGCATGATCATGGTCTTCATCTGCATCTCCAAACCCGCTCGATCACGATCCCGGAGTGCATCTCTAAGTTCACTCCAACATGACGTACATGTGTCTCTCCAAATGCGCTCAATAACCGCCTCCAAGTGCATCTCTAAACTCATTCGATCATGGCCTCGGAGTGTATCTCTGAGTTCACTAGCTTGTGATTTTGAGACGCACCTCGTATTACTCGCAAACACGGCCTGCAGCCTCTCCAGATATACCATGTGTACTTCGGTAGCGATATCGATACAAAGCTGAGAATACAAACTGAATACATGAGTTATAAAAATTGTTGAACAATAAGTAGTAGCTATGATTTCCAGGCGCACCAGCCGCGTTCCCAAAGAAGATGTTCTTTTTCCCAGACTGCTCCACTGTGTTTCGAGGGGCTCCAGGACATGTCGCTGGGGCTCCCGGGCATGTTGTCAGTGCTCCCAGGATTGTCGTTGGCATTCCCAGGCTAGTTGTCAGCACTCCCAGGTGCTCCACTGTGCAACCAAAGGTATCTCCGGCGCTCGGAGGTTTTCCCAAACCTATCACATTCACTCCCATGGTACTTCTGTACCAGTCATCAGAGATCCCAGTTACACTGAAGGCCAGCAGGAATGCCCTCCTAGGGTCTGATACTCTCCTGAAATTGAAGTATCTAAGTTTTCACTCCACATCCTCTCAGACACTCCCGGAGGCTCCCAGTGACTAAAATACATTGTGCTGATGATGTACCAGTGGTTACACTGGGCGGAAGAATGGTTTGTCTTGACAATGCTGGAGGCGTACAAGATAGGCTCTTTGAGTGTTTCGCTGTGTATCAGCAGCAGATGGTAGGTTGAAATCATTTGCAGCGTCACTATCATACCAGCTTGGCTGAGCAAGATCTCACAGTGTCTCTTCCATATTGTCTAGATGAGTAGACTGGTGATTGTGCTTGAGCATCTGTCGAATATAACTGCCTGGGTTGGTAGATCAATATGCCTTGTTGACATTGCTGATATATATCCGTTCAGAAATATTGGTCGTGAAATTGTCATCAGAACCCATTCACCCAATTGATACTGATAGATAGCTCATGAGATGCATCTTCGGATATCTGAAATGGATTACCCGCTGTTCGATGGGTTTCTTGAGCTACTCAATTCCGAACGCCTGCCAAGAAGCTTCAAATTCGATCATGCGGATGGACACATCCTTCTTGAACCGCATCTGCTCAGTCAATGTGATACCATAGATGTCGGTCTCCGGCTGACTCACAATGCGGTCTGTATCAGTGATACTCCAGGTGGTGGCTTCAGACTCAGCATCAGATAGACAGACCTGAAGTTCTGCATGCATTTCAGCGGTCATATTGACCGCCCCATCAATCTCGTGTTCAGCAGCCATCTTCATTTGAGCAAGTTTCTTGGCGAATGGGCTTCTGAGAAAGGTCGCCTCAGTTCCGACTTCTTGTAATAGTTGTCTCTCATGATGTTGGAATAATTTATCGAAAACCTTGCATTTGACAGCTGTCAACTGGTGAAATTGGCGGTCCAATCGCTCAATTGCAATCTCCCGATCCACTCCTGACGATTTGGTTGCCGCGTATTAGGCTCATTTCAGGCACACCTGAGATTGCCTTCGTTTAGATGTAGTAACCTTTTCAGCCCCTGTACAGCAGAACATACATTGTAGCACAGATTTCTTGAATCTTCTTTTCTCGTAAGTGATGGGATTCTCTTGCCAACTGTTCATTCACGTTGGCCTTTGCAGACATCGACATTATCTGATCTTGAACGGCACCCTTCTTCTTCTATAATCGCTTCAGTGCATCGTCAAGTGCTGTGAGCGATAGATCAGAGTCATTTTGTTGGGTAACAAGTAGAGCGAATTCACATAATGCCTGCACTGGTCCCATTACCATTTCGTCAGAGGCTGTTTCCGCCAGAGTTTTCCTGTCATCCTTGGGGCAGTACACAATTGGAACACAATTCACTGCCGGTGATCTGATCATCCCCCGGATCTCTTTGCCCTGCCAAGAGCTGCATTTCGTCGAATTGAATGGTTTAGGGAAGCGCTGGAGGCCTGGATATCGTGGTACTAATGTGAATCAATTGTCAAATTGATCCTTGACATTTGTAGCCTTCGGGGATTTGAGCTGCCAGTGCAATAAGTCTTTAACTAAACCCAAGAGCAACTGATGCAATTCATCAGGCTGCCAAAGCTGATGAACATTGCAGAGAGGGAATTGCCAGAACTGGTTGTGGATCGGATGAACACCAAGAGTGTGCAGAACATTAATATCAGTTTCATCTAGAAGCTCTGAGTAAACATGCTGATCTCTGGAGTTCTCAATTGCTCGACAAGTTGAATGCCCCATCGCCACACCTTTGGAATTTCACACATCGGGCATGAGCCATATGAGAGTTGTGCAATCATGATGTGTTCTGGATATTCCCTGACCCAGGCAGCCAAAAGAGGATGACATTGTCTGTGGAATCCATCAGCACAATTCCATATCAAGCCGGGACCAGTTATGTCAAGATACCGCAGTGCGGTCAGCACTGTTCCCAATGCGGAATGCCATCCCACATTTGTATATTTGCCACCTTTTGGGGGACATGGAACCAGCCTATCGAAAAACAAGGAATGCCCTGTAGGTGAACGGCAGATATCTTTTCGATTATTACCAATCATGAGATACAGTAGCAAAGCAAGCCGATCGCCTCAAAAATTAAGCAAGTAAGTCTTGTCTGATGCACAAATGACTGGCACAATCGTCGCTCCGGTAGGTAGCGCATCTTGTGTATCCCACCCCCAGAAGCCAGTGATGATCTCGGTGTATATTCTGCGACTTTCCAAGTCCGTGAGGCGCACCAGCTCAAAATCGATATGCGCCTGAAATGGGCGATGCGGCATATGCAACTGGATACATTTCAATATATCCCTGCACTATGATGTTCCGAAGATAGGCGAATCATCTTCAATCCAACCATCATTGCCAAGCCCGAAATCATTTTCAGTCTGCAGCTTTCGCAGAGCATCTGCCGATTGAAATGATTCCATTTTGAAGTAGTCCAGGCCACGCCTCAGATGCTGATCGATCCACCTGTTCGTCTGCTGGCTATATGATGGAGCCTATTGAAAGTCGTGTACTGACTGAAATGGAGGCCATGGAATACATTGTTCTGAGTACTTGCGATGCTTGTTGTACAATCCAGTTGCTTTGCCATGCGCTTTCCCCCACATTTTCCACTCCAACTACATACTCATGAGCCCTTGTCTTTGGTGGATCATGGGTACATGTCAGATCTGGCCTCTGGGGGTCTATTGTTTCTTCATCGGGAGAATCTTCAGGTGGTGGCAAACCTGGTACAGTGTCCATGGGGAGATTATTAGTTGACTATCGCATCGATGGCCATTCAGGTGCACAGAGTGAAGTCAAACCATGATTGGTCAGGTCGATCCCATCCTGCAGGTTGCTAAGTCCAGTCAGGTAATAGCCCTTCATTGATTGATATTGGGTGATATTGTTGACAGTGAGCCTCGATTCGGTTATTGTGGAATGATATCTTTTTGCCGATAAAGCACTTGACAAGTCTCCGGCGAGTGTTGACCATATTCGAGAAATGGTCAGTGAATAAGTATTCAGCTGCTTTCCGATGATTCTTGAGGGGAAAAAATATAGCCCCAGGGTTATTCGGTTAGCATATGACATTCACAGCCGCATCGCACCCCATCACACACGGGTGAGGGGCAAAATATAATCACCTCATGATCAGTTTTTTTCTTAAACCAGGATATATATATCATATCCCACACACTGATGGTGCACATGGTCTGCTGTACATTGTTAGCAGAGAAGATAATGTTTTCTTAGTGCGAACTGCATTCACCACCATGGGCCGTTTACTATATGAGTGCGGCATTGTGAGTTAAACGTGTGCTCCAGCCTCCGAGCAGCTGATAATGAAGGTAGATGGCCTAAATACAATGAATAGGTGAGTGTCCTCACTAGCTGTATGCCCATGCAATGATCATTAAGATTTGATAGGCTGGTAGGATGTTTGCTTCAGTAACGATCCTTGACCGGAGCGTGGATCTTGGGGAGAACACTATGTTTAGTCATGGTGCTCAATAAGAAGCATCACTGTTGCTGCTCAACTCACAGGCCTCCTATTGTGTGTGGTTGCAAGGTCGTACACGGACAATGTTTGTGTAATATCCCAAGTCGTAAAAACCTTCATTCTAGATATATTCCTGTTGGGTTCTGAAAATATCATATCATATCCCATCTATGACCTAGAAAATCATGGAAGCGTATGAAGGTCAGCATCTCTCCAAATATCCTAGTATATGAATTCGAGCACATAACAAAGAAAGGCGGGATGTGTGTGATTAAGGTTTGTTTTTCTCAAGCCTGGGTTGGTTTCATGGATCAAAGGTGGAGTGAAACAGCACAGTTCATGACGACACAATGGGAGATGAGAAGCCCTTCATTCCGCCGAAGGTCACTGCTACCTGCACACTACTGAACCATATTCCGATTAATTCTACATCACATGGTGCAAATATAGTAGTTTACCACCAACTTTTTTCACAGAACATATCGACAAAGGGATCTCCACGGAAGACAGCAAAAATATATCCACTGGGAGGCCTATTTGGCTATCACCAGCGCCGTGATGACAATTCAGGATCCTCGGATATTGGTTCATGAACTGCCACATGCGAAGACAGTTGATCTGGGAAACAGACCAATCAACATTATCCGCCGCATGGGTATAGTTACCCTCCTTCACAGCAGCCATTCCCAGGCGCTCCGCAGTTTTATCACCATTCTCCATTCAACATGACACACAACAGTTCACAACCAACCACCAGCGTAAGCCAACAATTCCGAAGTTATGGGCCGCAGTGGCAAGGATATGACCTCCACCTAGGTGGTTATGGCGAGTCTCAAATCTTTCCCCAGGAGCAGTTCCCAGGACAACAGCCATCATCTGCAGGTGCACTGAGAGTGCCTCCAGGACCGCCGGGAAACAATCCAGTCAATCGGGCAACATCTTCCAGATCTACTCCTCAACCTGGACCTCCTTCCGGCGCAACTGAGAGACCTCCCATGAGCCTCCCAACGAAACGATTGCTGACGCTTTCAGAACCGCGGACGACAGCTGATGCAGAAATTGCGGACCTGCCCCATTTGCCGGAGATTTCGAACGATGATTATCATGCAGATGATGTGAGTGACGATTCCTCGGACTTGGGCGGTGCACAGTGTAAACCTCCAGTCAGCCTGAAGCAAACCAAATTCTCCTTGAAGCAATTTGCCCACAGGATGGGGCAGGCCAAATATAGTGTGTTCAACAAGTGGAAGAAAGTATGGGTGGCTGGGTCTCTTGAGACAAAGTATCGGGCCATTATCCGGGGGCAGAACCATTTGAAATAGCTTACAGATGGACCAATGCACCGGGAGAAAGCGGTTGCAAATTTCTTGGAGACATTTGAGAGCTGGCTGCCATTGGATATTTTGGATAATGCCACATGGTGTTAAGGGTTCTCCCTTAATAGAGGTATTGGTACTAGTCTACTTCGGGACCGACATAACAGGTTATCATACGGTATAGTACATAACACCAATCTCAAAGGGCGTAGTAAGCTGCCATACGTATGATTCTTAGCGGGAGATTATATGCCTCATGTCGATTTGCCAGCGAGCCCCATTGCTGGCAGATTCATTGAACGTTCACATACTACGGTAGATCTGATTCGATTATGCAATCACCTTGGCCAGCCGATCCGCCTTCAAGGCTTATAGTGATGCCAGTTATTTCTTACCACATGCATTTAAACTATGCTAAGGGGACCAGATGCGGCAGTTGCAAGAGTGCGACAGACGTGTGAGGGAGACGATAGCCAATATGCGATTATGTGGGACTTCGAGCCAATCCCTTGTGGAGCGGAACAACTTGGGCCCTCCCTGGCCGAAGAGTATTGTCTTGGCCTTGGTACGGTGTGTCTGATTGATAATGACGTTTGGTGACATCAATAAGACCCGATGACCCTCCGAATCTCTGGCCGGGAACAAACACGTCAGGTTAATCAATATCAGTTCAATAATGCTGGTGTGATACGTCAAGTCAAATGTCAACAGAGCAATTGTGGGTCGCCACATAAGCCTCTGAAGCAGATAAGCCAAATTGTCTATATGGTGAAGGTTGTGTCTTAATTTATTAAGCAATCTGTTTAAAGCTCTCCAAATAACCATGTGAGGCGACGGAGAGGTTTTGACTATCTGAAATAACCGAGATGCAAGATATCTAAGTTGAAGTTACTGTTTGATTAAATTGTATTGCTGATGATGGCCTGATTCTTATCAGGAGCGTAACGCTTCAAACCAATCATGCAATTACACAATAACCATTGGGATGCGTGGTCCTCTATCTAAGAGCCTGGCTCGTAATAAAAGAGTACTCTAAGATATGGCAGATGACATCATAGCTCAGGTTCAGACATCAACTTCGGTAGTCCAAGAACGGCTATATAGGAATGACAAGAGCTTTGGCTTTTGGAACAGTAGCCCCACAGTTACGAACGATACCTACCTGCAACAGATGAAGCTGAAATATTATAAGTTTCAAGTTCTTATGATTATTATTATTATTATTATCCAGTATATTAGTATTATCTATTAGGATTATACGCAGTTCCCCTGCCCCATGATTAGACAACCATTCGATAACGATTCTGATATTACTGTGTATGCTTTCTCTCCACTAATACGACGATTTAATAAAGAAGATAATATCTTTGCTGCACGGTGTATTTGGTGGTTAGCAAGTATCATCCAATATACCGAGATATTCAAGTTCTATCTTGAATCTCAAATATTCCCTTCAACAAATGTTAAGGATTGTGTAGTAACACTACATCCGAAGAGGGTACCTGAGGAAACGATTATCCCGGATTCCGATATTGCTGATCTACAGTTAGGTTTAGACACAGAGTATCGTTCCAAATCAACATCTCAAGATATAGCAGAAGAGCGAAGTATTCTACCGGTTAATCAAAGAACGTCATCCGGAAGAATTATTACACCTCTCAACCTTACACATGAGGAGTTACGTCAACAATATCCGGGACGGAATAAAACGCAGCTACAGGCTTTGAGGACTGCCTTACAGAAAGACAGTTTAATCAAATGAGATATAAGGTTGAGTAGAATTGACATCTACTATTGAGTTTGTAAAAGACAAGGAATTGAGGGAGATTACGCAGAAGACGAAATATTGCCGATAGTATCTGAACGCCAGATTAATCCAGGAACCAGTTGAGAGTTGTTGTGAAGATACGTGTCAATTTAGATTGCACCATCACGGAGCAATATAGTACTGCTACGATAATAATCAATCACCGAGATTGATTGTAATATCCTACGATAATAATTAATCAACAAGACTAAGTTTAAGAGCTCTATGAATTGTCAATATTGTATCACACCCCGATACGATTAAGTTGCCATTCGTTTAATAGCTTCTGACACGACAATACCTATTTGTCCTTTGTGCATTTGCGATCTTTCTCGTTTACGTATACACTTAGTTTGGAAATACGCATAAGACTTTTCAATATGGGCTACATCAGAGTGTGACTAAGTACTTACTTACATATCCTAGTATATTTTTGAGGTATAGTTACTTAGGCCATACTGACCTCGTAACACATGGACTGATTGGCAGTGGGTGGAGATGTTTTGGAAGAAATGTGCAATGAAGATTCGGAAGGCGATGAAAAAGGGAAGGCGAGGCAACAAGCGACCAGCAACAGATTTGGGAGAGCGCGCAGGCAAAAAGGCAAGAAGTAACCTCCGAGAGATGCCGAAAGCAACATTAATGATTGTGATTCGCCAGGTGTCGAATCGCAACAATATCGTTCCATCCGAAAACCAACTGCAATCCTTGTATACCGATGTGATACACTTGGAGGAACTGATTGATTTCATCGACAAAAACAGAGGCCCGAAAGAGACATTCATTCTAACATCATTGTTCAAGTGCTGCTTGGAGCATGACGAATTGGATGAAGAGTATATAGGATTATATTCAAATGGGCAAATGATAATGGACCCTATATATGGCCAGATTTCTTACAACTGTTGCGTTTCAAATGCTCTCAAGTTGAAATTTGCACACAATCCGAAAATATTTTATGGTCGATATGAAGCCAGCTACAAGGAAGGAGATTGCGGAGCACATGACTAGACCAGCGATGGTGATCCCCGCTAGTTGTGTAAAGGCTACATGTGCGCAACTGCCAATCATTTTACATAGACTTTGGAAGGTTTTGAAGAGGGTGGTGGAAGAGAGGAGGGAGCGGAGGATGGTGGGCAAGAGAATGATACTTGTATTAATGTAAGTTCTGATTGAATGAATAGAATTGATTCTATTGCATCCATATATATTCCTTCCAAAGGATGCTTGTGTGTGAAATACCTTCCATTGCGATGAGATTCAGGTGCGCCGGAATATGAGCCCATCTGCCCAGCTTACATCGGAGCAACTGAAAGAGATCATTGAGGACGAAATGAATACAGACACAGGTGCCAGGGAGGTTCTAAAGCAAGTAGAGGACAGTGAGGAGGTCCTCGATCCAGAAAATACCAGCTCAGTATTGATTCTGGTTCTCAGTATAATCAACAATGAATTTGTTCACAAGTGTCTTGATGAGGCACTCAGGCTGCTGGATGCTAATGCTGGTCGTCAATCAATGGATGACCATGTTCCAGGCCACAAGTATTCAATTCCAGGCCTGCCTGGAAATAAGTTTCTGGCACACCAGCTTTGGGCCATATGGTTCATCATGAGGAGGTGTGTTTGGGATGCTGATATGCCAGAAGCACTGGTGGCTGATGAAATGGGTCTTGGAAAGACTTTCACCTCGGTTGCAGCTGCAATCATTTGCCAATTGCTGACTGAGAAAGTTGTACTGGGGTTGCCACTGTCCATTTAATAGGGGAATACCATTGAAGAGTGGGTGATTATGGCGCACAACGACTTTCCCGGTATCGTCATTGGAGAATAGGACTGGTATCTGCTCGAGAGATTCAATTCTGTGCCCCGCCACCTGTTTCAGGTCCAGACTACACCACCTCATGCGCATCCAGCACTTGTATCAGCCCTGGAACCAATCCTGGTGGTTACAATGCCTGCAGTGGCAGAGACCTTCAAGACTGTCACTGACAACATGACACATGGAACTGATTTCTAACTGGTCAACTTGTTGCAGGCCAAAAATGCAAATCTCACCCACGAGGATCTGGAAACCAGCATTGAAGACCCATAAAACCGAGGGAATATCCAGCATGTGCAGTATGATACCATAACATCCAGAACGAACCAATCAAGCAACGGCCAACTCTCCTACTGAGCAAGGATTGTTGGGATTTTCGATGAGTCACATCGGTACAAGACTAAAAACAATGTGGGCTGGCAAACTGCGATGAATGTGAAAATTGGATTCAAACTTCAAATCACATCTACACCGGGATTCCATTCACTCTTCGACTGCTATTATGAGATGATGTGGCTGTTTTCAGGTTCGCCTGATGATCCAGAAGATGATACAGTGATGGAAAAGCATGGTGCAGATGCATTGTATTCCGCAGGGAAGAGTTTGATGCATGCCATCCAGACTGAAGACGAAGAAGCTCAACAGGATGCGGCGCACTGGATGATTCAGCTTGCACATCTTTGGACGATAAAGATGTGGTCGGAGTCGAAACTTCCCAACGGACAACCACTAGTGCGGATAATGAGTGAGAGTGCACATCTCATTGATCTTGAGTGGACTCAGGACGAGCAAGCAATACTGAAGGTCCTGATGGAAAGATACACTTCACGGGGCGCTTCCGGAGCATGGTGTGTTCATCCCCAGTGGTTCGCCTGGTTTTCGTTAGTTTTGGGAGACACAGAGGAACACCATGACGTTTCTGGAAAATGGTATGAAGAATGGCCACTCGATACCAGGGTTGATTCGCCAATTTTGTGATGGCTAAAAGATCCATTTCTTCCAATGCTTGTCAACAAACCTGCAGAGTATCCCAAACCTGACGAAGACGACGCATGAAGAGGGGCCCTCCTTCGAGGATCAGCGCAATATGAGAATGCTCTCCCCAGCGCACCTCCTCCACAACAAGCAGTTCTATGTTGTCCTCTTCCTGGCAAAGTTTGTCATTTGAAGTGGTGGTTAACAACGTATTTTGCAGATCATGTGGATATATTCCACATGTATGTAGAAATGGGCAATGATGAACGGACAGAAATGCAGCTCAAATTCCAGGATTCACGCGATCCCTCTGTATTCATAACGACACCCAAAGCGGGCTGGACCGGCCTAATTCTTACTGCAGCAAATCGTGCAGTAATAACTCAGATGTTCTGGGTATTGAACAAGCAGCAGCAGGCATTTGCATGAGTTGTCTGGTTAGGGCAAAACAGAGTACCACACACATGGTTACTGATAACAGGTCCTGGTGGCTATGATAAACGCGGGAGTGATCTTAATCAACAATCAGGAGTGGCCCGAATGAATGTCCTGCATGGCTTGATGAGTCGACCAAACATCACGACGTCGATGATTTACCAGATTCTGGAGTCTGGTGAGGACCATACAAAGCGGCTGACAGAGTATGGAGACACTTTTCAGTCAGATGAGCTATCATCTTGGATTGTTAAGAACACTTCATCAAGATATGCCTCTTAAGACATTCAAGGAACGTAATCTTCTTAACTGATACAAATAGTCAAAAAGGTCATTTGCAAGGCACACTCTAGTGCATCATGGGATCCTGTCTCTCTGTCATTGTAAAATGAATCAAAGTTCTGATGTTGGAGTTGTGCTGTCTGTGATCAGAAATTGCTTGAGTGGGATTTCAGTGGCGTTGTTGATTATTACTATTAGATTTCATTGGTGTTCTTGATTAACATTATTGATAACTAATAAGAGATGAAGTCAATTGATATGCAAAATTACAAGTTCCTGGGCTAGCCTATCTCAGGATGAATGGCTTGAGTTGAATTTTGGGAATGATGCAGCGAAGGGCTTCAAATCATTCATCAGTAGTGATTTTGAGGTCCACCGGAAACATGTGACCACGTTCACATTTGCATGTCAAAAGAGTAAACAACGCACAATTCAACCACTTTCAGGCGCACCGGAGAAACCTGGCCATATGTCATGAGTCTTGATTACATAGATCGCCCACTGCAGATATGGCAATCTAATTCAGTAATAAATCAAGTCATGGCAGAATTGAATAGGTGTGTTACAATATGGGACACCGGCTCGCTGATCCTGGGCAAAGTGGCGACTTTTGCTGCCATATGATTGAAGTTCAGGTGCACCGGAGAATTATCGGCATGTTTCGAGTCACATTATGACAGATCCAGCACCACTTATTTAGCGATCCAATTTGGCAAGGAGACTGGCTAGGCGATATTGAGTAGTTGTGTCAGAATTTGACACATGGCTCGCTCATTTGTGGCAATCCCACAGCTATTGCTGGCATACAATCAAAGTTACTATGCACCAGAGAGTCCTGGGCACATATCGTCATGACTGTCACCACATAATTGCCAATCCCATTCGGCAATCAACACAGTCTACACGATCATGGCGTTCCTGTGTCAGTATTTGGGACATGGGCTCACTAATTGGTGGCAATGCCGCAGCTTGTGCAGGGATATCACAGTTGTTCCGGGACACTCAAGATCGGCATCCTAGTGTGTCGGACACTGCATCACAGGTTGGCTATTTATGGCGAAGCAGCACCTTTCGCCGCTGGGTATGTGTTGGCCTATGATTTAACTTTGGCAGGGTGCGACTCATTATGAATGTCTCATTCCAGCTCAGGCACGCCTCAACAGCGACAATTAGCCTCCAAAGCGCCTGTACACCACTTGATAGTGCAATTTTTATTTTGGTTTGCTTCATTCATGTCATGTCGTCTTCGGCTTTGGATCAGTGGACGCTGTGCACACAGATTGTCATCTCTCAAGACACTGCACATTCAGGTGCATGAGTCTCATCCTGCTCAGCCTCTACTGATATATCAATCTATGCTTGATTGGTATGTGAAGGCCGCAGCTAGAATGCCTTCAACTGTTAGCTCCATGTCAACTGTCCATTGGAGGAAGGTAGCCCTGCACAACTAAACCATACATGCATAGACCTGGCCAATTATCAACCTCACTTAACTCAATATTACCTAAGTAGTATGTTTGGACCGCTACTGCCAAATCCTAGAATAGCTTCTGCACCATCGTGCTCTGTCAAAAGAGCTGCAGCTTGAGAGCGAGAATCTCAAAAGAATGATTCTGCTCAGTGACTCTACAAGATGGCTGGGAACTCCCACTCACCGATGTACTGCACTGACTCGAAGAGGCAGAAGTTCTCAATGCTTTGAATGCAGACTTAACTCGATTCTGCCTAAATGTATGTTTGGGCTGCCAAACCTCGTATGTGGAAATGAATTATGTGAACCGATTTCCATCATGAGAAAAGTTTGAAGCGAGAGACTCTTGAAAGCTCGAATGAAGCAAAGCCAACATTAATGATTGCAATGAACTGTCAGAGTAAGGCAAGCCTCCAATCCCCAGTGAATGAATTTTATCATAAGCATTTAATCTTCGGTGCACCGCAATTCCCCGGAACTGCATGCATGCAAACATCAATCTTCTGCCCACTGTGAGATGATGTCTCAGTATACCTTCATACTATTGTAGCATATATTTTTCAACCTCACCGTATATTGTTGTCTATATTGCCGTAGTGAGACTCATAATGAATATGTGATTTAATGGTGTGCAACTTACTAGATAATAGGTGCACAATCAGAATGTGAGTGAGTATTTATGACTCATTTGTTAGCAATCTTGGCATCAATCAGTTCTTGAATCCATAAGATCAACCCTGAATCATCCGTCCAACATTACCATATTTTCGCTCCACTTGGATCTCTCGGCGTGTATCTCTCCTTCCTATACTAAAGTTGCTCCCTCCTCCTTAGACTGCAACATTGTTGTGAAGGATATTCTGCAGACACGGCCCAGATAACCACCTGAAGGGGAAGGTATACTTACAATATTTCCTTATCGAGCGCTAACTTAGCCGCAGTATCCTGATACAATTGATTATCATCAATATAGGTGTGTCCTTCCTGCAGAGGAAACACATACAGAGATTCATAATTCTCCACGATCGATAACACACCCGGTATGAACCCTTGCAACTCAGCCATCACTCATCGAGTTCTGCAGATTCTCAATGCTGCACCGATTCTATGCCATGCAGTCACCTCAAATGCTTGAGCATTCATGCACACTGACTTCGTATAGAGGAGTCACAGGCAGGCGCACACATATCCATTCTGGTTCACAGTGCTCCATTTGGCCAGGACCAAGGGTTAGGTAATGTTGCGAGAATCCTTCCGGAGCATCTCGTTCAGGTGCGTCCGGTTGTATTCCATGTGTGTTGGCTATAGCTAACCTCCAATTCTTGCATCCATACAGAGTGTTGTTGATAGGAGTTGCTAACATTCGGCATTAGGAATCAATCCATTCCGGTGCACCTTTCAAGGAATCCATTCATTCCAGTCCACCTGCCAACATCCTAAATTGCAACACGGAACTGCCCACCTCAATATAAATATGAACCATTGAAGCCCTCTCTTCTGAAACCTTCAAGGCGTGCCTTGAATTGCATCCTCCTTGACTGTGTTCAACATCTTGCTCCATTTTTCCTGTTATTCATTTGCACTTAATCTTATATCTACTGCTTATACACTCTCTCCCACATTCCCCAACTGTCTATCTTCATTACAACAAATGGAACCTACACCCAGCCAGGTGAGGAATCACTATTCACAGAGGAATCAAGACGTACACATTGAGAGAGCACTTGCATTCAAGACAGCAGCCAATTTTCATTTCCCATCAAATGTTTGCCATCCAATCATCTGCCTTCGTGTATCATATTGCGGATGACTAATATCCTCGATTTCTTCAATGAAGCAGGATGACGAGACCGTTCAGGACATTGGTGATGATGAACGTGAGGGTGAAAGTGAGAACACCAGAGAGTCCACCATATCATCTGACATTGAAGAAGATGATGTGGATCACCAGCAGGAGGCCCTACTTCGAGTCCAGGCACACAGGGAGAAGTCATTATGAACTACAAGAGTTCCATGGCCGAAGAAACGGAGCCATGCCGATACTGTCATTGCACGCCATCTGCTTCCAAATTCCCGACAACCACCCGGGTCAATGGCAGCACCATCACTCAAATGCTAATAGGCAGCCCACCTCAACAAATCATCTGAGTCTGACTGTACACCATCTGCCCAGGCGCTGCCACAACCCAAGTCTAGTGGAGACCAGAATGCTCCACAACCCAAGGCCAGTGCAGATCAGAACTTTCCCCAACACCTAAAGGCTACTTTTGAGGTAACACAAGAGATCATGAAAGCAATTGTATTCACGAAGACTCCTTGGCCAATATTATCCGATGACAAGTACTTCATGGTTGACGATGCTTGGAAACTTGGCATTAAAGCTCAGGATCGTCAGGGGGCATTAGCAGGTGCTGCTGCAGGTTCACCATCGGTCTGTCAATTCCCAAGCTGTCCATTTCTCAAAATCGATCCGCAAACTCGAGAAGCTGTAGGTCTAGAATTCTGTTCAATGCTCTTTTATCAGATTTACGATATTGACTACACCCCATAATATATATAGTTGAAACTGAAGATAAGTACCAATTGAGGATGGTTGGCAGATGGGGCACGTTGAACCGCTGTAGGTAGGTACCAGTTTGATTTGCGCTCTGAGACTGAAATTCGGATACAGGGTAAGGTGGTTCCGTTTGACGATGCTTATCTCTCCAAGATTGTTGAGGATAAGCAATCATGGTTCACACGAAACGAAGTGCTTGATCTCATTTACGATCAACTGTTCTTCACCGCCAATAACCTGGGGCGCCAGCCAATGACATCCCAGTATGTCCAACATCACGTTCCGCAGACTATAGCGCTAGCAGCTGCACCTATTCATTGTGCTCTGTCTGAATATGCCAGTGGAATGAAGGCCACAGTAAGGTTTTCTCAAGATGAATATCAAGGTACATTCAGCGCAGCCCCTATGATAAATTTTACTCCGGAAGCCACTGCACTCATCAATCACTCATTATTTGGCCACTTCAGACCCCCTCCCCGCACGATGCAGCACATCGCCGCTTGGATAGGCACTCCTCAATCCCTGTTGGCGCTCCTCAGCCTCGATTCACTCTCGTCTATATCCTTCCGCAGTCCATTCCTCCTCTTCCGGCGCTTCTCCGCGGGGATGGGCACTCCCTCATCCCCTCTTTCTTGAGTAGGGCTCCTCAATATCATTCCGGGCGCTCTACCCCCATTTGTGCACTCCTCAGCCTGGTATAGAAGCTCGTGCATTCCCACCGGCACTCCTCAGTCTGGATCGTCGCTTCTATATTGCAATCCGCACTCCATTGGCACCCTCCGCCTTCTCGGCACTCCTCTGCTGGGAGGGAACTCCTCAATCCCCATTGGTGCTCCTCTGCCAGGATTGGGTGCTCCTTTACCTGGATTGTTGCTCCTTGATTTCTTTCCGCACTCCTGGCCTCCCCACATTTCAGGGCTCCTCCGCTAGTTTGGACGCTTTCAATCCCCATCGGCGCTCCACAGCATACATTCGGCATTGTTCTTTTTCATTCCGCACTCCTCCAACACCTTCGGTGCACCCCTCTTTTCCACACAGCACTTCCCATCTGGCGCTCCTCTTTTCCCTGGTAGCTAGCCCACATTTTCATCTGAATATATCATATTGCCTTTCAAACCCCAATTAAGATTCGCAGCTAGCTAACATCACATTACACCGTTCTTAGATATCAGAAATCGAGCCAAACAACATTGGAATTCAATTTGAGCCACTTGCCAGGTATGAATGATCAGCAAATACAAGGAGTGCCTCCAGCTTCTTAGCACCGTTGATGAATTATGGGTTCCTGCTTTCGTTGGCCCTGATGAGATGGGAGAAGTAGCTGATGACATTGACTCCATGTTTGATTGATATCATTTGACTGTTTAGTCGGGTTATTGTTTCTGTGTACCTGCATTTATGTTTGGATCACTTGCCTTTTCCCTTGGTACCATAATGTTGCAATGCAATAAATACAATGTTGAAGAAGATAGTAGCTAGTATGATTCAGAAGTGATAATGAACAATAATCCATGCATCATATTCGCTGTTGAGGGAAACTGATCGCTCGTGGACATCTGGAGAGTATCATATATCGCCTGCAGTCCTCCAAAAGAATATCTATACGAACCCAGGCATCTCTCATAGTTTGTTTGTGATTTCTGCATTGGTCCGGCGACACTTCCAGGTGCACCCAACTTCCTCTCTGGCGCTCCGATGTGTTCCCCATCTTATCACAATCACTTCTATGGTTCACCTGTACCAGTCATCGGAGATCCCAGTTACACTGAACGGTGGCCGGAATGCCCTCCTAATGTCTGATACTCTCTTGAAATTGACGCTTCTAAGTTTACACTCCACAATCCTCTTAGACACTCCTGGAGGCTTGCAGAGACTAAAATACATTGTGCTGATGGAAATAGTGGCGCTTCGAATGGAGGTCGAGGAGAGGATTGAGGAGGGTCAATCCTAGAGGTGAAGCACTGAAGGAAAAGGGGGAACGGAGCATTGAATGAAACATCGAATCACCAATCCAGATAGAGGAGCACTGACGGAGATAGAGGAATGCTTATCATTGTACTGGAGCACCATGGGGTGTATGAAGCGGCCCACCAATGTTTAAATAATGAGTGCAGTGGGTTATGCAGTAATACGATATATCACTGTGGATGCATACAATTTACCACAATATTCATTTTGAGACAACATAACCATTACATTCATCCCAGTCGCGTGTTCAGACAGCAAACAACAAATAGCTGCAGTCATAGGCACTATCATCTGCAGTCGGGGAGGCTGAAAGAACTGAGATGTATTATATTGCTGCTCAAAGCTATTGTTGGGGGAGAAAATTTGATGGTATATTACGTCAAGCACATCAGCAAAAAGCGAAATTGGTCGGCGAAAATGGACACCACACCCCGATCCTTCCCCACATACTCCACAAATAATTGATGTGACATATTTGCAATTTTCCACCATGCTTCTAAGTGTTCAATGATGTGATCAAGTTGTCACAATGTTTCAAAAACTGGTCTAGTCATTTAAGTTAATTTACCGCACTTGATTCAGATTGGACCTCTAGATTTTGATCATTTCGACCATTTTTGGGACTGTGCCATGGATTTCAAGAATATTCTTAAGTATTGAATCTGTTGAGACATCGATTATACACAAGCTTGTGCAACTCCCATAACACAAATAGAGAGTAAACACTCATCAGATTTCTGTATATCGCTGCAATGATGACTTCAAGCATTGAATCGAATAGTCTACATGAAACGCAAATTGCACACAGCCAAGTCGATCGTGTTTCTCAAATGCCGCCACGTGCGATCTGGCTGCAGCGGCAGTGGAAGAAAGTGTAAAGCCCCTTGGTTAGCACTTATGGGGATGATATAAATGGTTCAGACACCGAACAGTGGCTTACAAAGGTGGCCTCCATCGTGCAAGGGTTGCATCGGTGGTTGATGCGTCTCCTCAATAATCACCATACGAGTAGTCTCACTTATCGGCCCTGTTGGAAACGTCTCAACCAAGGCAAGAAGCCCTTCAACGCTCGATTCAGCATCCTCGACCACGAACAGATATTTCAACCATGCCAGATTGCAATCAGAAGTCATGTTAAAGTAACTATCATGACTCGTCCCCATCCAGAGATGCACTGTATCGTTTCTTAGTGGCTTATGCATTCTGTACCTTGTGGACCCAGTGCAACGACCCATATGAACTGCATGCTTGTTGCATTGAAATGACGTCACCGGAATTGCAACTGCCTTGAACTCACTGTATTTGGAATGATTGTGACAACTGGAAAAGTGATCGTGATCGACGTAGTCTGCGAAGTCAGCAAATCTCTTGAAACACCACATAATGTGATTCTGTAGCTCCCATTGTGGCATTACACACTAGTCGGCCAAGTAATCAAGGGTTTCGATCTCTGGTCGCACATTTTTCATCATTCCCTATATAGGGGCTTTGGTTAGAGGCATTTCACCATCGCAATATTATTTTGCAGTGTTTGCATTGAGCTCTCGATACTGAAATGGCTCCTTTTAGGCATTTGTAAGCAAAATCTGGAAGGTGGGCTCATGACGATTTGATTGTCAGTACGCTTGTTTGAGATACATCATTGCTCTTGCTGGGAGTTCAGAGTATGCATTTGAGAGGTTAACATGCTGGCAGATATGGTCAGAGAAGTGGTTCAGGAGATGCATCATCACAAAGTTGAAATCCGATTCGTTGACAAGATGTTGTGCAATCTCTGACTCGATCTGCATTATATCTTCATCAACGCAACGACGCTTTGCAGCCGCAGAAAGATTGTTGCATGCGGGGTCACTCTCCTGTTCCTCTTGTTTGGCTAGAGTACACTGCTTTTTTAATGCTTCCGAGACCTTCTTTGTAGATTTGATGGCGCGGAATGGACTGAAAACAGCCTTGTGCCAATGAATCACCTCCAGATGATTCTCCAGGTACTCGATTGTGGCTTTAGTATGGTATCCGTACTGTACCATAAGGTGAAAATACACTTAGTTCCTGCCGCACAACAGGGCTTCTGTGAGGGGAATCCCTTGGCTCGCCTAACAGTTTAATAGAGTCGCCGTGAAACCAGGAGTAATCATGCGCCCCGAGCGCTTTCATCTCATTACCACTCCATTGCGTGACGTGGCTATGTGCTGTGGTGAATCGAGCGAAGCCAGTATATGGAGGTATCATCGCCCAGGGCTGGTTGAATATGTCCATCTTGGAATGCTGTTCGAGGACGGACATTACCGAGTCCATCAAATGCCTAACCATACCGAGACAAATGGTATGAAGCATATCTGGTTCAATAACAGTCGTCGGGGAGATGAATTTCATATTCCAGAAGACCCCATCTGAGGATCAAACAGGTCGGTCTTCCAGATATTGTCTTGCTTCCCATCTCTCCATGTCATCTCCCTCAGTCACGCGCACCATCTGTTGAAAGTATATCCAATAGTCTCTCAATTGCCGCGATGATGAATTCCCATCTCCAAAGACAGATCTCGGTTCTTAGCAGACAGAACAATGGGGCGGTTCGACTGTGTGCAAGTGAATGTTTTCGAAGTAGTCAGCTGTCCATCTACAGATGACTGGATGACACTGCCGCATGCGACTGTCCGCACAAAGCACAAGCTGTCCTGTTTGGAAAAGCACGTCGAGAGAACAAAAAAATAAGCTCTTTGACCTTCATTACAACCTCTCGATTGTGGATTTGTTTTTCTTTCATGGCAGTTGTCTTTCCATGTCATTTAAAGTGATATTTCGGAGGAACAGGAAGAAGAGCAACAAGGACACTTGCAAGATCCGATGGCTTTGATCTAATTGTGGAGTCGATGTTCCCGAGACTCAAATATTCTGGCCATTAGTCCTTGTTGCCCTAATAGTCGGGAAGATGTGTCCGATCTGAACTTCCGGATAACAGGACAATCGTAGCTGCAAGTGGCCGTCATAGGTATTGAAGCAGTCAAAATCATTGTCGCTGTGACAAAATTGGACGAACATATCCGTTCATTCCACCACCGGTCGGTTGAATTCACGACTGAGTAGATATATTCCTCAGCATCATCGAATTCCTGTACTGGAGCAGATGACATATGTTCCCTGAACGCAAGTTATTGCATGAGGAACTCAACGCAATAAACAGGATAGCTGAAAAAAAACAGTGTGCAATCTTGGCTGCGAAGATTGTTTGGATTGGCTGAATGATTGTAACACAGTTTGCCTGATTTTCTATAGTCAAAGCCCATCGCATCGGACATTTTGATCAACTTTTTGAATAAAGTGTGGGATGAAGTGAAGTAGCCGACGGTTGCCATGGTAGGGTTGCTGAAGTGCTCATTGATAGCAGTTCTGCTCAAGTTGTGTTTGATGCACCAGTGCGCTGATTGATTCTTCTCCTCGCAAGAACACAGTGAACCTAGATCAATTCCATCGTCGAAGAAATCGAGATACTCATTACTAATAGGCTCCCTGGCTGGACTCTTGTCCCAGGGTGGAGTACCATAAATACGTGTCCGAAGTGGAGGTTGGTATGGATCAATTCACGCAATTTCTCAATGGGATTCTGAATCGCTGAAATCATCGTCCGACGGGTGAAGAAACGGGACTCTATGAGGTTCATGAACGAATGGAAGTAGAAAACTATCGCGCTCAATTACAGAACCATCATCTGGCAGCTGTCTGCCTGATATGTATACTTTCCTGTCTTTGTGGTTGCAACAGAGGTGAGTGATGTAAACGCTGATGTAGGAGTATGTCTTCGAGCAGTAAAGACACAATTGACAAATATCCATGTTTCATTAACAAAATGACATTTCGCAGCAACGTTAATAAGCGTCTCGACTGTTCTTCAGCTACCCATACTGTTGCAAGATGGCTGGGTCTTGGAAAAAGCCGCACCCCGATGTACTTTTTCCAATCAGGGGCCATACCACTCTTGTAGGATTTCTCTCATCCTACTTCACACATTTGCAAAGTGTTCAATCGCTCTCTAATTTTCAACATGCCATGGGACATGAAAAGCATACCACATGTGCATTCAGCTTGTCGCGGCGATTGTTTTGCACCCTCATATGACCCTCCTATGCCCATTGCCTGATTTTTGGTTGTCGCTTATTGTAAGTTCGTACCTTCCATGAACCGTGCATTCACCATAGATACCGACCCAGCGACGTCACCGCGGGGTACAAGAACTAGAGCAACCACAAACATGTGAGATATGACTGCAGAGCATGCTTTTAGTTGTCTTTGTAATGAACTTAAGCATTCAGTCGCTGAATCAGGGTGCTTAGATGATGGTAAGCAAATTGTTTCCTAGCTGAATTGCCGCCAACATGATGTCGCCAGATCAAGACAACCCCTCCTAGCCCATATATATATTTGCCTCGCCTGCCCACCTTACAGACAATATCTAGAACCATCGACACACCCTCCTGACCTCCGTTACTGCATCACATCACCATTGACGATATATTCAGCGCTCCTGACGCTTGTTTAAGGTAACAACCATTTGATATCCGCCACCCTATCATTGACTACTGTTGAGAAACTAAAACATAATGTGATGCCTTCAAGTTGCCGAAATCAGTCATCGCAGATGCTAATACAATCCAGATGCTGACTCTACAAGTCCGCGTCTGGGCCGAGAACATCAGTGTTGGAGTCAGCCAATGTGCATCATGAACTGCTGGTCACCAGTTTTCACCGATAAAGCCCCATCGCGACGCCTTGACTGATCTCTATGTCGAGACATTTAGCTTTACAATCCCCTTTGTGGATCCCCACATTGCTGGGAAGAGGGTGGGTGAAAACAATACGCAGCCATTCTCATGGCACTGGCCTGGGGATGATGAATCCATACTTCTGATAGTTACATCAATCATCCCTACGACCATTTAGTCAATCGTGTATACTGTAATCGCTGGTTTGCCAGGCCCCAGCTGGAAATCCCGACAGCTTTGGGGCTGCCTGGAGCAGCCTGATGGAGATGGAGGTCCGCACACCCATACTGTTTCCCCAATCTTCGATGAAAATCCTGCCGCTGGTTGAGTACAGGTGGCGATGAAATTAACCAATCCAAAGCTTTTTCACGTCATTTATTGTGGCCAACACTCTGAAGGCATATCTGGTGCCCAGTCAACTCTGTGGGGTGGCTACCGCTACCTACCTCTGGATAATATCCTCCCACTTCGGGCCGAGGATATGATCGACAATATTGAGAAGGAATCTGATGATGATGATGAGACGCGGCACCCAAATCGAACAAGCTTCTGGATGACAAAGACATGCTTCCACCAGTTTGGAAAAAAGCTTCCTAGGAGGATTACAGACCGCAGGAATTCCTTGAAGTCATCTGAAACCATGATCTTGGTCTCTTTGCCTATTAGGAGCAAAGCGTTGCTGCTGATGAGGATGTGGCATGGCTATGTGAGCACCATCACATTGTGAATCCTCCTGCTGGGGGCCCTTTGGCCAATATGAACTGTACAAGCTGCCTCTCAGCTGCAAATTAGTCAATGTGAGGATGGAATGCACTGGCTGGATGGTTGTTCAAGGATTTGTGTTGCAGGTGCGTATTTTCCTGGCACTTTGGACGGTGGACGGATGGGTAACAATTTGGAGTTTTTTGGAGACGTTTTGGGTCTCATTTAGGTGCTTGTGTATTTTATTATTACATTGGTCATATTCATGAATAAAGGGCTTTGTTGAGACTTCACGATGTTGGGATTAATCGTTGAGGCGTTTGTGGTTGTCAAAGGCATGGTGGCAGTGATAGGAGTCCATGTATGGCTGTCATCTAAATTGGTGTTAGGTATCTTTACCCAGCAGAAATTAGCCCAAATGATCAGTGAAATGTGACTGCTTTTTCGCTCATGGTGATAATGATTTCCATCAAAGCAAGCCAACTAACGACTGTGCGGCATGCTCGTCACCTGCCATTCACGGTTCTGTGTGCCCACCCATCAACGAAGTTGAAAGCGTGTGTCGAGGGAGAAACCAAGATCCTAGAATCGTTGACAGGATAAAAAGGCGCATCATGACAATGCTTTCAATCATCTCAATGCTTTCTTTCGTTTAGACAACGCTTGAATTCATTCATTATACATTCATTCACATTTCCTTTAGTCACTCGTTTAATTGGTTCGTAATTATCACTCGCCGCATTTTCAAATTATGACATGATGGCGCCACAAATCTCCTCCTCCTCCTCTGCCTTCCAGCACCAGGACAAGTAGACAATCTATCCTCAATTATGATCTCGATATCAATATCAGCACTATACCCCACAATTACACTCATTGTCGAGATGACAATTCAGATTCTGGTGATGAGCCTCTTCGGTGACCATCCAGAAAAGCAATCAGCAAGCGGCCATCAAACATTCCTTCATGTCAAGACTTGGCAAATGAGTTGCGGTAACCCAGTTAACGCCTACATCGGTGCAACCCATTCATCCTGAACATCGGGATCTCTATATTGTCTTGGAGGAGAACGATAAACCCGAGCCTGCTCAGCCGTCATGGAAGAAGTTATTCAATTGAACGTTTAAACGATTGAAGTCACCCTCTACATTACATATTTACTACAGGAAGGATTCAAATGAAGCCAGTGAGCAAATGGTTGCACAAAATACTGGGAAACTCTGGCAATATAACCCCATTGTTGACAACGTGACAGGCCTCACCATCTGCACAGAATACAATGCCCAGACAACTCTTTCAGGCATTCTGGCGATGGTCATGGCATGTGTGCAGCCTATAGCTATCAATCATGTGACATTTGTGAATCCCTTTGCCATGAATTCGGTGAAGACCACCCAGATTCAGTGTTGGTGGTATGAGGAAATCACCAGGATTGATCCAGCCGAGAGAAACTCAGACTCTCTACATGCTTACATATTGGTGGTAAATTGATCATCTCAACAATTGTTCTCATCGCTGACAGTGCGCATCAGGCTCTGGCAAAGATTACTTGCTTCTGTGCAGCAATGGTATACAACTGCAAGACTGCAATGGACTGAATCTACGTATTTCGAACAAAGTTGCCTAAACAGATCTGGGCGATTGGTAGACTGGCTATTGGCTGAGGACAGGTTTACATGCCCCACAAACATACGTCAGACAAGTTCGAAGTTCCCTTCTTGTTCAATCGTTGTGTTGACGATCAATTTAGGAGTCCAAGTTTCGATTTTCTGGGACTGAAATTGTGGATCTTATTCACTGGAAATACTTCTATGGCATACGACAAATGGGAATGAAGGATAGATCATGGATTGATACAATGAACTTGACATTCATTGCCCTGACTGCGACGGCCATCCACTATTGTCTGTCAGCATGGAAAATGGACGTGTTTAGGGTTGTGCCAGAGTTTGGTCCAGGAGGTGGAGCACAACATAAGTGCGATACAAGACACATTGATCATGTGGTTGATAATTCTTGCCCAGATGCATTTTGTTTTCTCAAAGTGGATTTTCATACTTCCTTGCCAGAGGTTCAAGCCAACAAGATAGACAGTATCCGCAGCCCGATTCACTGAAGGATCGACTCAACCGGTGCGCACCCAGCGATGACACAACCTCACAACGATCAGGGCATGTTTGATGAGAATATCCTTGATTACGTCCCATATGAGCTCATAGAGCAGCCCGACAACTCTTTTAATTGTATCAGGAGCTTTGTTGCTGCTACTGAAGCTAGCATGCGATTCTCAGCTGTGCTGCTTATGGGCGGGTCTGCCATCGCCAGCAGCAGCCAGCCTGTCCACTCCAGTGACAGCAACAGCAACTGCAATGACATCACTAACATCGCCAGCGTCGAGAATATGGTATTAGTCGATGGAAGTACGATTGCAGAGGGTTTGATGTCGCTTGGAGGGTAGGAATGGTGCCCGTGATCGGATTTAGGATTGCCATTGTGTGCTATTTTACTCTAGGTTTCGTCGATATATCATAATAGTAGTCAATGTAACAGAACTGATGGTTTACTGAAGTCTGATCTCAAATGGGTGAAATCATAATCGCAATCATGCATAACCCTCCTGCGATGGTTGAACAACTGCAAGGTACCAAACGATCTTGTATCAACAAATCAAATATCGTGAACCACTTCTGCATGATAACTATCATTGGTCAAATTAAGCCATGATGGTCTTTGAAATCAAGCACTACACGCATCATTAAATGTATGGAGGGAGTACTATCATCATTGTGAGGGCAAATCAAATAGGGCAACGTAGAAGTATGCGGAGAGATGATTTGTAATACTGCCAAAGCAAGTGTGAACAGTTCGTCAAGTGCTCATTGTCACATTTGCAAAGTGGGTACACCGGTAGTGAATCTTGAAAACAGCATTGGGACAACTCGAAAAACATTCTGCAATGATAAAGCAAGTCCATAATTCAGGGAAACCTCGATTTCATTTTTTTGAGTTCGTTGGTACAATACACTACATCAATTTTGTGAAAGAAATGTAGCGCTTGCTGATGCACTTCCATCTAGGTGAATCACGATTTGCTATCATCTATGACCTTTGAGAGATAAGCACAGTCAAACATCAGCTTCTTAGCCTGGATTGATACTCAGTCTCTGCTAGTCTATCCACCTGGAAATTACATACCATAGTTCGATGAGCTTCATCTGCCAATTGACCTCAAATGGTACTAATATTTCGTTTTCACTATTTATATTTTGGGGTTTAGTCATCATCATACATCTGATGGAGGAGCATTAAACACAATCAACACTTACAGCGTCTCATGTTTGCAGATCAATTTTAAGAGATGGACTACTAGGTAATTGACACACAGATGGTGTACCTACAGCAGTACCTGTTAATGCCCGCTGAGGATCCTGTGCTTCAATTGCCAGTTTCCGAGATTTATCCGCCCTCAAGTTCATCTCAGCAGAAGTGATTGGCAATGGAGTCATTGTCAACATGATTACCTCCATGAACCATTTCGTTACTTCAAAAGTAGGCTATTGGTGCTGAGGAATGTGGTGATCTCCACTGGGCTTTGGTAGAGGAATTTTCTGGTCTACCACAGAGTTGGCAAACGGGAGCACCTGGGCTCGTTCAAGGTCAGACTTGCATACTATGTTGATGGTTGACTTTTGGTGTTTCAGCAATGGTGGTGCTATGGCCCTGGCTGGATTTCACAGATGTGGAAGAGGAGTGTATGCATGACAGCATCCACATGGCTCCGTTTCTTTGGCAGTGGAACCCATGGAGTTTGTCATGTTGTATTGCAGCATGTCTTGAGTCGATGTAGGACCTCCTGTTGAAATCATAATGGTGGTGAATCTTGATTGTATTCTATCTTAGAGGACCACAAGGCCAATATATATGAAATTGCAAGTACTGCTGAATGTGATCAGCCTGTATCAGAGTCCACATTCATCTTTCGCCACATGACACATTGCCATCTCTGGCTATACAAGAAATCTCCATCTTTGGCCAAACCAGACTTCTCCTTCTCCGGTCTTCTGAGACATTATTATCTCCTGCCGAACAACCCACCATACTCTAGGGCCATACATGACACCGACTGTGGTCATGCACAGCTCATCTCCAGCACTGACCTATAAGTGCAATGCCTGCTGCTGGCGGTCAAAATTGTCTTCTTCGACATTGCATGGCAATGTGGACACTCCACAGTCATCAATGTTATCATCACATCTCACCATTGGTCTCGTCATCATCCTGCATTGTAAGAATCATCCTCAATACATTAGCCATCTCGAACACATTACTGGAACACTGGGATGGGTGATGATACATTTGATCCCCAATGAAGATCGGCTGTCTTCTTTAATGTAATACTGGGAAAACAGGGCAACAAGCTGACAGTCCCTCGAGGAGGATGCAATTTGAGGAGTGACTGGAAGAATCAACAGTTGGCCCAACAGGATGCAATTCATGCCACGGCTGGAAAGTGTCTGGAAGACATTTCAGCTGTTCTTATGTTCAGTGTTGATGCTAGTTCTGTGTTGTGATGTAGGAAGCATCAGATGCGTCGAAGCACATGGATTGATTGTGCCGCCAATTCCAAATGTCAGCACTCGTATCCAACTACGCTATTGATGCCAGAATTGAAGGTTTCTTCAAGCCAATGTACCTAGAATTGAACCAGATTCACCTGAAGATTTCAACACACCTGAAGAACACGTGACATTTGGATGGTTGTATCACTAACTAACTCAGAGTGCCAGACATATAGACATCAGCAAAATGTATTTTAGTCAGTGGGAGCCTCCAGGAGTGACTGACAGAATGTGGAGTGTATACTTAAAAGTGTCAATTTCAGGAGACAATCAGACACTAGGAGGGCATTCCGACAGGCCTTTGGCAAAATGGGGATCACGGATCACTGCTACAGCAGTACCCTGGGAGTGATTGTGAGAAGTGTGGGAATGGGTGAGAGCACTGGAGAGAACATTGAGTGCACCTGGGAGTGACGTGGAACCAACGTGGGAATCAATCACAATCTCTGACCGATACCTGAGCTGTTATGGATATCCATTCGGAGGACTGCAGACATCATCTGTGATTCTCAGCATGTACCAGAGCAATTGATTTCCCACAATGGCAAATGCAATGCATGGATTATTATTTAATATCACTTCTGAATCGTAGTAGATATCATCTTTTTCGACATTGTATTTTTTTCCCTCACTTCATTACGGTGCCAACAACAATAGGGAGTGATTCTAATAGGAACACAGGTACACTGGAATGATAACCCGAGAAAGTGATTGAATCATGACAATCCAACACAATGTCAATGCCGTCCACTACATCTCACATCCTATCAGGGCTGACAAAAGCAGGAACACACAATTCATCTATGGTGCAAGGAAGCTGCAGGCACTCATAGTATTTCTTGATTATCCATATGGGGTCAGTGGATGAAAGTGAATTCAAATGTTGTTTGGCTTGATTTGTGATATCTATCAATGGTGAAATGCATTGTTAGCTAGCTGAGAGTCTAAATGAGGGTTTGAAAGGCAACATGATATGTTTGGATGAAAAAGGGGATCAACTACCAGGAAAAGAGGAGCTTCAGATGGGAAGTGCAGTGTGAAAAATAGGAGTATACTGACGGTGTTGGAGGACCACAGAGTGAAAAAGTAGAGCGCCAAATCTGGGCTGATGAGTGCTGACAGGGATTATGCAGCACCCATACTAGAGGAGAAGCACCAAATGCATGGAAAAGAGTGTGGAATGACATAGAGCAGTGCCAAATCAGGGCTGCAGAGCACCGACAGGGATTGAGGAGCTCATATACTTGCCGAGGCAGGCTGAATGAGGGGGGTAACTTGTGTACAATAAACTAGAGGAGTGCCAATCCAGGCAGAGGAGCACTGATGAGGATTGTGCAGTGCATTCCAGGTGGAGAAGTGTCAATACTGGGAGGGAGGGTAAGGTGCGCAGAATGCAATGGAGGAGCAACAATCCAGACTGAAGAGCACTGGTGGGACTTGACAAACTCCCATCCCAAGCTGAGGAGCATGGAAAGGTAAGTATAGACTGCTGAATGAAATAGATGAACCCCAATCCAGGCAGAGGGGATTTTGGACTGCCTATTCCAGTGGAGGAGTGTTGAATGAGGAGCAATGGACTGCAGAATGCAATAGAAGAGTTTCAATTTATGCTGAGGAGTGCTGACAAGGATTGAGGAGCACCGTTCCTAGCGGAGTTGTGTGGCAGGGGGGTCTCAAGCGGCCCACTAATGTGTAATGGATGAGTGCAGTGGCTTCCAGGGTACAATTTATCAATGGGAATTGGTAAAATGTACCTCAATATTCATCTTGAGAAAACATAATGCCCAATTCCAACCGCCAATTACTGACAACTGTTCAATGTGCCCAATCTGCCAACTATCAATGAATCATACTCATTTTCACTTGTAACTATGAATATTGTGGGGTGTAGTCAAATCATCAATTTGATGGAGAAGCACTTAACAGAATCCAAGACATAGAGCGTCTTGTGTTGGTGGATCGATTTTGAGAGATGGTCTACCATAGAATTCAGACACAGATGGTGTACCTACAGGACCATCTGCTAATGACTGCTGACAATTCTGGGCTTTAATGGCTAGTTTCCAAGCTTCAACAACCATTGACTACTTGTCATCAGAAAATATAGGCCAAGGAGTCTTCATGAATAAAATTGCCTCCATGAACTTTATTGTGACATCAACAGTAGCCTTTTGCTGTTGGGGAACATTCTAATCACCACCGGCCTTGGGTTGCAGTACATTCTGGACTCCACTGGACCTGGGTTGTGGAACATTCTGGGCTCCACAAGACTTGTGTAGTGGTAGTGCCTAGGCCGATGGTAAATGGTGGGAGTCAGACGATTTCCTGATCAGAGTTGACCTTCGGCGTTTGAGCAATGATTGTGCCATTGCCCCAGCTGGATTTGGGGAATTTGGAAGCGAAGGTTATGCCATCACGGTATCAGCATGGTGCTGTTTCTCTGGAAGTGGAAACGTTGTAGGTTGTAATTAGTGGGCCTGGAGCACGTAGCCTACAAGAAGTAAGTGCTATTGGTGATCAACATTCCCAATTGTGATGTCGGATGACAGGGCGGACCGTCTGGTCACCACAATCTGGTCACAACCGATCTCTTGATCAGTATCGCAATCCTCCTACATTACTGATATCAGGGATAATGGTCATTTGCAACACGATCCACGATAGCACATAATTGGAAGGCAAACATTTGATAGACAATGCGGATTGGCTGCTTTCTTGGATGCGAGTGCTCCCCCACGGTGTGCTTCTTGAATCTTCTGTGAATCTCTGACTGGGGGGGGCATAGATTCCACTTGCTGTATTGAACATAGACGGTTGTGGAATGTGGGAGAGGATGTATATGCAGTAAATATAAGATTACAAGCAATGGAATAAGAGGAAAAATGGTGCAAGAAGTTGCACATAGTCAAGGAGGATGCAAATCGAGGCGCACCTTATAGGGTTCAGGATAGTTGTCTTTCATGGTTCATATTTATATCAATGACTGCAATCCAGTGTTGCAATTTAGGATGATATCAGGTGCACTGGAATAGTTGAATTCCTTGTCAGTGTGGCAGAACAGATGGATTCCTAATGCAAAATCTTAGCATCTCCCAGCAATATCACTCTGTATGAATGCAGGAATTGGAGGTTAGCTAAAGCCAATGCAAATAGAATGGAACCACACCCACTGATAGTCAACTCGCGACACTAACTAACCCTTGGTGCTGCCACAATGCAGCACTGGCAACCAGAATGAAAACATGTGCCTGTACATATGACTCATCTAAACATTGTAATTAGGTGTGAAATTGGAGCATTTGAAGTGACCGCATGGCACAGAGTCGGTGCAGCATTGAGAATCTGCAGAGGTGAATATATTCGGGTCACTGAGAGTGATGGCTGAGTGGCAAGGGTTCATACTGAGTTTGTTATCAATCAAGGAGAAATACAAATCTCCATATGTGGTATATCTGGCAGAAGGACGCCAGGACATTTACAATATTCTATTGTATTAGGATACTGCAGCTAAGTTAGCAGTCGTGAAGGCAACATCATAAGCATAACTTCACTTTCATGTGTCCATCTGGGCTGTGTCTGCCGAATATCCTTCAGATCAATATTGCAGTAAATGGAGGAGGGAAAGAATTTGGTACACAATGGAGAGATCCAGGTGCAGAGAAGGAATGGTAAGGTAAAATGGATGATTCAGTGGTAATCCTATTGATTCAAGTACTCATCAATGCCAAGATTGCTAACTGATAGGTTATCAATACTCACTCAGATTCTGATTTTGCGCCTAATATCTAGTAAGTTGCATACCTTTAAGTCACATAGTAATTGTGGGTCTCACCACTATAAAGTTGTCTTAAAACAAATGATGGGGTTCGAAGCTATATGCTATGGTGGTAGCAATGCATAGTGAGATGTCGTCCCATAGTCAGCAAAGGAATGATGATTGTGTGCATGCTGTTCTGAGAATTGATGTGCACCAAAAGATAAATAGTTATGCTTTGATTCAATGGCCGGGGATTGCAGGCAAGTATTACTCTCTCAGATAATTGTACTCTTCAAAACTATCTTTTCTTTATTCGAGCTTTGGAGGTTCTCGCTCACGAAACTTCTCTCTTGATTGAAATTGGTTCAGTTAACTCATTTCAGATGGCAGTTTTGTTGGCCAAAATATACATTTTGTCAGAACCCATATACGTCTGCATTCAAACCATTGAGAACTTAAGCCACTGTGAGTCAGTGCAGTAAATGGGTGAGTGGGAGCTGCGGACTATCTGGCAGAGTCGCTGAGCAGAATTTGTCATATGAGATTCTTGCTAACAAGCTCCAGCTATTTTGACACAGCCCGAACTTGCAGAAGCAATTCCAGAATGTTGAAGCATTGGTCCAGAAATACAACTTAGTCAATATCATGTTAAGTAAGGTTATGAATTGGCCAAGTCTGTGTGTATATGGTTTAGTTGTGCAGGGCAACCTTCCTCCAAAGGACAGTCAACATGTAGCAGCCAGTTGAAGGCATTGGAGAGGCAGCCTTCACTTACCGATTAAGTTCAGATTCAAATATCAACAGAGGCTGAGCAGGATAACCTGTCTGCACCGCAATATACAGTGGCTTAATCGATGACTGTGTGGGTGCACAGCATTCACTGATTCGAAGTTGAAGATAATCAGATGCCAATCAAGCAATCTAAAATATAATGTCCACTATATGCTGGGGTACATGCGCCTCAGTGGCTTATTTGGTGCTCCTGAGGCAAGCCTGGGCTGGAATTATACATCCATAATGAGTGGCAGCTTGTCAAAGTTGGCTTCATACAAACCCCAGAACCTCATTTTGGGCTAGATTGCAGGTCTCAGTTCTGTCCGAACCACAATCATACGTCAGGAAATACCCAACCGCGGCAACTGCAGCACAGGCTTGAGTACCTGATCAATGTCTCAGTATACATGTCTCTGGGATGTGGATCTGAGGTGCGCCTGAAGTTCTGTGATATACCAGCTAAATGTGTGGCTTTGGTACAAATGGGTGAAGATGTGTCTCATAATCTGACACAGGTACTCAATATCGCCTAGACTGTGTTTATTGCCAAATGGGAATGGCAAATATGCTGTGCTAGATCTGTCATAACAATATGACTAGCATTCTCCAGTGCACCAGAACTTCGATCATAGGCCAGCAAAAGCTGTGTCTTTACAATGAATATCTGAGCCCATTTCTTATATTCTGACAAAAGTACTTAATAATGCATAAAGGGTCCTTAATGCCAACTGTGATTGGCAAATATGCAGTGGTTGATCGGTCATAATGATATGAACCCAGGATGCTCAGGCGCACCCAAAGTTTGTTCATATACCAGGACATTGTGCGGCTTTGCCATGAATCAGCAAGCTCTGTCTCATATTCTGGCTCAAGTAATCCATATGGTGTAGACTGTCTCATTGCCAAATGGGATTGGCAAGTATACTGTGCTGTATCTGTCATAACACATCTCAAGCCATATGTTGAGGATTCTCCAGTGCATTTGAACATCGATCATACGCCAGCAAAAGCTGTGGCTGTGCCACACATCAGCTAGCTGATGTATTGTATTCTGGCACAACAACTTAATATCCCCTAGACGGACATTATTGTCAAATGCGATTGGCAAATATGCAGTGCTTGATCCATCTTTACAAGACTCATGATATATGCCAACGATCTCCCAGTGTACGTGGAAGTTGTTGAAAAATGCCCCCTGTACTCTATTGATTGTGAAAAGCGTTTTCGGCCTCAGGCTTCCAGTACACCTCAAAATCGCAACTGATGAATGATTCAAAGCCATTCACTGTATGATTCTCAAAATTCAACATATGCCATTTATCATGAGATAGGCCAGCAAGGAACTTGTTGTGTTGTTTATCAATTGACTCCATCTCCTATTGGTTGTTAATAATAATCAATAATGTGAAAGAAATCCTACTCTAGCAATTTCTGATTTAAGACACAACAATTCCAACATCAGAACTTTGATTCACTTCAAAATGACAGAGAGAAAGGTGTCAGTAATGCAGGATAGTATGCCATACAAATGACCTTTTCGACTATTTGTATTAGTTAAGAACATTATGTTAGTTCAATGACTAAAGAGGCATACCTAGATGAAGCCTTCTAACAATCTATGATGATGGTCCATCTGACTGCAATGGGAGCTCATTCTCTGTTAGCCTCTTGATATGGTCCTCATGAGTCTCCAGAGTCTAGTATATCATTGACATCATGATGTTTGGTTGACTGATCAAGCTGTGCAGGATTGTCACTGGGGCCACTGCAGAGTGTTGATGGACATCATGTGTAAGGTGATAATAGCCTCCATGACCCATATTGAGTAACCATGTTCGTTGTACTTGGGTTTGCCTTAGCTGGGCAACTCATGCAAATACCTCCTGCTGCTCATTCAATATGCAGAACTTCTGTGTTATTACCGCATAGTTTGCTGTTGTAAGATTTCAGCCTGTCCCATCCACATTGGGTGTAATTACAAATACAGACAGATTTCGTGAATCCTGGAATTTGAGCTGCCTTTCTGTGCTTTCATCATTGTCCAGTGCGGCATACCTGTTGAATAAATCCACATGATCTGCAAAATACTTGGTAAGCCACCACATCATGTGGCCAACATCGCCTAGAATAGGACGACATTGCATCGCCTTGTGTGGAGGAGGTGCACTGGGGAGTGCATTGTCATTTTTCTCTTGTTCGGGAAGGAGCACCTCCCTTGATGCATCGAGTGGGTTAGGTTCAGGATACTCTGCTGGATCATTGGCAAACATTGTCAGATACATCTCTCTCAGCCATCAGAATATTGGAGAGTCCACCCAAGTATCAAGTTGCTATTCATTGCACCATTATTCAGAAATGTCTTTGCAATCCTCGGTGTTTCCCAATACTAAAGAAATACATGCTAGCTACCATCTATGAACCCTCCATGATGCCAAAGCACCTTGTCAGGTGTATCTCACCGCCAGGGACATCATCTTTGGATTGGCTTCATCACGTCACATGGGATCAATAAAGTGGACATTCCCCTTCGGTATCGGAATGAGTGGTTTGGCATTGGCTGGTTTCGATTGTAACTGCCTCTTTAACATCCGAGCCTTTGGAGGGTGTATCATCCAGTGTGCTACAACATGTTCAGCATCTTTGTCTGCTGTGTGGATAGCATGCATCACACTCTTCTCAGTGGAATACAATGTCTCTGCACCATGCTTTTCCATCACAGAATTATCCTCTGGATCTTCAGGCACACCTGAAAGCAGCCATGTTGTCTGTTAACACCAGTCAGAGAGTGACTGGAATCCTGGCATAGCTCTGACTTCAAGTGTGAATCCAACTCTCACTTTCATCACTATTTGCCATTGTGCACTGTGTTCAATCGTGGACCGATAGGACTCATCAAAAATCCCAAACTCCAAGAACCGAATCAGAGTTGGTCATTGCTTGATGGTTTGACTCTGGAGGTTAAGGTATCATATGAAACAAGGTGAATATTCATTCAGTTTTCCAGCATGTCAATAGTGCTGTTCGGATGGTCAAGGGTGAGATTTACATTTTCCACATGTAACAAGTTCACCAAATTGAAATCGGGTGTATATGTCATCTTCTGGATGTCACTCTTGAATGACTCTGCCACTCCGGGCATTGAGACTACCAGGATTGGTTCAAGGGCTGAAGTAAGAGTTGGATGCCTCTGAGGTGAAGTTGTCTGGATTTGTAAAAGGTGGCGAGGAACTGAATTCAGTATCTTCAATGGATGCCACTCACGTCTTGTACTGATACTACCTGGATAGTTGTTCTGTGCCATATTCAACCACTTCTTGAGGGTATCCCCCAACAAAATTGACAGCGGCAACCCCATAAGAACCATTAAAGTCAACCAGTTGTATATCGTGGCAACTACAACTGAGGTAGAAGTCACACGAAGACCCATTCCATCTGCCACCTGCACTCCTGGCATATTTGAATTCCAAACCCATCTCCTCACACTGAACCATATTGTCCAAGCATGGTGCACCAGAAACTTGATTCCAGGCAGGCCGTGAATAGAGTACTTGATGCCAGGGACTCAGTCAGCTATCGATTGGTGAATCAGATGGGCATTAAGCAGCCTGACTGCCGCATCAAGACACTTGTATTCAAATTTGTTGTTGATTATATTGAGAACAGTATTCAATACTGATCTGCTATTATCTGGATCAAGGACTTCCTCACTATCCTCCAATTGCTCCTGAACATCCCTTGCACCATTGTTTGTTTTCTTTTCATCCTCAATGATCTCTTTCAGTTGCTCTAATGTAAGGTGGGAAGATGGGATCATACTCCAATGCTCCTGACATTCATCAAAATGTTAGGTATTCCACTGACAAGTAACCATTCGAATGAATACATATGGATGGAATACAATCAATTCTATTATTTCAATCAGAACTTACATTAATGCAGATATCATTTTCTTGCCCACCATCCTTCTCTCCCTCCTCTCTTCCACCTTCTTTGGATCATTCCAAAGTCTATGTATAATGATTAGCAGTTCGGCACATCTAGCCTGAACACAGCTAGTAGGGATTATCTTCGCAGGTCTAATTATGTACTCAGCAATCCCCTTCTCTGTAGCTCTCTTTATCTCTACCAAAAATGTTTTCCCAGTGTGTCCAACTTTCAACTTGAAAGTATTTGAAAGGCAACAGTTGTATGAAATCTGCCCATATATGGGGTTATTCATCATTGGCCTGTGTGTATATAATCCCATATATGCTTCATCCGATTCATCCAGATCCTAGGTCCACTAGAACACTTATGTTAGAATATATGGCTTCTTCCGGCCTCTGTTTTTGTTGATGAAGTCAAACAGCTCCTCCAAATGCCTCCCATTTGTATATGAGGCATCCAGTTGTACGGGGTATACATAAATATCATTGCCATTCGATAACCAGCAGATTACAACCATGAACGATGTATTTGGCAACTCTGGGAAGTTACCACTCACCTTATTGCCTGCACGCTCTGCAAAATGCAGGACGAGTCGCTAGTTGGCTTGTCTCCCCTTGTTCCACACCGTACGAAGTAGGCTTGCTCATTTCTTGAAAAACGTCTCAAACCACTGCCCCTGAATCCATTCAGCATTATCGAAATTATCCAATGGCAGCCAGTTCTGTAACGTCGCCAAATTATCTCCAACTGCAGTCTCCCAGTGCAGGGGTCCATGTCAAAGCTGTTCCAAATGGTTCTGCCCCAGGATAATGGAACAATGTTGTATCTCCAGACACTCAGTCACCCATACTTGTTGTGTCGTGCCCGCTGTGCTGAATACTCTGATACTTGTTGCCAGTACTCCCAGGCAGGTTGTTGGGTCAGGCAGGATGTTGGCCGGCACTCCCGGGTGGTTGACTGGTTCTCACCGGATCTCTCATGGCCACCCAGATCCTTCGCCAGTGCTTCTCAGGTGCACCTGCAGGCCACTTCATCAGTCCAGTCGACTCTGTGATTTGACCACCCTGGGATTCTGGTCCGACAACTCTTAAACACTCCCAGAGGCTCGCAGAGGCAACAATACATTTTACTGCTATTGAGAGGTGTCCTGACCAGTGGAAGGTAGCCAAAATGATGGGAGCACGGTAAAGTGCTTGGAATGAATTATACAACTGCAAATGGGGATTGAGAAGTATGCATTCTAGCAGAGAAGCACTAACAGAGGAGGAATTGACAGTGGAATAAAACGGAGCAGCACAGTGCTAGGCAGTGGAGAACAGACAGAGATTGATAGAGCACCGATCCTACCAGAGTGATGTCAAAAGGTGGGCATGAAGTTACCCACCAATCTTGTCAATGATGAGAGCAGTGGCTTCCAGAGTAAAATTGATCACTTGGTCAGGGCACAATTTACCTCAATATTCATCTTGAGAATACATAACTGTTGCCTTCTTTCCAGAGACATATTCAGACAGCATAGAATGAATAGCTTCGGCTCCCAGTGATACAGTAGGCAGAGTGAGAGGATGAAAGTAGTGGGATGCAGTACATCTGTGCCCAAAGCTGATGGCAATAAAGAAGCATCAATCAAATATTAAATCCAGGTCTTCTATTCGAGCAAACCATGATTTGTCATCTTACACAACATTTCTGAGATAAGCATCATCAAATAGGAGCTCCTTAAGCTCGATGCAAAGCTCAGACTGAGAGCACAAATCCAACCTGTAACTATGCACAATAGTTCAACAAGCCCCATCTGCCCACCATCCTCCAATGGTACTAATTTTCACATTGAACTATGTATATAAGTTGGGGGGTAGTCAATATTTGTAAGTCTGATAGAGAAGCTAATAACAGAATCCAAGATTTACAGCTTCTTGTGTTTGTGGATCTCTTTTGAGAGATTGGCCACAAGGCATTTGCCACAAAGATGGTAAGCCTACATGAGCACCTGCTAATGTCCACTGACAATCCTGAGCTTCAATGGCTACTGTTGAAGCTATGTTAACCATCAATTACATCTCATTGGGTAATGTTGGCTGTGGAGTCTTCATGAATACGATTGCCTTCATGAACGTTTCCCAGCCTCAAATATAGTATTATGGTGTTCGGGAATGTTCTGATCTCCACTGGCCTTGGGGTTTGGCGCACTGTGGTGTACAATAAACGTGGGTAGTGGGAGCGCCCACACAGGTAATCAGTCAGACTCACAGAATGTATTGCTGGGGATTGACATTTGGTGTTTGAGTATTGGTGGTGGCATTGCCCCAGCTAAGTTTTGGGAATTTGAAAGTGGAGGGCATACAATGACAGGATCAGTACAGCTCCATTTCATTGTCAGTGGAAGCCATGGAGTTTGTGATCACTTGTCCCAGCACACCTGGCCTAGAAGTATGAGCTGCTCTGAATAATCGCCCAAATTGTTTTGTTACATGTCGGATGACAATGTAACGTCTCTTGTGTCCCCATTTTCTCCATTGCTGATCTCCTAATCAGAATTGTCATCTTGCTTCATTAATCAAATTGGGGACATTACTAATCTGCAATACAATGCAAGAAGGCAGATTGTAGGTAGGCCCACATTTGATTGTTAATAAAGATTGACAATTTTCTTGAATGCAAGTACTCTCTCAAGGTGTGCTACTTGATTCTTCTTCAAATAGTGATTCCTCACCTGGCTGAGTGTAGGTTCTATTTGTGGCAATAAAGATAGAAAGTGGGGGAATGTAGGAGACAGTGTATAACGGTTAAATATAAGACTAAGTACTGTATAATAAGTGGTAAGATGGGGCAAGCAGTTGCCCAAGGTTGAGGAGGTTACAATTCAAGAGCCATCATAAGAAGTATTAGAAGAGATGACATCAATAGTGCATATTCAAATTCAACATGGTAGTCCGGTGTTGCGATTCCAGAGGTTGTTATGTGCACAGAAATTGATGGATCCCTGATGTCAAATGTTAGCACTCCTTGATCACTGCTATGTATGGATACCAGAATTGGAGGTTCATTTAAGCCAATGCATATAGAATAAAATCAGACCCATCTGAACCAGACCCACCTGAACCTGACCCCCCTGACCCAGACCCACCTGAACCAGACCCACTGGCACCAGATCAACCAGAAGAGCACTCACAACATTATCATGGTTTGTAATATCAACTAACCCTCAGTGCTGACCAAATGGACCACTGAGAACCTGAATGAGAACATGTGCCCCTGAAGATGACTCCTCCAAATGTAGTAAGTATGTGTGAATGTTCCACCGGTTGACATGACCACAAGGCATAGAATTGTTGCAGCATTGACAATCTGCTGTACTGAATAGATTTGGAACCTTGTGGGTGATAGTGGAGTTACAAGAGTTCATACTGAGTTTGTAACTAATAGGGGAGAAATATGATTGTCTGGATGTGGTATATCCACCAGATAGACATATATATTTTCATGATACTCTATTGTATCAGGATGCTGCAGCTATGTTAGCAGTCTATACAGCAACATTATAAGCATAACATCCCTTTCCTACATTCATCTAGGCTGTGTCTGCAGAGTAACCTTCACACCAATGCGAAAGGTGATGTAGGAGGGAGAGAATGTGGTATATAAAGGAATGATATGAGGATAGTCAAAGAATACCATAGCATAATGGATGATGCAGGGGTAATCTTATTGATTCAAGGTGTCATCAATGGCAAGATAGCTTAAAAATCAGTCGTAAATACTGACTCACATTCTGCCTTTGCACCTAATATCAACTAAAGTGCACATTGTTAAGTCACACCATGATTACAAGTCTCACTACTACAATGTTGACATAAAATAAATATTCAGGGTGATAGCTATATACAAGGGTGTGTATGCAGAGTGCAATGTCATATCATAGCGGACAGAGAAATGATTGCAACAATGATTTGGGGAATGGAATTGCACTGAGGTTTAAATGGTTATACTGGATTCAATAGCTCGGATTGTACACTTACCATACTCTGACGGATAATTGCACTCTTCAAAGCTGTCTTTTCTTAACTTGATTATTCAAAATGTTCTGTATTCACACTCTCTCTTGATGGAATCTGCTTTGTAAAATATGATTTCAGATACAGGTGTTGACTGCCCAAACATAGAGTGTGTCAAAATCCAGTAAACTCTGCTCTAAACACATTCAGCACTTAGGCCACATTAAGTAAGTGCAGTACATGGCATGAGTGGGTATTGCCAGCCATCTGCAGAGTTGCTGAGCAGAATCTGTGTTTTATGATTCTCACTCTCAAGCTCCCTCTCTTTTAATTGAGCCCTCACCTGCAGAAGCTATTCTAGAATTTGGAAGCATAGGTCCAAATATAATACTTAGTCAATATTGAATTAAGCAATGTTACTGATTGGCCAGGGCTGAAGATTCCAAGAATATTGTGCAGTGGCTACCTTCCTCCAATGGACAGTTGACATGTGGCATAAGCCTCAAGGCACTGCACTGGCAGCCTTCACATACCAATGAAGTATAGAGTGATATATTTGGAGAGGCCAAGTGGGATGAACAGCCTGCACCTAAAAGTGAAGTTATCTTGATAGACAATAATCTATGTGTGCTGAATCCACTGAGTCAGAGGCAGAGAGAATATGCTGATGAAGCGAATGAATATACAAAATATACTACTGTACTGGTTACATGCACTTTGGTGGCTCATTTGTTGCTCTGAGGCATGTCTGGTCTGGATTATTACATCCACAATGAATCACAGCTTGTCAAAGTTCACTTCACACAAATTGAAGAACCTACTACTTAACTGGCTTGGAGACCTCAGGTGTTTCCAAACTTCAATCAGAGGCCAGAACATACTCAGCAGCAAAAGCTTCAGCTTTGACATGAGTATGCAGGTTATATCTTGTTATTCAACACTCTGGGATGCAGATCTGCAGTGTAACTAAACATGGATCATAGGACATTAAAAGCTCCTCCTATGCCAATACTCTGTGAGCTGTATCCTGTATTGTGTGGCAAGTACTGAATATTACCTATAGTGCCTTGAATATCTAATAGGATTGGCAAACATGCAGTGCTTGATGCATTATAATATATCTGAAGTCTTGTGCTGAGGATTCTCCTGTGCACCTGAACTTCGATCAAATGCCTGCACAAGCTGTGGCTTTGCCACAAAAACACCAACCAGGTCAGATATACTGATATCAGAATTAAATATTACCTACTCTGTCTTTATTGCCAAATGGGAAAGGCATCTTTGCAGTGCTCAATCGGTCATAAGGAGACTTGATACGTATGCGCAGGCTTCTCCAGTGCACGTGAAACAGATTGCATTACTCTGTTTTCATACTGTGGAATTTGAAATTTGTACCTGGCTTCAAGTTTCTACTGCCCCTCAAATTTCTAATTAACAACAGTTTCCAATTCACAACAGTTTCCAAACTATTTGCCAAATTGTAGTTCAGAATTTGAGCAAGGCCAATTATCAATAGATGAAGCGAGTCTGGAACTTGTATATGGAGCTGATCAACTGACATCATCTCAAATTGGTCGTCTTTAATGATCAATAGTGCCTATGAAATCCCACTCTAACCAATTCTGATGTAACAAACCACAATTTCTATATCAGATTTTGATGCACTTCAAAATGACAAAGAGAAATGATTGCTTTGTGCAGTAGAGTGTACCTTACAAATGACGTTTTTTGACAATTTTTGACTGTCAAGAAGATTAGGTTGGTTCAATGTCTAAAGGGATATACCTTCATTTCATATTCTTGAAAATGTATCATCATAGTTTATCAGACTACAATGGGTCTCCACCCTCTGTCAGCTACATCGTAGAGTCCACACCAGACACCAGAATTCGGTAAATCATCGGTATCTGGATGTTCAGTGAAATCATTGAGCCATGTGAGACTTTCATATGCACCATTACTATGTGTTGGAGATCACTTCTGTGGTTATCATTGTCACCAGGACCCATTTTCAGTAACTGTGTATGCAAAACACTATGTTGGCCTAGCCAGTCGACTCCTGCAAATGTCTTGTTCTGCTCATTTTATTCCCTGAACTTCTTGGTTAATACAACATGGTTTGCTGCATTAAGGTTTAGACCCGTCTTGCCCACATTGGGTGTAGTTAGAAATACAGAGGAATTTCATGGATCCTGGAAGTTGAGCTGTATTTCCGTGTATTCATTGTTCCCCATTTCAGTATTCAAGTGGAATATATCCACATGATCACCAAATTACTTGGATAGCCACCACTTCCAATCATCAATCTGGCCAGGAGGAGGACATACAAGTAGCAGCATTTGTGGCAGAGGTACACTGGGAGATGCATTTTTGATTCTCTTCTGTTCCTGATGGAACACCTCACATGAGAGGTCATCATGGCTGGGTTGAGGATGCTCCACTGGTTGATTGAGAACAAAAAGCAGAAATGGCTCTCTCCATCTTCAGACAATCAGAGAATCCACCAAACAATCAAGTGTCCACTATTCATACCATTGTCTTGACTCATCATTGCAATCCTCGGTGCCTCCCAGCACTAATGAACAACATACTGGCTGCCATCTATGAACCTTCTGTACTCCTACAGAAACTTGTAAAGCTGATCCTTCTACATGTGTCATCTGTTTTGCTTACTCTTCATCAGTCCACTAGTGATCCATGGGGTTTACTTTATCCTTTGGTATCCGACTGAGTGGTTTTGCATTGGCTAAGTTCAATTCCAACCACGTCCATATTCTCCAAGGTTGTGTAATATGTATTATCTGGTGTGACTCATCCTGTTGAGCTTCTTTGTCTTCAGTCCAGATGGCATGTATCAAACTCTATACTGCAGATAAAAGTACTTCCGCATGATGCTTTTTCAACTCAGCATCAGCTTTCAGATCTCCAGGTGCACCTGAAAACACCCACATTGTCTGGAAACACTAGCCAAAGAGTGGATTGAATTCTGGTGTAGCTGTAATTTGAAGTTTGAATGCAATCTTGCTTTAACCGAAATTTACCAGACATTCAACTCTTGTACAAATATCCACATCAAGCATCTCTAACTACCATCAACAGAAGAATTATACGAGCTTCTTGATGGTTTTACTCTGGTACTTAAGATATCTTGTAATACAACCTGGATAATCCATTCATTTTCCAGCATATTAATACTTCTGTTCAAATCTTCATGGGTGTGATTTGCATTTTCAGCATGCAACAAGTGTGCCAGTGTGAAATTTGTCTTAAATGTCATTTCGTCGTTGATTCACTTGGATCTCTCTGCCACTCTCTGCATTGTGACAACTAGGATTTGTTCAAGGGTCAAATTCAGTGCTGGATAGCCCAGAGATGGAGTTATCTGGATCTCTAAAAGGTGGCAGGGAACTGAATTCAGTCTCTGCCATGCAAATGATTCTTGCTTTGCACCAGTAACCCCTGGAAGGTCATGCTACACCCTATTCACCCACTTGTCAAGGGTATTCCCTGACAAGTTTGAGAGTGGCAACCGCACAACAACCTCTTCCGTAAGCAATTTGCATATCATAGCCACTGCTACCAAGGTAGATATCTTCCAATGACACAGTTCATCTCGAACATTTGCTCCAGGCATATCCAAATCCCAAACCCATCCCCTCACACTGAACAAAGTAGCCCATAGCTCGTGCACCAGAATCTCGGTTCCAGACAGGCCTGAAATTCAATACTTCTTGCCAGGGACTCGGTCAACAATCTATTGGTAAATCAAAGAGGCTTTCATGAACCCGACCATGTCATCAAACCATTCTAATTTGAAATCATTGTTAATTTTATCGACATCAGTGCTCCGTAAGGTACTGGTAATATCTGGATCAAAGTCGTCCTTACTATTGTCTACTGGGTTCTGAACCTCCCTTGCACCTTTGTCAGTTTTCTGTTCATTTTCAATTATCTCTTCCAGTTGACCTGTGATAAGCTGGGCTGATGGGCTCATACTCTAGCACTCCTGAAATTCATTACAAAATTTGGTATTTCACAGACAAGCAAGCCTTGCAACAAATATATATGTGTGGAAAATAATCAATTCTATTCATTCAACCAGAACGTATACTAATACACATACCATTTTGTTTTTCAGTATCCTCCTCACCCTCCACTGCTCTACCCTCTTGAGAATATTCAAATGTCTATGTATAATGATTAGCTGTTGTACAAAGCTTGCTGTATGATGGGTAGCAGGGATTACCTTTGCCGGGATACTTACGTGCTGTACAATCTCCTTCACTATAGCTCTTCTCATTTCTAACAACAATATGTTCAAATTGTGTTGCAGGTTCAAATTGAAATCATTTCAAAGGAAACAGCTGTATGAAATCTGCCCATATATGGTGTCATTCATCGTTTGATTGTGTGTATATAATCCCATATCCTCTTTGTTCAATACATCAAGCTCTAAGGAGCTTATAAATATTGATGTTAGACTCTATCACACATTCAGGCCTCTGTTGGCCATCAGCAACAACTCAAGTTTCAGTCAGGAACACCCGGGTGTTCTGGACAGCTCTGATGGCTCTGATGGAACCTCGTACCCTCTGTCAGGGAATTGCACACTTCCTGTTGGCCAGGCGACGGGTCGCGTTGCACACCTACCTCCTTGACTGTCCACCCGGAATCTGGTGACATATACGCACCCTCAGAATGACATGTGCATTACATTCTTCGCAGGGGCTCCAGTTATGCTGTAGCTGTGTACACACCGCCTGGCGAGGTTTATGCCTTCCTCTGGCCGAGTGCAACATTGTATCTCTCCCCTATTGCTATATATCGGATGCCTCATGGTCCCCATATATGATGAGATTTGAGATATGGTCACTGATTACAATACATTCTTCGCTTCGGATACATCGTTTGCTGTTGCATTTGCTTCCCCACCATCATATTTTACCAGTTGAATATATACTGTCCAATCTTCACACTCTCTAGTACTATACACTCAGTCCTCCAAATTCTGCGTTGATGCATCATCAGCATGTGAGGCTTCTTCAGCCTCATCCTCGTCTGCCTCGTCGCCATCGTCGCCTTCATACCCGTCAACATCACTGGTTCCAAGGTGAAACCTCTCGAGTTCAGTTGCGGCAGGATGTCCCCATGTGGCAGTGGGGATGGCATCGTGCTCGTTAGTTTTGTGACCTTTATCGTCATAATCCCCACTGCCCACTGGAATCCAGCAAGGCAGTTCGTCATCCGTGCGATGGTTGTCTATCAAAATGATTAGGTGAGTGCATCCGATCTCAGGCTCCTCAAGCGCCACATCGGAGGTCAAATAGCCAAGAGGGATACCATTCTCAACACGTGCTGCTTCCATGCTGATGACCACAGCAGCCGTTGAGGACTCCGCCTGTTGGGTCGGACGCTTGACTGTGGCAAGAGTCATTTTATACACCCTCTGTTGGTAGCTCTCTGGTGGTGTGTTCCAGAGATTCATCAAGATTGTATACAGGTCAGCAACGCCAGGCGTGGATAACAAATGGCGACCCACTGCAGAGCAGCAGGATTGTTTTGACAACAGGCATTCTTGTAGTTGATGTAGTTCGAGCGATCAGGTCTGTCCGCTTGCAGCTTTAACTTGGACGCTTTCTGATGGACACCCTTGTTCTTTTGCCACTCCAAGAGAGCATGGAGCAATGCGGTGCAGGTAAACAGGATGAGTGAAGAGGGTATATGATCGGCTTTGTCGTCAATCATGGATTGATCGAATCCATCAGCATACTTACCGCGGTTATCAGCCCGATGATAAAATGTGATGTAGATAAACTCCAGGAATGATTCTGCCAGGAAGTAAAGTGCACGCTGGCCATTCATTAGCAGCTTTCAACTCTCTCTGCATTGGATTTGGACCGCGTACACCACCCTCAACCTGCTCTGCTACGCGACAATGAAACTTATAGTGTGCCAGAGGGGAATGAATGAATTCCAAACACTCTGCATCGAATTCAAAGTTGTGTAGATCATAAAGGTCTGTCCTTTTGCCTCTTGCTGATTGAATAAAATGGAATTATACCTTATCAACTTGTACTTGAAACTGGTACCAGTTTGAGGGTGTAATATACAATGTGGGCGATTGCTTCAGCATACCTCTTTCAAGATCTCCATTGTGCGTGCCACGAATGCTATGGACCGAATATTGTTTTGCTGCATAGCGGTGTTCAAGTACTTCTCTATTATCTGCCAGTGTGGGGCTTCAACGAATGCTTTTGCAACGTCTCGCATTGCATATCTTTCCATCTCCAAGTCGCTCACACTCATAAACGGCCATCTGTTCAGCATGCATACCTTCAGGAGTCTGTCTGTTGCAAATACAAGATGCATCGTGTCTCAATGACCAAATCGATGGATGCTGTGACTGCCAGAGACCACTGATCACAGTGTAGACACTGCATGCGGTTTCAATTGCCACTGCCTGTCTCTCTGATTGCTTTCTGTAGCGAGTGTTCACAGTGGATTTGTAATGATCGCGCGGGCGTCTGGATTAAGGATGAGAGTAGTTGGTTTTCAAGACCGCTGCAAGGAGTAGCAGTGCAAGCAATGCCAGATGAGGGGATCAATACAACGCAACCCATTGAGTCGGTCTGTAACGATCCTCTGGGTGCAGGTGCACTATGACTTCTTCCTCGCGGCGAGAGGGTTGGACTATATATTGAATGTCACCGTGTAGCAGACGGGGTGGATATCACAGGTTGATTGATATGTGCAACCCAAAAATTGTCCAGCAAAGATAAGGGGGTGGAGTTCTGACCTTGGAATGTAGACGCTACGGAACTCCCTCCTTGAGAGGAATCCCTCTCGCCAGCCAGTCAGGGAACCCATCTCTTAGGAGGGGGAAATTGACAATTCCCCGAATGCCCACGCTTTTGTTGGTTCTTGCGATTAGCAATACTTCGAACATTTTGTACCACAGGAGTCATGTCAGGGTGAGGGTGTTGGGAAGGCATTGTCTGATATACATGTTTGATGTAATGAATGTAGGAATAATTTCCTCTGCAGGCATATGCAATGGCAGCCGAGGTAGACTCCTATGTGAGCGAGCAGGGAGGGATCTGACAAAAAGGGGAGGAGCAGTGTGGACCGTGCTAGACTCGAAACCGTGACAATACTCGGGGATGAGATACCTTGAACAGCATTGAATTATGGGGTTACCTGGCATCAGATTAAACTCAGATCAAACTCAGCATTGATAGTCACTGTTACAGCAACGTCTGAAGGTCTATTTGCACCGCTTGAACAGTGCTCATGCCTTCCTGGCACGATTATCATAGAATTGCACTCATTCTTGAGATAATACTTCAAACCATAGATTGTGCATATGTTCAGCTTCCCAGTGGAAATCCCTCTTTGGCAGAGCAAGGAGCATCGCAATGGGAACAATGACATATTCTCTATCCCATGACAACAGACGCGTGTGATTGTTCCACTGCTGGGTGTGTTGGTAGCTGTGTTGGATGGTTGCCGAGTTGGGACAACGTGAGAACTACTCAGTTTGCTCCGAGATGCACGAGGTCTGAGCGGGTAATGTGGTGTGTGGTGCGAGAGCAACACCAGGAGTCATAAACGTTACTCACAGTTCATACCAGATCACCTCTTGAGGCTTCTCATTCGTGAGATGGCTGGTGGTTGTCCAAGACGAAGGCTGTGAAGTTTTGTGTTCATTAACTAACACGATGCAGGATATCAATCACAATTATCATATCTCACAAGTTGAACCAAGAATTCACAGGAACTCGAGTATATAGATCCGTTTTTCCTGCCTACAACTCCATCCTCTTTTCCGATGGAAGTAAACACACGGCCAGCATCCTGAAGAATCTCGACATCATGTGACTTGCACAAAACAACCCCTCTCGTTTCACAGCACACTCGATAACCTACCGAACATTCTGCGTTCCCTTTTGGATTCCTTCCATTACAGGGAACTGTATCATAATGCTAACGCCTCGGATGTAGATTTCTCTTCTACCCACAGCGATGTCACCAATGGGAAGTTGCAAAGCAAACGGGAAGGCAACTGCTAGGGCAAAAAACGAACATCGCTTATAAATCAACACATAGTGTTGAGTTGGGACCGTAAAAACTGATTTATCTCAGAACATATCCGTGGGCTGATACGGATATGCAACGTTCGTGGAGTGATGGATGAGAGGGCATCGGACATGTTTTATGATATAATCTTTCTTGATCCAGTCACGACTCGCCACTTTCACAAATCTTACTGATGTGGCTGCACCGCAGTGGCAGTTGTTCGCCTTTTCGGGAGTGGTAGGTATCCTTTGGCTCATATATGGGTCAAATGTTTGTTCAAAGCTGCAACCTAATGAACAATTGGAGGTGGGACAACCTCCATTCCTTGGCGGATAAAGTCAATCGCTCGATTCAACAGACAACCAGCTTGGGGAAGGTGAAACCCACCAGCGAGCGTTTCTCTAGGTTCAGTAGCGATGATCCCAGGGCCAAGATCAGCTGGCAAGCTGCCAGCAGTACAAGCCAGGCGACTTCCTGGGCAATAGACCACTGAAGTGGGATCAGATATTCAACGAGGATGATGATGATGAGACCTGGGAGGATGCCGGAGCGCCGAGCTTTTGAAATAGCTGTCCCGGCGATGACAATGACAATGACAATGGTGAGGACGAGGAGGACATGCACGGGGGTGAGCAAGAGACTGGGAAAGGGCAGGGAACACAGGATGGGAAGTGGTAAAGGAAGGCAACTGAGGACAGAAAGGGGAAAGGGAAGGGCAAGGGGAGCAGGAACGGGAATGTGAAAGATATCATTCAACAAACCCCATGGGGAGATGATATCTCTGGTGCTATTGCTGCGCAGATGCAGAAGGAAACTTATGAGGCAGACTCGGACACGCAGGGCTAACTAGAGTGGGTAGATTTAGAGCCGGAAGCATCATTCGCGAAGTGATTTTTCTCAAATGATGCTACTGACTCCAATGCGGAGTCGGATGGCAAATATGACTCAGAACACGATTCTGTTGTACATATGCGCACGGAGGATGATGTGGTCACACTGTATGGCTTTGATTAAGACGACAATGTGGATATTGAAAGGGATGGTGACGATGAAGCGGTGGAAGACAAAGAGAAGGAAGATGAAGAGGAGGATGATGAGGAGGAGGAGGAGCATGAGGATGATGAGGACGATGAAGACGATGATGAGGATGATGGTAAAGAATGTTGGACGATTGGCCACAGAGAGATGGTAAATACATCGGCTGACAATCAAGATATGATGGTTGACGATCAGGCAAGGGTACAACCTGAGCAAGCACAGGGGATGGGCGCGCATACCCCATGGTCACAACCTCCAGCGCATTCCCCACAGCGACAAACCTCGTAGCCTCACCCATGACCACGAACTCCAGCGCCTCATCCCCTCAGTGGGCTGGAATTTTTGTGGCATCTGACAGCGGAAGAGCCATGCCCGGCGGTGCCAACTCTGTGAGAAGCTGAGGTACCCATAAACACATCCAATGAAGATGTGGATCAGCAGCCGCTCGGCGAATCGGTAGGTGGCGCCAGTCTCCCAGATGTCCCTCTCCCCAATGTCCCCCTCGCTGAGGCCCACCCGGATAACTCGGTAGGTGAGGAGTGAACCAGTCCTTGCGTTGAGGAGGAGGTGATGGTGGTTGCGTTTGCGTTAGGGATGGGTTCTTGTGTTGTGAGTTTCCATTGCTGTAATCTGTTCATCTCAGGAACTGATTAACAGATGCATTGACGTGTTATGTTCGTGTAGGGTGTCATTGTTTCCAGCTGCTTTGGATTAGGGCTCGGGTTGTGGGCCTCTTCGTTTCGTGTGTTGTAATCTATTTATCTCAGGCATTGATTATTTCATGCGTCACGAGGTTTTTGGATTGCTCAGGGTTAATTTCATTTATGGGTTTTGTATTGGTTTTGTTTCATTCATAGTATTATGGGACATCGCGCATGCAGTGTTTTTGTAACTCCTGGGGTGTAAGGAACCTCCTTCAGATTGTATTGAGGGTCATTAAATCTCCCAAGTTAGCTGAAAGTATCATGAGGTTACACCCACACCAGACTGCTCAGGCCCAGCACCAACTTTTGTACCTTTCTGCAGTGTATACTCCACTCGTTCCGTGTTGTCGACAATGCTAGAGAGGACCCCTTCCTGTTGCCCTGAATTTCATGCTGAAAGAAGTTCACCTCAGACAGCTGGCGACTTACACATATCAAATTACACCATCCTGAACACCTTCAAGTTGCATGCCAGAAGAATCTGACTATTCGCAGTGTGCCCCGACAAGTTGAGCCCACTCCGTGTCCTGAATTCAATGCTAACGCAGATTACGGTGAAGACTTCGACACATTTCCCTGCCTCAAACACGTTGTAAACATCGCTGACTTGGAGTCTCAACCACCACCACATCCTCTGGTGCAGACAGAAACATACCCTGGCGCCAGCACTCTGTTGAGCGAATCCATTGCTGAGCAATGGGAACGCGATGCTCAGGGTTGCCATAAAACAAACCTACAAATCCATCCGTACTACCCACATCAGCAAAAGACTTTTCCGTCTGGGCGGAATGGCTGCGTCAGAGTGGATGCGCTCTGTCTGGGCCGTCAGAGACACCCCGATGGGGGATCACTCCGCGCCCGGCATCGATACCAAGAAGTGCGTTGCATATCGCCCTCCCATCGCAGTTTCGCCGTTTCTTTTTCAGACTCTGCAAGAGCATTCTCAGATGATCCTGAAAGCACCTGCAGTTATGGATGTGCATTCTGGACGCTACGAGATTTGACTATTAGGATGGTCAAATTTTTGAGCGGGTGAGACATCCGCGCAGGACTGTGGGAGACTTCGAGAGCAGGTCTGCGGGAGACTTGGTGCCGTATTCCCAAAGCAGTAGTTCTTAGCGTTCCATAAGCACAAGGCATGTCATCCATCATATTCGTCTTTGTTACAGTCACGAGATTTGCTACTTCATAATATGGCATGCATTATTTAAGTATCTCTATATATCGATATATGGTCAATCTGGCTACAGATGCTAGTCGAGCATAATCGGAGGAGCACATGGAGATGCCCATCGAGAGATCGTAGAGATTCACCACTTGGAGGCCATTGTGGTGAAACGACAGAGCTAGAAGGCAGAGAGCCCAAGGAAGATAGTGAGAAGATATGATACTACCCGGCCGTGAGAATCCACGCAATTGTGTGGATTCAGATGGCATGAAACTGACATGATGTCTCTCTACCCCGGGGTCTCCCGAATATGTACTCCTCATCGCTTAGTCCACCTCCGTTGCCCCTGTATGTCCTTACATCCGCCATTTCGCATCAACGATGTACTTGGAGGCCATGATTGAGCGAGTTGCGAGAGGCTCTTGCAGGCCGTGATTGAGAGAGTTTGGAGATCCAATTGGAGGCGGTAATCATGCGAGCTTGGAGTAGTGTTAGCAACGGTTCCAACCTGCTGGGACAGTTCCGGGTTAGGGTTGGAACCAGAACTGAACCGTTGCAACGGGTCTGACCACACAAATACCCAGACCGTTGCAATTGGGCCGGTTTCACCACCAAAAACCCATCATTTCAACCTCACCACGTTAGCTCCAATTAAGTATCTGAGTTCTGATCCTATTGTGACATGATCAATATGTATATTGTGTAGAATTTACCGCTCTGTCACCTACCGCGTCCAGATTTGCGATCAGACAAATATTCGTTCAGTCGCAATCAAAAACCCGTGAATTTTGCCTCAGATTGGGCGTTTTTTCAAAGCCACTCAACGACTATTGCTCAGATCGCCAATCTGAACACGGGAGGTGAAAGAGCGGGTAATTCTGTACAATCTACGTATTGATCATGTCACGATACAATTATAACTCATATACTTATTTGGAGCCAAAGTTGCAGTAACCGTAATATGGAACCCCGGTCTGGGTACAACCCAGCCAAACGACTGCGGGTTTATATCCGGTCCAGGGAACAACCCCGCCAAGACAAAGAGGGTCAGGTTTTTGGCTGGGTCTGGAACCAAACCAAACCAACCCGCAAGTCACAACCCAGACCGCTGGCGGGTTACCCGGAATGGTTGGTATATGTGACTTGGAGGCCGTAATCGAGTGAGGTTGGAGTTGCACTTTGAGGCCGTGATCGAGTGAGTTTGGAGATGCAATTTGAGGCCGTAATTGAGCGAGTTTGGAGATGCTCTTTGAGGCTGTGATCAAGCGAGTTTGGAGATGGAATTGGAGGCCGTGATGGTACGAACTTGGAGGCCGTAATAGTGCGAGTTTATAGATGCACTTTAAGGCTGTGATCATGAACTCAGAGATGCGCTGGGAGGCCGTGATTGGGTAAGTTTGGAGATGCACTTGCAGCCTATGATTGAGTGAGATTGGAGGAGTACTTGGAAGTGGTCGATTTGGAGGGAGGCGTGACGGTAGCTGAGACTCTATTCATTGGTTAACTTCTAATTGTGGGTATGTGGAGAGTTGAGTACAACTACATCCACCAAGAGACGGGAAACTGGCTGCGAGCAGGAAACTGGCCTGTAGCAGGTGACTGTGGATCTTGGGATGATGCTGTATTTGATGTATGCTGTACTCGGTGTTAATTCATGATCATGGCATGGAGAGATAGAGAGGGATGACTTAACTTCGTGTTCTTAGGTGATGGTAAGGTTGAGCACAAGAAAGAGAGAGATCAGAAGGGATGGGGGAAATCATCGTGAGAAACTGGGATGGAAGAGAATTTCGTTTACAAGTCAATTTACCATCCCCGATACAGCACATACGAGTCCCGATCCGGCGGGTAATTACACCGATGCGAGGTCTTCGAAACCCAATCAGGCAAGTCGTCCCCCTGATTTCTCAGGTCCGCTCGTATCCTCCATTTTGTTCTCTTCCTCATCCCCCATCTCTCTCTCTCCCGTCCACAACTTTACCACCATTCCAAGAACACAAAGTTAGGTCATCCCTCTCTATCTCTCCGTGCCATCATCATGAGTTTACATCGAGTGCAGCATATGCCGAGTGCAGCTTACACCGAGTACAGCATACACCTGAGATTGTCTGTCATCCCTTCATTCTCTCGATTTTGAGTTAACCCCTGAATGTAGCTTCCGGCGCACCTCCCTACAGATTGACTGCCACCAGCCAGCTCTCCATAAGAGCTTCAAAGGTAAAGTCACCTCATCACATTCCCACGGTTTCAAGTTAACTAACTGATGAATAGAGTCTCAGCACCTGGCGTGCCTCCCATCGACTGCCTCTAGATCGACCACCTCCAAGTACTCTTCCAATCTCCATCGATCATAGCCTGCTCCAATTGCATCTCTAAACCCGCTTGATCACAGCTCGGTGTGCATCGCTGATTTCACTCGATCTTGGCATCCAAGTGCATGTCCAAACTCACTCGATAATGGCCTCCCAGTGCATCTCTGAGTTCACTGAATCTCAGTCTCCAATTGCATCTCCAAACTAGCTCGATCATGGCCTCAAAGTGCATCTCCAGACTCGCCAAATTCCGGACTCTAAATTCACACGTTCATGCTGTCCAATTGCATCTCCAAATTTGCTCGATCACGGCCTCAGAGTGCATCTCCAAACCCATTCGATCATGGCCTCAAATTGCATCTCCAAAGTCGCTCGAATACAGCCTCCATGTTTGCACAATCACGGCCTCCAATTGCATCAACAAACTTGCTAGATCACGGCCTCAAAGTGCATCTCCAAACTCGCTTGATCACGGCCTCAAAGTGAATCTCCAAACTCGCTCGATGACGGCCTCGCAGTGTATGTCTGAGCTCAGTCAATCATCATTTTCAGGCGCACCTCGAATTGCCCTCAAGCACCGCCTGCAGCCAGTCCAGATATACAGTGTGTAGATGGGTAGCTATATAGATACATAGATGAGAATACAAACTGAATACATGAGTTTTAAAAATCGTTGAACGATGAGTCGTCGCTATGATTTCCAGGCGCACCAGCAGCGTTCCCAAAGATGTTTTTCGCAGGTTGCTCCACTGTGATTCACCGTGCTCCCAGGTGCTCCCAGGTGCACCTGAAGGCCACAACATCAGTCCAGTGAACTCGGACCCATCGCCTGGGCGACGGGAAGCGTGGAATTCTCTGTCCATGGGTACGAGGTTCCGTCAGAGCCGGCAGAGTCATTCGGAACACCTGGGTGTTTCTTAAGGAGACTTCCGTTGTTGCTGATGCGCTTGCGATGTGTGAAGCATACAACTATATCCCGCATGGGATCGAGAAGAAGAGCATGAAGATGTACCATGACAATGTGGTGAAGCAAGAACACACCGCTTTGCGGTTCCCAAGGTTCAAACACAGGGATGGCGTCCAGAAGCTAGTGGCTGGCATGCCAGATGATCAGGCTTTTGGGGAGTAGGAACTACACACTCTCGAGAATATGAGATGGAATGACAATCACCAACCCCCTATCAAATACTGGGGTCGAGACATTATCAGAAGCATGAGATGGTTGATGCCACATGCAGCCTATGCCAAGCATCTAATTCACGCCCCTGAGGGTTGCATTAACAGAGATACGCCACCCTAACGCCCCTATTCAGATATGCACACTGCAGACTGGTGTTGGGAGGCACAGGTAAGGAGAGATACATGAGGATAATAATGTGCTAATTGAAGTTAGGTCAATGCTCAGAGTGGAGGATACACCGGTACCCTTGAGCTTCATGCCCGATGGAACACATCTCTCGAATCTTGCTGTCGACAACATACAGTGGCCTGTATCTATGACAATTGGCAATCTATCTTGGAAGATCCGCCAGATGCACTCAATGCACAGCATCGTAATGGTCACTCTCCTGTCGATTCCAATCAAGCACTACAATCTTCCTGTAATACCGTGAGATTCACCCTAGGTCCTAATCAATAATAGCCCCTATTGTGTTCCAGACTGATAAAGAAGAAGATGAATAACACTTCACTCAGGATGCATAATACGTTTAACACCCAAAGATTACAACGTAACTGTTCAGGGCTCTGTTCCTGACAGATAGTATCGACTAAAGAGTATCGTCTTAAGCTATCAGTATGTTGATGTGCATGACTTTAGGAGATCCTAAGAAACTATCCTCTGAACCACCACACTATCGTGATCACTTCAGGACTTCTAATGGATGCTAAAGTATCGTAGCACCAACCAGCACTTATACTCCAAGACCGTCTGTACAAAAATGCAACCACACTAAGTATCGACTTGTCTATAAGAAAGAGCAATGTAGTTTTACCTCAGCAGAAGGCGTAGTGCCGACTAAGGAGTATCCTACCAGAAGTATCCTCTGAACCACCACAGTATTGGGCTGGTCCTTGGACTTCCTATGGACTCCAAAGTATCGTCTTGCTCACTTCCCGATCAACCACTTGCCTTGACGAAGGTACTAAGAATAACCAAGTATATCAAGGTGATAGGTATATCGGTGATATAGAACTGAATAGTGAACGTACAACTATGGGCTTCAAGTGAGATGTATCTTTGTTCAGTTGGATGCAGAACTAATAGATAATACACGGGAATGAAGTTAAGGCTTAACCTCCAGGTCGAGAAGTTCAATAGGTAACTGTTGATGGATATTGTTGTAGATTTGGTTATCGATATCCTTCCTCCATGTCAGTATGGTTCAATATTTATCAGACGATCCACACCCTTAATTATTCTAAGACTGCCAAAGCCTGCATTGGAGTTCACATATGTAACCGCCTCATCATCCTTTGCCACTACAATTAATAGTTGAGTTCTAACTTCTAGGAGTATTAACTATGTCATGAAGGTAATGTGCATGTATTGCGACACAATTGCTATTGTCGATACCTCATTTGGATATGAGCTTATCTGATGCCAATCATCAACAATTAGGTTCATGTCACCAAGAGCCAGTGAGAATGCCCTCTCATATACCCACCGGGTACGTAACGGTATAACAATCGCGGCAAACGACAGAACACTTAATTTGACGCCACTTTATTGATGTCAAATATGCTGTGATCTGCAACTGCCTAGTTTTGTCAAATATCAAACGGAGAGTATCCAGCGCCACTCTGGACATATGAATCGCAAGTCCTATTCGCCCATACACAAAGAGTGTGGTCGAACCAAGGGTTAATTCGTATAAGTCCATTTGGTTGATAGGACTCCGATTTATCGATCATTGGTCAATGAGTTATCCGTCATATGACCCTGCATATCTCAAGATGCCATGATGGTCTGGTGTTGACAACACCTCATCTCCCTAAGAATGAACCATTGGAGCCTGAATGAATAGTCGTTTGGTCAGCAACCAGGAATAAGCTTTCCTGCCGATATGGAGTGACCATTGAGAATAGAGATATTGCAACCAGTACTGATCCAAAGATGATATTCATCTTATTTGCACTTGGCTTTACGATTGTCATGGATTAGTTGATTCAAAGGTCGGGTAATGGAGATATGACCAAGAAGTGAACAAATCCGGAAGGTTGATCCAATATAAAAATCCGAGTGATGGTTCGTTATTTCAGATCAAGTATCTATATAAGAATCATCGAGTGATTTTGTATGACCCCAGAAACATACTGTAACACCAAAGGTGTAACAAGTCCACAGAAGTGGCTGGATGAGCAGCTGCAAACGAACGGAAAGGTGATGAATGTGGTACTTCCCCGGGTACTCCAGTGTTTCACCTTTAAGCGAAATCCCTATGCCAAGAGCGGGTTTTACAATGGTCTCCGTGCAGATGGCAACTCCAGGCGTTGCTAACCAGTTTCAGCAGCATGGCTTGAAGAGTGCGCTGGGCATAGTGTTCAATATCATCTCGAGCGGCATGTTTGTGCTTCGTGCAAGTGTCGCATGAATGAACTTGCAGAATATTTCCATCCTGACTAGCAATACTCCCTGCAGAATCACAACCTATATAGAATGCTCAGCAATGCCAACACCAAGGCAGCCGATGCCAGACTCTCATGGAGCCATGATCTCGGAGGATTCAATGAGTTTCGACATACTCCATGTATTGTAAGTGACCTCCCGAAGCCCGACCTTCTCCATACCATGCATATCGGTAGTATTGACAATCTCAAGAAGTGGATATTCCACTTCATGAAGACACACCAACGGGTTGACAAGTACAATGCAATCTGGTCATCCAAGCCTGCTTACCACAACCACACACCAAAAAAAATGTCATATGAGGAAGTTTCTCAATGGAATGGAAAGGAGTTGAAGGAAATGAGCCCATACCTGCTTGGAGGTGCAACCCAGACACTACGAGGTGGAAAGCCTGCACAGCGTCCCATATACAATCGTGCAATAGGAGTGCACATGGGCATTGTCAAAATTCTCTATGTATGCTTGATATAATCTGGCAATGATGCAAAATCGACCTACATGGAGCATGCCTTGCGTCATATTCACACCTTGAAAGATGTTTTCTTACTCGGGCGAGCTGGCAAAAAGGCGAAAGTCAAAGCCAACGCCCTCAGAACACAACTTGTGAAGAAGCTAAGGGTAGACTAGGAACCAAATGGTGATACTTGGAAGCCGTCAAAGAGGCGGCGCAAAATGAACACCTGGCGGGATTATATCAGCCACCAGATAGATGTTTTCAACGAGCTAGATGCGGACTTCCTCTTTCTGAGGAACCACTGGAAGTGTCATTGGGTCGAATGGAATTGTCGAGATGGAGCGTTGCAACAGTATTCGGCCGAGAGACATGAACAAGCACATACAATGAACATCAAGGACGGTAGGATCGCCTCGAATCACAATCTCAACTACATGCCGCAAATGATTACCTTTCAGTGTCGCATTCTCTGCTTCGCAATCAGAGAGCTCAATCGCCAAGCGTTCACTCAGCATTGGGAGAACACCGCAGCCGCCTGAAAAGTCCTGCCGTCCAGTTGTAATCAGGCTGCCCCCCGGAGCTCCCGGTCAGATGTGAAGCCCGAATTCATGGGACCCTAACACCTCCCTGCTGGAACGCATCCTGATGCTATGATCAAAGACTTCAGAGCAATACCTGATAATACGCAAGACGCAACGCACCACATGGCAATATACAATAGCATGCGGCAGTAAATCAAGCATAATTGTCTTAACATGACATTTATATCGGATGAACAACTGCATGCAATGGAGCTCTGTATTAAGCATGGTATCAAGGTTCATGGTGAGGGTTAAGAAGCTGAACGCATATCTCAGATGTGTCGATGCACAGGAAGCAAGAGCTGGTGCAGAGGGGACCGACAGAATGACTGGGTGTGGGTAAAGCAACTCACGGGGAGTGGGTATGGCGCACTGATGGGGCATCTCCCGTGGCAGCTACAACGACTATTCAAAAACAACCTCCCGAATGCGGATGGAGCATTCGTTGAGTACTGGAAGACGCTGGCGCTCATGACAATACCTGAAAACTCAGGTAACTTGTATCCCGTCTCGAAAGTTGTATCAGTGTGAAGAGCACCAGCAGACTGTGCCCTGCAACTTTTCAGCATGGGAAACATCTTGCGCTCTGTTCACGTAATTCCGGGAATAGCTACCAGTAGTAAGCCAGGAGACGGATAGAACGAGCGATGGATTGTCAATAGCAACCTAGTTCTGGCGACTTGGAATTATGTGTATATTTAGTAAAGAGATAATTGCATTTGGCACACTGTTAGAAGGAACGTAAGGAGAGAATTTCACTGTGTCACCCATTGAGTTGTAATCCCGATGCATGCGCATACCAAATGAACCCATCCCGACTTATGGTCACAGTTAGCTACCACACCCGAGTGTTCGTTTGAAACAGGAGACTGACAGAGCGACACGGAATGGTGAAACTGCAATCTGAGGGCGATATGAATTGCGACACATGGTGTTGACGCTTGGTGCTGAGTAAGCCGCCACCAGGGTGTCTCTGATGGCTGTGATGGAGCGAGTGCACTGTGACAGAGCCATCCCCACCAGACGGAATTTCATTTTGCTGGTGTAGTGCTACACATCAAATATGCTATAGATTACGATTCCAAAACCAGCTTTGCATGAGGTACTGTCGCCAATTTGCCTCACAACAACACCCAGAAGACAATGTGGAAACATTGGAAAATCATTTTTGATTCACCTCCAGCAAAGACAGTTCATTTGGAAGCCATACCAATAAACTTCATCTGCTGCATGGGTATGGATACCCTCCTTCACAGCAGCCAATTCCAGATGCTCCTCAGTTTTACCACTGTTCTCCATTCAATATAACACCTAGTTCACAACCAAGCACCAGTCCAAGCGAAGGAGTTCTAAGTTAGGAGCCTGCATAGCAACAATATGAACTATACCAAGGCTGTTACAGCAGGTCTCAAATGTTCCCCCCTCTGTGGTTTTCAGGATTCAGCCATTTTGTCCAGGTGCACTGCAAGTGCCCCCAGCACCACTGGGAAACAATCCAATCATTTGGCCAACATCTTCCAGCACTTCTCCACAAAGAACTCCTTCTGGCGCACCTGGCAGACCCCCCATTCGGCTCAAAATGAAACGATTCCAGCGAGCAGCAGAACCATGGAAAACCCATATTGCAGCGATTGCAGCCTTCCCACGATTGCCAGAGTCTATGAAAAATGAATTTGATGCATATACTGAGAGAAATGCTCTGTCGGGCTTGGGCAGAACTGCAGGCAATACCCCAATCAGCCTGATGCAAATGGATTCCTCCTTGAATCAATTTGTGAAAAGGATAAGGCAGCCCAACTACAGTGTATCGAATAAGTGGAAGAACATATGGCTGGATGTGTTCCTTGAGTACAATCTATGGGTAATTATCCAGATGCAGATCCATTTGGAACAGCTTCGAGACGGACCCCTGCTCTGGGAGACAGTGGTTGCATCATTGTTGGTAACATTTAAGAACTGGCTGCAGTTGGAAGAGTTTGATAATGTGGATTGGATTCAGTGACAGTGGATTGGGATGTTTTTGAAGACATGTGCAAGTGAGGTTCAGGAGTCAAACAAAAAGGCAAGGCAAGGCAACAAGCAACCAGTGATGGATTTGGTAGAGCCTGTGGGCAAAATGGTAAGACATTACCACTGAGAATTGCCAAATACAACTTTCATGATTGTGATTTGCTGGGTGTCAATTGGCAGTGATAACATTACACCCTCCAAACAACTCCAAGCCTTGTATACAGATGTGAGGCACTGGGAGGAGCTCATTGATATTATTGAAATAACTGGAGGTGTGTAAGAGCCATACAGCATACCATTGAAATTCACATGCATCTTGGAGCAGGACAAATTGGACAAAGACTATGTGGGATTTTACACACACAGGTCAATGTAAATTACCCCATATGTGGGCAAATTTCATTCAACAGGTCCCTGTGATATGCTTTCACGTTGAAACTAGACAATAATTTGATGGTATTGTTGTTAGAAATACAGATAGCTACTGGGAAGGGCATTGCAGAGCGTGTAATTAGACCAGCCAAGGCAATTCCTGCTAGCCATGTTGAGGCTGGACATACCCAACTGTTAATTGTTATTGATAGAATTTGGAATGTTCTTAAGAGGTTTGATGAGTGAATGGAGGAGAGCATGGCGGGTATGAGAACGGTACATGTGCTAATGGAAGTTCTGATTGAAACAATGGAATTGATTATATTCCGCGTATATATATTTGTTTCAATGCTTGCCTTGTCTGTGAGATACAGAATATCACCATGAATATCTGAAGCGCTGGCATATACGCCCATCTGCGCAGCTGACTTCAAAACAACTGAAAGATATTATTGATGACCAAATGACAACTGAAAATGGTCCAAGAGACAATCAGGAGCGAGTGGAGAATGGTGAGGAAGTCCTAGATCCGGATGATTGCAGGTCTGTACTGAGTACTGTATTCAATACAATCAACAACAAATTGAAACATAAGTCTTGATGAGGTGGTCACGATGCTGAGTAACCATCCAATTGGCCTATCCAATAATGATCGAGTTCCGGATGAGAAATGTTCCATCTCTGTCCTGTCTTGCACAGGAAATCTGCCACCCCAAGACTGCCTCAAACTGAATATCTGGCACCCCAAGAC
>Ga0307515_10000610_pt1 | contig 83531 bp, 121 predicted proteins | sample 17_EM_MG_FD_194513 | JGI IMG/M metagenome (GOLD analysis project Ga0307515, IMG submission 194513) | Populus trichocarpa ectomycorrhiza microbial communities from riparian zone in the Pacific Northwest, United States - 17_EM | ecosystem: Host-associated > Plants > Roots > Unclassified | place... | reverse complement strand
TAAGGGATCCGATGGTTGCTGGGTTCTAGCCGGGATGTTCTCCGTTGGTGTAGTGGAAGAAGCCGGCATCGGAGGAATGGCAATCTCTGGGCCTCTGAACTTGACCCGTTTCGCAACTGAAAGGTTCTGTTGACATGTGCGCGGGAAACCGACGAGTCCACCTCCCGGTGTCCCGAGGTTCGCCATTGTTAGTCGATGCTGGAGTTTCAGTGGAGGTTGCTCTAGTGTATTGGTAACTTGTTGGAGAGGACTGGGATTCTTGGGTCGGTGGGGGTCGCACAGATTTGACGTGGGTACGGGCGCGGGTGTCACATCTGACAGGGTCGAACTGGGGTCAGCGACGTTGAGCGGTGATCGTAAACAAACGGACGGGTTTGGGTCATAAGTGGGCATGAATCCGACTCGTTCCAAATGAGTGAGGGGCGCGCGGGTAGGACGGCTGTTCAACAGCATCGTTCCAAGGGAAAATGAAGAGCGAGGATCTAGCCTTGCCTAAGAGGGGGGGAGGGGGGTGGGATTGAGGCCGGTCATATATCACCCAGTTTCCCCGGTATCCGACGAGCGTTTCCATCACCGAGTTGCAGTTAACAGGTAGAGACCGCAGTTCGCGTTTCGACATCTTCCGGCACAGGAATACAGATCAAAACCGAGAGATGTACCCAATGCTGTCGCACTTGTGCAGGGGGACCCCTTCAAGGGTCATCGCATCGATGATGAATTATCACATCATACCTTGATCGATGAGGCTCATGGGCTCTAGAAAAGAAAAGAAAAAAAGCTGATAACCGCCTTGCCCACCAACCGCCCTCATGCTGCCCGTCCGGTCAATCAGGAGTCGTGCGATCCAAACGGCGAAGTCGATTTCGCTCAGAAGCGCCGGCTATGCCACAGTTTCAGAGGAGAAGCACAAATACAAAGTCGTGGTCGTCGGAGCGGGTGGGTTATTCTCCGCTATTGGAAACTCGTGCTATTTCCTCACCAACACATTCTTTCCGCTAATAGGCACTGGCGGTCTTGCGGCCGCGAACCAGATCTATAACCGGTTCAAGGCCGCCGGGAAAGCCCTCAATGCAGGTGATATCGCCATCATCGATCCCGCCGAGCACCACTACTACCAGCCTGGGTGGACACTCGTGGCCTCGGGGTTGACGAACAAGTCCAAAACCCGTCGGCCTCTATCGTCCCTAATCCCCTCCCACTTATCCCACATCGTGGACAGCGTTAAATCGTTCGAACCCAAGGACTCATCAATCACCACGCTCGCAGGCCGAAAGATCTCGTACGACAACCTCGTGGTGGCTGCCGGGCTTCAAACCAACTGGAACGTCATCCAAGGTCTCACGAAGGCTCTCGCAGACCAGAACTCCGGCGTTTCGTCTGTCTACTCGTACGACACTGCGGATAAAGTCTGGTCAGATGTCCAAGCCCTTCGGAGTGGCAGAGCCATCTTTACTCAGCCGGCGGGCATTATCAAATGCGCCGGCGCGCCGCAGAAAGTGATGTGGATGGCGTGGTCCACTTGGGAGAACATCCTCAAGTGCGGATCGAACATCAAAACCGAGTTCTACACCGGTATGCCGACCATGTTCGCGGTTCCCAAGTATTCCAAAGCATTGGATGAGTTGAGGGTTAGGAGGGGGATCGAAGCGAGTTTCGGACACAACCTCGTTTCGGTCGACTCTGCGGCAAAGAAGGCTACGTTCAAGAAGGGTGATGGATCAGTTGTCGAGAAAGAATATACCCTGTTGCATGCGGTTCCACCTATGGGACCGCTGGATGTGATCAAAGGTTCGCCGATTGCCGATGCGGCTGGGTGGGTGAACGTCGACAAAAATACGTTGAGGCACGTCGAGTATGGAAACGTTTGGTCGCTTGGTGACTCCTCGAGTCTTCCAACCAGCAAGACCGCTGCTGCCATCACTGCCCAGGCTCCTGTGCTGGCAGAGAACCTCTTCCGCCTAACGGATGCCGGTACCTTCGGTAAGGCACGATATGATGGATACACTAGTTGCCCAGTGAGTACCTGCGCTTCCCCGACGACACCCGTTGAGAGCTTACCGTAAATCACCAGCTGCTTACCGGGCACGGAGAGTTGATGCTTGCCGAGTTCAAATATGGACTCGAACCTAAAGAGACTTTCGCCAAGTACCTTGGTGACCAAGTCAAGCCTCGAAGGTATGTGCCTCAAACAATCCTCTCACACTTTCCACCGACCGTGATGTTAGGGAGTACTACCATCTTAAGAAGGATGTCTTCCCGTTCGTGTACTGGAATTATATGTTGCAGGGACAATGGTTCGGACCCAAGGGTGTAATTAGGCCAGACTATGTGTAAGAGTAGGGAGAGCGCGATGCCCGAAACCTGAATACCATCAGGCGGGCCTTCATGCAAGTTCTTGTAATTTTCGTTACGGGTTCCAACGTAGGTTGCGTTCAGCACGTATTTTACAATGTTGGGTAGGATACACAACTTCTTTTTTATTGTACAAGTTGGCCGTTGCCACATTCCTCGGCTCACATATGGTCATCAGGCGAGACGTCTGGTCCGGAGATAATGGCTTTGATCACAGGTTTTCCATCGTCTGATTTCCCTGCTTGGGTGGCTTTGAATGCTTCGATTGCTTGCTCGAACGGGAAGCTGTTCGTTGCGGTTAGATCGGTGGTACATTTGGTTGTGAACGAGTGAACTGACCGATGGGTCACCAAAGGTTTTAAATCAACCTTCCCTTGGGCAACGAGAGAGATTGCAAAGGGATAATCGCCGGGCTGAGAAAGGGCAAGTAAATCGGGGAAGACCATTAGTGCATGGGGAGGCAGCTCACTCCATATCTGAAGGAACCCTTGATGGTGACCTCCTTGATCAGGGCCAGGGTCATGGGTATCTGGACGTCTGGACTCCCCATACCAAGCTAGTACGAAGTCGGTATTTCACAGAGAGAGCGGAATAGCTGGTAGAGTGTACCTGAACGAATGTCCCCCCTGCTTTTACTACGTGCAATGCAGTTTGAATGGACGGTTCTGCGCCACTGGCGTCAACGACGACGTCGACGGTATTGATTCCACCTCGTTCCTGGAGGCCAAATTCTTTCATCATCGCGTCAGCACAACGCTTTGAATACTCCATATTGGTCTCATTGGGATTGACAGCGGGAGGGAGGAAAATGTCAGTGGCTGCGTAGTTTTTCGCAACCTCGAGTCGAGAGGCGACAATGTCGATAGCGATCACTCTGGCTGCACCGAGGGCTTTTGCGACCGCCATGCAAAGGAGACCTACAGGACCAGCCCCCCACACGGCGATGGTCTGGGTAGCGCGGAAGTTGCCGATGTTCGCAACTGCATGAACCGCGACCGAAAGGGGTTCAATCTGCATTCAGGGTTAGCCGGCGGGAAAGCGACTGAAGGGAATCGAAGAGAGAACCATCGCAGCGTCTTCCAAAGTCATGCTGTCAGGGATGCGGTACGAAACACCCGCGGGGAGGCGATAGTAACGACCCAAAGTTCCGTCATGAGGAGGCGTGGCGGCGAATTCTGCACATGTGGTAAAGGAAAAGTATTTTCGACGAAGAAGGGTACCCACGGATGTGCCCACAGAGCTGGCGATGGATGGTCAGTAAAGGTGGAAACGGACAAAGTCTACAACTCACTTCGTACTTGCCACTCGTGCATTCGTGGCAGAGACCGCAGACAGCACCTGGTTCAAGGGAGACCCTATCTCCCGGTTTCAAGTGGGTCACTTTTGCGCCAACTTTTTTCCGGAATATATCAGATGTCATTGTGCATAATTAGGGTCAAAATAATCAACCTTGACAGACCAGTCCCGAGGACTCGTGGCCGAGAACCTAAGGATGAGTAGATCAGTTAGACAACATGCTCTCCAGGAGGTGAGGTATGGCACGCACCATGGGCTGCTTGACAATAAGAGGGCCGATTCGACCATGTTTGTAAAAATGAACCTGTGATGCTTAGCTGTTAGATCGCGATCAAGAACACTGCAGCCAGGCTCAAGTGAAGGCACACATCGGAACCGCAGATGCCTAAATGAAATTGGGTGAATCGTCGGCTCGCTAAGGTAGCGAACGACTGACCGGTCTTTTTCACTTCGACTGAGATCTCATGATCGCCAACTAACGAAGGGATAAATCGGGCGACGAAGGATTTTTCTGAAGCAGCTTACGAGCTTTGGGAATGGGACGTTGTTGGAAGGAAACGTCGTCGATTGCGTTGAGAACAAAGGACAAATTATCGTCTTTACCGACCATGGTTGTCGCCTTGGTGAGGATGATAACGGTGGAGCGGCACGTGATTTTCCACGTGATGTGTTGACGTTGCGTGTGAGTGTGACAATAATGTGACGTGTCGAGGGAGCGCGTGTTTGAGTTTTTCCACTTGCAACTCATGTCTCGATTGACTTCGGCCCAGGTGATAGCCTTGGGGGAGTATCTCAAGCCAGATTTCGACCCGGCCACGCTCACCGTCCCCCAACTCCTCGGCGTCTTTGGCTATCACAACATCCGCTACCCGTACCCCTACACCAAGGCAAAACTCGTCCAGACCTTTAACCAAGAAATCAAGCCAAACGCCTCAAAGTTCAGGAAAGAGAAGCTCAAGAAGGAGAACAGTCAAGCCTCAGACGATGGAATAGTCGACGGAGTCACCGGGCTGCCCCTCACAACCGCCAAGGTCCCGGTCCTCATCTTATCTCTTCCCTGTTTGCCGCTCACTCCGTCACAACAGCCCATTCAACTTCGCAGATCATCGCGACATGCTTCTAGAACCCATTCCGAAGATCAGTCTCCCCCCCGGCCAGACCCCGTAAGGTGATATCCCCTGTTTTGATGTTCAACGTTGACACCGCGTTCCCGCCAGCCCAAGCGACGTCGCTCCTCAGCGCAACCACGCCTCCTCAGTCACACCAAGGTCGAGGTCCCCCGACCACAGCACACGATAGTCGAAGAGAGCGAGTCCGAACGAGAACCTCCGATGCGCAAAGTGGTCCGAACTAAGAAGGCGGTTAGTAATTCCTTCATTTTCCACCCTGAGTGTCTCAGTGTCCATTGACGGCTGCTTACCTAGGCCGATGCCAAAACGAGGCGTGTTTCGCAATGGGGAGAAGATAGCGGTTGGGAAGATAACAATATCTTCCAATCTGGTGCCGAATCTTCCTCCCCCATTCGCCCCTCCCCAACCAAACCCAGGACACGCAGAACGAGTGCCAAACCTCCCTCATCTCGAGTATCGAGAAAGTCTGCTTCAGAACCTCCTCAGTCCCTCGTCCAACCGCCTACATCCTGCACAACTGTTTTCGACACCATGCCTGAATCCACCTTCGAACCCGACATCCCCGTGTCGCCCCGCGTTACACGTGCCGCTCGAACAAGTCTCATCCACCAACAGGAGGCCGAAGAGCAGCAGTACAAGTCTGTTTCCCGTCCAGCTAAGGATGAAGAACCAGAAGAGGAAGTTGACCCTGAGCAAGCCGAGCAATCACCGGAGGAATTGGCTTCCCCTATCCAGGAATCGGCTCAACTCTCATCGGACGCATCGGAAGCCGTCCAAGAACTGCAGAAATCCGTCTCCGCGGTATCCCGCCGCATCGCCCAAGGCGCAGATACCCTTGTACCGCTCACCAAACGCAAACACAAGACGTCGGGCTTGAGTTTGTTCGTTCGGTTTGTTGGCCTGGTCGTGATTGGGCTTGTTTCGACCTTTGGATACGACTACAAAGTCAAATCCGCATCTATCGGTTTCTGTGACACCGGAAAAGACACCAACGACGCACTAGTGGCCGCCAGGGATCGCCATATGGCAATGAAAGAATGCAACTTTGAGCATCGGCCAAAGCTGTGGGCAGACGATAGAGAGGACAACCCCGACTGCCCCTTGCCTATTTTCAGCCCTGACAGCTGCACTCCCTGTCCAAGGCACTCCACGTGCACGCAACACACCGTTAGTTGTGAAACGGGATACCTCGTTCGGCCACATCCGTTATTGTCGTTCTTGCCTCGTCCGTCGACGGCCACCTCCATGTCGTGGTCTTTCCCCGAGGAATGGGAGCCGGATTACCCAGTGGATTATGTGTGGAAAGCTGTGGGATCGGTGGCCAACGGAGTTGCGGGATTTGGTCCGGTCGCCCTGCCACCGCGCTGCGTCGAAGATCCGAAGCGAAAGAGACACATCGGGGCGTTGGGAAAGGCGATCGAGGCGTTTTTGGCGCAGGAGAGAGGTCGGAAGCTCTGTGCCGGGATGTCGCCTAAAGAGGTTAAAGTCGATGGGGAAAACGAGCAACTGATCGAAGCAAGGACTTGGGGCGTTAGCCTGGATAATTTGAAAGGGCTCCTGCGGGAGAAGACTGCGGTGAGTAAGAACCTTGTTGGCGCACCATTGCGAGGGGATCAAAGACAATAGCTCATGAGGAAATTTCAGCCCCATCTACTGGAAACTTTCGATGATACGTTCAATGAGGCTGTCCAACAACTCGTTCAGTGGGGCGGCGTCATCCTGGGGGAAGATTCAAGGTCGGTACCTCTATTCGGTTATCGCTCCATGTGACTGACCTGAGATTGCGCCTTTGTCTCGTGCAGCGGCAAACGGTATTTAGCACACGAGACGCCGAACATGACGTGGGACTGCATGTTGACGGTAAAGGCGAGAGAGGCGTGGGGCCAATATCAACGGACCGTTTTCCGTAAGGTTTCATCTCGCACGGAATTTACTGAAAGCAGTTTGGCTGACTGCTCCCTTTGACCGTGCTCGCTTGGCAGTGTCGATCGCCTTTTTCATTGCCTACTTGTTCAATAGATCTCGGCGGGCTCGAAAGCAGATCGAAAACAAGCGAGTAGCGGAGCTCGTCGAAGTCGTCCTCGACACCTTACGCAACAGGGAGATCCAACATCATACGGACCCTGTTCTAGCCCCGACGGCGTACATTTCGAGCCTGGGCCTGAGGGATCAAATTATGCACGGAGAATCTTTGTACCCGGCTAGGAAAGAACGGCTTTGGGAGAGGGTGGAGAGTATCGTTGAAGGAAACGTCAACGTGAGAACGAACATTGAGGAAGTAGCTGGTGGACACGAAACGAGGGTATGGGAATGGGTAGGAGGTGCTTGAGTATGGTCCTTTCTCCGTCGATTTTCCCCCCTTCTCCATCTCCATGCTTTCCTATTTCCGTCCGTTGTTGCGACCGGTGTTCTCGCCATGCTGTTGCCCGCGTGTATTCCGTACTTATTTTTCTCTTCTACCCACGCTACCTATTGTTTTGGTTATCCGGATGTGAAATTTCCGAAGCTCCATAGTAGTCCAAGTGTCCGTTCACTAGGTGATGGGGGTGAGGGCGAGCTGTCGAAGACCGGTACGGTTGACGCCTGGGAGGTTTTCGGAAGAATTTTTGGTGGACAGGTTGCCGCGCCATTGTCATGTAACCTTTCTACTCGATTTGTGCGGTGTGGCCCATCTGGCATTGGCGGCGTCCGCGACGGTGCTCCGGAGACACGCGTGTTTAGCGGATTGAATCGAATGGTGGCCCGGCGGATCCGAACAAGTCGACGCCGGATCCTCGGGAGGCAATCGCGACCGGTTACCGGAATCTCCGGTGGGCCACACAGCCTGAGGGTTATACGTTTACATATCGTAGTCACTTTTTCGCTCTTCGGGCGTGCAACCGCCGAGCGAAAAAAGCGTTGGACGGGGAACCACCGTCACCACTGAGGTTAGAATTCTCCTCGGCCGGAGGTCAGGTACCGCGGAAGGATCCTTTGGAGTTAGCGCGCGTGCACCGGTCGGGGGATTCGCCCAATCCATGCAAGGGCCATTCGACAATTATAGCCATAAGGTTTTTTTCTTTTTACCGTAGGCTTCTCGACTCATTGCTTCATCCTCATCCTCGTGAGATCCAACCCGTCGATTCGGGAAACAAAAAAACAAAGTTCGAGGGCTCGACCGAAGTGGCAAGTCGGACCATGATCCATGGCTCATGTGGTGCAGTGCCACCTGCCACCAAACCACCGGTCGCACTGGCGCGCGCGCGCGCGAGTCCAAGGCTAAGGCCAGGACAGGACAGAATCTCATCGACATCTCTTGATCTCTTTCAACTTTCCTTTTTCCTCTCCCCCCCCCCTCCTTTGATTTTTCTCTTTTCGGCCAGACGCGCCTCTTTGAAATCCACCGATCCAGGTCGTTTTCATCCCATCATCATCATCATCATCATCTTAATCTGTGCCCCGTCCGGCGACCATCTACCCTGTAACCGCCTCGATCACACTGGCCCATCGCTCGGCCTCTTCTGCTGCAATGCCCCCAAACAACAAAGGAGGGCCGGTCCAAACAAGGGCGTCTCTCTCCACCTCCCCCGTCCGGTTAAGGAAGCTCATTACATCGCAGACGCCGAGATGCGAAATGAGTTGCGATCCACATGTGTTATCATGTTGTGTCATGGATTGTATTACACATTGTGCTAACCTTGGCAACAAAGTCGTCAAATTCCAAAAGACCCCCTGGATGGAACACCGCACCGGTGAAAAAAAGAAAAAAAAGAAAGACAATTAGACCGATTTACACCTCTCCTCGATCGACTTTTATATTATTTGCTTCCGTCACATGGCTACACTGTGGTGGCCCTTCGGACCGTGAGTGAAATTGTAGGGCGCAAATAGATGTAACCTTGGTAGGCGTCTACGCCCATCCACCTATCGGAGCCTGCGCCTGTATCTTTTCGATTAATGCGCGTTTCATAAACTGTTCCTCGGCTAATGTTCGTGTCGTCTGGTAACGCAACGCCCAATCAGCATCGTTCAATGCGTGTTGGCGAGAGGGAAACAAAAGGGGAGGATCCAACAGTTGGGACGGTCTGGAACCATAGCACCAGCGTGATCATAGAAGCAATTAGATTTACCCTCAAGAACCGTTCGAGATCGATCCGGCCAGCGTTTAATGCTCGATGCAGATGATACATCGTGTCCTCGATCGCATTATCTTCAGCGATCAGGTCAATGAGTCTCCAAAGCGGGGTCAGTTGGATGACGTGAGATGGAAGAAAGATGTGGTGGGTATACGCACTGGTTGTGAACGATGGTGGTTGAACAGAGCAGTTCGTCGACCGGAGGGTCACCTTTGTTCCTCAGCTCATGTACGTTGGCCTCGCCATGGGTGACAACGTTTCGAAGGCGGTTGGACACGCCTCTGCAGACATCGCGCACGGCTTCCAGACGAGCCATTTCATCCCGGATCGCCGGTTCTCCGGTGAGCAGATCCGTCTGGTGTGCACGCAGTCTCTCAGAATCCAGTGCCATCGCTTGGGAGAGAGAAGCGAATTCTGAAGCCAGTTTGTCCTGAATCTGGGCGTGGAGCTGTAACAATTCCGGGTTCGGGGGTCGCGGCGGGGCATGAACAGGTGGAGGAGGCGGAACAGCTCGCTCGAGAACTGCGTCGTCCTCGTCCATCAGATTCTGTGGGGGAGATTGGAGAGACCGAGACGGCTGTGCGATATGTTGATTCATCAAATTATGAAGTTGTGGGTATATCTGAGAGGAAGCGGGAGGCACTGGAGGCGGTGGAGGTGGAGGAACAGGTTGTGCTGTGTGGTGTTGTATCTGGGCTAATGAAGGGTAAATACTGGGTGGGGGTGGGGGTGGTGGAGGCGGCGGGGATGGATGAGAGGGATGATACCCAGGTTGCGAGCCGGTCGGATTTGCTGGGACCTGCATGCTCTGGTAGTGCATAGGTGGTGGGTAGTGAGAAGGTGGAGAGGGTGTGTGCTAGACAACGAAATCGATTACGGCCGAGGCGGGCGCATACATACAGTGACGACTTACTCGCGGGGGATCCCATCTCTGGGGAAGGGCGGGCTGCTGAATCTGCGGAGGCGAAGCGGTGATGGGTCGGGACGATGACGTACCGGGTTTCGGAGGAAGGGCCGGTCTTCCAGATTGATCTGCGGTAGGTAGGGCGGCCAACTGCGGTGGTGATGGAGTTGACAAGACAGGTGTGTTTTGCGACGGTCCAGGCTGCTGAAGCTGCTGGGGCTGTGTACCAGGGAGTGGGGGTGGGGGTTTCGCAGAGTAGCGGTTGGGTGATGATGGAGAGGCGAGAGGTTTTGGGTTTGGATGATCCTTTGGTTTCGCGTAGACCGGAGGCTCCCTGCCAAAGTGGTCCTGCATGGCTTCGACGAGACCGATGAGGTTGCAACCCTTGAACCGATGGGAATGAGAGCTAGATCTGGAGATCTGAGGACGGGATGAGGACTCGTACCTCGCTCTTGCGCTGCCAGTTCTGAATGTACTCGATATTGCAGCGACCACCGAGTTCGATGTATTGGCTGGCACGGATGAGCATGTCTGGGGTGGCTACGACGTATGGGATGGGGTGTTCCCTTGGATAGTCTCGGGTGAGCCAGATCGCGACGGGAATGTTGTAGGTGGCCTGCCGGTACGTGACGGGGAGAGTGCCATGAAGACAGATGAGCAGCTGGGTTCTCCCGTCGTCGTAAGCTGTGGAGAGGAGGGTGAGCAGTGGTCCGAGAGAGAGAGAGAAGGCGCGATGGCTGAACTGTAGACGTCTGTCTTTGGCCGGATTGGGGGGAAGCGGGCGAGGAGGGCGTCTGCGTGCGCGTATACGGGGGTGGGGTTTGAGTAGAAGCGGGCGTTCTCGCGGAGCCAAGCCTGGGTGGAAGAGAGAGGCATCCTCGGGGTGAGCGGATTAGGAATGCTCAAGGAGGGGTGGATGTTATTGTGAGGTGGGAGGCGAGCCGATCTCCAATCTCCATCTTGTCCACCGGATCGACAATACAACATCTCCAGAATATTGGCACACTTTGTCCTTTCCGGATCTTTTACCCACCGCGCCGTCCTAGTCCCTCCTCCTCTCAAATCGTATAAAAGACCCTGCCCATCCCTCTCCCCCCCTCTTCCGCACTTCTCCCCCAGTCCAATGAACAGCCAGCCAAACCCCCTCGACTCCGCAAAACGCAAGACCGCCCGCAAGTCCATCATCACCCCCCAGCGCAAGCATCACAAGATGCTCAAGGATGGCACCAGCGAGGTCTGGCCCGAGGACGTCGAAAAGATATTCATCCAGGGTACCTCTCTTCCCTCTCCTTCCCCCGACCCCCACTCAACCACACCCCCCCCCCCCCACAGGTCTTCGCGAGTACTGGGAGTCCCCCTGGGCCACCTTTTCTCGCGGCCGGTCGCGGTGGCGAAACCAGTTCCTCGTCGATTATCTCCAGAAGGCTGGTGTAGAACGGTCCAGGAAACAGGTCGCCAGTCATATCCAGGTGCTGCGCAACATGTGGAAGGGTGAACCTGGTAATGTCCTCCGTTCCGAAACGAAAAAAAAAACAACGTCCCAACTATAACCTTCCCTCTCCCAGAATTCCATCTCGTAGCCGGGGGAGAAGAACTATTCCAAGAGAACGGTCTCCTCTCCACCGACCAAACCCATCCCCACCACCATGACCACCCTCCCATCCCTGGCGCCTCCAGAATCCGACAAGATGACAGGGCCCATCATCAACATTCAATCCGCCGTGCCTCGCCCTCAACCCCCAGCTCTTCCGATTCAGAGCATTCTCCTGTTCCAGGCGTTTCCCATCTTCACGTCAACACAGATGTTTATTCTTCTCCTTCCTCTCCAGCTTCTACTTCTTACGCAAGTCCAACCCTGGTGCAACCCCCATATGCTCCGAGCCACTTCCAGGATGTCGCTCCGACACATACGAATGTTCGCTTGTCCCGCTTGCAGATCTGGGCCGATGGTCTTCCCCCGTTTACTGTCGAAGTCGATTCCTTGACGTCCCCTCCGAAACCGTATTCTCGTGTCATGCTTCGCCTAAAACTCTCCCTTCCTCACGCCGAAGTTGATTCATCTGTTTCCACTTTGCACGGTTTTGGTGGTGCCATCGTCTTGTCCGAACCCTGGCTGTCCTCTGGAAAGTGCTTTACCCGTGTCTTCACCGCCAACACTTGCGTCTCTAAAGAGCTCGATTATCTTCAACCAACAAACCAGAGTCTCACTGCCTTCCTCCCTGATTCTTGGCTTACCAAAAGTCGTTGGCTCGAAGCCAGTACGTTCACTCCATTTGTCACCCTTCCTCCCACTGACTTACGCCGTTATCAGCCTCACGTACAAGCATCACCCAACAGATCATAATTGACGATGAGGTAATAGCCTTCATTGTTTATGACTTGGATCGTGGCGCGGACACAAGGCCTGGGCCATCTGTCGAGCTCACCGGCTTTCAAAAGTACGCGGATAATAAGGAATCACAGCAGCAATCTTCTCCTCCCACCCCTCCCACCCCTCCCACCGTCTCTGCCTCATCCTATCATCCTTCTTCCCATCCATCTTCCTCTCGTTACGGCCCCATCTCCCCTCGCGATTCCATGCAGCCCCATCCTCAGAGAGCTTATGCCGGCGTTTGATCTCTCGGCGATGCCCTCAAACTCCCACTTCGTTCCTACGGCCCGTGGACGTAATCCCATAGTGCCGATAGTGTTCCCCTGGAACGGCCGGGACATAATCCTAATTTGCATGTCGCGCAATCATCTTTTTACCGTGTTAGTTTCTAGGACCCTTTCCCCCTTATTCTCTTGCTATCCCTTTCGTTCCTTCGTCGCTGTAGATTTGTATCAAACACCCTCATCCTTGTTTTCCATCGTTTTTTCTTCTCCCTCCTTCGTTCACTTGCCCACAGGCTTCCCTCTGCATTCACGAGATGTACACGAAATCTAAATGTACCTTGTACTCATCGTGATAAACTAATAGTGAACGTCCTCGCTACGTTCCTGACGCCCGGATCAATGTGATTCTTCTCAAGGAACAACAGCTCGAAAAATGAGGTTCCGAAAGGATGACATAGCTGAGGGTCGTCCACCTCCGGTTGGTACATCCCGTCGAACGATCGGTCTTCCGTCGTCAGTAACGCCTCCAACTTTGGATCCTTTCTCACCAGCCCGCCAACGAACTCTACAGCCCGAATGGCCATCGCCGAATCCCAGTGCAGTGCGGCGGTGAGCAGCCGTTTGGCAAACGCCGCCGCACGCCAGGCAGGAGGTGCACCCCCAGTGTTGCGGGAAAATATCAGGTGGAGCGCGTGGAACAGCATCTGAGCTTGAGATGACCGGCTTGCCCCGTTGACCGTGAGCTTCCCCCCGTCTCCGTGTTTTGTTTTCGTGAAAGCGTCCGTGCCGGCGTCTTCGGCTTCGCTTAGAATGCCGATGGAAGGAATTATTCCGTACAGATGGTTGACGAAATCGCTCAGATCGACGTTAAGCGCTTCCCCTAACCATTTACGCGGGCGAATTATGTTCCAGTTTTCAGGGTGAGAGATGAGAAAAAATAGCTCGCTTACCTTGGCCGGAATGAAGTTCAAACGCGGTGGATATACAAAGGAGGCGATGGTAGACAGGTGTGATGTTCGAGGATCCCTCCGGGTCGGCGGGACCAACGGACGTCATGACGGCCTTTATCGCCTTGAGCAAGTCACGGAAAAAATCAACGCTGACCAAGTGTGAAAATTTGGCAATTCCTTGCAGCGCAGCGGGCAGAAGCGGTGTCGGGTACGGGTTCTTCAGAATCTGGAAGTAGAGGACGAAGACAAGCTTCAGCGTCTCTGTGTGCTAGAGAGAGAGAACGGTTTAGTCCGCGGAAAGTCTTCAAGATCTGTTCCCACACAGTTTTGTTCCGCTCTTCCTTGTCAACCTCTCCTTCCGCCTCTTTCATATCTTTTCGGACCGCCGCTTTCTCCTTTAGCACTTTTTTGGCTTTCTTGCCGAGGTGCGTTTGAGTGGCGGCCGTGCCTTTGCCGCGCTTTTCTCTACTCTTGGTTTTTACCGGTTGTTTCTCGACTGAGGTTTTTGATGCCCGCACTCCAATCTCGGTTTTGAGACGGAGGTGTAAAAGGCACGAGAGTACGTTGGGATTTACTTGGTATTTGCTCTCCTTGATCATCCGGTTAAGGAGTCGGACCACCTCCAAAGAGACGGCGCCAGTTGTGTCCCCTTGGAAGACTTTCACCAGGGAATTATGGCAGAGTTCGGAGCCCTGAAAGCGGGTGGACATTTTATCGTCGCCGTGAAGCCGGGGTGGAAGAAAAGAGACTTACCTCGTCCCAACCCCTTCGGCTGAGGCGGCCCGTGATGCAACCGATGATGTTCGTCCGGAAGTTGAAATGGGTGACCTCGACGAGCAGGGTGCACACGCATTTCAGAGAAACATCAGCAAGTTCTGTCTTTCCTGTGGAAGTAGTCATGACACCGTCGCACTCGTCAGAGGTCGAGAATCCTACCCTTGATTTCGGATTCCAGAACTTGCAAGAACTTCTGATAAACCCCTACGAGTCCTTGTTCCCATTCACGAAGCCTTACAACGGCTTGTCCTACCTTTTCTGATTTTTCTTGATCCGTGAGAGAACGGATCCGATATCCGGGGATGATGTCCTTGAAGACAGTCACCTGGGACAGGATGGCAAGCTTTCGGATCGTTGAGTCATTCGGGATAGGTTGCGGTTGGGTCGGAGATATAATCGTCTTTAGGCTAAAGTTGTGCAGACGGCGAAGTAGGGGGAGCTGGAGCAGTGAGGTTGAGTAGTAGTGATCCTCATGAAGCAGAAACAACGCACGCTGTCCTCTGGGTCTCCCACGATCTCCTGACAGATACTCGCTATCTGCTCCTTAGCAGCATGTATCCGCTCCTTTCTAGATTTGGTGGTGACCACATCCACAACCGAACGTCGACCAAGGCGACCGCCCAGGGTAGCGTCCTCACGAGGTTCCGGAGTAGGCTCTTTAGCAGTCTCATCATCATCGCTCTCTTGTGAGGATTCCTCGCGAGTTCTGCGAAGCTTCACGCCGACGTTCTTTACTTGCCCGTCCAAAAGTTTGATGGGTAAACGTTGCACCTCGCCGTCGGAATCCTCATCCCAGGAAGGCCGCCGTGGTCTGGGAGCGGTTTCGTACGGCATCTCGACGTCTGAATCTTCGCTGAGTTCTTCACCTTGGGAGGATCCCTCTCCGAGATCGTCGCTTCCGATATTCGAGCTCCACTCGCCTTCATCCTCCGAATGGGAACTGATATCGGGTAAATCGTCCTTTACAGACTGTCGGATGGGTTTGTTCAACTTGTGTAGACGCAGTGTCTCCTTTTTGCTCCTACTCGAATTTTAGAACGTGTGCTCAAAGATGAGAATTACGTACATAGCAATAGCTTTGTGACCCAGACTGCCTAGGAATCCAGCGGCTTCTCCGTATTCCTCCAGAAGATTGAGGTCTTGATCGGAGAGGGGTACATCATCGTCATCCAAACTCATGGGTATTGGGATGGTTGGCTTGTCTGAAGCCCTTTCCTTCCCCTTCGTGGTGGAATGTTTCGAGGTTCCTGTAGCCACTTTCCGCCGTTTCGACGAGCTCTGGCAAAAATCAGGGCTAAAAACCTTCGTGAACGTGTCAAAAGCTTACCTGTGGTCCCTGGTTTGGTCGCTTCACGCTCGAGCGTGCCATGCTCGCAGCCGCAAAAATTTGGGTGCAAGTGATCAGAAAGTTGGGGGATGTCCGATCGTCGATCACTTCTCAACTCGTGAACTCACCCGTTGACTAGTGACCGGTGACCACCAGAGCGATGGAGGAAGTACCACCAACCTGCTTCGTCATCCGCCCACACCACGTCCAGAATCTCATGATAATCGGTGTTGTGTTTCAGGAGTTCAGGAATCAAAGGATCCCACCACAGTTCATGATTCATGTGTATAGACTCCTCATGCAAGAGATAGCCGAAGTCAGTGCGAGTGTGCCTTGTTTGTCTCCACACCTTCGTGTTGAGAAATATTCAGGCTGAGAGCTCGAGGACGCGCCATGAAATCGTGCAGGACCTTCAAGGATTCCCTCTAGCCAATGAACCCGTTTCTAGCTCCCTGATCAAACGGTTGCAATCCATCGTGAGCGGTTAATGAAGGTGTGGGGGCGAGGAACACTAACCGATATCTGACGGAAGCTCGCGGCGAAACTCGAATACGAGACTCTTGCCCTCTTCATGCAACGTACATACCTTCTTGTTCCGCTCGTCGCGCGACCTCACGTTGAGATTAGGGATGCCGTGGTTTTACCTTGGAGATAAAGCCGATGGCGTGGTATGTACAATTTTTTTTACGTTCACTCGCATCACATTCATCGACTTCACTGACAGGATTCGTTGTTCGTAAGTCACTCTTATGATGGTTGGTTGTGTATCCTCTGAGGTGAATCACCACCTAGACCAAACGGTCCCTGTTTGGTTACTTTGTCCGCCGTTGCTTTGTTTCTTTCGTTAAACTCTCGTTCTCCGGGACGATGCGGCTAATTGAAGACTATAATGCCTGGATAGCCGGAGATCACGACGCAGGGTATGAGTATGATCCCAGGAATGAGAGGGATGCTATCAATTCTGGTAAGCGAGACTTGTTTAACTTTGATGTTCCTGCACTTAGTCTACTCAAGACGCTGTGATGTTTAAAACTGCCGCCGACAAACAGAACTATGGCGACCCATCGATCTATTTCTTGTGAGTACACCGACAGACCGTAGGTTCCTCTAACGACCGTGGCGTCTTGCAGCTGGGAAAAGGGTTTCATGACGAACGACGAGGTTCAGGCCGTCGACAGTATAAGTCGTTATTTTGAACAGAGGTTCACCGAAGCTCGTGACTCGTGGGTCTTGTGATCTGCCGTCCTCGTCTTCCCCTGACCTCTGCTGCAGGAAAAACCGGCAAGGCCTTCTAATGCACTTGATACGGATGCATTACTCCCGGCACGAATACGGTGCAGTTCGAAAGGTGAGCAACGCTGACAAAAACGGCAGTAACGACTGATCCATCCTATAGCTTCTGACGGAAGCGATCGCTGTATGCAGAATGAATGGGGATCGTATTGGATTGCAGCACTGCATGGCGTTTGTACCTCCATTCTGATGGTTGGCTCTTCGAGCTTACCCCGGAATCAGTATTATGCATCGACTACCTCCCAACGAGCGGGGGGAGAAACCATTCCTTAACACGGTCCAGCCAGACCTTCATCCCGTTGAAATACTGTTCGACGTTAAGAAACTCATGCAAGTACAAAATGTGTGCGATTTTCCGAACTTGGGAACGTGCCCCTGATGCGTCCCCCCAGGAACAACCGTTGTCGGCGTCGTTTGAGAAAATATACCAGTTCGTTGGGTGGTACGACCAGTGGATCGACTTGCATGGGAACATTCTGAGGCAACGGGATCAAGATGCTTTTCATGCGGTCCACTCTCTCATCTGGAGCATTGCAGGTTGGTGTATCCGCTCCCAATTTAATTCTGGAGTTGAAAGTTTCCTAGGATGTGGCCAACTTTCAACGCTCGAGGAACAACTCGTGATTGTATTCACTGAAATGAGGGGTGACGACAACAACCGCTTGACGGTGACGATCAACCAAGCGTATAAAGTACAGTCATTTTCCTCTTTCGAGGCCATATCCATCTTTTTGAGCGGGCGGATAGAGGGCTCGAAACGGTGAATACCTCGAAGCAATCGCGATGCTATTTGAACCCAATGTCTGGCGTGGATTGTCGATGAACAACTACAATTTGTGGGCAGCGGAAATCTGGCATATTCTCGTCTTGCGTGCCACGCGAAGGTGAGTTGTCGCTAGAATATACCTGGGTGTCACAGAAGTTCGAAGACACCCATCACTCTTGACAGGGGACAGATTCGCCTCTTCCGCGAATTTTTACAATCGCGGAGACCAGCGGGGCATTTTAATCCCAAAGAGTACTTCAATGATCTCAATGCCCCAAGCCTGTCTATTATCCGTGACCCGCTTCATGAAGCAATCCGCATGATGGTACCTCCCATTGAATATGTCCTCCAGGAATTCACTGAGAAAGACATTAGTCTGTGCACCAAGGGGCCACGATGGTCGATAAACTACTGGTTGCGCTCTGGCATGCAGAATTCCAGTGTCGTTACGGCCTATATAGGACGGGCCTGATTATGCTGGCAGACATCTCCATGGAATTCGGACTGTCACAGAAAGCGCAAAGGATGGTAGAAGATATCATGCCGCAGGTAGCTTCGAGGTCTCGTGATCAGAGCACTGTGCTGAACTCCTTCTTAGATCATTCAAGGTGGAGATCTAGAGCAAAGGGCTTATACATGTTTCACTCTAGCTCGGTGTATCATCATGGCCGGGCGTGATGCTGGTACGTAGTAATTGCCTTCTGGCGCTCAGTGTTTGACGCTGGATACAGAGAATGTCCAGTCTCCGGCTTCCCTGCGGGAAGCAATCCCGTACCTCAAGATTTCTGAAGCGGATTACCTGAAGATTGAGATTTATGCGGCTGCGCGTCGTGTGCAATATGTGTTGTCGGTGGTGTACAACACGCTGAACATGAAGGCTGAGAGGGATGCAGCAGTAAAGAGGTTGAGTGAGACCGAGGAAAAGTCTAAGGTGGTTTCTGGCGAAGCCGCAGACGCTCAGATGATAGAGATCGTCAATCTTGTGTCTGAGGTTGGGGTTGGGCTTGCGGCCCGGGAGTAGACCTTGAACTCAATCGTGACACCGTTACGCGACTGGTCACGCGTATGTTTGGCTTTGCGAATTTGTAAATACCTCCTTTCGACTTACAACCTCACCCTCACTCCCGTCGTCCTCTCTACGGCCCATGGACGGCCCATCACCACCGGAGGAGGATTTCACACAAATTCCCATCGCCGACCGTATCGTCCACAAGAATTGGAAGGCCCGAGTCAGCGCATACGAGACCCTGATTAAGGGTTTCCAAAATTCGGCATCCGACAACGATCCCATCTTCAAGCCGTATCTGAATAACCCAGACCTACTCAAGAAGACTGTATCGGACTCTAATGCTGTTGCCCAGGAAAAAGGCGTCGAATGCGTTGTGAATCTCGTCAAGTTTGCCGGGGAGTATGCTGCCCGGACGAGAGAAGTGGTCGCGCCTGCGTTGGTGGAGAAGTGTCTGGGGTCCACTAGGGCTGGTACCAAGAATCAAGCTATCGAGTTGCTGTTGCAGTACGTGGAAGTCGAGAACTCGGGCGCGGGCATTGTGGTATGATCGTCCAACTTGCATTTCCGGTGGGTGTTGAACGCTCATTTCTGACAAGGCGGATATCGTGCCGGGATTGGGAGCAAAACAACCTAAAGTAGTAGCGGGATGTGTTACTGCAATGAAGGATATTGTCAGGTACGATAATCCGGGTTGTCCACCCGTAATCCGACATTAAGCCCTTTATTCGATAGCAATTTTGGAATCCAGGCCGTTCCTCCCCCGTCTGTCTTAAAACAGTTACCGAAGATATTCTCTCATAGTGACAAGACTGTCCGGGCCGAAGGAACTCAACTGACGCATGCTCTCTACCAGTTTCTGGGTACTGGTATCGAATCATTCCTGTCCGACCTCAAACCCGTACAAGTGAAGGAGCTGAAGGAGGCTTGGGAAGTTATGGAGAAGGAGGGAAAAGGAAAGGGCACCCTGAAACCCCAAAGGTTAACCCGAGCTGCGGTTCGCGAAGCAGCGAACAAGGCTGAAGCGGCAGATTCTGGAAATGAAGGAGGTGATAATGCGGAAGGCGACGCACAAGGTTCGTCCTTTCCATCCCTCTGGACTTTTATGAGATAGCGAACACCCTTCTGCAGAGGAGCAAGCATTCGATCCCCGCTCCGCGGCGGAAGAGGTGGATATAATCTCCAAACTTCCTGCAGATCTATACAAGAATCTCGCTTCCTCCAAGTGGAAGGAACGCAAGGAAGCATTGGACACCCTTTTGACGTTACTCAAGGCCTCTCTTCGTATCAAGGATGGTCCAGAGATTGGAGAGCTTGCAAAGTCATTGGCAACAAGGATTAACGGAGATGCAAACGTTATGTGTGTCATTGTGGCCGCAAACTGTTTAGAGGCGCTCGCCGACGGTTTGATGACAGCCTTTTCACGACATCGAGAAGCTGTCGTTCCACCGGTCCTTGAGAGGCTTAAGGAGCGGAAAGCAAACGTTACGGATGCCATTGGATTGGCATTGGACGCCGTGTTCAAGACTGTGAGTTCGGGCGTCTGTTTGAACTTCCTTTTCTAATCTACGGTCAAGTCTAACCTCGGCGACGTCCTTGGAGACTTAAGTCCGGCTCTCAGTTCGAAGAACCCACAGGTGAAGGAGGGCTCCCTCAAGTTTCTCGTCCGTTGTCTCTCCACCTCTCCCACCCCGATCCAAGCTGGACAGATAAAGCCCCTCTCAGAGCAACTTGCTACTTTACTCGAAGATTCGTTTGAAGGAGCAAGGAATGAAGCAGCTACAGCTCTTGGCACGCTCATGAAAATGATTGGAGAACGTCCCCTGAATGCGATCATGGACGGTCTGCCGGATGTCAGAAAGTCAAAAGTGAAAGAGGCGCACGAGAAAGCTACCGTAAAGGCGAAGGCTGGAGCGCCTGGGCCGCCAAAACCATCTGGTCCTCCCACGAAGGCACCTCAGAAGAAACCTGGACCGAAAAAGGCACCACCTAAGGATGAACCTCCGGCTTCCGCTCCCGAGGAAACGCCAGATGCTTTTAATGGACCACCAAAAGCGGTCAAGAAACCTCCGGCCCGGTTTACGGTAAGCCCTGTGATACCCAGTGCAGAAACCATCATAACACCTTGACAGCAAAAAAAGGCATCAGACGCCGCTTCTGATTCATCCCCCGGTCCATCCTCTGGCCCCGCACCGGCTGTCAAGAAGTTGCCACCTACCGCTGCAGGACTGTCGAAGTCTAAAGCCGTTTCTCTGGTTGCCCCGGGCGCACTGGATACTGTGAAATATAAACACACACATGAGGATGCTGATGCCTTGGCGGCGGACTTGATACCTTCTAATATATCCGCGGATCTCGGAAATGCGAATTGGAAGACTCGTCTATCTGCAGTCGAGGAGATGACGACGTGGCTCGAAGGTGTCGTGGAGCAAGCAGATTCCGAGGTCGTTGTAAGGTTTATCGCGAAGAAGGCATGGAACGAGAAGAACTTCCAGGTTGGTATGCACAAGTTCTTGGTTTTCATATCTTGACTGACAGCCTCGTAGGTCTCTGCAAAAATCTACGCGATGCTGATCATGTTATCTGAGCACTGCAAATCCTTCGGAAGATCATCCGTTGCTTTATCTGTCCCTCACCTAAGTGAGAAGCTCGGGGATGCGAAGCTCAAAAAACCGGCGGGTGATGCATTGACTGCCTTTGCTTGCAAAACTTCCTTACAATTTGTCCTAAACCAAGGTGAGCTGTGGTTATCCGACCATGTCGATCATGACTAAAGTGAATCATAGCGTACGACCCTCTGTCAAAGCAGAAGGCTCCTAAGTTTATTGCGGATGCTACAGCTTGGATCGAGACAGCCCTAACGGAGTTCGGGATCGCCGGCTTATCTATGCGGAGTCTTATCGAATTCTTGAAGACCGGTTTGAAGAACTCAAACGCTGCAGTCAGAACCAGTGCAACGAAGGCCTTGGTCACGGTCAAGCTCTTTGCTGGTCCTAGTTAGTGCCATCACTGACTACACGGGACACTTTTTGACATCCAACAGCTATCAAGGACCTCTTGGAGGACTTGAATCCTCAGCTTCTTAGCACCATCTTATCTGAGTTCGACAAAGTCGAGGGAACGCAAGCACCGCAGCCCATGAGGGAACAAGCGGATGTCAAGAATATGGCACCGGCGACTGGTTCAACAAAGGGGGCTGCAGCGGATCCTATGGACGACCTTTTCCCGCGAGTTGATCTGGACTCGTTGATGAAGGGAACGACGATTTTGGCGGATAGCAAGAGCGATGCATGGAAAACAAAGAAAGAGGGATTGGAAGCCCTGCAGGCCATCCTAGACCAGGGCGCCAACAAGAGACTGAAACCATCTATGGGTGGGTGAAATCGCCCCCACACCGGAAGCGCTATTGATCACGGTCACAGGCGAAATCGGCTCGATCCTCAAGGCTCGGGTGGTAGATTCAAATAAGGCCGTCCAGGCCCTCGCACTTGATATCGTGTCGAGAATCGCTACGGGCATGGGTAAACCGTTTGAGAAACACTTGCGCCTTCTGCTCGTCCCTGTTGCCACTGTTCTTTCCGACCAGAAAGCGAACGTCCGGACGCTTGCCTTGAATGCCCTCACAGCGATGGCGGCTGCATGTGAGGGTGTTGACGCAATGGCAGGAGGGTTGGGTACTGCTCTGGAAACCCAAAACCCCGTGCAGCGAGCGTCTATCCTCAACTGGGCCGTTGGGTGGTTCAAAGATCACGAGAGTCCTGCTATTGATCTGAGTAGCTGGACGGCAACCGTTCTTTCCTGTCTTGATGACCGCAACAGTGACGTCCGTAAGGGGGCTCAAGCAATCCTCCCGGCTCTCATCGGTTCTGTTGGCTTCGACGAAGTCATGCGTCAGACGAACTCTTTGAAGCCTGCCTCACGTTCTACTATTGTTCCTCTTGTTCAGGCCGCTCGCGCCAACGCCAACGCCCAGCCGGCTCCCCCTCCCAAACCCGCGACTTCGGTACCCACAAAAACTTCCGCCAAACCAACGCCAAAGGCTACTCCCCCTCCCAGCGAGCCCGACAGTCCCCCGACTAAACAATCACCAAGTCTATCTGGACCGAGCGTGACCGGCGTTCGTAAACCACTTCCCGGAAGTAGTACTATTCCCCGGCCTCAGTCTCGCCTGGACGGAGAAGGGGGCTCTGGTTTGCCAAGTAAGATCGGGGGCCTCCGTCGGCCCGCGGCTGGCGGTTTGGCCTCGACTAAGTCGCCGTCCACGCCGGCGTCCACGACTTTCGCGATATCTGCCGTGCTCACGAGTGCAAACTTTGAAGCAAAGAAGGCGAGGTTAGCAAAGGACGTGGGCCGATGGGTCAATGAAGGTGGGACGACAAGGAAGGACCTTGCAGAGCTTCTCCAGCATCAGATGGAACCTCATGCGAGCAAGGAACTTATCTCCCTGTTATTCAGCCACGATCACAGTGCTGTCAATGATCACGTTGCTGGCATGGCGAAGATAGTCGACCTATATTCGAGTGTTCTCGCCGGAGAGGATACCTTTGGATCACCAAGTGAACTTCAGAATGTCTGTGTGACCAACTCCGACCTGGTCCTGAAGTACGCCTCCATCAAGGCTCACGAACCACAATCCAACCTTGTCGCCAAAATCCTGGAGCTGGTCGATGTTGTGGTCTCCCTTCTACAGAACGTCAATTTCCAGCTTACGGACGCGGAGGCCCAATGCTTTATTCCCACCATGGTGCACAAGGTGAGCAAATCCTCATCGGCATAATTTTGTTATTGAATCGCGACACATAAAGCTCGGAGACTCAAGAGAACCTGTCCGCAACAAAGTACAGACGATCATCCAGTCAACTGTCAAGGTTTATGCATACAGTCGCCTATTCCAGCTCCTTTTGGAAAACGGGCTACATTCGAAAGTTGCAAAGACACGGCAAGGCACCCTGGACGAGTTGGACAACCTCCTGCGCAAATTCGGAATGGCTGCTTGTGAGCCGATCAAAGCACTGCCAAAAATTGCCTCTATGATAGGGGACAAGGATGCAGCGGTCAGAAGGTCTGCGCTCTCCGTCCTTAGGTCAGCATTCGTACCATAGTCCACAATCCGTCGCTCACGAGATAATATACAGTGAGGCATATGTTCACATCGGCGAGAAGATATGGTCACTGGTTGGTCCTCTCTCTCCGAAGGACAAAACCCAGCTGGAGGAACGACTGCGTCGGGTGCCCGGATCTAGCTTAAACAGTCCGGACAAGGAGAAACTTGCGTCGCCCCGTACTCCAACAGGTCCTCTCCGCCCTGAGTCCCAAGCCTCAATCAGATCGTTGGGGATCCCCCGTTCTACTACTCCGTCCACCACCTCTCGGTTAGCACGACCTGCATCTCCTTCAAGAACTATTCGATCAGTATCCCCTGCTCCATCCGATATTGGTCGTGCAGCTTCCCCTGTCCGCGTGTCAAGGATTGCCGGACCTTCTCACATTGCAACTCCCGGATCAAGTTCACTTCCGTCCGCGATTGGACGCCCGAAATCCGCGCTCCCCTCCCGGTTAGGAGTTCCGAAACCACGGTCAAACAGCATTCGGACCGAACAACCCCACTTTGACGAGCCCGCTGAGGAAGACCATGGAATCGGCGGCCGCCATCGAACCACCGGGCATCCTGACCCAGAACCTCGACAAGCTGAATCCCTCGACGACACCACAATCACGATTTCCAGCATTCTCAGCAATGATCCAGCCCGCAGCGTTGAGGCTTTGAAGAAGATCCAGAAGGTTTTGGATGTTGGGCCGGAAGAGGGGCCTTCATCACCAGCCTACCGAGACTTGGCCGAACATACGGAAGGGCTGATGGAAACCATCATTCTACAGATGGCGCATGTGTTCGAGAGGCCGGAGAAGGTCTCACAAAAGGAGAACTTCAGGTTGGCCAAACACCTTATCCAAACCCTGAACTCTTTCTGCGACCACACATTCCTGGCTGAGTCTCTCACCGTCGACATTCTGACTTCGCTCTTGGAGGAGTTAACTCTGCGACTGCTTGAGACGGACAACAGCAATGACAACCAGTTGAAGGACTTGTCGAGGTTCATCAACATGATCATCCTACGTCTGTTCGCCACAGCTCGCCGGATGTCTGTGTTCAGGTAATATCTCCTCGACCAGCCACTAGCATCAATCTGAACCCTTTCAGAGCGCTTTTCAATCTTCTACTCCAGATCGTCAAGCCATTTCCTGCCAATGGAACCACTGTGGATTCCAAGGAATTCAAAGTTGCTGAACTTGTCCTCAAATGTATCTGGAAGTTGGCAAGAAACATCCCCCAAGACCTTGAGAAGCAGGCTCTCGACCCTGTGGAATTATTCCCAGCAATGGAGTATTTCCTTCAGTCAGTCCCGCCAAACGAGTGGCGTGCACGGTCCACCAACAAGGTTCCCTGTGGAGACATGCCTTTGCGAACCATGAAGGTTATCATTCAACACATAGTTGGTAAGTTCCGTACCCCTGGTTCCATCTTTGCACATCTGATGTAAAATACAGCTCATTACGGAGACGATGTATATGAACTTCTGGCCGCTTCCTTTGACGATCCTTCCGCTACTATCGTATACCCGTACGTTTATCGCATCCTGAATTCTGCCACTCGGGCAGCGGCCGAAGAGGTTAACACGGAACCGAGACCCAATGGAACCCGACGGGTACCTGCGGTCTCACGTGACTCACCAGTCGTCATCCGACCGCAATCTCCTCAATCCTCGGTGACGTCAGGGGACCAGCGCCGTTCGTCCCTCAGCCGTCCTCGAACTGCAAGCGTATCGTCTGCCAACGACGACGGATATGCACCGACTGCCGAAGAGCCGGACCCAGACGCTCAGCTCATCACCATCGTCAATCACATCTCGAGCGAAACCACCGGGGCGATGCATAAGGAGGGTATCACGGAATTGCATCAGTTCTTAAAGGCGTATCCCCACAAGAGGTCACGGGTGGATAAGCTGTTGGAGTCGACTGGCACTGCTTTCCGAAAGTATATCACTCGAGCATTGGCAAGCCGGGCGGCTGAGGATTCAGACCGTGACGCTGCAGTCGCGCACACACTATCCAGTGAGTTTCCGTGGGTTCCGATGGACGCGGGCACTGACATAGAGTGCGACAGAACTCGAATCGAACAAGCGTGATTCAACCTCTCCCGTTCCCACTTCTCCTGCTCACTCCGACGTACCGTTGTCTCCCCGGCGGACAAGCATCGCCTCGTCGGTTGTGCCGGATGACAAGTTGTCGCGGCTGCACGACCTCTTCCAGTACAGGACGAGTAGTGCAAGTAATGGGTCGTCGGGCCAAAGGGGGCCATCGTGATTGTTCTGTTATCGCACTGCTTCGCATCTGTTTGTCTGTCTGTAAATATCCACCGTAGCATACCTCTCCTCATGTAATCTTTTTCCCCATCCGCCCCAAGCTGGATCCACTGTTCAAATCATGTTAGGGGCACCGATCACGTGAGCATCCCCAACATCGCGTCCGGCCTCGGCCAGCGTCCCAGGTCTCGAGGTCGGCCGCAAACTCTCTCCTGTCTCCCCACTCCAGCATGTCTGACCCTCAGGGATCTCTCCCTTTTTCATCCGACGTTGCCTACGAGGCCTCCCTCATCTTCTGGCGCACCGTCACAAGTATCTTCTTCAGAGAGATACGTCCCCGGGGCGCCTTCAACATCCCCAGAGATGGCCCGGTCATCTTTGTGGCAGCACCACACCATAACCAGGTACGCTATCTGCGAAAAAATCATCGAGTTCAAAGCGTCTCAGTTCTCACAGTTCCTCGATCCGCTCCTTCTCTCGCTGCAAGTACACCGCGAAACCCGCAGGAAAACACAATTCCTTATTGCTGCAAAGAGCATGAAAAGGAAAGCCATCGCATTCTTAGCTGGAATGTTGTCGAGCAGTGCGTTTCCCGGGATCATATTTTACGGTGTAACTCATAAGCAAGTTAACAGTCCCGGTCGTGCGTGCGGCAGACGAAGCCAAGCCTGGAAAGGGTCTCATACGCCTTTCGGATACCGATGCATGTCTTGTTCTTGGCGAAGGCACCAGCTTCCTGTCCCAATTTTCACCCAAAACGCAGGTTATGCTGCCCAAGAACCTGAATTCCGCCGTGGCTGAGGTGGCTGAGGTTATTTCCGACACAGAACTGAGGATTAAGAAAGAGTTTGGTGGAGAGAATGGAAAAGGTACCGCTCGTTTCCGTGAAGCAGTGAAGGAGTCCAAGGGCAAAGGAATCACATACAGGGCCCTGCCGTTTGTCGATCAACAAGAGATGTATGGATACGTCTACCAAAGACTCAAGGAAGGGGGGTGTATCGGTATATTCCCAGAAGGTACCTCTCAATTTTCCTCCTCTTTCAATGGCTGATCGTTCCCAGGTGGCAGTCATGACCGGACGGATCTCCTCCCACTTAAGGCTGGTGTCTCACTGATGGCTCTGGGAGCCATGGCAAACGACTCGAGCGTGAAAGTGAAGATTGTTCCTGTCGGATTATCCTACTTCCATCCGCATCGTTTTCGCTCTCGTGCAGTCGTGGAATTTGGGGCCGCGATGGATGTACCGGAGGAGCTCGTAAGCATGTTCAAGGAAGGAGGCCCTTCAAAGCGTGACGCTGTGGCGAAACTCCTGGACCTCATCTATGATGGGCTCAAAACGGTCACTGTCAGGGCTCCTGATTACGACACTTTGATGGTGAGCTGCAACACAATTCTACGTTCCTGAACTGCCCGCCGATTCATACATTCCTAGCTTATCCAAGCGGCTCGCCGCCTGTACAACCCCCCCGGACAACATCTGACGTTGGGTCAGGTAGTTGAGCTGAATAAGCGGTTCCTGGAAGGGTACCTCCATCTCAAGGACGAACCAAAGATCCAGGACCTGCGCAATAAAGTCTTGAAATATAACCGCTTGCTTCGGGATTTGGGACTGCGGGACCACCAGGTACGACCACTCTCGGATCTCTTCAGAGTGTCTAAGCGCAAACGCAAATTCAGGTTCCGCGGGCTACCAAGGCTGGATGGAAGACTTTCGGGCTGTTAATGTACCGGATTTTGCTCCTCTTGGTTTGGTCAACTTTGGCTCTTCCCGGAGTCATCCTCAATGGACCGATATTCATTTTAGCCTCCATCGTTTCTCGCAAAAAAGCCAAGGGTGCGTCATTTTTTGTTACCCCTAAAATCGTGTTAAACCCTATTGCAGAGGCCCTCGCCGCCTCCACGGTCAAGGTTGCTGGACGGGACGTACTTGGTTCATGGAAGGTTCTTATCTCTATAGGAGCTGCGCCTCTTCTCTACGGACTGTACGCCTTCATCGCAACCGTCGTCATGATTCGTGCTGGAGCTCCGCTCAAATATCGGCTTTGGACTCCATTTATCGTGGTTTCCGCGTTGCCATTTATCGGGTATGCTGCTTTGAAATTCGGAGAGGCTGGGATGGATGTTCTCAAGTACGATCCTGAACCTGGGTCAAGCTTCAGACAGGGCTGATCCCCCTTTCCAGATCATTGCGACCATTGATAGTATCTCTGGCACCAGGACAAGCACGTACGCTGAGCCGGCTGAAGGTCATGAGAGAGGAATTGTCCAACGAACTCGCCGCATCTATCAACGAATTTGGACCAAAGATGTACGAAGACTTTGACCAGGTGAGCGTTTAGGGAGGTTCTCGTGATCTCGAGTTTAATGGTTGCGTTTTAGTGGAGGATTCTGGTGCCGTCCTCCAGCGTACCGCCTTCAACCGGTACGCCGGGCCTGTGGAGAAGGAAGAGTGGCGTTGGCGCTGTAGACGCCCAGGGAAACCTACTTGTTCACCCGATGGTAAACCGTATCGTAAGGTTTATTATCGGATGGTTCTGATATGCTGTTCCATCAGACATGGCTCGACGAGCGTCTCTTCGGATGGTCAAAATCCGCCAACCGGGGAACGAATGCGTGGGCAGGCGCCACTCGGAGCCAAGAAATCAGTCGGGCCGCCACTCCAGATTTATCAGAGGATGAGGAGGTCGCTGATTACGATAACGTTCTTGGATACTTGCCGATCTATGAGGGAGCACCTCATGGCCATCACCGTATCCGAAGTAGGCAAAATTCTTATGCTGATTTGCAGAAGCTGCGCATGTCGGCGATCGGAAAAGGTGGACGATATGATCTTCTCTTTGAGTTTATGCCGAACTTACCCTGGACACAGGTGATACGCATGGAAATATCGAAACTTATCCAAGCCCACTGGGAGAAGGCGAGGGGATCCACCTCCGTCATGGTCATCGCGAACGGAAAGCCTCTCTCTCCGATGGCGTCGCCGTTGACCGCATCGCAGCGGTCGACAGACAAGAGGAATTCAAGGAGGCGACGGAGGAGCTCAATAGGGAAATCCAGGAACACAGGCACGAGGCTAATGCGTGATTATTTTATTTTATTTTTCCACCCTTGCCTTTTCAACGTTTCTTTCGCGATGTTCTGTAGACGTACTTCGTAGCCCGCGCATAGTACATGTGTATCCCCATGAGTGACCGATCCCTACGCGGAAACAGCGATCACTGCAAGTCCTCTCGAGGTTTCCCGGCGGTGAGAACCTCAACGCCGGTTTCAGTGATACTGGCAGGGAGGTTAGAGTGGAAATCTGGAAAACGATGAGGCGGTGGCGACGGACAGTAGAGTCTCTTCGAATTGAGCGCTGCGCTTGCCATCAATTGTGGTTGCGGTCCAATTATCAGGCCAATGGATCTCTTCCCAGTTCGTTCCCAGATTGAGCATCTGTAGAGTGTTACGAAATCTTGCGTTAGCCCGGCGGGATCGTATCTGGATCGAAACGCACAGGTTCGATGGTGAAAACCTGTGGGAAAAGTGTTAGCGATCAGGATAACGAAAGATTCCGGTGACAGGGCTTGACCATCCCAGGTTTCATAGTTCCGACAGCTTTATTCTTCGCATAGTGTGGAACGTTCGGCGAACAGTGAAAGAGATCATTCACGCCGTGGCCAGTGAACGTCTTCACAACAGCGCACCCGTTGGCTCGGGCGATCGGTTCACTTGGAAGTCACGGTCAGGAAAACACACGCATCGACAAGACAGATCACTCACATCTCTTTACCGATATCTCGGATCAGTGCTCCGGGCTTGCAGATGCGAATGGCAGCGTCCAAGGCTTGCCTGGTGACACGCATCAACTTCTTCGAGTCTTCGTCGACTTTACCCACCGGGTAGGTTTCGTTCAAGTCCGCGTGCAAACCTTGGGGGAGAACGTTGAGCGCGCGGCGAGCCGGAAAACTCCGACTATCCTCACCATCTCTGTAGAAAGAAACATCTGTCGCACACGAGTGTTCACGGCAGGAGCCCCTTCTGGTTCAGTTTCGCACGTTTCGACAAAATGCATGGTTCCAGCCCAAATGGCTTTGAGACGTACCGATATTTATGATGTCTCCGTCGCGCAACTTTCGCTTGTCTGGGATTCCGTGACAGATTACTTCGTTTACAGACCTGACCTGAACCATAAGCCAACGATTGACTTTGCGGACACGAGGGACACGCACGTGCAGACCGATTTCTGGAACCCGCGATAGTTGAGGGGGGAAGGATAGCCACCGCGTTCTATGGTCGCGTTATGAACGATCTCATCGATCTCATCGGTGGATATTCCAGGCTTTACGTGAGAGGCTGCAAGGTCCAAGATTTCACGAGCGGCCTGACGAAACGGCACGGGATTAATGATAGGGGAGGAAACGAGGATCACGGAAACGACGGCACCTTGCAGACCTCCCTGATCTTATCCTGCTCCTCCGTACTGAGGATTTTAGGTGGTTGACCGGAGGCTTTTCTTTCGCCGCGGGGAACACCTGATACACGGTAAGGTCATTTCTGTCGGTGGACAAGAGAGTAGGTAGCGACTAACCGTCCTCTGCATAGTCGGGGCGGGCGATATTATCCGGGACATGGCGTTTGGCTGAAAGCGGGTAAGCAGGTCTCAAAGAACCGGAGAAGGTGAAGTTTGGGAATGGGTTGTAGGAGTCCTCTAGAAACCGACAGAAACCTGAACACCGATCTCGTCTCTCGGAAAACACAGAAGGAACTGACTGTCGGATTCCACGGAAAGGGCGCCGATACCGCTGGCGAGATTGTGGATAAGTTTGTGGGTTTTCTGAAAGCAAAACCTCAGTATTCTCTACCTGGAAGGGAAAAGGCAACAAAGAAAGGACGAACCCCTACGAAATATCACTACAACGGTTCACTGAACCTAGAAAGACGACCAACGTACAACCAGCCTTAAAGCACTCTTGCCCGCAAAAAAACGAACCTGCGATACCAAGCCTGCACGCGATGAGGTTGCGAAGCAGGGGAAGGGGGGTGTAGAAGGACTGACTTTGCGCAAGTTGGGCACTCTAGTCTAGACGGAGGGTTTCCGTTGATACAATTCGAGCTCTGGCACTTGACTGTAGTCTCAACCATGCCAATGGATATGCAGCGGGAGGTTCAAAGTGGACGAAGGCGAAAAAGTAGGAGGGGGGGGAGCATCACGTGGGGGGTGATTGACTCACTCGAGGGTCGAGGGTCGCAAGACTCCGAAGAGGTTTTGAAGATGCAACGACAAGCGTATATTCGACCGAGACTTTCTGGGCTCGCTAGGGTAAAGTGGATGGACAAAAATACATACATGCTAAGGATGAACGTTGAGCGAGCATTAGGCATTAGTTGAGCAGCAAAGATGAGTGATTATAAGGAACGCGGGTCAGTTAGACGGAAGGAAGGAAGGATTAATGTGGTGCGTAGAATAAAACAGTTGCGGATGCAGGTTGGAAGGTGCGAGATGGAAAGCGTTATGGAACAACAAAAACGACAATGAGGTTGGGACTAACAAGGTCAAAACTGAAACAATGAAAGGATGAGGACAAGTGATCTGCTTGAGAAAGAGAAACGCGCCAGTCGTTGAATGGCAAGTGGGAGAGGAGAAGAGGATCGAGGTTGTAAATCGGGAGGATGCCCATAGCGCACTCGACGGAGGGCACTAGGCCTCAACGCTTGTTCGGGTGGTTTTCGAGACGGAAGGCTTTTGTGGTGTCGCTTGCGGCCTTGAAGAGAGATTTATAATGAGAGGGCCCGAAGATCTCTGTCAGACCGGTCTGGTTTTGCGAGACCCAGTCTGCAGGGGGCAAAGCTCTCGAGGTTTTGTACAATCCTTCGCCCGGGACGTGCTCCTCCCGGACGATTACGATCATGCCGGTGAGTAAACACTGGAGAATGTTAAGGATATCGCCAACGGGGGTGTTGTGGCGGAGGGCGGGGAATGCCGAACCGTGAAAGACCATTTCCCATTGGACTCGACGCTCCGGCGAGAAGAAAGAGGTGGCGTGTATCGGAATCTCGATGCGCAGGGCGGGGGTGCGAGGGAGACCGTTGGGAGACTTGAAAGGACTGGGGCATTCGATGGTGAAGAGCATGCGAGAGTCTGGGGGGGAGACATCGCGCCAACCGTGTTGTTTGACGAGGTCGGACTTGAGCCGGAGGAGCCAGCGGTGGGCACGGGCATAGGTTGTGCCGAGGGCATCTGCGCTGGTGAGAGGGATGCCGGTCCTGGAAGCCCAGTCGTCCATTCCCTTTACGCTGCTCGAGAAACAGATGATGGGGGGAGAGGTGTCGGACATGAGGGAGGAGGAGAGAGGGGACGGTGGGGGAAGAGGTTCTGGTGGAAGGAGGGTACTTGAGGACTGGAGGGAAGCGCCATCGTCGTAACACGTTTCCCATCTCCCGGCTCGGTTTCTAAAAGAGGGTGGCTCGGAAACATCGTGGTTACCAAGAAGAAGAAGCCGGATGCAGTTACAGAACAATGCTCTCCTTGTGCTTAAACTTTCGTGATGCGCGGTCTGAAGAACGGAACCGGAACTGGTTTCCATACAGCTCAACCGCACCGTGCGGAACATCCGAAACCGTCCCCCCCTCCCCCGACCCACCCCCCGTTGTGGTCATGCCAGCAGAATAGAGCGGAACACAAATCCCAAAGACGCTGTTCTGTTTGGGTAACACTGTCGGATAAACGTCAGCCCTCTTCCTCCGACGGTCCGAGACGAGAAGACCGACTTTTCGTCTTGTTCCCTCGCGTTATCACCCTAAACGCGTTCTCAGACTCGTAGATGACGATTCCCGACAATCCGACGAGACACGGATTCTTGCTTTGCCGTACTGTCCATCATCCATTTAGCACAGGAATCCAAAATCCCATTGAGCAACGGTCACCTGTCAGGATGCTTCCGTGAAAATCCGCCTTGACCAGCTTGGCGCACATCGTCACGACGTTCGGCATCGCCACGTTCTGTTCCGTCACCGTCTCCGCCGGTTGCGGTTCCAACCCGAGCAGCTCGGAGATGTACCCGAGCCATAGACGGTGGAGCGGGACGTACGCCTCGAACCTGCCGTTCATTCTAGACCCCCGACAAACAACTGACCGAGCGTGTCCCTCACTTTGTTTCGCTGCCGGGTAACCTCCACGACTCTGGTCGCAACCTGGGAACCTTTATCCCCTGTTTCCCTTTATTCTTCTTTGTACGCGTCCGTCCCCGCGTTCTCGACTGGTTTTGGAGCAAAAGGTGCCGTCCCTGGACACGCGAGACAACCTCCACCCGTGTCGACGCGTCCACCACTGCTTGTTCTAAAAAACGTGGGACAAACGGCGCGTTGCTATCCACAACAACCGTGGCCGGCCGCCGGAGCTAAAGAACAGTTGACCGCACTACGATCCCCGCAGAAAAAACGGCCTTACCTCTGCACCATAGATGTTGATTGTCTCTGGCATGAATCGACCTCAGTTGCCGGCAAACCCCGGCCCGACTGGTCAGATCCTGGCTCCGACCGTTTGAGGCCAAATGGGGACGAGGAACAGACACCGCCTGGCCAAGTCCCCGTCACCTCCGACCAGCGCTCGGTGCGCGTCGGTTGCTTGTTATCATAAAGGGGCATTATACACCCCGTGGCTCTCTTCTCGGGCGTCATCTCTCCCTCCCATGACGACTCGATTGGGCATAAGTATTCGAGGGCTGCGGCCTGAGATCAAAGGGGAAAGCCACTCTGCCTCGCGTCCAATCCGCCAAGGTCAAAAAGAAGGTTCCAAGGCAGGATCTCGGTCCGTGGAAATCATCCCCCGAATTTCATCCAAGATAGCCGAGCACGAAAAGCGCCCCGCCCACACTCGCTTGCCTGCTCAACGTTCATCTCACCCATCCGCCGGATCTGTTTATCCATGTTTCACCTTCGACGAGGGATGCAGGGGCTTCCATGAATCATTACCAAAGAGTCCGACAACGTGTCATTCTTTCAGCCCCGACGACCCAACAGACCCCGAGCTTCTCGGGCGGAGAGGGTGGCGTAACTCAGAACAGCGCCCGTATAAGCGATCCGCTACACACACCCGCGGGACATGTTTAAACAGTACAGGGGTGGGCGTACAGGAGATACCAAGATATATATATGTGATCGAACAGCAGAGGGGAGGTAGAGAGACGGATGCGGTAAAATACACCCCCGTCCGGCGGGACGAGAGAGAGGGGGGAAGGGCGCAGATGTGCAGATCAACCCCGAGCCACCGAGCACTCGAGGCACAATTCGTTCTTCGTCAAAACTGCAAATGGTGAAACAGCCGATGCCTCGTGAGCGTCATGAAACGAGAAAATAGGGTCGGCCCCACTCACGATACTTCTCGGGATACTGACGGCTGTAGATCCGACCCACGATTAGCTTTGGATCGTTCCGCATAGCCTCGCCACTTACTACTGCCAGCACGATGCGGTACATTCCGGAGGCACGCAATCGTTGGGATGCGCAACGCTAAATTTGCAGAACCTGTTCTCGCATGGCGCCTGTAACGGAAACCACCGCGAGGTCAGCCCTCGCAATGAGGCATTCCATCCTGGCCACCCACTGATTCTTCCTGTGGAGAGATTCCGTGTGAAGCGCCATCCCTTCGTCTCCACCTACGCGGGGGGACGTACCGTCGTTATTTGGTGTCCGCAAACCGTATAGGACCTTGTGACACTGTAAAACCGAACGGCTTAATCCCCAGAACCACAACGGGGGTATCGTCTTTGTCAGGACGTACAAACGTCTGCGACACATTGGAGTGGAACGGACGATGATCACGAACGAGGACAAGCGGGAAGAAGGTGTGGAATGCTTCTCCGTACATTGCAACCATCACGGCTTTATATCCACCTCCAGGACTCTCAGGAGGTGTGCCCGGATCACTCTCCTGCGTCATTTCATGACCAGAGCTGGTGGCGAAATGAGCAGATTGTCACCGGTCAGGTGCGGACCGCGTAGCAACGGCAGCTTGTCGAATTTCACCACCAGAAGGCGCTTCGGGGGAAAGATCCACTCTGGTATCAGACAAGCCGCCGATAGTTAATCGATGTGACCCATCTTTCCCAATTGCGGCAATGCAGAAACTCTGAAAGCCTAACAGCTCCAGCCTCAACAGGGATCCTTCCGGTCGATCGCAAAATTTCTAGAAGCCACGACCAACGTCGTGCGGCCGACCAGACCGTTATCGCAGCAGATCTGGCCCCTATTACACCACTGTTACGCCACGAAACCACACGTTTTCCATTATTACCTCGGAAGCCCGAATCTGCGGAGGGACAGGCGCTGCTGCTGCTGCTTAGGCCAGGCAAACGTTGCCCGGTGCCCGATTGATCGTGGTTCATTCGAGGTGCCCCACGGTCATGGGGTACAACTAACTTGCTTCCACCAATGACTTTTGTACCTACACATGAAAGGTTATCGTAACTCTATCGCTAGCCTGAGTTCGTGAGGCAAAACGGATTGATCACCACATCATAGACGCGCACCTTACGCGCGTGTTTTCGTTTATCCTGCGAACATCCCCACAAGGTAGTGGCTCACGCCTTCTGGTGTTAATATCCCCACATCTGATATCACTAAGGAAATCAAATCCGGCCTGCTGGGGTCACCATACGACGTCTCTCAGCCGACACAACGAGATGTCCTCACTTGGTATAATCCACTTCCGGATTTAGTGCCATTTGTTCCGCTGACATCCTTTTTTGTGTCCACGATCCGGTGTCGGTGCTTGCAGGCAACGGGGCGTCTTGTGATCCATCACACGACGGCCGCTCGTTTATCGATGGCGCCAGGGGTGCTTCAGGAACGTGACGCGGGAAAGGTAGTACCCCTGGCCCGTGGGTCGGCAGGTCGTACTGCGAGAGTGGGAAGAGACGACGGAATTTGAAACTGACTATGTGAACACGGATAATCGCCAAGTGGATCTGATGAAATTACAAACCTTTCTGCTAGGGCGTAAAACGGCTTGTTCGCGTGTTTTGCAATAATGGCAATTTGGTTACTGCCGGTCGCATTGATGAGACCCCCAGATTCGACAACAGCTTCTGAACCGACAAGCACGAAGTCGACTTTATCCATGACGTATGCGACTGCTGAATCAAGGACGACCGTGCACGGTATCCCGGCTGCGGTCAGTGTTTCGTACGTTTTCAGTCTTCAAAATGAGCATCGACGACTGAGCGAGGAGGTCACTCGTTAACTTGACGGCGCAGCTTACCCCAACCCTCGTGGTTTAGCTTGAAACCTCGTGCGGTCAGATAAAGTATCGGGAGGAAATTTGATACCCTACCTTCTGTTACGTATACCGATATCCGTTTTCTCTTGTGTGCATGTAAAAGCGCCCTCATCACCACTCTGGAGTAAGAATGCGTCAGGATCTGCCGCAATATAGCATTAACGTGTGAGAAAAAAAAGGGGGCGACGTCAGTGCACAGCTGGGAACCATACCACTGATCCATCCTTGACGAATCCGCTGGCAAATCCAGCAATCTTCTCGCTGTACAGGGCGGCCTCTGCGATGTACTGGTTCCCTTGCCGGACGAGCTTATCCTTGAAGTCGGAGAGGCTCTAAGAAGGGGGAACTGTATGAAGCCGGGACTTGATGTGAAAGACAGAGGGGCACGCACCCCCAAGTCGTGTGTTGCTACAGTTACGAAAAGATTGAAGAGTTCGCACCCAGCATTCAGGCTTATCGAGTTCGGAACACGGTCGGTAAGCTGCTGGGTGCCCTTATCTAGTACACCGGAGAGTTCGAACATAGTCCCGGCTTGAGGGTACCCCGCCATGAGCTGGATACGGTGATGTATGCTGCGAGCATCGCACCAGAGGATTTTTCGATGAGTTCTGTGAGGGCCATGATCGCTGCAAGCGGTGGTGCAACCTTGACGATGGTCATTTATGAAAACACGCAAAAAACAACATATTAACACCCACATCTTGTACGTTGTGCTGATAGGCGAGATAAATGTCAAAATCCGCCGTCATCCCCGTTATCATCAGCAGCGAGATTGAGAGGACGCTCTGTTGACTCCCACCAGATGATCGAGGATGGCACACGTGATCAACATTCGGCTTGATGACCCTGACCACCTCATCCCAATGGTTATTCCCAGTCTCTGCGCTGTCCCAGACCCCCTCGGTCAAGTGTGCCGGAGTTTCCGTTCAAAAGGAGTTGTATGATAGATCCAGAGGTATTGAGTTTCTCTACCGCCTGGGATCTACCTTGCTTCTGTCAGTGCTCTCGCGACAATCACCATGCAACTTCGTGTTTAATCTCATTTCCACAGCTCGCTCTCCACGATGACCACCGCTGCGACTTGGTACCACCGGTTTTACATGAGATATTCGATAGAAGACTATCCTAAACAGGTATAGTCCCCTCCACCGTGTCCGCCTCCCCACCCCACTCAACCTGCCCTTGTAGGAAATCGCTGCAGCCTGCATATTTCTTGCAACAAAGACGGAAGAGTGTGGCCGAAAACTGCGTGATGTCGCACGCGTGTTTACGGCGAAGCTGGGAAACAAAGATATGACCGATGTCGCCACAGAGGGCAAGGTGCACACACCGCACGCTGAGAACGTTCCTCTTTTCTTACCCTAGAACAGGAGATCGAGAACATACAGAATACCATTCTCGCCTCGGAAGAAGCCTTGTTAGAAGTGCTCTGTTTCGATTTCTGGGTGGAAAATGTCCACGAACACCTCATCAATCTGCTTGAGGACTGGGCCACTCCCCCTCTACAAGATTACGCATGGAGCATCGCGCACGATTCGTTAGTAACATCCCGCAGCTTGACGGGGGATCAAAGACATGATACTTATCTGATCGGTTCGCAGTTACAGGACTCCGCTCTGCATCTTGTTTCCTCCGCGTATTATCGCGTCGGCGTGCTTCATCCTCGCGCAGATGCACTCCGAGGGACCTAACGCGGCACCCTTGGACGCAAGGATATCTACTCCTGCCCCCTCCGCCACATTGCCCACTCCACCTTCCCATAATCCGACCTCTCCGAACCCCACCCAAGACCATACTCGTTTTGCTGCCAATTTCTTTTCTCTCTCAGAGTCAGAGCTCAAATCTGTTGCAGGCAAGAGGCGTTTGATATCCGGTTCCATTTCTTCCCGTTAATGCTCCACATAGAAGCGCTTACGATACTCATTCAATTTTACGCATCTCAAGACTCGATCCCGCATGTTTCAAGCCTGGGTGATGTGCGTCCCATACTATTACATAAGACCACCATCGACTAAAAGCCATCAGATCAAGCCTCCCACCATGAGCTCATCATATCCGACTCTTTTCGGTCGCCTCAATTCAGTCCATGACCAAAAGGAGAAGAGGAACAATGTTCCGACTCCTGCGCCCCCGAAGAGCCAGACACCTCTCTCGCCTGCGGAAGGAGCTCTCCCAAAATCGTGACCGTGAAATCAGATGTTTATCCAAGGGCCGGCATGGATGTGGTCTCGACAATCGCCCGTATGACATCTATTACGCGCACCCTCGAGTTTTTAATATCGTACATACATGTATCAATGGTAATATGTATCAGCATGCGCTCTGTTTGGATTTCCAAGCATCCAGTTCCCCATCTCTACCCCATCCGCATAATGGTGAATATGGGAAACGAAAGAGTCTTCACTTCGTTCTGAGGGCGCCTCACCGTGTTCCTGCTCACAGGCTTTCATTCTCGGATCATTCCTCCAGTCGACAACCTTCGACTTGTAGCTGGTCCCGTTGAAGTCAATCGGTACGGGACGTCTCCCGTTTGAGACCGTGTCGTCACTAACCCCACCATCGTCGGGGGACTCGTACTCTAACCCTCGAAGTTCTGAAATTAATGGTAAATTCCAACTCTGTGAAAATGCTGGAGGGGGTAACCTTGGCTGTTCCATGAGAGGGTGCCAGACATTTGGGAAGGCGTGCGCATGGCCCCAGGAAGAGTCGGTGGTAGAGTAGGCGAAAGCTCGAAGTTTGGGATGGGTTCCGGGAACTGCATGAAGACGGAAGGATGGGGCATAAGAACCAGGATATTGAAAAGAGTTGCGAGGGTAGGATATGTGAATCCGGGCAGTGATATATCACGAAATTTGGGACAAGGCGAGGGCTGCTGCCTTTTGATGTCGCTCCCACATAACATCGTGGACCGTACACGGGTGTGCCCTTGCCCGGTAGACCGGCTCGTCACATACCTCGGGGATTGGAAAGGTGCCACGCATTCCCAGGGAAGATGCAAACCAGAATATGATGGTTTCGATGACAGTAGGCCTGACGTCGTTAAATTCTATGATGTCGGTTATCCACGCCCGAGTCCACCCTGTATCACTATCGATGAGGGGGTCACGCCGCATGAGGCAGGGAACGGAAGTACCTGACGAAAATACCCCAAAAACCCACCCCTGATAGTTAGAAACGATGAACCACTGGCATGTCCTCTTGACGCATAAGTCCCATAGCTAGCCAAAGGGGGTGCGTGAGTCCCATTACAGGTGAGAGCCGAGGAAAAATTCAGACTTTTGCCCAAAGAAGTTCCTTAGAACAGAATGGAGAGTCTGGGTGATCCGGATCAAAGGAAGGAAACTGTGGGTGGGATTAGGGGGAGAGCTAAGGGGAGGGGGAGGGGAATCGGCACGCGTAACTACCTTACGGCTGTTGACGAACGATTCCAGGTCTCGAGGCGCGAGGATCCAGGGTGGTTGGAGGGCAATAATCAGTGACGGGGGGTATGAAGCAAAATCTACATCTTCTGGGCTGGTCTGATGAGGGTCACGTCGACCGAAGGTCATATGCCGAAAGAGATTCCCGTCCTGATCGCTAGCCTGGTTCAGCCTAACCTTGTGGTCTTTGGTGTCAGGAAACATGATATGAAATACGCGTTCCGCGGTCCGAATCGGAAAATAATGAGTCCACAAGGCAAAGCTGAGGAGGCGAGTCAGAATCAAAGATAAACCGGTCCGCCGGTCGGGCAGACTTACTTGCCAATGCATTGAGGGTCAGTGAAGGGGATTACAGGACTGGCAATGAAATGGGGGGGACTCGAGACGGTCACCCTCTCTTTTGACACCGGGTCCGCATCAGCGGCTCCAGGAGCATGTCTGGGAGCATGGTCGTTGATGACTAGCAAATGAAGTGAAGGAGAGTCAGGGTCGGAGAGTGAAACCGATACGTACAAGCTCTGATGGTCCACCTCAGCATTTCATAATCACAGACGTACATGCTCGTTAGTAGTCTGTGAGGTGAAGGCCTCGAAGACAGATGGTTTGCATGGGACTTATGGCCTGCTGGCACGATTAAAGGTCCGTCCTCACCCATGCCCACCCCGCTGATCTCCGGGAGGGTGGCGGCGAGCAGATATTCGCACAAGTCCCACCGTGATTTCGAGAAGAGCATTGGGGGCTGTTTGGGGATGTTGCGTTCTCGTCGCCTCCCGGCTCGGATTTAAGAGAACATCTGTGCATATCGTCGGGGGAAGAAGCGAAGGGTTCGGAACAAAGGGAGTTGAATCATCCTAGTCGTACACCAGTGAGAGAAAGGCAAATATCCAAACGGGGCTCAAAAGACCTCAGTCCTCGTCCTCGTCGTCAGAGTTGAGCTCTGCCCTTTCACCCGCCTTCATCGCCCCCACTAAGTCACCCGACTCGCCCTTCTGAGTTGCGAGCCTTTGTCCTGCAATACGTATTGTCAGCATCCCACGGCCGCCTCTCAAAGGCAACAGGCAAAGTACTGATTAAAGTGTGAATAGCCTCCTGCGTTTTCCTGTCCAGTTTGGCAAGTTTCTTCTCCATCTCTCGTTTCAGATCCCAGTTCGCCCTCTTGGGCGCGATATTGAAAAGGTCCTGTTCACGTATTTCGTCAGGAGATGCCGTCGGAGAGAGCAACAAGGGTACGGACCAGCTCCTGGGCACGTTTTCCAGCGTCCTCTTCGATGATTTGTTCTGCCAACCCCTCTACATTCTTCTCCACCGTGTCTTCCATTTCTACATCTTCGTCATTTGCTCGTTTTTTGAGCGTTCGCGTCTCGGGGTCGAAGTTCCTGTTCTTAATGAGAGGCTCTGCGTTTTCTACTCTGTTGTTGTTAGGAGGCAGAATAGATCCGACTTGTCTGACTTACTCACTCATCCTCAACCACTTCTCCTGCCCTACGCTTTCGCAGAGCGAGGAGACGAGCCTTGCGAGCTTCTGCGTTGTCTGCCAAGGACATTGCGACGTCTGGACCGCGGAGGTTGGTGCAACAACCAGCAGACACTCGGGGGAATGGGTGCTTAAATCACGTGTGCATTCCGCCGATCATCCGGTGGTGCTGGTAGAAACGCGACGGCGACGTGAACTCAAGGCCGTTTGCGGCTGACTATGCTGCAGTTATGGCTCTCCAATCCCTTGAGGAAGACTCTCTCTCAAAATGTCAGGGTGGCTTTGTGTCACTGTAGAACCCTGAATACTGCTCCGCCCATGAGCGACTTCCCCTGTGAGGTTATCCGGTAAGTCAGCCGACACCGGCCACACACATATCGCGTGTTGACAATTTCTTTAGGAACTTCTCTATAATAGCCCATATAGGCAAGTGCATCGCATCCGGTCGTGACATTCATTTTGAACCCTCCCCCAAGATCACGGCAAGTCGACCCTCGCAGATCGGTGAGCCCTGTGCACGTTACAAATGATGGTCATATGCTCATGTGTTCCACGTCGGAAGGTTGCTTGAGGTATTTGACACTCCCGGGGTCGGTGCCTCCTACTCATTGGACTAGCTGACAGGGACGATCGATAAACGTGTCAAAAGTACTCAACAATTCTTGGATAAACTAAAGGTTGAACGTGAGAGGGGTATCACAGGTCCGTTCTACGTCGTTACCAACTTTCCGACGTGTCGTGACGCTCCCAAACAGTAAAGGCTCAGACTGCAAGGTGATACACGTTCGTTCATAATTCAGTTTGATCTTCGCACACTCACGTGAAATTGCATAGCATGATGTACAACTTCGAGGACAGAAAATACCTTTTGAACTTGATCGACACTCCAGTACGTACTAGGGCGCCTCGAGGGAAATCCACCTGACCTTCATCTCAGGGTCACGTCGATTTTGCATGGGAAGTGTCTCGTTCACTCGCGGCTTGCCAGGGTGCTCTTCTCCTTGTGGATGCCACTCAGGGAGTTCAAGCGCAGTCCCTTTCGGTCTTCCATGCTGCAGTGGATAGGGGATTGAAGATCATCCCTGTACTGAACAAGGAAAGCTGGCACTCATCCTATTCCCGAGTCTGCTTTGCTGATCTTCGTACAGATCGACCTACCCGCCGCTCAACCAGAACGGGTGGTCACTCAAATCGAATCAATATTTGGCCTGAACCCGGAAGAGGTCTTACACATATCTGCCAAGAGCGGGGAAGGCGTACAGGCGGTTTTAGAAGCAATTGTCGAGCGAATACCACCCCCGGAAGGGGATTCCGGCACACCGTTGAAGGCATTTCTATTTGACTCATCGTCAGTTCACCTTTTTACCCTTTTAGAGCGAGGCATTGACCCACCCGTAGATATGACCGTTATCGCGGGGTCATTTCCTTGATGAGCATGCAATCTGGTGTTCTTCGAAAAGGTGACCAATCCATATCTACACCTTTTGGTTAGACGTGCCGCCGACCATTCCCTCATCCAGGCGATAAGATTGTATCGCATCATTCTCGCAAGAAGTATGAAGTAACAGATGTTGGCATACTCCATCCAGAGGAGGTTTCCACGTCTATGCTGCTTCCGGGACAGGTCGGGTATGTTTCATGCAACATGAAAGAGTCCTCGGAAGGTTCGGTCACTTCATTGTCGGTTTGATGTTCGCTCATATTGGCGCTAGCCCATATTGGTGACACCTTCTACCTTGCAGGGCAACCTGTGGAGCCCATGCCTGGGTTCCAACAAGCCAAAGCGATGGTATAGCTTTCGAACTTAAAGCTTAAAACCTCGTTGATCAGGTTTCATCAATTACCAGGTTTTCGCAGGAGTTTATCCTGTGGACAGTAATGACTTCATCAAGCTTGAGGAATCTGTTCGGAGGGTTCGTTTGTGTCTAATCCTGTGCTGATGTACTCCTAACCCTTTCTCTCCAATTAGCTTACGCTCACTGACCGTAGCGTAACTGTTCAGAAAGAGTCTTCGACTGCACTCGGCCAAGGATTACGGCTCGGATTCCTTGGCACGCTGCATATGGACGTCTTCCGTCAGCGACTCGAGGACGAATACGACGCAAACATCCTGGTGACAGCCCCAACTGTGCCGTACAAAGGTCCGTGTTTGATTTTACAGCAACCTCCTTGATTTGTAGCTCATTGGATTTCCCTCCGGAAGTTGTCTACAGAGAAAAGGGCACAGATCGTACAGTAGTCGTGAGCAACCCCACTGATTTTCCTGACACCACGGACGCGGCTTCGAAGGTCAAAGAGGTTCAAGAACCGGTGGTCAAGGCTTCTATAATTGTTCCCGAAGGTGCGGCCTTGCTTTCGGTCGATAAAGGCTCACTGTTAAGTGGGATTCCAGAGTACCTGGGGGAGATGATGGACCTATGTTTCATCCACCGGGGCGAGGATTTAGACTACAAGTATTTGGATTCCTCCGGATCATCACCCCGGATTATCATGACCTGCACTCTACCGCTGAGCGAGATCGTCACCGACTTCTTTGATAGGTTGAAGAGCAGGAGTTCCGGGTTTGCCAGCTTCGAGTGGGTCCTTTCCTGTTGGATGGGTGTGGGAAACCTCCTGACGAGAGTTAAGTTATGAAGATGCCGGATACAAGACTAGCAATCTTGTCAAGGTGCGATCTTCTTTAGCTCGGACTGTACACGACGCTTACTCCTCGGACAGATGATATTCTTGTTGAATGCAAAACCGGTGGACGCATTGGCGCTTATCGTTCACCGATCGGCTGAGCAGGCAGTTGGTAGACGTTGGGTCAAGAAACTCCGTAAGCTTACAAACCTTGGCCTTACTCCAGTAACTGATTTGCTGACACGAGCTATTAGATAAAGTCATCCCACGACAACTCTTCGAGATTCCGATTCAAGCCGCGGTGGGTAAGCGGATCATTGCCCGAGAGAACCTTTCTGCCATGAGAGCGGACGTCACTGCCGGTCTGTATGGAGTATGTTCTCAACATGCCTGATGACGAGATTTGATTGCTGAACACCCTTTGTCCAGGGTCACTACGAACGCAAGATGAAGCATCTGGAAAATCAAAAGGAATCCAAACGAAGAATGAAACGAGTCGGCTCGGTTGATCTTCCCCAAGAGGCGTTCTTCGACCTTCTAAGAAGCGATAGTAAATCATGAACACGGGGGCCATGTCTGTTCACTCAAACTATCGTACATTCTGTGCGGGTCTATACCTGCTACGTCAGTTGGATCCTGGAACCAGGCGGTCGGGGCTCAAAGTTCAATATCCTCATCATTGTACGTTTCCTTTATCAACCTACACCGGACGTCAGTGATAGTTCGGATGGAATCTCAGACAAAATACCGGTATATAGACGTTGGCGGATGGTCACCGCTTTGGAAGATATTTAGACACCTGTAGATGCAACTGAAAGGTAACCCACTCATTGGTTATGTACGCATACACCAGGTCTGGCCGCACGTAGTCGTAGTATGGGTTGATAACGTCGACCTTATCCACAAGATTTCCCTCTTCGAAACCCAGCACACTACTTGGGTCGGAAAAATCTAAGGCACTGTAATCCTGGTAGAGGTTCCACAGGGGGGTGATCTTGAATTGACCGGCACACACGACAACCGGAGTGCTGTGCGCTTGAGCAGCGGTCGCAGCTAACAACGAGCCAGTAATGGCAAACATCCCGCCGTTTGCTATGATCGCATGGGCACCTAAGATGACCTTGCTGACACGGGACATTATGGCATAGATCGACGAGTCTGGGACGAGGAAAGTCGAAATCCCGGCCTCGGACAATGACTTGGCCATTCCATGACCTCGATATCTGCGAAATGAATTTGGTCGCTTTCCGAGTGGTGTGACGACCGGGCTTACGAAGGTCCCGTCTCAGCAACAATAACGGTGAAATTGCGATAATGGGCCGCCGCCTTGAGGAAGTTCTCTACCGTAGTTGACTGACCGATTGTAAGGATGATCTCACTGGGAGGTATCGACAGGGAGTAGGAATGAGTGATACGACAGGGGCTTTGCCGTCATGTGGTACGCACTCGGAATGGATGTGATCTTTGGCACTTTTAGATATGCTGTCATGAACAGTCTCAAGTTCATCGAAGACGTCCTGAATGGCCTCCATAAGGACTGGCTTGAGACTCCGGGCAAAAGAGTCTGGATCGTCAGGGTCATCCTCTTTCAGATCTACGTCCACCTCTGATTTTGGGGGCATGCCTCGCCGGCGAGGCTGGCCTTGATATACGAGTTTGGAGATGGAGAGGGCAGTATCCTCAGGTACCTTCTTGGCAGCTGTTCGATATTCTTCGCGGATATGATGCAGGACCTTCCTGACAGTGTTTCCGACAGAGAACTCTGCATGGTCCGTGTCATGGTGACCGCATGATGCAACGACCAGAGACTTACCTTTAGGTTGAGCATCTACCAGTCGCCTCCCCGCACTGTGGATAATCTCGACGAGTTGCTCGATATTTGAAAATCTGGCCTTGGAAACGACCTGCCGGAGAACAAGGAGTGTTTCAATGGCAGCCCTCCTTGAGCCGACGATTTGTCTGACATGTATGACGGGGTCCGTGTCAAGAATTTGGGGTTTTTTCAGACCACGTACCGTCTCCGTAACTTTGAAACTAGGGCCTCTACGTTTCGCTGATAAGGAGCTGCTTGGACATCCCCGGACATGACAGAAACAGATGAGGATTGGATTGAGATGGAATTGATATCTGGTAGTAAACGGCCATGAAAGACGGAGTTCAAGTTGATCGAGTCATCACCAGTATTTTCTACTCTATCTAATGTGTGGATACGTGCCAGTCCAAGATATCCGCCCATTTCCCAGGAAGCAGTTGTGATATCTGCTCCACGTCTTTGTCGCCACGTCCAGAGAGGCACTGGAAGATTGGTGAGAAAAGCGAGAACTATGGTGATAAAGATCACACGCACTATCACAATATCCTGGTCTGCGGGCAGTGCTGAAGCCAGCCGGACGCCCTCCCAAATGGCATGAGAGGATTCGAGAGCTGGAATGATACCCTCAAGCTGGGTCAACATTCTGAATCCCCGGAGAGCTTGTTCGTCGGTCGCGACGACGTATTCCGCCCTTCCAGAATCCTTTAACCAGGCGTGCTCGGGACCAACACCTGGATAATCCAAACCAGCGCTGACCGAATGCGTTTCGATGATTTGGCCGGACTCGGACTGCAAGATATAGGTCCTGACGCCGTGTAACACACCCGGCGTGCCCTTAGAGAGCGTCGCACTATGCTTGTCGCCACCCAAGCCTGTCAAACTGTGAGTCTCGATTCCACCAAACCTAGGGACGACCAATCACCTTCGCCTCCAGCCTCTACGCCGATTAGCCTGACACTCTTGTCAGGTATGAAGTTGTAAAATGACCCGATCGCGTTGCTGCCACCTCCGACACACGCGACCACAGCATCAGGCAGTTTGCCCCTAATGGCCTGCATCTGTTCCTTGATTTCCTTGCTGATGACCTTTTGGTAATCCCTGACAATTGTTGGGAATGGGTGCGGTCCAATCGCAGACCCGACCAGGTAGTGTGTTGTTGACAAGTTGGTCACCCAATCTCTGAAGGCCTCATTGACAGCATCCTTAAGGGTTTTCGAGCCGGAATCGACCGGGATAACCTACAGAAGACTTGTTGGACTGCGACAACCCGAACACGATGTAACGAAGTCACCTTGGCTCCGAGCATCTCAATTCGAAACACGTTCAGCGCTTGACGACGGACGTCTTCTGCCCCCATGTAAATGACGCACTCCATACCGAAGCGAGCACAGACGGTGGCAGTAGCTACCCCGTGCTGACCGGCACCAGTCTCAGCGATGATCCTGGTCTTTCCAATCCTGCGCGCGAGAAGTATCTGTATGCCAATGTTCTCGACGATGAACTGCCTGAATCAATAAATCGTCAACCCACCTGTCCAATCGCATTGTTGATTTTGTGGGAACCTGTGTGGTTCCTATGGGCTTGGGATTAGGTGGAGGAGCGGAGAACCTACGCCCACTCACAGATCCTCGCGCTTTAACCAAATCTTCGCGCCGCCAGCCTTTTCAGTTAGCTTTTCGGCGAAATACAGGTTTGACGGCCGGTTCATGTAGCCAAACAAGCTCTCGAACTCTTTCCAGAAACCCGGGTCTTCCATGGTAGCCTTGTGTGCGGCCTCCAGTTCTATGAGGCAATCGAACAGTGCTTCCGGAACGTATTGTCCACCAAATTGCCCGAACCTATGGGGGAGGTTCGTGGTCGTAATCTTGGGAATTTCATCAACTAGAACGGCACTGGGGGGCGTCCGGGTTGGGGTAGCTGTTTGGGGTTTCTGATTCAGAGGCCGTATACTCTGGCAGAAGCCTTCGACATTTTTCAGAACGTCGTTTGAGGGGGAGCCCTTGATCACGGTCACGATTCGACTCCCGATCACAACACCATCCGCGCCGGCGTTTTGGACGGTTTCAAAGTGCTCCCTGGTGGCTACACCGAACCCGACTGCCAGAGGGATGTCGGTATAATCCCGGATACGACCAATAATCTCAGGGAGCAGTTTGTTGATAGATACATGGGTCGATGAACCAGTCGTCCCCATCTAATAATATTCAAGTAATGGGCTGAATTTTAAATGGTCAAGACGGACCTTGGAAACAACGTAGATGAAACTGTCGGCAATTGAACTTAAGAACTTGATCCTCTGGCGGGTTGTCGATGGTGCAATCAAAGGGACGTAAGAAACGCTGGGATACAATTAAAAACTGTACAGTAGTAACACAAAGGGAGACCCATACCCAGCGGCTGTGCACTTGTCACGGAAAGCTGTAGCTTCCTCTGGTGGGAGGTCAACCATGATAAACCCGTTAGCTCCAGCCTCGCTCGCATCTTGGATGGCCCTTTGCTCTCCGTATGCGAGCACAGGATTGTAATATCCTATGAAATACGTTTGAATTCACATTATTGCCTCGACCAAGCAAGACCGACCCATGAGGAGCACGGGGGCTTTGAGTCCCTTGTCCCTGGCTACTCTAACCTGGCCAAGTACCTGAGCGTAGGTAATACCCTGTTCGACAGCAATCTTCGAGCAGAGTCAGGGATGTTACGCAAGTTGAGCAGAATCGGGTACCGTGTTTGACTCCTGGATGACAGGGCCGTCTGCTGAGGGATCGGAGAATGGTACACCGAGTTCGATTATATCGGCTCCCCCACGCTCCATGGCCAATAGAATGTCGACAGTGTCATTGGCCGTAGGGTAGCCAGCTGTAACAAAAGTAACCAATGCCGCAGTTCCCTGGAGTTTTTAGTTGTCAGCGCGAGAGTTTGAAATCCGCCAGAACATCCGACCTGTTGTTTCTTTGTCTCGAAAACTTGTTTGAGGGCCTCCATGATGGTAGTGGTGGCGGGTGAGGTGGTGGCGGTGACTCGATCCGTAGCGGGCGATAAAATGTTTATCCCTGGAAATAAAACGGCGATCGTCGATGACAAAAGTTAAGGTAACCGATGCCCTGGCGCAACTGAGCACTACCCGGGCGGCCTGGAAATACCACCGCATTTTAGATCTTGGCCTGGCCGTCCCAGGGCACCACGACGAGATACTGCTCGTCGATTCGCAGCTCCATACTTGGTAGGTAGAGAACGGAAAATACAAAACCAGTGATTTTGTGACGGCACCCGTGGGAAGTCAAGGCAGACCAACTTGGCCATGGCGCTCTCCTCCGATGAATCCCGCATCCTGGTCATCTATACGGGGGGTACCATTGGGATGCTAATCGGCTCAAATGGATACTCCCCGGAGCCTTATTTCTTGACCCAGTTCCTCCGCTCCCAATCACGCTTTCACGATCCTCTCCAGGACTCTCTTTTCTCCAACGTCGGTTCGTCATCTACATATCGGAAATGGTCTAACACGCATAGCGGCCGAAGCTCGCCTTCTATTCCTGATACCCCGCCCGCGAACTCGATTCAAAATACCTTACTTGTCCGGTCAACTCGCAAGGTCGGATTGGATGATTCCTTAGTTCCTACTCCGTCAAGCAACCGGGGCTCCGGTCGACCGGCCGGGTGTACGAAAATATCCGAGGACGTTTACGAATGCCGCCTTCCTAGTCTAGTCACTCCCCGCTCAAGCAGCGGCCAAGGTGGGAAACGTATCCGCTACACAATCCTCGAGGTTCGCTTTGTTCCGGGTCACCATAGACTGCGCAATTGAAGGCATTCTCAGTGGGTGCCGTTGATGGACAGCAGCAATATAGAAATAGACGGTATCTTGTGGTTCATTCTGTTTCACCACCGGATGTAGACGGCTAGGTCTAGATTGGATTCGCATCGCAACCGAGATCGAGCTCAACTATGCAACTTTCGATGCCTTCGTTATCCTCCATGGCACCGACACCATGGCATACACAGCCAGTGCCCTATCGTTCATGCTAGAGGATTTGGGAAAGACCGTGGTAGGATTCATTTGTCTCGTTGACCGACTCTCTTTACCTGTTCAACGTTCAGATCTTGACCGGCGCGCAAATACCACTTTCGGAACTCCGGAACGATGCAACGGATAACTTCCTCGGTGCTTTGATCATCGGCAGCCAACACATAATACCCGGTATGCATTGTTATTTCCAGGTGTGCTCACTGCTATAACCGGTTTCCTCTAGAATGTGCACTATTCTTCAACCACACACTTTACAGAGGAAATAGGGTATCCAAGATATCCTCATACGAGCTGAATGCGTACGATAGCCCCAACTTCTCCCCTCTTGTCAAGGGTATGGACGCTCGTGGATCCTCCGGATTCGATCTTCTAACCTTGCAGAACAGTCGGGATTGATGTCGTGGTAAACTGGATGAATGTCATCAGGCAAACCAGTCTCCATCGATTCAAGGCCCACAAGAGTCAGTAAAGAATTCTGATGTCGGGTATGATTTGATGACACCCTTTTCATAGAGATGAGCTCTAATGTCGGTGAGTGTTTTCAAGCGAACTCACCTTAGGTCACCGCTTCATGAGTACCGCACAGCAACCCTCCGCCTATTTCCTGGTATCACAGTCGCCACCGTCCGCGCATTTCTAACCCCGCCTATAGAAGGGGTCATCCTGGAAACATTCGGCAAGCGCTGCAGATACAAAACTTGGTGGCTAGTCTAACGATTTTATCAGGCGCCGGCAACGCTCCTCAGCGTCCGGAACTGACAGATGCCCTCCGGGAGGCTTGCGACCGGGGAGTGGTTATCGTAGCGATTTCGCAATGTACAAGGGGCGCAGTCTCTGACGCTTACGAGACCGGCCGGAAGCTACTCCAAGCAGGGGTAATTCCGGGGGGAGACATGACGCCCGAGGCGAGTGATCTTCATTGGACGTACTTCCAGGATATTAACGGTGGAGGCAGTGCGCGCTCACAAAACTATCTTACTTGCTCTCTAAACCTTCCCTCCCTGTTGCAGAAGTTAGAGACCTTATGGGTACACCCCTCCGCGGCGAGCTCACACGGGTTACAGCCAAAGCACACGCATCACAATCCGCAAAAACGACCATGGATGAACAAATCGAGAAAATCCAGGAGATTCTGTCACATGCCGTCAGGTTGTCCAATCGAGCGTGCAGCATGGGGCCGGCTGTACCATCCATAACTGTGAACTCGGTGGAAGATTCTCCTTCTCCGTGGACCTGGACTGCCGCGGAAGCCACATCAACGGAAGCGTCTCTTCTTCCATTTGTCACGCATCTAGCTGTCGCGAAGGATGATCCACACGGACTTGAGTTTTGCCTTCGCACGGATTCCGCGGGTGGGGTGGCCAACTGTTTGGACGCCTCAGGCCGGTCACCCCTACACATCGCTGCGATAAACAACAGCGTTGAGTGTCTCAATATGCTGTTGAAGAAGGGGGCGCTGGTCCATCTGAGAGATTCGCTCGGACATACCCCTTTGTACTATGTGAGTCACTCCCCATAGCCCGTGAACTGAAGTATCAACACTCTCATAGGCCGCAAGGATGAGGCATACGAGCATTGTGGATTTTCTCGTCAGCGCGGGTGCGAATCTGGGGGGAACAGATGTAGAAGGCGGGTTCGCTGATGTTGCGATTAAGAAAGCATTACGACACGGGGACGAAGGGGCGATAGAGGTGTGGCAAAAATCCGGAATCAGTTTAGAAAAGAAAGATATCGTAGGCAAGAGGAATCCCTAGCTTGTAGCCGAAATTTAGACAATCAATCGTGACAGAATTAGCCCAAGCTCATCCTCACCCATCCGACAAGACTTCGATGACATCAACCTCTGCCCCTACAGCCTCCCCCACGTGCTCTTTGAGTTGTTCGAAGAACACTTGGATCTGATGTCTCTCAAAGGCAAATGAAGAGCCAATGAAGCCAAGTTTTTCCCTAAACTGAGCCGACTCTTTATCCAGATCGAAAGGTGTGTATCTGACATGTTCCGTTTCCTGGCCTTTTCCATCACTTTCCCGCCAGATTTGCAGCTGGAACCTGATACCTGTGGAACGTCGTTGAACTACATCAGGACACCATTTATACCGGGCGAGTGCTCACTTCTGGCAGTTGTATCAGAGCGTTGAGTATAAACACACTGATAATTTGTAGATCCCCCCGGGAGATCTGGGTCCCTCTCGGACTTGACAGTCGTGACGAGGATGTTTGTCAAATCCTCATAGAGAAGAGTCACCGCCGCCTGGTGATTGATGTCGGTGGGAGGTTTGGAATTAGCCCGACCGGTCAAGATCTTGGTGCGTTCGATCTCCGCCTTGAGATCACCACGTAGTAGAGTTTCTGCGGTGGGTTAGAAAGCGTCGGCAAGAAAGGTGGGGCGGCGAACCTGACTCCTGGAACTCTCGTATCCTGCTTTCCGCTTTGTGGAGTTGTTCATCCTTTGCCTTAATATCCTGCTTCAATTGCTCATTCTCCTGATTTGCGATCTTTCGCTCTTCTTCTACAACCTCTCGGGGTAACAGAGGAGAAGAATCGGTGTCAAGGGATGAAACGAGTTTGCGGCTTTCCTCTACCGCCTGCCTATAGTATTTGTACGCTAGAAAAATCAATCAGGGAGCGTCAGGTAGCACGTTTGGATGGCATACCCCCATTGCTAGCCTCTTGTCGTGCCTTCCAGCTTTCCAACGCTTGTTGTTGATCCGCCTGTACCTTGAGTAGCTCGTCAACTTGTTTCCGTAATGATTCGATGGTCTTCTGATTCTGAGGGAATGGGTCAATCACCTGGTTGTGATATTATTCGGCTGGAAGGGGGGACTTGCCTGTAGCAGCTTACGCTGGAGGGTCTCCTCCCTGGTAGATACTGGGGATGGTTCATTTGGACTTGACCTTGGTCGCGGAGGAGGTATCGACATCTCGACATCGGAAACATCTGAGACGCCGTCGGGTGGTTCCAGGTTGATGGGATCGTTGCGCTGGAGTCCTTGTGCCTTTCCCTTTCCCTTCACGCTCCCATTCGGGGGTTTCAACTGGGGGACAGAAGATTTGCGTTGGTATTGTTTCGAACGGGGTGGCGCGGGAGCATCCTCGCTCTCTGTGAGGATAATTGGATCGGCGCCCCCCTGGGGTTTCTCGTCGAGCTTGGCCTGGACACTCGAACGCTTGGGAGCGGTGGGTTTGGGTAGAGCAGCCGATTTTCTTGCTGTCTTGGCTATACAATCCGGAAGGTGAGTTCTTGCAGGTGTTGCATTTGAGGCCACTGACTTGGTTGTTGTGGTGATGAGGGACGCGACATTATCGTCGGATGGGGCGGGGCAATAGTGAATATTACAATCCAGAACAGATGCGCATCGCATTTGTTTCCCACGATTGATCATCCTATGAGATCACCTTGTGACCAGCAAATCATTAATGAAACATTGGGAACTCTCCACTGTTCTTCCCGTATGTACAAGCGTTGGATGTTTCCATTTTACTGAGCTGCTACTCGAGTGTATGGGCTTGGATGACCTCGTGCTCATCCAGATCGAAGGGCAGAAGACACAGCTAGGGCATGGTTGAGAAGTACATACATTGTGCGTTGATTCACGACAGCGAAACATGGACGTGCGTATGGGTGGAACTGTCTCGCCATAAACATATGAGAGTACACGCGCACATATATTACACCCTGAAGCCACGAGACTGCCTGCGACCACGAGCTCGTTCGAACTGGTTGGAAACAAGTGAGAGGGGCATTACGCATAAGAAGCGAGCGGTTGTAATTTACCTTGCGACCCTTCGAGATGGTGTATGGCTTCTTGTGCTTGTGGGGGCCCATACCGAAGTGCTTGACTGCCTCTCGCGTTGACCGCTTACCACGGAGCAAAATGGTATTTGACCCCGTTGGGGCGCGAAGGGCAAGCTGGTCCAAGGTCAAAGCCTCACCACCAGCTTTCAAGATGCGCTCCTTCGCCGAGGCCGTGAAACGGAGGGCAGCGATAGTCAATTTTGGAATGTCCAATAACCGTACGTCATCGGTAACAGTGCCGACGATGACGATGACCTTCGAGTCGAGGTCCGGAGCAGAAGAGGTCTCTTTGATGATTTTTGATAGGGAAGTAGGGGGGCGATTGGTTTTTGAGAGGAAGAGGCGGTGGAGTATGACCTGGTGTTAGCGGTTAGTTGTGCGCTCTACTTGCATGGGTTTAGTCGTGCACACCTTATTAAACCCGGAATCAGTGCGGCGGGCGAGAAAACGGTAGAGCTATCCGCGTATGAGTCGACTCGGTGGTGCTGCCTTGGTCGGGAACGCAACTCACTTTCACAAGGAGGAGGAGATAAGGGTCTTCGCTCTTGGGGGCCGTCCTCGAACCCTTCTTGACGTGGTGTTGGGCAATATCGATACCCTGGAAAAGATTAAGTGTCCGGCGAGCAATTCCAGGGGGAGACCGACCATCTTGCTGTCTTATTCTTGATTGCACCGGATCTCTTGTGCACTCGCGAGGAGAATGAGTGCTGGGAGTGAGTGCGGGAAAGAACTATACAGTTCAATCAAGCCACCAGGAGTTTCCCAGAAAATATTTGGGTGGAGATTGAAAGTATGGGCGCGGAGATTGAATGTCAATTTGCAAACAGCGCCGAACACTTCCGCCACGCTTCTAGGCTCCGCTACCCGCGTCGGATTCACAACGGCAAAACCGCCCCAATGTCTCAGTTCGAGGATCCATCTGCTCAAACATCAGTTGACCCATATTCCGACGCATACACTCAGCCTGTCGCTTCGTCTCGGGACCAGGAGCCCAACCCCCGTCGGTCCCGCTCTCATAGCCGTGAGCATCCTGCATCCTACAATCGCGCCTCGACACCACCAAAACGTCCCGCGCATGCCCCCATCGTAAGCCACGGAGGCGGTGGCATTTTGGATCACTTATCAACTTACCCTCTAGGCCCCTAACCCATGTAACGTGCTGGGAATATTTGGTCTGAGTATTCGCACAACGGAACGAGATCTTGACGATGAGTTCAGTCGGTACGGTCGCGTTGAGAAAGTGGTCATAGTATACGATCAACGTGTAGGTCTCCCGATACTCGACAATAACCTCACTTGTTGACATTGCATCTATCTAGTCCGCTCGCTCCCGTGGCTTCGGTTTTATCACGATGTCCTCCGTCGAAGAGGCCGCCCGTTGTATCGAAAAACTAAATGGAGTTGTATGTCACTGGGAGAACCTCGCTCACGCGTTGATCTAATTCTACCTCAGGACCTTAATGGCCGCCGCATCCGCGTGGACTACTCTGTGACCGACAGACCCCACGCTCCCACTCCGGGTGAATACATGGGACACAGGCGTAGACCTGCCCGTGATTCTGGCTATGGCAGATACCGTGATCGAGACGACAAGGATCACTACCGAGACCCTCATCACGATCGTTCGCCGCGTCGTGGGCATGAGAGGGACCGCGATCGTTTTGGAAGGGACAATAGAGACTGGCGAGACCGCAGGAGCCCATCGCCAGTCCGTGGAGGAGGTCGAGGATATTCGCCTGAATATCGGCACCGAAGAAGCTACTCAAGGAGTCCACCTAGGCGAGGAAGCCCTGGCCGTTACCGAGACTCGAACGGTTCGCGTGGTCCTAGTCAGCCCCCAGCAAATAGTCCAGATCCGCGTTGGTGAAGTTGATGCAAGGATGGAAACCGTCATTGGTTTGACACCCTCAAACGACCCCATTCGAACAACAGATGCTCAACCGCAAGACCGATAATAGTACCGCCATGTCAAGTTTGCTTTGTTTCTTGTAACTGCTTTGCCTCTGCGATCCGATTATCCTTACTCTGTCGAAAATGTGCAAGCGCAGCCCGGCTCTGCAGCCGTTTCCCCAAGGTTTGTTTTCTACCTGCTATCCATCTGTTAGTACGTACGTGTATATACCTAAGTTAGAATGAGATATATCCTGCCCAGCCGCGACACGTCCATGTTCGGCATCCCCCGAACCAGGTCACCCTCCGCTCACCTGATCCTCGTCATCGCCGTCGTTCTCCTCTTCGTTTCACACTTTCACTTGCAACGTTGCGGGCGTCGCGTTTGTCGTTATCGCCTTCCTCGTCCCCGCTCAGCAAGGTATGTGCGCCGTAGATCTCGTCTTCGCGCCGACAGCCATCAATCCCTCTCCTCACATCCGCGACTTCCCATAGTTTCTCCACCCCATCCACCCCCTCCCAAACCGAACCTCTCTCCCCCACCCATTCTGTTTCTTACAAGGCAGATAATCCCGCGAACTTGTCTCTCTTACTGAACTCGGTCATGCCAGAAGCCGCTGATTCCAACCGGAAGAGATCCAGGTCTCCTTCAGACACCGAGCACCAGAAACATCATAAACGTCCAAACACAGGCGTTTCCTCAGATGCTACGTCTAGTACTCGTCCCAGAGCCTCCTCTGTCTCTTCTGCGAGGAATCCGGGAGATGTAGCTATGACCGAAACCACTGCCATAGTTGGCGACACGACCGCTTCTACTCCTTCTCCGCGGCAGTCTCATGCAGATCTCCCTGCACTGCCAGAAACAGAGGATTCCAAGGCAGCATCCACCACCTCTCCCCCTCCAGCCCACATCCACATGAGGTGCCTCATTGTCACTCAGGATGCTTCTATAATCATTGGAAGGAACGGTACACACGTAAACGAAATTAGGGACAAGAGTAACGCCCGTGTTATGGTGTCGGAGAGCATTCCTGGAAATCCGGAACGCATCCTAAATGTCAGCGGACCACTTGATGCTGTGTCCAAGGTTGGTTCTTGTTCTCTGCTGTCCGCCACAGCTGGGGTTCTAATATCATTTTCATTAGGCATTTGGTCTCATTGTCCGACGCATCAACGATGAACCTTTCGACAAACCATCTGTTCCAGGGAGCCGCGCTGTGACGATTAAATTCATGATTCCAAACTCCCGCATGGGTTCTGTTATCGGAAAGGGCGGTTCAAAGATTAAAGAAATCCAAGACGCAAGTGGTGCGCGGTTGAATGCAAGCGAGGGCATGTTGCCAGGTTCGACAGAGGTTGCTCCTTTCCAACCCTGGTTTTTCCTGCGCTCACTTCTCGATTTGGTAGCGAGTGCTCAGCGTCTCCGGTGTCGCGGATGCCATTCACATTGCGACATATTACATCGGGAATATCCTTATTGAAGCAAACGAACGGATGCCTTCGCTCACGTATTCGAGCTACCGACCATCCAGCTATACACGTCGACCCGCATGGATGCCTTCTTCCTACGTTCCAGGGTACTCCAATCCCTACATGAACAACCAGCCTCCTCCTCCCCAACCAAACCCCTCGCAACAACACCAACTTCAGACACAACAGATTTTTATCCCTAACGACCTCGTCGGCTGTATTATTGGAAAAGGCGGAAGCAAAATCAACGAGATCAGGCACATGAGCGCCAGCCAAATCAAGATCATGGAACCGGGGGCCACCAGCACGGGGGTCAACGGCGGCCCCGCCCCCACGGGAGGTGAGGGTGAGAGGTTGGTCGTCATTACGGGGCCACCTGCGAACATTCAAATGGCTGTTCAATTATTGTATCATGTATGTGTTACAACCCTGATGATTTCTTTGCCCGCAGCTCACACCCTCCCCCTAGCGCCTGGAGCAGGAGAAGCAGAAGCAAATCCGAGCAGGATCGAATGTATGAGTAGTTCGAGGTTCCAACGTCCAGCGTTTCCTTTTTTCTTTCTCCGTTTTCGCATATTGCAGCTTGTTCTCCTACGTGTTTTCTCGTCCTGCCTGAATTCGCGCAGATCAATATGACTCTCTTCCCATGTAAATACTCTCTCGCCGGCCGTGATTGTGCTACAGAACAATGATGGGTTGCCTTTTCTGGATGCTAGAAAACGTTCATCCTTACCATGGGTGAGTGCATGATAGCTTATCGATGTCCTCGCCGACCAACGAAACTACACCGGCAGGGTTATCTCTGTGGTTGGTGCCCGCCGCGGTGCAATCCGACAAACTTGCCTGGGTCATGCACGTCCGTCCTCCGACCGCAAAGATGTCCGATTCGTATCCAAGGTTCCAACCCCATATCACCTTGGCTACGGTCCCTTCATCCACGCCCGTCGGTGAACTCGTTGCCGCCATTCCATCAAGGCAGTCACGAGTCAAAGTGGACTTCGCTGACGTCGTGGTCAGCGATGCGTACTTCCGCAGTGTGCTGGCTGTCATTGAACCGTCACACGAAATTTTGACTCTGCACGCGAAGATCAACGGGAACTTGGGGATACATAACCCTCGGAGCCCTATGTTCCCGCATATGTCTATCTATTACATCGACGATGCAGAGGCAGAGGAGCGTTCCCGGGTCCTCCAAGAACTAGAGGATAATGGGACCGTGGTTAAGACCGAGGACGGGGTTCAGATCCACACCTCGCGGGGTCCCATAGGCATTCCGACCGGGTCTAAAACTCGCCCTGTCCCGCATGGCGATGAACTTCAGGGGTTTGACGGGGTGGAGATCTGGGCTGCGCTCTGTGACGGACCTGTCGAGACATGGACCGTGTTGGAAAAAGTCGAGCTGGTCTAGGGTCTGCAAGTGGGATGCTCGAACAATAAGTGAACGTGTTGTTCGTGTGTACTATGTAGTATCGATGGCAATTGTGTACAGCGGGTAATAATGTATTCGAGTCGCTTGAAATGCGTTGCTTGCGTTGCGTGACGATGGTAAAAGCAGAACAGAAAACAGGAACGAACGAACTAGAGTGCACGGTGGACTAATGTTAATGTGTAACAAACAAAGCTAAAGTGATGGTCACATCTGAAAACAAACGAAGGAAGGGGGATCGGATAACTCAGAAAGTGGACAGCTCGATAGCATTTGATTCTAGGTGCTGGGAATAGCTGGGCAAGGAATAATCAATTTTTCTGTCGCCGTTTGGCTCGAAAAGTTGGGAGTATGCAGGCAGTGTGTTCGCGTAGTATGATGATGTCGAGGATGCGGTGGTGATGGTCGATTCGTTGGAGCACGAAGAGTCGGATCGAGGAGGTGGGACAGGACCAGGTTCGGGAACGGGTGGCCGTTTGCTGATGTGGCTGAAAAGGATGGGTACCGTGAATTTTAACCTTGTGGCAACCCGGTTCGACGGGTCGCCCTCGATATCGTAGGTGCAGAAGAGAGTGACCCTGACCTCATGGCTGACGGTAAACAGAGGGCTCAACCCTGTCTCCCGGAATACGCAGCCGCCAGCCCAGTCCCTTAGTGATTCTGTCTTGCCGCGGGACATACACCCTTTCGAGGAAACATGGATCATGGGATCGATCGCGTACCAGGTGGGTTTTGGGTGGTCACCTTCGGGTTCAGGGTCTCCATCGGTAGCAAAAATGTAACCGTCACCAGCGAGTTGATATGTCCCCGATTCGCCCTTCGGTAGAAGCGAGAACGAACGTTCGGTGGAGGGACACCCGCCGGTGCAGGTTCCAAGCATACCAATGGTGAAGAGAGTCTGGAGTGGGTGGCTGATCAAGAGGGGCTGGTTCGGTGGTTGAGAGGATGCTGGGGGTAGGGAGAAACGAGCGAGATAAGCGTCTGAGGGGTTTGTTCTAAAGGTCGCATTAGAATGTGGCAAGGTTGCAGGTACAGGGAAACGAACCTGTATTTCTCAAACTGAAGGACGTCGATCATAAAGTTGGTCAATCGCAAACGTTTGCAATGGAGAGGTTCCAAGCCGCATGCCCGCATTCGCAAGCGCAGTTCGAAGAAGTTGTTTTCCATATCCACGTATTCGGGAACGGACGCTGTAATGGCTATCTTTGAAAGAACCTCCGAAGGGATTTTTCCAGTGATACCCTCGTCGTTGATGTTCGAGTCGACGGTGTAAGGAACAAAGGGGATGGGAGAGTTGGTAGGGGCCATGACTCGTGCGATTTCAACATCACACCGCTTGGCTCGTACAGTGCGCGAAGAAGGGAACCACGATGGAAAGAGGGAATTTGTTATTGGACTAGCGAAACAGGCAAAGTAGGAGGTTGACAGGGCTTGCCCTGGGCTGACGAAAGTTGCAGTGGCGTGGAGGGCGTATCGGATAGCGACTGGTGCATTTTCGTCATCCTCAAGGTTTGAGGACGGAAGCCAACCAGGGATAGCCAAGTCGAAAATAACGTTCCATACACAGGGCTTGTCAGAGTCCTCGAACGATTCGTTGTTGAACTCAAACAGGGGACTCTGTGGTGCGAGCTCTTTGGTGACGGAGCAAATGCGGTACGGAGTGTATCCCGTATCAGGAGTCACCAGCTCAGTCTGTCCGTCGAAAGTGATGATTAAGGACTGCAAGAGATACCGAGATATTTTGCGACGAAGTTTTGGGGGGTGTAAAGTAATGGAAACATGACCAGACAGTGAGTAGGCGGAGCTAACAATTTTGTAGTCGGTAAAAATGAAAGGAACTGGCTGGATTGTGAAACTTACGAGCCGTCAGGTTCACCCTCAAGCTCGAGACGGCGAGTTATGGGAACAATCTCCAGAGAGATGGACATGAGTGGGGTTGGCGGAGAGGGCACGGTAAGTTACCGTGGCATTTCGAGAAAAATTCATGTTACTTATAAGCGAGAGGGGTGGCCGCCTTGATGAGAAAGAAGTCAAAGCCGTTTTGAGAGGACAATGGGGGACAATGGGACCAGAGCACCGGACGAGACGCGATCGAGAGGAACAGACGTAGTGATGGCAATTGCATGGCAAAAGGACGAAAGGAGCTTGACTTGTTCTAGAAGCTAAGAACACCCGGACGACAAACCCTCTATCGCTTATGTCGCCGTCGCGGTAAACATCCTCTTTGTTCTCCCAAACATGGCAGGTGCCCAGAGACGCCGTTTGTCAAGTTCTCTAGCCGAATATCTTGGATACGGCTAGTGGGTCCTCCCCCAATCGACGATCCTCTTTCCGTCCTGCCCTCTCCGCCTGCGCATGTTGTCGAACCGCGTAACGATTCCCTTTTGCTTGTTTAATCGCCGCGCGTATGGAGGTCGGTGTGACGAATTCTTCGGTGTGGATCAGCAGGCGATTTCGGGGTTAGCTCCCGTTCACGTACCTGGATTTGAATAGACAGTAGCGCCGCCGAAAGCGCCTTCAAATATGCGAATCGGAGTGAGGACAAATCGGGGGCCAATTTCTACCAGTGACATCTGAGGAGGCCCGTTGGGCTGTAAGGGATCCTTTTCCACGATCTATACCAGAAGACGGATGAACGGGGACTATGAGTTCCAAAGTGGAATGTTCCCACCTGAAAATTACGGAACCAAATTTTTGAATCGAGGATCGAGAACGTCAGAACATGGTCGATGAAGGGTTTCGCTTTCCGAGCCAACGGAGGGACGCCAAATACCTGAGAGGGCCCGACGTCCGTAAACATACCGACAATAAATTGCGAGATTGGGCGGATCCACTCACATGGGTGAAGAGTTCTTTCGTCAGTCTTCCCCACTCGGTCTCCTCGAACGCCTTATCAAAGCTCAACAACCCCCGGCTTCCTTTCAGACAATTGCCCGTCATCTTCAGCTCGTCCATCGTGTGGACATTCTGGACATGGAGTTTGATGCTTGGGCCGTTCGGGGTTTTTGCTACCCACATGTACAAATCTTCGTGTCTGCGTGCTTCGAAATAGAGCGTGTTATTGCAGTTATGGAGGTCAGCTAGTTCTGGGAGAAGTCCGAGCTGATTCTTCGAATCCAACTTTGAATCTGCAAGCCCCTCGTTGGTTCGTGCGACGCCGTTCGCGAGACGCGTAGAATACGCACCCTTTTTTGCATGAGGTAGCAACACTTCGAGATCGCTCATGAGATGTCTCATTCTGTGGGTGACCCCGCGAGAAGAAAGGAGCAGAACCCTTTGTTTGTTCCGTTTCGGCTTTGGTTCCTCGGAGAAATCCACGTCCACGTCGTCTGCCTTCCTTTTCCCTTTTTTCTTTGCCGCATTTGCCTCTTGGGTTTTGAGCAAGGAAGCCATTTTACAGATGGGCTGAAAAAATGAACGGAGCGGGAGTGATCGAGGAGGCCGATCACTTTTCTAAATAAATAAAAAACAAAAAACAAAAACACCGTTCGCCCAGGGTCGCAGAAGTGTCGCCGCTGCCCCCCTCCAACGACGCAGACCGTTGGCCCCCGAAGCAGCCCTATGACCCTCGTCATGCCAGCGAGGCTAGATTATCTAAGCTGACAAACTGAGTGGGCCGGCCCGCACGCTTTCCTCCTCTCCTCGTTCTCGATTTTTCTTTCACAGCCAGTCAGACACGCGTGGGCGATAGACACCCTGTTTGAGTTCGCGTGTGAATGACTGGTAAAAATTGCCCCGGCAGGAGGTCTCCACCATGGTGAGAAATAGATATCCCGCGTTCGCGAACATGTGAGTTTGCGCTCGGCCTTTCAATAAAATCCGCATATCTCGATAAGACTAGCAGCGATGCCCACCCAGAATTAGACACTGCGCACCGACAGCCGTAAACAAAATGTGGTAGCCCTACGTAGACTAAAGATCCACACTGGGGATCACCGGCAGTGGTGGTGGCCCAGTGCAAGGTGCTCCGAGCGGCAACAGTATGAGATCGGTGCGATCACAAAGGCTTCTGCCTCAACCAGGATCATGAACGTCGAGTGTTCCGCCTGCCACCTCGACGCGGACTTTCTTTCTCAAGGGTCTGGCACTCCAATTCTATACCTGACGAGATGCGGGCACGTCTGCTGTGATATGTGTCGTATCAACTGGTTTGCAAGTGGCAAGGAGACATGCCCCAAGTGCCGACAACCTCAGACCCGTTCGAACCTCATTCGGATTTACTACGATATCCCCCAACGCGCGCAACCGAGTGTACCGTCCACTACGGTGGTAGTCCCACGAGAACCTGAGACTGACCTCCAAGTCTCATCTGAGCACTTTCTGCAAGTTGTCGCGGATCAGGCCACAGACATCTTTGGCGCGTGCGTGCTCCTATCTCTCTTATACTTCACGGCTTGACCTCCTTATGACCACAGCACGCGCGATTTTCTGCAGAGCACGGTTACCCAAATCCTACCGGACTATTTCTCTGTAATCTCCTGCCAAAAACTCCCCACGTACGCCACTGCTGACATTTAGAAACAGAGGATCGTGAACCTTGTCAGCGTTGCGCTACGTAGGATCGAAAACGTACGTCGTGGTTCCTATCACCTCGGTCTCATCATGTTAAAGGCCGATATTAGGACTTTGCTCAACTGCACGCAACCTATCAACAACTCCAGACTGAACATGATACACTTAAGAAAAAGTACCAGAGACTGAAACGTAAACATATCGAGCTGGTGAAAAGCGGTGAAAAACTTGCACGAAAACATGGGCAAGACCTGAAACGCATGAACGAGAGGTATGCTATCCAAGAATCATCTCTCCGTCGCGACCTCCAGGCCGCGTCCACACGGGCGGAGATCGTCGAGAGCGAGCTCTCGACAAAAGACGAGGAGATCAAAGAGCTTAGGGATTCCAGGCTGTTATTCAAGAAGAAGGTTGGCCCCCACCGCTAAACTTGTCACTCCGTTTCTAATACCAAAAACAGTATCACGCATTAAAACAGAAACAATCGCACAACTCGAAGACTCCGGATGACACTGATATGGGGGATTCACTTGTAATATTACATTGACCCACCCTGTATGTCCTGTCTACTATCCCTATCATTGTCGAACACCTGTTCTGCAACGTTGTTCGTCTGCACGTCGGGGAATATGTCGCCAAGAGCTGGGAACGCCGCCCTCATCTTTGGTACCTCATCCTTGGGGACAACGTTCAGTTGAGTCTCCGTTGCAAAATTATGCCACCCAGCGTACCTCAATAATGGTGGGGCAGGCCGCTGAAAGTGAAGAAATGACTTCGAGAAGACCGAGTTTGATCTTTGGAGTGTCTGCTGCTCACAGAAAGTACCGGTCACCTAGCCTACCACTTACGAGCAAAAACGAACTTACAGCTCGGATTGTCAAGTTCATACACCCAACATCGCGCAGCTGCGTCCAAAATGGTCTTCTTCCAAGCAGATATCCGGTCCCGACACGTCTTGATCACTGACGAAAGTGATTTAAGGGAGGAAATCCTGAGTTCGACCTCCTGTTGAGACGCCGCTCGTGGTACCCCAGGAGCTGGAGGATAGAGAGGGTTGAGGAGTTGAAGGATCAACGGCTTGATGAACCTTCTTTAGCGAATAAAACACGTGGTGAAAGCCGAAGGAGACTCGCCTTGAGATACCGGACCGCACAAATGCCCAGAGATTCTACGAGTAGCGGAACTTGGTCAACAGTGGCTCGGATGGTAGCAATGTCCCGAGAAGCATGAATCCATATTTTCCCGATAATAGCCTCTCCGAGCACCGAACACAGGCGGTCGAATCGCTGTTTCCCCCCTGCTTTGCTGGAAGTTCTGGCTGGGAGCAGAAGATCGACGAGTTCCACGATCGTGGGGATAGAGGCGGACAACAGTTCTGGAGTGTTAGGGTCATGCAGGAACACAAGAGTTCCTTTCAGGGACTGATACAGGGCATGAGTATTTTTGTCGGAATAAAAACGCCAAACGAAAGACATACGGAGAAGATCAACTCGTCGACCCCCGTCCGCCGTAGAAGGTCGGGTGGTACAGTTTTGAGCATGCGTGAGATGATGGCGACACCGCGTAGTTTGTATACGACTTCGTAATCATCCAATAAGGTCATGACCGGCGGGACGAGCAGATGCCAAAGCCTGTCGTAATCCGAACTCTGAATCGACTGAGGTGTAAGTACAGCGTACGACGCGGGAAGCTTTCACCTTGATGCGGGCTACGACCCAGAAGAGAACATTAGAGATCCCTGGGTAACTTTCTTTCCAAGATTGTGAAGTATATAGGTCCTGAGATGCTAACGGTCCTCCGGCCACCCTACTCAGAACCCGTCCAGTTGACGGGTTGACTTTGGGATGTACGTGCGATTGAAAGACCGGCCGTACTCGACTGGAGAGTACGTGGGTGATTAACTGTACGTCTTGTGAAACATAGCTCTCCAAGATCTCTGTTGGTTCTGGAGTATGAGCTTCACTCAGGCACGGAGGGGGTACAAGAGAGGTACCTTCTGCCTGCGGTCGAACGTCTTTGGAGACCCAGGGATCATTCCCGACGTGTTGTGCAACGTGTACGACCAGGAGGCTCTGTTCCTCCGTGGAAAGGCTCCCAGAAATTGCGAGGTGAGAACCCAGATCGCGGAATCGGGCGACAACCTCCATTCTCCATCTCTCCAGTCGAACGGACGGGTCAGTGGTGTCCCCCATATGAGCGTATTCAGGGGGGATACGAATCAGCTTCAGGAGCTCCTCTGTTGTCATTCGTGATTGGAAGAAAGGTGTCGTACTTCACTCCGATCGATCACTACTTGTTCAAATCTATATAGTCGCCAGGTGATAATGTATACATGTGTAACAAGGCGAGAGGAGAACAAGAAGTCCAAGAAGTGGCAAGTAGAATGGATTACCCGTAGATGGTAGCATCGTGGTGCGTTCCTTTAATTCTCATTACAAATAAAAAAACCCAACGTGATCTTTAAACAAAAGGGCGTAAAGCTTCAAATCACTTGGTCTTCGGACAATCATCTTCCTCGGAGGTAGATGAACGACGGCTTAACTGCCGCATGAGTCCACCCTCTGCAGCACGGACGGCACCAACAAGGTCAAAGTGGAAGAATGGAGTGTCAAGGGGAACCAATGCGGCCCCATCTTCGCCGTAGACGGCAGTCTCGCGTGATCGGGACGGTCGCTTGTTCTCAACTCCGCTCTCTATGTCTGGTCGCTTGGACTCCTCGATAGTTTCATCACGTTGGCCTTCTCTGTATGGCACTACCGCGGCGATCTCCCGAACGTTTGAGGTGGGGTCATAGTCGCCGATGCCGATCCCGAAGCCGCCAGCGATCAGTGCACGACGAGTCCAAGGGGAGAGCACAGTAGCGAAATGGAACTAAGCAGGAATTATAGGTCACAAGCTTCACTCAAGGACACCAAGTTACACGTACCTCGACAGGGCCATCAACCCATCGTTCCAACTCACCCCTGGTATCCATGAGAGCTTGGACACCAGTAGTGTCGATATGTGCACTGTATCGGTCGTCAGCGTATCGGTAGGGGATCTTATATACCGAGGGAGACGTACACTCCAGAGAAATCTAGGACAACAGCACGGAGAAGGGGCTTGTGGCTGTCGTCCTCAACAACGGCACCCTTCCTGGGGCCAGGGTCGTTCCACGGTCTTTGGCTGGCACTGACGCCGGTGAAATCCCGTCCTCGGCGAGTATTTCCCTTGGCATAGTCAACCAGGGTGGAGTTGATGATCGAAGAGTTGGGGTACAGGTAACTTTCCTCGAAGCGGTATAAGATAACGCCAGGTGCAGGAGGGATGACCTGCAAATCGGGATTCATGACGTTGGCACTTGGGTTCAAGGGTACGTAGACCTCTCTGGACTCGGACTGCAGCTCACTTGTGGAGCGTATCTTAACCTTGCCCAAGAACCTGCCGCGAGGGCGGGCGATGCGCAGGAGGAGGAGGACAAGAGAAGCAATGATGACGGTGTATATACCGGTTTCGATTGTTGTGAAGATGATGGCGAGGACACCGGCCAACCAGATGAGGAATTCCAAAGGAGAGACTCGCCAGTAGGTGTAAACCTGAGACGGGGAGGCTACGAGATCAGCAACGGCGTGGATGATGACTGCGGAAAGGCCGGCGGTAGGGATCCAGTAGAAAGCGTCCGTCAGGCCATAGAGAGCGACAATGACACCAATGGCGGTGAAGATACCAGCGATTGGGGTCCTGACACCAGACTTGGATTTGAGCGCCGAACGCGAGAAGGAACCGGTAGCGGGATAGGCACCGAAGCACGTTCCGACAGTGTTGGTGACACCGATGGCGATTAGCTCCTGGTTGGGGTTGATCTTATAATTGTTGATGCGCCCAAAGGCTAGTGGGAATTGGAACAACGGGCATCAGCGGGAGCTGGGAGTAAGGAGGGGGAAGGAACGCACATTTAGAAATGGCGATATGCTCAAGCAGGAGGATGATGGTGGCAACAGGGAGCTGAGAAGCAAGGGCCGAGACCAAAGCAGGGTCGATATCGGGGGTTCCAATGTGCTTGAATCCTCGAGGAACGGGGCCCAAAATCCTGATGGGGTATTTGCCGCTGGAATTGACCCTGTGGCGGCAGTAAAGCCAGGCGGAGAGGGTAAGGACGACCATAACAAAGGCATTCCTCAAAACTGAGACGAAGAACAGGGGACGGGCTGGATGGACGGATGAGACCGTTGTTTGAAGAGCAACTTTGTGGGTATACTGACCGTATCGCGGATATTTCTTGCTCGCATAATCACAGGCGAATCTGATAAAGTACAGGAAAAAGAGACCGGTGAGACCGAAGGCAGCATCCAGCGTGGTCCTTGGTAAGCCCTTCAAGGTGTTGATGATGACCTTGTAGCATGCAGCACGTGTACTGGGGTGGAGATATTAATTGTCGTGAGGGGGCTGTTGTGATGCACAACTCACTCGAATCCGGTGATACCCATCAAACCGGGCACCTGGATTAGGGGGTGAGGACGATGTGAAGGCGTGGAAAAGGAAAGATGCGGACCTGGCCAGAGGCAATCGTGATGGCGGAACCGGTCATGAAACCGCTTACGGCAGGGGCGGGGATGAACTCTACGATCCAGCCGAGTCGTAAAAGGCCAATACCAAGGACGGTGAAACCCTGTGTGGACACGTCGGCTATCTGATACGAGGAGGGAGGATGGAAGACTCACAGAGATGAAAGCCACAGTGGTAGCGATCTGTGGGCCTTGCCAGGTGTTGGGATATTGAGTCTGCACGTGCTTGATGATCTGAGATATGGTCAAGGACATGACAGCCACGGGACCGATCGAGACATCTTTGGAGGTGGCAAAGAACTAGGGGAGGGAATTAATGCGGTGATCGAGATAAAAATGGAGGCTGGGACTCACACAATAGACGGTGACGCCGACGAAGGATGAGTAGAGGCCGTATTCGGCAGGAAGAGTCGCAAGCTAGAGCGTGAACTCAGGACGCAAGTTGTAGGGAGGACAAGGGAGAAGGGTTACAATTGCATAAGACATGCTCTGTGGTACCAAGACCAGTGCGACTGTAGGAACGAGTATGAGGGGAGGGTAAATGGATGTGAGAAGGATGCATACCGGTAATACCGGCGATGAGGTCACCAGTTAGCCAAGTGAAGTCTGGGGATTGAATGTCAGGCGGTGCGGGCGGTCGGTGAGGCCGAGGGAAGAGCGTTACTGTATCGTGTGATCCATCCCAATATAGGGAATAGGCTCTTAAGGTAGACGATCACCTGGAAGGGAAGGTGAGGACCGAATGATGAAGAGGAGAGGGGTTGAATCTACGAACAGAGGTGACGAAGTTGAAATCGAAGAGATTGCGGATCCAGTCAGCGCTAGAGACGACGGGGACAGGCTCTTCAGGGAGGTCGAGGACCTTTTTAGCGAGCTTTCCGGCCTTGTCTTTTGCGTCTTTAGCGGTCATGATGGGGAGGAAAGGGAGACCTGGGGAGTGGAGGTAGGCAGAGGATCCCAAGTTATATAGGGTTTCGAGAGCGGCGCTGTTGGGCCGGGGTGTCCAATCGGAATAGACGTCGTTCGGTATACGTGCGGTCAGGCAACGATGTCGTTATCTTTGGGGCTAGACTTGAAACAGGATTTACGAAATTTCCGTTGGATTGGCCGAAAAGCAGCTGTCCGGTCGGAAACACGAGGGAAACGAGAAAAGCGGCGAGGCAGGAAGAACGAGAGGTGGGGGGAAGTCGTACGGGGGTGGGCAGCAGAAGGCAACGAGCCCATGATTGCACAGCTGGTGTTGCACCAGGATAAATATCCGCCCAGGGCATGTGCGGTCGATTTAGTAGCACGCAATCAACTGAGTCGTTGACGCAAGCGGAGGATGGGGCCGATCAGTGATCGTCGACCAGCGGATCAAGGCGAGAGGCACTGGAGGGTCGAGACATCTGAATGCGAAAGACGCAGTGTTGGTGAGGAATGTCGTGCTCGCCCGTTCGCTAGCCTCTTTCATCCACCGCAGGTAGCACGGTGACCGCCCCTGGTGCCTTGGAACAGAGTCCTAATATCGACTAATCGCCTCATCTTCCCTCAGTGGCACCCGCTACCCGGCCAAACAGCGGCATGGTCCCGTTCCACAGGGCTGGATCGTGGATAAAGACCACGAGCAGCCAGACCAAGTCCAAGATCTCAATCCCAGCTTCCGTCATCCGTCTCCTATACCTTTGCATCGGACAGATGTGTGATGTTCGACCGTTCAGAACACCGACACGACGGCCAGACTCTCACAGTGAACACCGTCTACCCCGCCCTGTCTCTTCCTCGCCCTTGCCCTACGTTGCGTGCCGAGGGGACCGGGTGGATCGTCGAGTAGTAGCATGTATAGCACACGCTTGTTCCGTGCAGGCGTCACACGTGGCGAACATCATCTTTCGCGGCTGTTTTTGATTTCTATCCTCTCCTTCCGCTTCTCAGTGCGCGGTGCGCCTGTAACGTCGTACTGCACAATCTTACTGCTACATATCCTTTTCCTTCTACCAAAGCCCTCCCCGTTTCTCACGTCTCCCTAATGACCACCACCTTCAAGTCCGTCCCCCTCGTCGCTCCTGGCCACACACGCCCCGTCACCCACCTATCTTTTTCGCCTCTTCAAGATGACAAAACCTACTTGTTAATATCCAGCTGTAAAGACGGTAACCCGATGCTGAGAGATTGGACCGGCGACTGGATTGGCACCTTTATCGGTCACAAGGGTGCCGTCTGGAATAGCAAGATCTCGAGAGACACCTCTAAAGCCGCATCAGGAAGTGCTGACTTTACCGCGTACGTCTCATCCACACAGTTTCTGCCAGGCTTTCTCAATCGTCTCACCCGAACGCGTCGCCAGCAAGGTCTGGGATACCTACACAGGACAGTGTCTCCACTCTTTCCCCCATAACCACATCGTTCGGACCGTTGCCCTATCCTCAACCTCCTCCCATCTCCTTACCGGCGGCCAAGAGAAGAGGGCCAGAATTTTTGACATCAACCGGCCCGATGCCCCTCCAGATTTTTTGGAAGACACCAACGGCTTGGCCCATGAGGGAACTGTCAAGAGTGTCGTCTGGATAGCCGAAAATCTTGGAGTGACGGCCGGAGAAGATGGAAACATCAAGTGTGTAACCTCTTGCGACTTGACCAAACCAGATCAGTAATTGACCGACAATTCTCAGATGGTGGGACTTGAGGTCGCGAGCGGTGGTCGCGAGCATCTCTTTCCCTACCGCGATCACCTCTATGGAACTCTCCCCTCAAACAAGTAGACTTGTTGCCACTTCCGGAAAAACCGTCGCCTTCATCTCCGCTGCTCCGAACGGTCCGCCCACTCATAACGTTACACTGCCGTATTCGCCTTCATCCGCGTCCATCCATCCCATCTTACAAGATCGCTTCGTTACCGGCAGTCTGACAGACGAATGGGTCCGCGTGCACGCGATAGATGGTGAGCAGCATGAGGTTTTGAAGGGACATCATGGCCCGGTCCACTGCATCGAGTTTAGCCCAGACGGTGAACTGTATGCGAGCGGAAGCGGTGAGTGTTTCCTTCTCACCGAGCGGTGAACAATTGACCGACTTCACCCTCCCACCCCCTGCAGAGGATGGTTAGTCTTACGTATTTTTGGGCAGACCCCGTTCTGATACTAATTTTATCCTCACTCGCAGGCACCATCCGGTTGTGGCAGACAACTCCTGGCAAGACGTACGGGCTCTGGCAAGGAAACACGCAGAATGGGGGTTAATGGGTGTTTGCATGTTGGCGTATACTGTCTATTGTCTTTTCCTCTTCTACGCCTTCCCAGCACGATTTGTAAACAAACAAGAATGTTTTTTTTTCTCACTTTTCTCTCGCCTCGTGGTGATCGTCGACTCTCTCGGATATTGCCGCGTCAAAGCTGCGCATTCCTCACGTGGTCCAATGATCGACCTAATGCGCAGCCCGACCGTCAAGCAAACCGCTGCTGAAGACAAGCACCGGTGACACAACTCATCCTCTCTTCTCTTCCATCCCCCCTCCTCTTCTCCATCCTCCCAGGCCATGCCCGACATTACTCCCGCTCGCCCTTCGAAAAAGGGCAAGGAACGCGAGCAGACCAGAGATCCCGTACCCACAGATCTCGCAGAAAAGTTTATTGCTCATCAGCGCAGAACTGCTGCGTACGTCCTCTCCACATTTTCCGTCGCCTTATATGCATGCATCCGGCCTCAATCTCACCTGTTGCTGACCCCTCTGTTCAATTTCCAGCTCGACAAAGCCCAGGGATCGATCTGAGCGTCCCATCCCCCCCAACCTCCCCGCCACATCTGTTTCCCCCAGGAGGCCACACGCGACACCCACACCAGGCTTGACCACCCCTAACCACCTCCAAGAGGCGGACCCAGACGAGTTTTCTCGTCGACTCAAGATATCCGTTTCTCCCCACTCGAGTCCACGACCCCATCAGAAGCTCTACAACCCAAACACCGATACCATTTCAATGCGTCAACATCAAGACTCCGAAGTCCCGGCCGAACGTGGCCCATCTCATCTCTCTTCGCGCCCTGCAATCCTACCTCGTCCACAACAGCACTCTCCTCAGCGCGAGAATGCGCAGCAGCGCCAGTTGTTCGATCATCGTAAGGACGATCCCGTTCGTTTCTCAAGCATGACAAGACCCAATGGCACTCCGCAAGCAACTAAGCCGCCAACACCCTCACCCCGATCTTCGGTGGACTACGTTTCCGCCTCATCAACCTCATCGTATGCGCAGTCGACTCTGTCGTCCAACTTCACCCTCTCTACAGACGGCTCATCCGCTTCTTCGGCCTTGTTTGAAGGTAAACCCCGATCGGAGACCACCGGCACCGTCCTTTCCGCACAGCTCAAGCGGTTGTATCGCGAGATATCTCTCTTGGAAGCCAAGGTATCTCGTGAAGACGGGGACGAAGCCCTAGACGAGCCCAGGGTCATGCTCAAGGGCAAGGAAAAGAAGGACGAGGATACGGAAAGGGATCGGTGGAAACGCGTGCTCGAAGATCACAAGAAGTAGGTCCTCTTGCTCTCGATCGACATCATTTTTCTGACGACCACTGGAGGCTCGCAGACATGATTCATAACCTGCTCCGGCTTACCCTTGCCCACAACGTCCCAGTCTCATTGAGGGCCGTCCCTGAAAAATACAACCTCATTATGCGGCTCTGGCTCCACGGTTTTCACCGTCCGCTAGAGAACCTTCGACGATGCGCTTTCAACAACTCGATTGTCGCCCTTGAACATCTCCAAGATTTTATCTACTATGCCTACACATTCTACTCATGCCTTTTCGAGGAGGAGAACTTGTCGGTTTACCGAAGCAGCTGGGTCGAGTCACTTGGCGACCTTGCCCGGTATCGGATGGCTGTATCCGAACTCGTAACCAACAGGACATCCCACTCCACTTCTCTCACCCAGTCCGCTGTCTCTCAAGTGGCAAATATTTCCGACGACGTCGCCATGTCAATCAGCGCGGACGATACGAAGGCTAGCCAGATCAGCGACAACCCGATTTTACCCAAGGGGAACAGTCCAAGCGTCGGCGTCGAAGCCGCAAGAGCGATGGAACTTCTACCAGAGCGTGAAAAGTGGAGGAACATTGCCAGAGAATGGTACTCGAATGGCCTCATCGAGTACCCTGGAACCGGCAGGCTACATCACCACATGGGCTTTTTGTGCAAAGAATTTGGTGAGGGCGAAGAGCTGCGAGGCTTGTATCATTTCATCAAAAGGTACATCCCCGGTCTTCCCCGTCCCGTTTCATCCGCTTACGTCTTTTCGCAGCATGACGACACTCCAACCCTTCACCACTGCCCGAGAGTCCATCCTGGCGCTCTGGTCACCGTCTGCTCAGCTACGCCGTTCTTCCTCAGAAGCGCATGTCTCCGACCTATTCATCATGCTCCACGGGATGCTCTTCACGAACATCCAACTCGATGATTTCCAATCCACTCTCTCGAGACTTTTGGAACGACTCCAGATCGAAGAGGTAGAGGAGCGAGATTGGATGATGATGGCTGTGGTTAACATCGGTTCCCTACTTGAGTACGGTCGTCCGACAGCCGTGCTCAAGCAGATCAGTGGCATAGTCCCCGCAATCCCCCCATTACCCAAATCTCGTACTTCCTCCAAGAGGGAGGAACGAAGGGACTCCGATCGTATGGATGTTGACCCCGAAGAAGAGGACATCAAGATGGCTGTCACCGATGGGGTCTCCTCATCGCCGGTAACCACAAAGACCAATGCCGACCCCGACGGCGACCTACCTGTGCATCTAAAACTTTCTCTTCAGCTTACCTTCTCCATGCTCTCTCAGGCTCTTTCCCGACCAATGCGCAGTATCCCATTCCAGAGAGATACGCTGAACCCTTACATCACGATCATCCTCACATTCGCGTCTACGGTTGTCAAGAGTGATCACTGGTCCATCTTTGAGCGTGTCATTCCGTGGAGCGAACTCGCGGTTTTCCTAAGCAGTGTACCCAGATCTATCATCAAGCTTTCCGACGAAGCAGCAGGCTCAAGAGAACCCTCGATCATCACCACCGGTTGCGCTCCCCTACCGGAGGATGCCTGCCTCAGGGGGATGGCTTGGGGTGGACGAAAGATCTACGAAAGGGGCTTCTGGAACCGGGCTGCCGATGGTCGTATCAACGAGGCTGCCGTCCTCGACGCGAAGGAAGGCGAGGAAGTCAGCGATGGAATCATCGAGGATGATGACGATGACGACGATGACACAGGAAACTCCCCTCATATCAGCGATCAAGACAACAGGTGGATTCGAGTGCTACGTTGTGGCACAAGGGTTACCAAGTATGTTGATGGGTTCATGTGCACGCAGCAACCGAACGGCAAACGAGTATGGTCGATTGAAGGTCGACTGGCTGATAGGGTGGAGAGTTGGAAAGAACAGCGGAGGAGGGAGCGCGAGGAAGAGGACATGCGCAGGACCCGTCGTCGTTGGGATGATTCTATGGATGTCGACGAAGAGCCCGCGGAGGAAGCCTCCGAGGATAGTGATGCTGATAATGAGAACGACAGCGAGGAAGTAAAGGCACTGAAGGTTTGTCTATCTTCGACAACTATCCTGACAATGGGTGATTGACTCCTCTTCCTTCAGGAACGACGCCGTTACCTCCGCAGTATCTTACAATCTTCCAACGAAAAATTCCGCGCCGCCCCACCACCCTCCCGACGCCCCCCACGCAGCAAGAAGTCCGCGTCAAAACCAACGAATGCCATCGTTCCGGGCTACACCGTACTGGTCGTTGACACCAATATCTTGTTATCATCCCTCTCGATGTTTGCTTCCCTCGTTGAGAGTCTCCGTTGGACGGTGATCATCCCCTTGCCTGTCGTTATGGAGCTCGATGGCTTGGCCACGTCCGACTTGCCTCAACTTGCGGGAGCGTCAAAGGCCGCTCTATCGTTCCTCTCGTCTAACCTCAAGGCTTTGTCCACCTCGCTTAAGATCCAAACATCAAGGGGGAACTATCTATCTTCCCTCAACGTGCGAACGGAGCAGGTTGACTTCAGTGATCGGGACTCTTGGGAGAGAAACATGGATGACCTTATCCTCCGGGCCGCGGTTTGGCACGACGAGCATTGGTTTGACCGCTCCGGCTTACTCAAGCCTAGTGGGACTACTCCTGATTCCAAGAATGCCGCAAAAGTGGTCTTGTTGAGTTTGGATCGAAACTGTAAGTATGCTGATGATCGCTTGACGGCCAACGTCGCTGACGCCCATTTCAGTACGTTTGAAGGCAAGATCCAGGCAATTAGCGGCCGCAAGCCAGTCGGACTTGGCCGCAATCCTGACAAATGCTACATGAGCGTTCTGGTACATTTTTGGGAACGCGGCTCCCACCGGATAGTCGCCACCCAGACATTGCTTGACGAACAAAACTCGCAATGATCTGAAGTTCGACAGGGCTGTTCACTGCAACATGCGCTTCGTGTCACGATGCCACCTTTCGCTATAGCCGCGTCAGGCAAGTTGGCAGATTTGCCCTTGAACGTGTTATACACAGGACTTTTTTCGCCCCGTCGCGTATCGACTTTGTTTTGTTTTTCTTTCTCCTGTCGTTTCCTTTGCATTCAGACCACTTTCACTCCTTGACCTAGTAGATAGCAGCTGTATTTATAACCCTTATATTATCGTTGTACTCGTAGTACATTGGAACAAGCAGGGATACATCGCGTTTTCGATCACGTGAAGGAGGCAGATCTTGTCCTCAGACTCCTCTCCCCTCGCCAGACGGATCATGAGCGCGAGGCAACCATTCCGTCCGACACCTCGCCCAGGCTCTCAGCTCTCGTCCTCTCAGTTAGACTCTTCGAAACCATCCCATTCTCAAAGGATAGATGCTGATCTTGGCGATGCTACAAACAAGTCTTTCAATTTCTCTGGTCTTTTCAACCCAAAGAAACGCGATCAGCCTCTTCCCATTGGAAAATCGAAGTCTCGTGAAGACCACCAAGTCTCTCCTCAGAATATCCCAAACAGTTCTTGGTCTGCCGGATCTCACACCTCGAAGCTTGATCCCTCTTGTGCTCCTTCTCCTGCTCTTTCTTCGACAACATCTGGCCTAGGCAACGTTTCTACCTATCAGAGCAGTGGAATACCATCTACCCAGGTCGAAGATATACCCTCTTCACCGATTGTGGATGGTGGTGGCGCCACAAGCTCCTTTTTCGGCCAGGAGGCAAACTCTCAGCATCTTCTCCCGATGATCAATGAGATTGACGAGGATACGGAACTGGTCCATGCCCCCACAGCAAGCTCGGCCTCCCTTTTCTTCACAGGACGATACGCGGATGACTCTGGATCTAGAAAGAGAGTCCAGCGGACGGAGGATGATCTTGAAGCTATGGAGAACACCGATTCAAAGCGATTCAGATCAGAACAAGTAGGTTCTCGGTCGTTGCCATCGATGGCGTTTGTAACGATGATGCCCCGACCAGGTGTCAGGTTCCGCAAGCAGATCACGTCCACCCCCGTACGCGCATGCTGCGCCACCGGAACAATTCAGGACGAAACAGCATGAGCTTGATACTTTATTGGGACTCGACTCGGACGCATATATCAACGAGAATTTGGGGAAGTACGAGGACCTGAAGAAAAAATGGGCAAATTCATCTATGGAAGAATGGAATGGTGGCGCCCAGGGTAAATTGGATGGACCAAGCTTCTTCAGATTCGTACGGCTAACCCGGGGTTGGTTTAGAAATCGCAAACAAGTTCTCTGGGATTCTAGACATGGTAAGTTGGAGCCTTTACATGATGTGCATGGACCTGAGGATACATTCGTTGATAAGGTCAAAGATCATATGATGTGAGCCATGGGTCGTCTCAGCTGTTGTCAGGCATTGATGCCCTTCCATAGGCAAAAAATGTCGTTGTATGCTGATATCCAAGCAAAGATCGATGAGCACAAGAGCGTGTTACAGGACAGGTCGAAGGAGCTGACTGAGGCGAAGCGAGATCTGGTGAAACGGTCTGGAAGTGCAATTGGCAAAGAAGATTAATTACAAGCCTTAACAGATGCTCTGACAAAAACGTGTATTTCTTGTAATCGATTCCGCGTATGAGTTGCTCCAGAATTCAGCCATAGGTTCCAGACGTTTTGGGCTGAGTGTTTGCAACGGATTTAACCGTCCCAGCTCGGTCGGAGTTTTGATCCGCTTTCCCCCCTTCATTCCGATCCTCCGTCATGTTTAGGACCGTGGCTGTATGCCACTGTAGCCTCGTTCGACGCGCATTTTCGACGACCACTCCTGTGCTAGCCGGTCACAACAAAGTGAGAGCCCGAGTTGATTGACCTGTGAACTGAATGTAGACTCCTCCAGTGGTCCAAAATCGCAGCCAAGAAAGGCGTCAATGACATAAAGAAATCCATGATATACAGCAAAGCCTCCAGGGTAAGTTCCCTCCGACGTTCGCATAACGCGTTTTCCCTGGTTGACTTTGTCAGTAGGACATTATCGTCACAGTCCGTTGTATGCCCTCAGATTCAAGCTCTCTTCCGATCTGTCTCACTCCCCCCTCCGTAGCCGGTGGTTCTGCTGATCCTAGTATCAATGCTGCGCTTGCAGCCGCCCTCAGGGCCGCCAAATCTTCTGGAGTTCCCAAGGCCAATATCGAAAACGCGCTGAAAAAGGTGAGAGATCCCATGCGTGACCCTGTATTTGGCACGTCGGATCAACACACGAATTCTAGGCTAGCGGAGACAAGGAAAAGTGCTCGCAATTGGCAACCTACGAAGCCATGGCCTTTGGTGAGGTCGGAATTATTATGTATGATTTCTTCATCCGGATGACCCTCGTATCCCCCCCCCTTCCTGACAACCATTATCCCCAGTGAATGTTTGACTGACAATTCGAATCGCACTGTCCACAAACTGAGGGATTTGCTGGCTAGTCACAAGTGAGCCCGCTTGTCTCTATGATAAACGTGAAAACAGTTCAAGTCTGATTCTCGTAGTGCCCGTTTCGCTCCCGTAAGATATCTCTTCACCCGGAAAGGCTTGGTCCGGGTATCTATCGGCAAGCCTGAGAATGAGCCCATAGAAATTCGTGTAGAGAGCACAATAGAGACTGCCCTACCATTTATCGACGACTTCTCCCAGAGCTCCGGGTCGGGAGAAATGATAGAACTCGAGGTATGACGGCTTTTATGTGTTCAATCTCGGCTCTCACCGTCCCCACCACAGTTTACTTGCGCACCAGAAAACCTGGGGAAGCTGACCTCTGCCCTAACATCACAGCCTGACCTTATTCACGAATTCCTGGCAAGCGAACTAGTCTACGCCCCAATAGAAAAAATAACCGACGAGCAGATGGAAGACAAGGTCGCAAATCTCGTAGAAACACTAGAAGAACATGAAGATACCTTGAGAGTATACACTACATTAGATTCAGCTGCCGATTAATACTTTAGTACAAGGGTGATAATGATCATGAGCATAGGTGGTCGGCGGTCAAGCCCATATTCAAATACAGAAACCAGTGCAAATGAACCCTTAAAGGATTCAGATATAGCCGGCCTTAACACGAATCGTTGGATCCAGTGATATTCTCTCCTCCCCGAGCCGCTCATAATAAATCTTGGCGATTCCTGCCTCCTTCGCAAGTTCTGCATAGGCCTTGAACTTGTCAACGCCGCAGGCGTCCAGTGTCCTCGCCTTCTTCCTCTCGTCCTTCACCAGCTGAGGTGCAACGAGGGAAAAAAGTGGTTTCTTCTCCCCATTCTTCCACATCTCCCCTAACGTCTCGACCAAGTCCACAAACTTTTGGTCGACCCCTGCGCCCTTCAAGCTGACAAATGAGGATCGAGCAGTGACCATCCCATCTTCCGATGATTTACTGGACTGGGGGGAGACAGTCGACGCAGACTTCAATCCTCCGTGTCTTGGGTCACTAAGCGACACCCAGCCATCACCCTGTTTCATCCCTCTGATCCTGACTACTCCAGTCTCCATCGCAAGGATGATATAATCCTTAAACTTTGCGACGCCAACGGACGCATAAGCGCTGGGTTTCCTCTTCAGGAGCAACGGGACCACACTAGAAAACCGAGATTCCGATTCCCCGGTCGACGCCCGAAGCTTTGTCAGGACCGTGACGAGGTCCCGGAACGAGCTTGCTGTAACGGTTACTGGGGGCGGAGAAACCGTGATTTCTTGGAGGAGAGGGGGGAAGGGTAGAGGTGTGGCAGAGACATTTGGCTGTACCGGGGGTGACGGGTTGTCTTGTAACTGCAAAGGAGGCTCGCGTAACCTGACTGTAGAAGCCATGAATGATACTCCAGGCATCACGAGGGGGTCGTAAATGACGAGGTTCACCGCGGCTGCCTTTATTACATAGTCCTTGATGGTCATTGCACCGACCCGGCCGTACGCCATAATGTCCTGCGCCAATATAAGAGGGTGTATCTCGCAAAGCATCGGTTCCTGTTTGCCCTCGCGCCACAGCTTGGTTAGATTACTGATCAGCGGTTCGAACGGTCCGTGTTGGGAGATTGTAGGGTTGATGGGCACCGGGAGCTGTGGCCCCACGCCTAGAGTCGCCATTGTGTCGCGGAGAGAGACCAGTGCGTCTCTGGAGGCTGTTGTTCCACTAACCAGCGAAACGACCCCAGAAGCGATTGCTGCGTCAAGATATTGACTAAAGGTCGTCACACCAGGGACGCTATTGTATAAGGAAAGTAAGTCAGGGTAACCGACGGTCGAAATGAGGTGGGCAAGGATGTCGGAGAACGGGATAGATTGAACATTCGTCAATTGTTTGGATTTCAAGAGGTCTACCAGTGGGGCGAAGGGGAAGGTGGTGCTAGCTGCGCGTGTCGGTGGAGTGCTGACAGTGCTGACGGATGTCGAAGAATGCACAGGGGGGTCACGGTACGCCGGGCACAGCTTGAGCCAGCCATCACCGTTCTTCACCCCGCGAATAGTGACAACACCTGCTTCAACGGCCGCTTCGATGTACTCCTTGAACTTTGTGACGCCTGCGTTCTCGTAGATGGAAGGGTTCTTTCTTAGCAGTCGTGGACCAACAGTGGAGAATCGTGGTTCAGGGTCTTCCGCAAGTCGTAAGTCATTTAGGATCTTAATAAGATCACGGAATCGCGACTCGGGGTGTTGTGATGGGGTGTGTTGTGCGGAGGCATTGGAGCTGGCGTTCGATCGGTGACGGAGAGTAATCCATCCGTCTCCGTCCTGAAGTTGTTCGGCGGAAACGATCCCAGCTGACTCGGCGAGTTGAAGATAAGCCTTGAATTGGGTGACGCCTACTGTTTCGAATGCGTCCGGCTTCTTATCCTTTAACAAGGGGGAAACGGTCGAAAATCGAGGTCTTGGGTTCCCATTCGCGGATAGCTCGCCCAAAACAGAAATTAACTCTTTGAAATCATGCTTTGTGTCTGATTTTGCGGGGAGTTTCGCGACTTCAACGTAAGAAAGGCGGGACGGTCGTGGAGTAAACGCTGGAGCGAGGACGTCTAAAGGAATCTCGGGGGCTGGAGGAAGTTTCGAGAAGGTGTCGGTTGGCACTGATGTGGTTGGGAGTGATGTAGGTGGTTCACTGGCAGGAGTAAGCATTAAGTTTAGAACGCACGCAGCAGTAAGGTACTTACCGAGGGGTAGGTTCAACCTGTTGTCCACCCACGATCTCATGGACCACGGTCTGGGATGTGTGAAGAACGGGTGACCTCGCACATATCTTACACTCGCAGGCTCGTGAAATGGGTTTGATGGTACCCGATGGATCTATGTCCCTGAGGTCTTGGATGCTGGACTCGGCGGAACTTTCCTCGCCGATGAGAAGCAGGTATCCTGGAGATGAAGGGATGTCGCCTTCACCCTCCGATGGGATAATTTCCGGAGAACTCTAGGGGTTTTGAGGTTAGCGGTTGAATTGGGATGCGATTTGGCAGGAGTGTGCTCACGAATGCAGGAGAGTGGACGCCGTCTTCATCGACCGGATCGATTGTTTTTGGCGAAGACTGATCCTGTCAGAATCCTAGGTCAATGACGACAGCGTGGACGATCGAGAGATGTACCATAGCAGATTCGCTTGTCAAATCAGCCACAATCCAGTCGTCGGAGGTAGGGGTCATCGGAATGCTGGCCGGCGTGGCCTCGGCGGGAATTTCTGCCTTGGTAGGGATAGGTGTGGCCTCTGATTCCACGAGTGGGGCATCCGGGGGTAGGGTTGCATGTGTAGGCCGGATTGTGCTGATAGTGGTTATACTGACTGGACGAGGGGACAGAGCCAGAGGTTGGATGGCGGGAGTAATATGCTCTTCTGGAAGACCAACGGCATAAATATCAGACACGGAGGAGTTATCCAACTCTTGGGGGATGGTGAGAAATGCAACAGAGGAAGAGGTCTCGCGACGAGACCTGAGGGACTGTAACTTAGACGGAGGCCGTGCTTTCAATATGTCAGATTGCCAATCGTACACGATGGAGGCTTGGGCGGTCAGACTCTCGTGAGTCATGAAAGAGTTGCTAATGAGCACTACGTTGTACTTTCTCCATCGGACTGTGGACAAAAGATAGGCAAAATCACGATCGCCGGAGATGAGTATGATTGTGGCTGGAGGTGGATTGTCCTTGATGAACGCCATGATATCCACTAGGCAAGACAATCAGCATCGCAGGGCGGCTCCGAATAGATAGGAACGACTTACCTATCATCATCAAGTCTACCGAGTTCTTTCCATTGTGCGGGCAATCTGTGGGACGGGAGGTAAGCGGGGAGGCAAGCTAGGTGGTGTGGGTGGACGGACCGGTTAGAGACAGGCCGCAGGACTGAAGTTCGGATCGGAGGGAGGATTGTCTTGGAGAGGATTTATCTGGGAGCTGGAGATATGCCTTGAAGAGGTTGACCGCCCCGAATTGACTTGCTAGGGTGCGAATGTTGTCGACGAGGTTGTACCCTGAGGCATTGGTGGACGGAGGGCAGTTCTCTGTATGGGATTCAGCTTGGAAGCGTCCGAGAGGGGGAGAGTGAGGATACCATAGTCCCAGAAGATGCCCACGGGCTCATATGAAGGTGTGGTGGACGAGGGAGTTGGATTAGGCTGTTCGGCGGATGAAGGGGGAGAGGACGACATCTGTGGCGGGCGGCCCATGCGACGTCCGGCAGGTTGTGAATTTATATTCTCGTGTTATTATACGGCATGGCGGACTGGCACCACAGTCTACGATAAGCAGTCGTCCCTATCCCCTCCCAATTATTTCAGCACCTTGTTCAAGCGGGCGAGATGGTAGTTGATCGTCGGTCGGTGCTGTCTGCCACCCATCGGCTGCAACAAAAGAATCTGGTCAGAGGCGAAAAAAAAAAAAACCCAGCGGTGGTAAACAACCCCTACCGTCGTCCTCATGCAGTCGTACAGCGCCTTGGCAGACTCGGCACACGCCCCGGTCGCCGTCATGTCGTTCTTCGCTGCCCAACACCCAAGCATGGTTGCCAGTTCCGGGGCACAGAGACTGACCGCGGCACCTAGAAAATGGTCAGGATAATCCATAATAAACAGAATGTCCACACTTTTCTTTGGCCGGACTTTGAGTTTTTGGATGTGCATGTTCGTCGCGTGGGGGACGTGGTGATCGACGGAACAGCACCTCCTCGACAATGTCAGCCATATCCCTCAACAAGAACAACTCAGGTATATCCCCCTTCTCTTCACCTCCCTCAACCTTCTAAGCCAGCTCCTTTTACAGCCGTCAAGAGAATCCTCCAGGAGGCAAAGGAACTCGCAAACGACGAATCCACCGATTACACTGCTGCGCCACTCGAGGTCTGCCCCACATTCCTTCCGCTCATCGACAAACATTCACCTGTCTAATTCCAGGACGACATATTCGTGAGTCGCATTAAAATCTCGCCCTCTTTGGTGGGATCTTCATTCCAGAATCCAAGGAATGGCACTGTACCATCCGTGGTCCTGCCGGCACAGAGTTTGAGGGTGGACTCTACCATTTCCGCATCCTACTCCCCTCGGAGTACCCATTCCGCCCCCCGTCCATATTGATGCTCACCCCCAACGGAAGATTTGAGCTCAACACCAAGGTACGCCTCCTCATCCCCAATTGCCGCAACCCGTTCACTCACCCTCATCCCAGATCTGTATCAGCTTCACCAACTGTACGTCCCATTCCAGATTCCAATGAGTTTCTCTACCTTCGAAGTCCAATATTCGACTCAATAGATCACGAAGAGTCATGGCAACCCGCCTGGGGCGTTAGAACGGGTATTACACCTTCACCAATCATCCCTCACGCAACTCTCAACTGCCATCTCTGCGACAGCAATTCTTGGTTTACAGGGTTTCTTCCCGCTTCGCGGAAAGGCTGCCCTTGGAGTCGGGGGAATGGATTCCCCCATATCTGATCGGAAACGTCTAGCTACTCTGTATGTCCCCTACCCCCCTTTTCATTCATTGTCTAGCAACTCCCCTTTCACTTCTCAGATCCAGGAACTGGTTTTGTCCTCGTTGCGAAAAGTCGAACCTCGAGTGTTTGTCCGACCCTACTCCAGAAGGTTCAAATACCGAAACAGCCGCACCCGACCCGCCGGAAACGACGCCAGAGGCAGAAGTCGCGCAGGTGGGGAGAGATGAAGAGCCAGACACCACCATTTCGGATCCCTTGCCGTCCCCATCCCCCCGGGACCCTCCAGAAGAATCCCTCCTGGTAGCGACCCAGATCCCGCAGGCCACGGTCTCAACTAGATCCTCGGTCGGCAACCCTAGACCTCCATTACTATTGGACACTGCCATCTGCGTGCTCCTCGTGTTAGCGTTTGCATTGCTTTTCAGGAGGTTCACCTAAGACGAATTACAGATTCCCCACCTCCTTATTACTATTTTCGCCATCCATGTAACCGTCCCATTTGACTTGTACACCGTCTACAGAACCCGTTTCATAAGACATGAGCCCTTTGCAACCCATCCAATGGACGATACGCCAAGTGAACAATCAAGTTGAGGTCCACATAAGGATCCCATCCTAACGCCCGTTCAAGGTCGCTCATTGCACCTTCTTTCGGATGCGTTGCCTACCTCCTTGTTCTCCAGTAGTGCGGGTCAAAGTACGTTGTCAACGGCGTCCGTGCGTCCGACGCTGCCAATCGGAGGCTCCTCTACTTCTCCCAAAGGAGCCGTTTATCCCAGAGAGAGTTGTACTCGCAGCTTGAGCTGAGGTTCGCCCAGCTGGCTGACTCTCCTTACTACGTCCGCAATCCTTGTAGCCGATTCCCTGAGCCCGATCCTTTCGTGACCCAATGGAGTCACAGAGGACTCAAGTCGGTCCCCCTCATCCCCTGCAAGAACCCATTCCCGCGCTGCGAAGTGGCAATTAATCCACGGGTGTAATCTCCCGAGTACGGGTCGTACTTATCAGCTCCTGCAGCCAT
>Ga0307515_10000609_pt1 | contig 83557 bp, 74 predicted proteins | sample 17_EM_MG_FD_194513 | JGI IMG/M metagenome (GOLD analysis project Ga0307515, IMG submission 194513) | Populus trichocarpa ectomycorrhiza microbial communities from riparian zone in the Pacific Northwest, United States - 17_EM | ecosystem: Host-associated > Plants > Roots > Unclassified | place... | reverse complement strand
AGCTACCTGGGGTGGTTCCGGGCACTTGACCGGTCAGCACCAATTCGTCTGCAGCCCGCTTGTTTGCTCGCCTTGGCCCTCGGGCATCCCGCTCATCCTTAGCTAACGCGCAAAGAGCCAAAGAAAACGGCCCCGAAGGGCCGTTTCTGTTTCAGCGCTTGCGACGCGTTCAGGCGGCGTCTTCGACCAAGGCCTTGCGCATCTTCTTCATCGCAGCCACCTCGATCTGGCGGATGCGTTCGGCGCTGACGCCATATTCGCCGGCCAGATCGTGCAGCGTCATGCCGCCCGAGCTGTCGTCGTTGACCTTCAACCAGCGCTCTTCGACGATGCGGCGGCTGCGGTCGTCCAGCGCATCAAGCGCCTTGGCGATGCCGTCACCGGCCAGCCAATCGCGGCGGTGCGCTTCGATCACGCGGGTCGGCTCGGTGCTGTCGTCGGCCAGGTAGGCGATGGGGGCGTAGCTTTCTTCGCCGTCGTCGGTTTGCGGCTCCAACGCCACATCGCCGCCCGACATGCGGGTTTCCATCTCCAGCACCTCTTCACGCTTGACGTTCAGCGTGCGGGCGACCGCATCTACCTCGCCTTGTGTCAGCGTGGCGCGATGGGTGTTTCCGTCAACCGAGTCTTCCTTCAGGCTTTGCTTCATCGAGCGCAGGTTGAAGAAAAGCTTGCGCTGCGCCTTGGTGGTGGCCACCTTCACCATGCGCCAGTTGCGCAGGATGTACTCATGGATTTCGGCCTTGATCCAGTGCATCGCGTAGCTGACCAAACGGACGCCTTGGTCCGGGTCGAAGCGTTTCACGGCTTTCATCAGGCCGACATTGCCTTCCTGGATCAGGTCACCGTGGGGCAGACCGTAGCCGAGGTATTGCCGCGAGATCGACACGACGAGGCGCAGGTGCGACAGCACCATCTTCCCGGCGGATTCGACGTCGCCTTGCTCGCGCAGGCGCTTGGCGAACGACAGCTCTTCCTCGTGGGTGAGCAGCGGAATACGGTTCACGGCCGAGATATAGGCGTCGAGATTGCCTAGCGAGGGCAGCAGCGACCAGGGGTCACGGACGGTCAGGGCAGAGGCAGATGACGTGTTCATAGTGACATCAGACATCGATAACTCCTTTCGAGTTCCGCACATATTAGCACTCGTGATGCGAGAGTGCTGATGGCGCCTCGGAAGCGCTTATATGTGAGTGCCCGCACCCATCTGGAGATATTGTTCTAGCCGTATCGTGTTTCTGCGCCGTCCAGCAATGCATCCACGACCGACAGCAACTGCGACACGCTGACCGGCTTGGTGAGGTACTGGTGGGCGCCGGCCTGGAGGGCCGCCTCGACCTGGCTGGCCAGAGCGTCGGCTGAAACCACGACCACCGGGATGTCGGCGGTACCCGAATCGGCCTTCAGGTGGCGCAGCAGCTCCATGCCGTCGATGTCGGGCAGGTGCATGTCGAGCAGGATCAGGTCGGGCCGGCGGGCGCGGATCGCGGCCAAGCCGTCCAGCCCGGTGATCGAGACGTCGAAGCGCACCTGCGGCCGCCGGGACAGGATGCCGCGCATCACTTCGACATTGGTCTCGTTGTCTTCCACATAGTGCACGCTGCGCTGGTGGTAGTCGCTGGGCGTCGACTTCGAATCGTCCAACTCGGCAACCACGGAATCGGGTTGCTCTGCGCGCGGCAGACTCAGGATGAACGACGAACCTTCGCCGGCAGTGCTGCGCGCTCGCAATGCACCCCCCATCAATTCGGCCAGGCGCTGGCTGATGACCAGCCCGATGCCGGTGCCTTCGAGTGACGAGCGTTCGCGCCCCAGCCGGTTGAAGGGCTGGAACAGCTGCGCCAGCTGTGACGGTGTCATGCCCAGCCCGGTGTCGGTGACGACCAGGTCGATGCTGTCGCGGTGGTTGCTGCGCGTGCCGATGTGGATGCGGCCGCCGTCGCTGTTGTACTTGACGGCATTGCTCAGCAGGTTGATCAGGATCTGCTTGACACGGGTGGTGTCGCCGATCACACGCGCCATGTCGCCAGGCACGTTCTGCGTGACCACGATGCCCCGCCGTTGCACGTCTTGCTCGACCAGCGGCAGCACGGCGGTGATGATGTCGCGCAGGTCCAGCTTGTCGTGCTGCAGGTTGAGCGTGCCCGACTCGATGCGCGACAGGTCGAGCACGTCGTTGATCATGTCCAGCAGGTGCCAGCCGGCGCCCTGGATCTGCGCCACCCAAGGCCGCTGCGCCTCCGGCAGCGGGTGGTTCTGGTCGAGCTCCAGCAGTTGCGCAAAACCAAGCATCGCGTTGAGCGGCGTGCGCAGCTCATGGCTCATGCGCGAGAGGAACTCGCTCTTGGCCAGGTTGGCGGCCTCGGCGATCTCGCGCGCACGCTCGGCTTCGGCGAGGCGCAGGTGCTCGGTGATGTCTTCGACCACGCCCACGATGCGGTGCGGCGCGCCATGCATGTCACGCAACAGCGTCACGACCGACTGGACCCAGACCATGCGGTTATCGCGCGTCAGGTAGCGGCCCTGGCGGCGATACATCGGTATCTCGCCGCGCACCAGCTGGCCGGAGAGCTCGAAATCCTGTACGCGGTCATCGGGATGGGTGAGGGCGGCCACGTTCATGCTGACCAGCTCTTCGGCCTTGTAGCCGGTGAGTTCGCAGAAGCGCGGGTTGATCTGCTTCACGTTGCCGTGCAGGTCGGTGTAGACCACGCCGATCGGCACGTTGTTGAGGATGTTGCGAAAGCGCTGTTCGCTCTCGCGCAGGTCGGCCTCCGTACGCTCTCGCTCGGCGATCTCGCGTTGCAGCGCTGCGGTGCGGTCTTTCACCGCGGCCTCGATGCGGCGGGTGCGGCCGGTCACCGTCAGCAGCAGGGCTCCCAGCATGGCCGTGGCGAGCAGGCCGACGAGCGAGAACAGCAGCACATTGCGCTCCCGTGCGTCGGGCAGATCGCTGCGAGCCGACGAGATGCGCAGGTCCCATTGCCGCCCGGCGAAGGCCATGGGGCGCACATGCAGCAGATCGGATGGGCGTGTCTCGCAGCCAGGTGCGCCGGCGAGACGACGGCGCGCCGACGCGGGGTCGGTGTCGACGATGCACAGGTCGAGGTAGTGCGGCAGGCTGGCGCGGAAGGCGGTCAAGGCCGCGTCCATGCGCAGGGTCACGAAGACCATGCCGCGCGCTGCCGTCAGCCGTTCGCTCACCGTGGTCGGCATGCCCTTGTAGAGCGCGTGGTAAATCACCACGGCGAGCTGGTCGCTCGTGTCTTGCGTGGCGCGGAAGCCCGCGGTGGCCGTGGGCGTATCGGTGCGCACCGCCCGGTCGATCGCCGCGCGCGCTTCGGCCACCGAGCGGGCGTTGACGCCCAGCGCGGTCTGATTGCCCTGCAGCGGCTCGATGATGCGGATCACCGCCAGCGTCTCGTCCGCCCGCGGCTTGAAGCCGGAGTCCAGGCGATCGAACACGCGGTAGTCTGGATAGTCGACCGCCCGCGCGCGGGCCTCGAAGGCCGGCACGTCGGCACGCGACACGAATTCCGCCCAGCCCATGGCCTGCAAGTGGCTCTCCGGCGTGAGCCAGGCAGAGGTGGCACGGTGCAGCTCGGCCAGCGTGACGTCGTCCGAACCGATGTAGACGCCGCGCAAGGCTTCCAGCGCATGCAAGGGGAACTCGAGCTGCGCCATCAGGCTCGACGAGGCATTGACCGCATCACGCTCGAACGCCGACACCACCCGCGCATCGACCCACTTGCCCACCTGCCTCACACCCAATGCCATCAAGGCTGCGGCCACCGCCAGCGACAGGCCGACGGTGAGTCGGCGTGTCGCCCATTCACTGCGAGGCTGGCCGATGAGCGTGAGCACCATCGGGCCGGCGATCAACACGCCCACGGTATCGCCCGAGGCCCACACACACCAGGTGAACCACAGCGAGTCGGCCGGTTGGTGCGCCAGAAAGTGCAAGGCGGCGGTGCCGATGCTGGCGCTGGTCAAGCAGGCGGCGAGGGCACCGAAACCGAAGAAGACCGCAATGTCGCGCGGTTCGCTCAAGGTCAACGGCCGGCTGGCGAAGCGTCGCACCAGCGCGGCGCCTAAGGCGGCTTGCATCACTGCGCCAGCTGCAATCACCGCCGGCAGCAGCACGGTGCTCGTCAAATTGGGCGTGCCGTGGTCCAACGCGAGAAGTGCGTTGACGACGAACGCACCTGCCGCCACCCCCGGCAGTACCCGGAAGCCGAAGGTCAATACGCACGCGAGCGCGATGCCGGCCGAAGGGTAGAGGGGAGATGCGTAGCCCGGCGGAATGGCCAGCCACAACGCCACCCAGCCGACCAACCCATACGCCAGTGCCGTGCCGGTCAGCGCGAGCGTCCAGTGGGGTGATTGGGGAGAAGGCGCGGCAGACGTCATCAAGCAGTGAATGGCGTGGAAGGGGCGCGGGGCGCAGTGCCAGCCGGGGTTTCCCGGGGGCGGACACAAGCCTAACACCGGCGCCAGTCACGTCATACCGTTTGGCGGTCAAGAAGTTGTCGCCAGGGTGGCGTGCATCGGACCTTGTTGCAGGTGGCTGCGATCGTGCGCGCGGCCATGGGATTGCTGCAGCCTGAACGGCGGGCGGATGCTCGCAGAGGATCGGCGAGATGATTCACAAGCGTAGGCCAGGAATCAGGCCAGCCGCCACCGCCCGACCCGGGTGCGCCGGTGCCGCACATGGCCCCCGGCACCGACGCTGCCGCCGTTACCGCTGATCGCTACATCCGGGACATCAGGCCCGAGGAGTCTCTGCGTGTGCGTTAAACGTTGAACAAGAAGTTCAACACATCCCCATCCTTCACCACGTATTCTTTGCCCTCCGCCCGCATCTTCCCGTGGTCCTTGGCGCCTTGCTCGCCCTTGAAGGCGATGAAGTCGTCGAAGGCGATGGTCTGGGCGCGGATGAAGCCGCGCTCGAAATCGGTGTGGATCACGCCGGCGGCCTGAGGCGCGGTGTCGCCCACGTGGATGGTCCAGGCGCGCACTTCCTTCACGCCGGCGGTGAAGTAGGTCTGCAGACCCAGCAGCTTGAAGGCGCTGCGGATCAGCCGGTTCAGGCCGGGCTCGGTCTGGCCCATGTCGGCGAGGAAGATTTCTTTGTCTTCGTCGCTCATCTCGGCCATCTCGGCCTCGGTCTTGGCGCAGATGGCCACCACCGGCGCTTTCTGGGCTTCGGCATAGGCGCGCAGCTTGTCGAGATAGGGGTTGTTCTCGAAGCCGTGCTCATCGACGTTGCCGACGAACATCGCCGGCTTGGCGGTGATGAGGCACAGCGGCTTGATCAGCAGCTGCTCGTCCTTGCTCAGGCCGAGCGAGCGCACGGGCTTGGCGGCGTCGAGCGCGGTTTGCACTTTGCCCAATACGTCCACCAGCTTGAGCGCTTCCTTGTCGCCGGCACGGCCGAGCTTTTGGGCGCGGTGCACGGCCTTCTCGACGGTGCCCAGGTCGGCCAGGCACAGCTCGGTCTGGATGACCTCGATGTCGGAGATCGGGTCGACCTTGCCGGCCACGTGGATCACGTTCTCGTCGTCGAAGCAGCGCACCACGTTGACGATGGCATCGGTCTCGCGGATGTGCGCCAGAAACTGGTTGCCGAGCCCTTCACCCTTCGAGGCGCCGGCCACCAGCCCGGCGATGTCGACGAACTCGACAATCGCCGGCACGATGCGCTCGGGCTTGACGATGGCCGACAACGCCTGCAGGCGCGGATCGGGCAGCTCTACCACGCCCACGTTGGGCTCGATGGTGCAGAACGGGTAGTTCTCGGCCGCGATGCCGGCTTTCGTCAGCGCGTTGAAAAGAGTGGACTTGCCGACATTGGGCAGGCCCACGATGCCGCATTGGAGGCTCATGGTGTGGTCACGCGAAGTGGGGTCCGCCCAAGGCGGAACAGGGTCGCAATTCTAGTGGGCCGCTACCGATCCGGCCCGGAGGCCATGAGATGCGCTTCGAGCACCCGTTGCACCGTTTGCAGCAGGCGCACGCGGCCCACGGGTTTGACCAGAACTTCGTCCATCCCGGCGGCCAGGCAGGCTTCGCGGTCTTCGGCGTAGGCATTGGCGGTGAGGCCCACCACCGGCACCGTTCGCATGGCTTCACCGGCTTCACCGGCACGCAGCCGACGGGTGGCCTCCAAGCCGTCCATGTCGGGCATGCGCCAGTCCATCAGCACCAGGTCGAAGCCCCCGCGTTTGAGCTGCTGCAGTGCTTCCCGCCCGGTGCCGGCGGTGTGCACCACGATGTCGGCCGTTTCCAGCATTTGCCTGGCGATCATGGTGTTGACGGCGTCGTCGTCGACCAGCAGCACCAGCATGCCGGCCAGCCCACCGCTCAGCGGCACCATTGACGAAGGCTGAGGCTGCGGCGGCTCTTCGCTCGGTTGCAGCGGCAGGCGCAGCGACACGCGCGTGCCGACACCGGGTTCGCTTTGCAGCGCCAGGCTGCCGCGCATCAGGTTGACCAGCTCGCGCGTGATGGCCAGGCCGAGGCCCGTGCCCGAATGGCGCCGCGTCACGCCGCCATCGGCCTGGTGGAAGGCGTCGAAGACCAGGGCCTGGTGCGATCGCTCGATGCCGATGCCGGTGTCTTCGATCTGGATCTGCAGCTGCCGCAGCGCCCGGTCGGCGCGAATGCCCAGCTGCACATGCCCGCGGTCGGTGAACTTGACGGCGTTGCCGACCAGGTTGATCAGCACCTGCTTGAGCCGGAACTCGTCGCCCCGTGCCCAGCGCGGCACGCTCTCCTCGATCACCAGCCGGCAGTCGAGCGACTTGGCGTCGGCCTGTGGCTGCACCGTCTCGATCACCTGCGCCACGCAGGCGTGCAGGTCGAAGGGCTGGTCGAGCAGCGCCAGGCGGCCGGCTTCGATGCGCGACAGGTCGAGCACGTCGTTGATGAGGTGCAGCAGGTGCGTGCCGCCGCGGCGCACCGTCTCGACCATCTCTCGGCGGTTGGGTTCGTCCAGCGACGGGTCGCGCAGCAGGTCGGCCGCACCCAGCACACCGTGCAGCGGCGTGCGCAGCTCGTGGCTCATCACGGCGAGAAAGCGCGACTTGGCCAGCGAGGCCTGCTCGGCATGGTCGCGCGCCAGCTCGAGGTCATGCACTCGCCGCGCCATCAGGTCATCCACCGTCAGCGGCTGGCTGGCCGGGTTGTCGAACTGGCTGTCGATGGGCGGGGCCAGCACGGCCAGCTTCCTGAGCTGGTGCGCCATGCCGAAGAGTGCGCCGATCATCACGCTCTGCGCGAAGAAGCTGTTCACGTACAGGGGCCACAGCGTGCGCTCCCATTCCGGCGAGCCGGTGCCGCGCAGGTGGACGATGACCGCGGGCAGGGTCGACAACACGGCCACTGCCGAACTCAGGCTCAGTGCACGCCACAGTGGCCAGGTGGCATAGGTCAACAGGTGAGCGGCCATCAGCCAGAAAGACATCGACGCTGCGTCGTAGGGAGTGACCTCTCCGACGATCAGCGTCATGTAGGCCACGCTGGCCACGAAGTACACGCTCAGGCCGAGCGAGCCCAGACCCTGGGCCAGCCCAACTTGGCGGGGCCGTTGCCAGACCAGGACGATGAGCGCCACGAACCAGGCAATCAGCAGCGGGTAGGCGCAGCGATTCGAGGTGTTGATCTGGTTCAGCGCCGTCTCGGTGGCCCACACCAGCACCACGGCCAGCGCCGCCAGCGCGAACAGCCACAGCATGGTGCTGCGAGTGACCAGCGTGATGGTGGGGGCCCTTTCTCGCACGGCGAGCGGCTTGGGCGCCGACTTCGATTTGTAGGTCATGGAGGGCCTGCGGCGTACGAAGAGTCGCGCTCTATTATCCTGGGCAGATCCCTCCACGGCATTTCACTGCCCACTCGCCATGAACCTGCTCAGCCTGACACCCCATACCAAGGACCTCGGCGGCGGCTTCACCGTCCGCCGGCTGCTGCCTTCGTCGAAGCAGCCCGCCGTGGGGCCGTTCCTGTTCTTCGACCACTTCGGGCCCATCACCGCGCAGCCCAGCGACAACCACGACGTGCGCCCGCACCCGCACATCGGCCTGGCCACGGTGACCTACCTGTTCGAGGGCGCGATGATGCACCGCGACAGCACTGGCGTGGTCCAGCGCATCGAGCCGGGCGCGATCAACTGGATGACGGCTGGCCGCGGCATCGTGCACTCCGAGCGCACACCCGACGACCTGCGAGCCATCACGCGGCGCAGCCACGGCCTGCAGCTCTGGGCGGGCCTGCCGACCGAGCATGAAGAAGATGCGCCGAGCTTCTCGCACACGCCGGCGGCATCGATCCCCTCGGGCGAGGTGAGCGGCGCTGCGGTGCGTGTGCTGATCGGCAGCGCCTTCGGGTTCAGCTCGCCGGTGCCCACCTTGTCGCCCACGCTGTACGTGGACATCTCACTGCCCGCGGGAGGCTCGCTCACCGTTCCCGCCGCGGCCCAGGAGCGCGCGCTCTACGGCATCGACAACGCCTTCACGCTCGACGGCGAGGCCGTGCCGCCCGGCGTGATGGTGGTTTTGCCCGAAGGCCATGAGCCTCGCCTGCAGGCGGAGCAGGGTGCGCGCGTGATGATGATCGGCGGCGCGCCGCTCGGCCATCGCTTCATGTGGTGGAACTTCGTCTCCAGCCGCAAGGAACGCATCGTTCAGGCTGGTGATGATTGGTCGGCTCAGCGCTTCGAGCGCGTGCCGGGCGAGACCGAGTTCATTCCGCTGCCGCAGCGGCCTTGAACGCTCAGGCCGACTCCCGGTGCACGTCGCCACCGGGGCCGACGGTGAGAAACCCCACACCCTCGCTGCGCAGGAAGTCGTGCGCAGCCGGCCCTTGCAGCATGGCGATGGTGCTGAGCGCCCCCGCGGCGAGGCAGGCCGGGCCGAACACGCTGACCGACTGCCAGTGCTGCACCGGCCAGCCGGTACGCGGGTCGAGGATGTGGCAATAGCGCTTGCCGTCGACCTCGAGGTAGCGTTCGTAGTCCCCGCTGGTGGCCAGCCCGCCTTGCGCCAGCTCGAGGCCGGCGATCACCTCGCCGCTGCGGCGCGGGTGCGCGATGCCGAACGACCAGTTGCTCCCGTCCGGCCTCGGCCCGATGACGCGGATGTCGCCGCCCAGGTTCACGAAGCCGCTCGCGATGCCGTGCTCGGCCAGCAGCGTGCCGGCGCGGTCGGCCGCATATTCCTTGCCGAAGCCGCCGAAGTCGAGTTCCATGCCGGCCACCGTCAGCGCCACGCCCGGGCGCTGCCAGTCGACACGTTGCCAGCCCACGCGCGCGAGCACTTCGCACACGGCTGAGGGGTCGGGAACGCAAGCGCTGCGAAAGTCCCACACGCTGCGCAGCACGCCGGTGGTGATGTCGAACAAGCCCTTGCTGTAGACGTGCAGGCTGGCAGCGAAGTCGAGCAGATCGGCCGTCTCGGCATCGACCTCGACGACCGCTCCGCTGCCGGCCGCCGCGTTGATGCGCGAGACGATGCTGTCGGCTCTGTAGCGCGAGTACTTGGCCTCGATGCGACGCACCTCGTCGATGGCGGCCTGCGCCGCGTCTTGCGCGAGCTGCAGCGAAGCGCCTTCGACGCGGATGCGGCACTGCGTCCCCATCGCGAAGAACTCGAAGCCGAACGCCTCTGGGCTGGCGGCGGTTTCCGGGGCCGGTTTCATCGTACCGGGTCGGGTCTACTCGACCGGAAGGCGATTGCGTGGACGCGCTTGCGCGGGCCTACGACCCACAGCCGATGCGGCTGGTGTGCAGGGCCACGTCGTCGATCCACACCGTGTTGCTTGCACCGCCATAGGCCTCCCACCCGAGTTTCAGATCGGTGATTTTCGGCCGCCATGAGGGCCGTGAGCCGAGCCAGCTGGCGTCGACATCGGCGGTCGCCGTGCCATCGAGCTGCAGCCCGGCCACGGCCTTGCCGTCGACCCAGGTCTGCATGGTGCCCATGTCGGCGTCGAGACCGAATTCGACGCACGTCCAGGTGGCGGTTGGCAGCTTGACGCTCATCGAGATGCCGACGGGGCTGAGCGACGGCAGCGTGGCATCGTCCTTGGAACGGTTCCACATGAGGATGCCGCTTTGCCCGCCCATGCGCAGATCCTGGGCGTTGGAGTCCGTCGATTCGACGGCATCGTGCATCGACATGATGGTCACGTGCGGGTCGCCCAGCGCCTGGGCCAGGCGCAAGTAGAACCGGCCATAGACCACCGACCCCATCGAGGCGACTTTGTTGTTGATGATGAACGCGTGACCGCAGTAGTTGCTGCCCGGGTCGATGCGGACCGACTGGGTGCCGGTGTGGGCCTGGGTGCTGTCGATGACCGCTTTGCCCGAACCGTCGAAGCAGTTAGGCCCGCCAACACTCCAGACGGCTGCATTGGGCACGGCGCCGGCCGTGCTGGACTCGAAGTCTTCGCACAAGGCCAAGTTGGCACAAGCGGTTGGCGCCGGGGCTGGAGCCGGAGCCGGAGCCGGAGCCGGAGCCGGAGCCGGAGCCGGAGCCGGAGCCGGAGCCGGAGCCGGGGCCGGGGCCGGGGCTGGGGCTGGGGCTGGGGCTGGGGCTGGGGCTGGGGCTGGGGCTGGGGCTGGGGCTGGGGCTGGGGCTGGGGCTGGGGCTGGAGCTGGAGCTGGAGCTGGTGCAGGTGCAGGTGCAGGTGCAGGTGCAGGTGCAGGTGCCGCCCCAAGCGCCGAGCCATCCCCGCTGCTGTTCCAGGAGACGTCCTGCGAGTCGTTGCCGCTGCCGCCGCATGCACTGGCGACGGCCGCTGCTGCGACGCACAGCATCGCCATGCGCGAGCTGCGCACCGAGGTTCGGGTTGCGGATCTCAGCCTGTTCATCATCTTCACCTTTTTTCGTCGAAGCACTGGGTCAGCATGGGTCTCGCCCCATGCGTCATGGCGCAAGCAGCTTGCATGCTGCCACGCGGTTGATCTTGATCTGCGAGCCGCCCGGGCTGTAAGCCCAGACCACATCGCCGTTGGGCGCCGAACTCATCTCCTGGAACTGGTCGATCGCCAAAGCCGAGGCGACCGGGCCCTCGACGATGGAGCCGGTCGTGGCGTCTGCCACAGCCAGCATCAGTTGGCCGCCGGATTTCCAGCCCATCAAAAGCTTGCCCGTGCCATAGGCTGCCATGTACGGGCGAAACGGGTAGCTGCTGTCGATGCCTGTCGCAACGCTGACGCTGCTCTGCTGCGTCGGTGCCGAGCCGCTGTTGGGCAGCTTGGCCAGCTGCAACGACAGCGTGCCGTTGCCGGGCTGGATGAAGTTCATCCAGAAGCCATCACTCGCACTCACCAACCCGCCAAGTGCACGCTGCGTGGGATCGGTGCCGGCCAGCCACTGCAGGTTGCTCGGGTTGGCCGTGGGCGTGCTCAGGCGCGCCTGCTGCATGGCGTTCGGGTAAGCGTCGCCATGGCAGGCCATGCCCCATTGCGAGCCGTTGTACGCGGCGCGCACCGACCAGCTGTGGCTGCAACCCCAGTCCCAGCCGCCGGTAACCAGCGCGCCGTTCGCATCGACGAACTTCAAGGTGTCGCCGGCATGGATATCGACCTCGCCTGCCACATTGGGCCGTGCCGTCGACATCGCCGAGCGGTAGTACACCGCGATCTTCGACCCGTCGGTGGCCAGCCGCGCGGTGTGGCCGTACCACCAGATGAACTGCGCGCCCACGCTGTCGGCATTGCCCTTCTTCGTGAGCGTGGTGCGGGATGCCTGGTTGCCGCCGGCATCGACGCGCACCAGGTCCATCTTGCCGCACACATTGTTGTTGGGCGTGGCACTGCCTTGGCAGTACTTGGACGAATAGATGTCGGGATCGTTGGACACCACCGCCAGGGCCGCACCGCTGGGCGTGGCGAGCAGGGCGTGAACTTCCAGACCGGCCACACCGGGCAAGGGCTGCCCCAGTGCATCGGATGCCGTCAGTGAGGCCATCTTGATGGACTGGGTGTTCTTGTCGGTCCATGCCAGCAAGGAGCTGCCATCGCTGCGCGGCGCCATGACGGCGGGCGTGTACTCGTCGTTGGGGGCCGCGTTGCCGCCAACCGCCACCGTGGTGCTCCGCAGCCGCTTGTCCAGCGTGTCGCAAGCTGTCGGAGCCGGAGCCGGAGCCGGAGCCGGAGCCGGAGCCGGAGCCGGAGCCGGAGCAGGAGCCGGAGCAGGAGCAGGAGCCGGAGCAGGACTGGGCGCGGGCGCTGGGCTAGGAGCTGGTGCAGGTGCAGGTGCAGGTGCAGGTGCAGGTGCAGGTGCAGGTGCCGAGCCTGTGTCAGACGCACCCCCACCACACGCCGACAGCAAGGCCAGCATGGCGTACGCAGAGTATTGGTAGGGGCTCATCTTCAGTCGTTTCTCGCGTGCGGGGTCAGCTGCCCAGCTTGCATGCCGCCACGCGGTTGACGCCGACCACGCCGCCGCCGCTGCTGTTCGCCCACAGCACGTCACCGTTCGGTGCCGTGGTCATGTCCTGGAACTGGTCGATGTTCAGGGTGGTGGCCACCGGCCCTTCGAGCACGGCTCCGGTGGTGGCATCGGCCACTGCCAGCATCAAGCGCCCGGCAGACTTCCAGCCCATCAGCAGCTTGCCGCTGCCGTAGGCTGCCATGTAGGGCCTGAACGGATAGGTGTTGTCGAGCGACGTGGCCGCCGTGATGGCGCGCTGCTGCAGCAATGCCGTGCCGCTGTTGGGCACCTTGGCCAGCTGCAGCGAAAGCACGCCGTTGGTGGACTGGACGTAGTTCAGCCAGAACCCGTCGCTGGCCGGCACCAGGCCACCGAGTGCCCGCTGAGCCGGGTCGGTATCGCCCAGCCATTGCAGCATGTTGGGCGTGCTGGTTGGCGTCGCCAGTCGTGCCACCTGCATGGCATTCGGGTAGCCGTCGCCGTGGCAGCCCGCTGCCCATTGAGCGCCGTTGTAGGCCTCGCGCACCGACCAGCTGTGGCTGCAACCCCAGTCCCACCCGCCGGCCAGCAAGGCACCGTTGCCGGCGTCGACGAACTTCAGCGTGTCGCCGGCATGGATGTCGACTTCACCGGCCACGCCCGGGCGTGCAGTGGACATCGCCGAACGGAAGTAGACCCCGATCTTCGACCCGTCGGTGGCCAGACGCGCGGTGTGGCCGTACCACCAGATGAACTGCGCGTTGACGCTGTCGACGTTGCCCTTCTGGGTGAGTGTGGTGCGTGACAGCGTTGCACCGTTGGCATCCAGCCGCACCAGGTCCATCTTGCCGCACACCGCATTGCCGGACGTGCTGCTGCTCCAGCAATACTTGGACGAGTAGATGTCGGTGTCGTTGGACATCACGGCCAATGCGGTCCCACCGGTGGTGGCCAGTGCCGCATGAACTTCGAGTCCGGCCACGCCGGGCAGCATGCGATCGAGTGCGTCGGTGCTCTTCAGGGCGGCCATGCGGATGCTCTGGGCGCTGCTGTCTGTCCAGGCCAGCACAGCCGAGCCATCGGCGCGCGGTGCGATCACTGATGGTGTGTACTCGTCGTTTGGAGAGACGGCGCCACCCACCGCCACGCTGGTGGTTCGCACACGTTTGTCCAGCGTGTCGCAGGCTGCCGGAGCCGGAGCCGGAGCTGGAGCTGGAGCTGGAGCTGGAGCTGGAGCTGGAGCTGGAGCTGGAGCTGGAGCTGGAGCTGGAGCTGGAGCTGGAGCTGGAGCCGGAGCCGGAGCCGGTGCTGGTGCTGGTGCTGGTGCTGGTGCTGGTGCTGGTGCTGGTGCTGGTGCTGGTGCTGGTGCTGCCACCACCGGGCCAATCGCACAGACCTTCTTGGTGCCGGGGATCGGGTCACCAAAGGTCGCGTTGGTGCACGCCACGTCGCCCGACAAGTTCTTGAGGTTCCACTTGTTCTTTGCGCCATAAGACACCTGGCGCAGGCTCGAACCCACAGCGCAGGTGGCTCGCTCATTGGCACACTTCGTGAAGCCACTCGGCCAATCGGCTGCGAGGGCTGGGGTGGCAATGGCTCCAAGCAAGCTTGCTGCGGCGCCGGCGATCAGGGTTTTGCGAGTCATGGGCTTCAACTTTTCTTCAAGTACGGTGGGGTGTGCAGTCGTTGAAGTGCATGACCCACGGGGTCACTTCAGGGTCGGGTAGGCATTGCGAAGCAGCATCAGGAACTGCTCGTGGAACCATTGCCCGGCGTGCGGTGCGCCGCTCAGCGCGTCGACGTTGCCCGAGCCGCACATCGCGTCGAAGCGCTTGCCTTCGGCGTTGGGCGTGGTGGCGGTGCTGTCGCTGGTGCCGTCGGAGTCTCCCGGCGGCTTCACGAACACGAACGCATCCAGGTAGGAACGCGTGGCATCCGGGTTGGCCTTGGGCCGCTCGCCGATGCCGGTGTCTTTCACGTTGCACCAGTTGCCGCGCGCGCTGCGCCGGTCGATGCGCATGTCGTCCACGTCGGCCGCCACGGCGGTGGGCCGCTTGGCGCCGCCCCAGCCGTTGCGCGAGGTGTCGATCACGAAAGACAGTGTTTGCGGAAAGCCCGCCGCCACGAACTCGCTGCGCAGTTTGTCGACATAGCTCAGCTCGTCGACCATGCGGTTCCATTCATAGAACTGCGTGGTGCCGCCGGTGCTGACCACGTTGTCGGTGCCGTCGAAGTACGGCTCGTCCAGCGGCGTGTAGTTGGCGCTGTTGCTGGCGAAGCCGCGGATGATGCTCAGGCTGCCGCTGGTCGTAGCGCCCTTCACCAGGTCCTTGAAGCCAGCGATGGCCTTGGCCCGGTTGTTGTCCCAGCCCAGCCACCCCGAATGGGCGATGTCGAGGTACATGTAGACGTTCTTCAGGCCGGCCAGCTTGTTGAGCGTGTACTGGATGCCTTCGACGTAGACCTTCTTCTGGTCGACGGCGTCGCACGCCGCCTTGCCGACGCCCACATTGGTCAGCATGTTGGGGAACGAGTCGGGTTCGATCACGGTGACGATGCGCAGCCCCGCATAGGCCGGGCGGGCCACGATCTCGGCGATGCGGTCGATGTACTGGGTCTTGTACATCGCCATGCCGTTGTTGGCCGAACTCAGCTCGCCGTTGGAGGCGAGGGCGGCGCAATCACGGTCGGGCAGGTCGTACACCACGAGCAGCACGGTCATCGGCTTGAGGCTGCCGCTGCTCTGCGCCTTTTGTTGCGCCAAGGCGGCGTCGAGGTGGTTGACCAGGCCCATGGCGCCGCCCGCGGCTTTGTTGCCGTCGATGGCGGCGATGCGGTCCAGCCACACGGCCGTCGGGAACTTGGCCGCTGCGTTGACCAGCGTGGTGTCGCTGGCTGACGCTGACACGCGGCTCAGCGACTGAGCCACCTTCGCGCCGTAGTCCGGGTCCAGATAGAACAGCGAATTCGCGAACGGATTGCCGGTGGTAATCAGGTCGGAAGCAGGTGCTGGTGCTGGTGCGGGGGCAGGTGCAGGTGCGGGGGCAGGTGCTGGCGCGGGAGCAGGTGCTGGTGCGGGGGCAGGTGCTGGTGCGGGGGCAGGTGCTGGTGCGGGAGCAGGTGCTGGTGCGGGAGCAGGTGCTGGTGCGGGAGCAGGTGCTGGTGCTGGTGCTGGTGCTGGTGCTGGTGCTGGTGCTGGTGCTGGTGCTGGTGCTGGTGCTGGTGCTGGTGCTGGTGCTGGTGCTGGTGCTGGTGCTGGTGCTGGTGCTGGTGCGGGAGCAGGTGCCGGTGCGGGAGCGGGTGCAGGTGCAGGTGCGGGAGCAGGTGCAGGTGCAGGTGCAGGTGCAGGTGCAGGTGCAGGTGCAGCGCTCACCGGCGTCGAGCTGGAATCGTCACTGCCGCCACCACAGGCGGACAGCACCAGGGAGAAGAGCAGGGCGCTCGCCAGCTTCGCCCGGGGCATGTGTCGGTTCTTCTTGGTCTTGTCCATGGGGTCCGTCCTGTGTGTTGTCGTTGATCGGGTTGCGTCGGTATTACTTGGCGAGGTACGGCTGCAGCACCGACATCTGAGGCTTGTCGGTCGTGCCCGAGGGTTCGATCGAGTACATGTAGTCCTGCCACAACGGGCCGGCGGCCCACCATGTCCAGCCGGCCCACACGTCGGTGTTGGCCTGCAGGTGGTCGAGCATGTTGGCGATGGCGCGGTTGCAGGTGTCGTTGGCACCGCCGCCCAGTTCGCCGAGCAGCGCGCGGTAGCCGTTGCTGCGCGCCCAGGCCGTGAAGTCCTGCAGCCTTTCGGAGCCGATGGTGGTGCTGGCGCAGGCGGCGTTCGTGCCTGACGAGTCGGCATCGAGGTACTGGTGCACTTCGAACACCATGTTCTTGCCTGGATCGACGATGCCCTTCATCACGGTGCCGTTGGGCGTGCCGTACCAGTTCTGCAACCAGCTGTGAGCGCCGGTCCATGCGTTGCCGGGCACGGTGACGATGTTGGTGGCACCTGTCGTGCGGATGGCCGCAAGCGCCGCGTTGGCGCCCGCCAGCCACTGCTCCGTCGGCATCTCGCGCGGTTCGTTCATGAGGCCGAACACCACCTTGGCGTTGCCCTTGAACTGCGTGGCCAGCCGCGACCAGAAGTCGGCGAACGCACTGTTCGGCACGGCGCTCGAACCGATCAGGTTGCCGCGGTAGCGCGCGTAGTTGTGCGGGTCGATGATCACGGTGACACCCGTGGCGGTGACCTGCTGCACGAAGCTCGTCAGCCGCGACAGCTCGGTCGCGTCGAAGCCCTGGTTCAGCGCAGGCTGCAGGCGCTCCCACAGGAACGGCAGGCGAACCGTGTCCATGCCCTTGCCCTTGAAGTACGCAACGCTCGCGGCGGTGGGGTAGGCGAAGTCGGTGTTGTAGGTGCCCGGCAATTGGTTCGGCCCGAACTCCGCACCGGCGAGGCTGACGCCGCGCCATTGCAAGCCGGTGACAGGTGTCGTTCCCGCGCCGCAACCCAGGCGGCTGGTGGTCAACGCGATGTCGTCGAGCCAGACGTCGAAGTGGCCGGGCGTCGCACCGCCCTGGTAGAGCTGCCAGCCGAGCTTGATCTTGTTGAACGCAGGGAAGACGAAGTCGACGTTGTTGCCGCCATGGCTCTTGGTCGAGACGCTCAGCTCAGGCTTGGCGACGCCATCGATCCAGACGCCCACGCTGTTGTCGGCTGACTTCATCTGCCACTCGACGCAGCTCCATTTCCGGCCGGCGGTCGGCGTGGTTTCCTGCCAGTTGGTCCAGTCGCCGGTGGGGCCGCCATCGCTGCCCACGCCCCACAGGGGAACGCCGTTCGCCTTGCCAGGGATGTACTGGCCGCCGACCGGGCGCACCACGCTGCCGTCGCCCGTGCCGGAGGCTTCGACCATCGTGAAGTGCGCATAGTCGGGTTTGGTGGGGAAGGCGTCGACCCACATCCACATGCGGCCGTAGAAGCTGTTGCCGGCCGGCGCGAAGCTCGTGGGCACCAGGAAGGCCATGCCGTTGTCGACGGTGTTCAGGTGCAGGGCCTTGCTGCCGCGCGCATGCGTCGCATCGATCGTCGCCGTGGCCGCACGGCTTTCGATGCTCCACTTGGAACTCGATGCCGTGCCTGCCGCTGAAGACTCGAAGTCTTCACAGAACAGGAACGACCCTGTCGAACATTCGGACGGAGATGGAGCGGGAGCAGGGCTCGGGGTGGGCGCTGGGCTAGGAGCAGGCGCAGGCGCAGGACTGGGCGCTGGCGCCGGTGCCGGTGCGGGGGTCGGCGCTGGAGCAGGAGCAGGAGCAGGTGCAGGTGCAGGTGCAGGTGCAGGTGCAGGTGCAGGTGCAGGTGCAGGTGCAGGTGCAGGTGCAGGTGCAGGTGCAGGTGCTGGAGCTGGAGCTGGAGCTGGAGCTGGAGCTGGAGCTGGAGCTGGAGCTGGAGCAGCACTCACCGGCGTCGTGCTGGAATCGCCGCTGCCGCCACCGCAGGCGCTCAGAACCAGGGAGAAAAGCAAGGCGCTCACCGCCTTTGTGCGAGGCAGGTGCCCGTCTTGCCGGGTCTTGTTCTCGGTCCCGTGGAGGGCTGCTGATGGGCTGGTGTCGGTATTCATTGGGGCTGCGGTTGTTGCGCGGACGTCTGGGACGGGTCCGTCACGCCAAGCCATGACGGCTCGTGTCGAACCCCATGTCCGTGCTTGGCGTTGGCTGGCGATGTTCCGCATGGAGGGGTGAATTTCACGCGCATCCATGCTCGAGGCTTCATTCAGAAGTGAGTGGCAATGCCCAGCTGCACGATGGTCGCGTAGAACGGGTCGATGCCCGGCGAGCCCTTTCCGCCCAGCCGCCAATCGGAGCGCTGTTCGTAGCGTTCCAGCTTCAGGTCGGTGATCCATCGCCCGATGCGCAGCTCGCCTTTCAGGCCCACGGTCAACCCACCGAAAGCGGACAAGCGCTGGTCGGCGGAGGAGTAGCTAGGTGCGCCGACCGGCCCCGGATAGACGTTGATGTCGGTCACCGGGTCGTAGTAGAACGATGCCGAACTCTGGGTGTAGTAGCGCAAGGCCGGCGTCAGCGTGAACGACGATGCGACCGGCTGGACCCACGCAGCTTCCGCGGTATGCGCACGGATGCCGAAGCCATCGTAGAAGTAGCGGTAGCTGCTGCGCACCGTCGCGCCGAGGGATTCGACATGGTGGTTCCAGCGCAGCAGGCCGATCGCCGACTTGCGCCGGCGCGGGCGCTGGTCATAGAGCTTGTAGGGGTCGTTGAAGTAGCCGCGGCCGTCGGAGTAGGTGAGGTTGAGCTGCACCAGGTCAGTTGCCGAGACCGCCTGCGTCACGCCTGCGGTCAGCTCGGTGGTGCGCTTGCGTTCGTCGACCACCACGTCGTTGACCGGGTTGATGGTGTCATTGGTCTTGGCGAAGCCAGCATTCCAAGTGGTGTTCTTGTCTTCGCTGGCGAAGCGCGCCTCGACCGAGAAGGCGGTCGATTTGTAGTCGTTCTCAGAGGAATGGGCCAGCCCGACAGCCAGCGCGCCGCGGTCCATGTAGCGCGTCACCTTCAGGTCACCGGCCTTGCGTTCGTCTTTCATGCCGGGTGATTTGGTCGCACCGGAGACGTCGCTGTAGTAGCGCGGCGTCGCGCCGGAAACCTGGTCGACCACGGCCGAGGTCTCGAGCGACCAGCGGCCCACCGGCGCGAGCACATAGATGGATGGCGCACTGACGGTGATGCGCTTGAGCTTGGAGCCTTCGCTGCCGTCGTAGTAGGGATAGCGGGTGTTGTTGGTCTGCCCGTCCTGGTAGCGCAGGTACTTGAGCGAAATCAGGCCCTGCTCCGGCGGCTCTTCAGCCCGTGCCGGCATGACACCCGGCAGCGTCAGTGCCGCCAGCGTGATGGCACCCAGCGCGCGCGCGCTTGTCTTCACGGGCTCAGTTGCAGCCACAACCGCCTCCACCGACGCCGGAACCGCCCGAGGCCGCCTCTTTGCTGTTGTAGGTGTGCTGATCGAAGCGCTGCTCTTGCGCATCGCCGCCCATGGTCATGGCTTCCTTGGCCAGCATGCCCTTTTCCCAGGGCTGCGGCGGGTGAAACCCGGCGCAGCCGGCCAGGCTGGCGGTCAGCACGCACAGGGCGCTGAGGGTGTGTCGGTGGCTCATGTCGTTGTTCGGTTTCTGTGAGGCATTGAACTGTCAGCGCGCGGCGGCCAGAGCGCTCGCGATGGCTTCTTCGAGCGCCTGGCGCTCGTCGGCCCTGAACCCGGAGTGCACCTCGATGGCCTTGCCGTTCGAACCGATCAGCACCGAGGTCGGCATGCCCTTGATGGCATAGCGCTTGGGGGTGTCGCCCTGCGGGTCGAACGCCACGGTGAACTTCGCCGGCACTTCGGCGAGAAACTTGTCGGCGTCGCCTCGATTGGCATCGAGATTGACGCCGACGATCTGCAGGCCCTTGGCGGCGTACTTCGCCTGCATCTCGTTCATCCACGGAAAGGACTGCCGGCAAGGGCCGCACCACGAGGCCCAGAAGTCGAGGTAGATAACCTTGCCCTTCAGTGCCGTGAGGCTCACCGGCCCGCGCGCGCTGGCCAATGTGAACTCGGGGGCTGCCAGCCCAGGCTCTATGGCCAGTGCCGGCAGGGTGCCCAGCGCGAAGACAAGGGCCAAAACAGATTTACGGATCATCGAACTTCCTTCAGTTGTGCGGGCTGCCAGCGCGGCGACGCACGCAGTAAGCGGCGATCACAGCGCAGGCAAGAGCGAAGAGCCACAGTGGGCCGAGCGCGCCGCCGCCCTGGTTGGTCATGACGGTCTGGGCCTCGGCCGACAGCTGCACGTCGACGGCCTGGCCGGTGGCGGAGAGCACGTGCAGGCTGCCGACGGCAGAGCCGCCTGAGCCGGGCGTGAAGATCACGGCCACGGTGCACGATGCGCCGGAGGCGAGCGTCCAGGGCACGCCGGGGCAGGCGTCTGCCGCGCTGGCGGGCTCGACCACGAAGCCGATCGTCGTCGTGACCGAGGCAATGGTTGCGGCTGTGGCTGACGTGTTCGAGATGCGCACGATCAGCGGTTCGCTCCGGCCCCCGGACCGCACCACGATCGACCGGTAGTCGAGCACCGCGGGAGTGACAGCCAGCGTGCCCGTTGCTCCGCCGGTACCGCCGCCATTCCCACCGCTGCCGCCACCTCCGCTGCCGCCACCTCCGCTGCCGCCGCCACTACCCCCGCCACTGCCACCATCCCCACCGGTCGAACCGGCCACGCCGGTTCCGGTGAGCGGGATGTCGGGCGGGTTGCTTCCGTTGGAGGCCACCAGCAGCACGGCGCTGCGGGCACCGGCCGCGTCGGGCACGAAGCTCACGACGACCGTGCAGCTTGCACCCACGACCAGGTTGATCCCGCCGAGGCAGGTGCCGCCACCGATGGCGAATGCGTCGGCATTGGCGCCGGCGGTGCCGATGGCCGAGATGGTCACGCTGCCAGGGCCGTTGTTCACCAGCATCAAGGCGCTGGCGTCGAGCGACTTGCCCACCTCGGTGGCGGCGAAGTTGAGCGAGCTGCCAACGCCATTCCAGGTGAGCACCGGCAAGACCGTTGTGGTGCCGAGGCCGGTCAGTGCAATGCTGTTCGGCGAGCTGAAGGCATTCGAAGTGATCACAACGCTTTCTGCCGCATTGGCAGAGGCCGGCGTGTAGGTCACGGTGATCGTGCAGGACTCGCCCGGTGCCAGGCTGGCCGGGCAGTTGTGCGTGGCCTTGAACTCGCTCGACGAGCTCTGAATGCTGGATATCAGCAGCGCCGCGCTGCCGCTGTTGCTGACGGTGATCGAGCGCTGGATGGACGTCGTTCCGATGGTCACCATGCCGAAGCCGAGCGAAGGCTGAGACAGCGCCAGCGCCGGTGCAGGCGAAGCGATGCCTTCACCGCTGAGCGAGATGGTGGCGGTGCCGATGGCAGCGTTGGTCGCCAGGCTCAGGGTGGCGCTGCGAGCCCCGAGTTCGCTCGGGTGCAGCGCCGCCGTGACCGTGCAGCTGGCCTTCGCCGCGACCGGTGTGCCGACCGCGCAGGTGCCGCCCAGCACGATCTCGGCAGCCTGCGGGCCACCGGCCGAGATGGCAGTGAACTGCAGGTCGGCCTGCCCGTTGTTGGTGATGGTCACGGTGCGCGCTGCGCCCGTGATGCCGATGCCCTGCGCACCGAGGTCCAGCGCCGTTGCGTCCAGCACGAAGCCCGGCTGGGCCGTGGCATTGCCCTGGCCGTTCAACGCGACGCTGCTGCTGCCGGTGCTCGCGTTGTGCTGAATCACCAAGGTGGCCGAGCGCGCGCCGGTCGCCGTGGGCGTGAAGCGCAGCTCGACATAGCAATTGCTGCCGCTGGCCACATGGGTGCCGGCGCCACAGGTGGAGCCGGAGGCGATGGCGTAGTCGCCAGCGCTGCCCCCCGACACGGTGATGGAAGACAACACCAGGTCGGCCGTGCCGCCATTGCCGATCGTCACGCGCAGCGGGTCCGATGTGTCACCCACCGTCTGCGTGAAGGGCAGCTGGGTGGGCGAGAGCGTGATCGCCGGCGAGTTGTCGACGCCGGTGCCGCTGAGCGACACCGCGCTGGCGCCGCTGCTGCCGTTGTGGCCGATGGAAAGCGTGCCGGAGCGGGTGCCGGCAGCCGTGGGCGTGAACGTGATGGCGACTGTGCAGCTGGCCCCTGCCGCGATGGACGCGCCGGTGGTGCAGGTGCCGCCGCTGACCGCGTAGTCGCTGCCGGAGGTGGTTGCGATGCTGCCGACCACCAGGGCCGCGGTCGCGCCGGTGGCGTTGCTCAGCGTGACGCTCTGGGCCGCGCTTGCGCTGCTCAGCGTCTGGCTGGGGAAGCTGAGGTTGGTCGGGGTGACCGACGGGCTTGGCGCGGCGGCCACGGCCAGATAGGTCGGCGACCCGCCCAGCTTGCCGGCGATGTAGGCGCTCAGGTTGTTGAGCTGCGAATCGGTGAGGCGGCCCGACAGGAAGCTCATCTGGCTGATGCTGCCGATGGCGCGCTTGATGTCGGGTGCACTGATGCCGTTGGCGATGCGGTTCTGTGGGTTGCCCGGCAGCACGCCATGGCAGGCTGCGGATGCACAGGTCTGCTTGCCTGCCACCACGGCGCTCGTGTAGAGCGTCTGGCCATTGGTAGCGTCCTGGGCGTGAGCCTGGAATGCCGTGGCAGCGAGTGCAACGGCAAGGATCAGGTGTCGCATCGCGTCAGGCCTTCATCCAGGGCAGGTCTTGCCCGGCGACATTCCAGATGGCATCGGTGTGGTCGCCATTGGCGCCGCGCACGTTCGGGTAGCCATAGGCGCTGGTGTTGTAGTCGGCGGTGGACACGCCCATTGCGCGCAGCACCATGCCCATCCACTGCGTGTACAGCAGCCCGGAGTACCAGTGCGGGTCGGACGACCAGTTGAACGAGTTGAGATCGCGGTAGTCCAGCGACTGGCCGGTCTTCAGGTAGCCGCCGGCATCGCCCAGGCTGATGATGGGAATGCAGCGGTTGTGGTGATGGCCGGGGTTGCCGCCTGAACCCAGTTCGAAGCCGCTGGCGATCAGGGACTTGTCGAACAGCGTCTTGCCATCGGCTGTGGTGACGCGGTCCAGCTTGTTGGCGATGTCGAGCATCGCCCCTTCGAACTGCAGCTGCACGGCGGCGTTGAAACCCGCCCGCTTGGCCGGGTCGTCGAGCGCGTGGGCGTAGTCGCCGTGCCAGGCGAACTCGGGTTCGGGGCCGAAGGTGTAGCTGGTCGGCCCGCAAACGTAGATGCGGCTGATGCCGGCGGAGAAGGCGGCCACGATGATGTCGTTCCACAGCTGTTCGCACTGCGCCTGGCTGCTCGGCTGGCCATAGAAGCCGCTGCCCGATTCAACGACCGATGTGTCGGTGGTGGGGCGCGAGAAGCTGCTCGTCACGGTGGTTTGCAGCTTGGACTCGACATCGCTGAGCAGGTCGAGGTAGTTGGTCAGTCTCGTCTTGCAGTCGGCCGAACAGGCCGGATCGGCCATCACCAGGTTCGCATGCTCCTTGACGCGGTCCACCAGCACGACCTGTTCGGGCGCGGACGTTCCGCCGCTGCCGCCCACCGACGTCTTGAACAGGCGGTCGAAGAGCTTGACGTTGCTTTCCGCCGTCGACTCCGTCTGCACCGTCGCCGTGCCCGACTTGGACAAGGAGACGGGGTTGCGCACGATCGCAGGCTGCAGCACCGTGCTGGGGTAGAAGCTGCGCGACGCAGCAAGCACCTGATCGATGGTCGGGTTGGTCGCATCGCCGCCCAACGGGCCACCCCGGTTGTGGCCGACGCTGACGGCGAAGTCGAGCCCGTTGATCACGTTCATGCGCGACAGCATCCGCGTGCTGAGAGCCGACGACTTGGCTTGCAAGACGTCGCTGATGACCGTCATGCCGTTCGTGGTCGTGGCTGCAGACGCCAAGGAGGCGCCGCGGATGGCGACGCCACCGTAGCTTTGCGTCTGCGTCGCAGCCTGGTCCAGCAAGGGGCCGAAGAACTGGCTTTGGAACAGGCCGTGCCAGGTGGTCATGTGCACGAAGTAGCGCTCGGCCGAGGCGGCGGCCTCGGCAGCCGCCCGCGCCTCGCGCGGCAGAAGCGAGGGCAGCAAAGGCAAGGCCAGTGCGGTGCCGCCGGCACCCAGCAGGAACTGGCGGCGGGAGAGTCGATTGAACGCTGGTTTCATTGCGCCCTCTGTATCGTGGTGAACTCGGTCCGCAACGCAATCGACGCGAACAGGCTGCGCAGATTGGTTCCGTTGGCTGCCTGCTGCCGCAGCGATTCGATCAAGGCGCTGTCGGCGGCCGTGTCGGCGCGGCCGAAGCTGTAGCGCACGTAGTTGCGTGCGAAGCAGCGCTCGAACTGGCCGCTGTCGAGGATGTATTGCTGTGCCTCGGAAGGCGACGCGATGGCGCGCGACGTCGTGCCGACCAGGCTGGCGAGCGCGGCCGTGTCGATCGGCTTTTCACCCGTCGACTTGCCCTTGTCGTCCAGAACCACTTCGGTCTGGCGCACGCGCCCGAGGGCGTCGAAGCCCTCGAACGCAAAGCCCCAGGGATTCATCAGCGGCTTGTGGCAACCCACGCAGGAGGTGCCGCTCATCTCAGTCACCCGCTCCACGCGCTGGCGTGTCGTTAGCACGCCGCTCAGGTCGGCCTTCGAGTTCGATTGGTCCATGGCGGGCGTCGGCATCGCCTGGCAGGTCAGGCCGAACAGCACCCGGCTGCCGCGCGAGATGGGCAAGGTGGTGTCCGTGGCTCCTTGCGCGACGAAGCCGATGCGGGTGAGCAGCCCCACGCGCGCAGGCTCGGTGAACAGCGGCGGCGACGACTTGCCGTCCCACACCGCAGTTTTGTACAGCGACGCGATGTCGCTGGTGCGCGCAAACGAATGCCGGTCGATCAGCACCTGCTGCAGCGAACCGTTCTGCGACGCCAGGTAGGACACCATGTCGAGCACCTCGGCAATGGCCGCGTCACGCGAGGTGGACGTTGGCTTGAAGGCCCCCGCGAAGGCGTCGAACTTCGGGTCGCCGACCTTGCCGTCCAGCGCAACCAGCTCCTCGAGCCGGAACCAGCCGCTGAAGAAGTTGCGCATGGCCCGGTCGGCGCGCGCGTCAGAAATCAACCGCTTCACTTGGGCGGCATAGGTTGCAGGTTGAAGCAGGGCGCCGCTGTCTGCATCAGTATTGAGCGCCGCATCGGGCACCGAGTCCCAGAAATGCAAGGACAAGCGGGTCGCCAGTTCAGGCGCGGTCAGCGGCGTGCAGCTGGACGCTGCAGCAGTGCTGGCAGGGGTCTGCCCCTTTTCGACGACGAAGTAGAACTTCGGCGAGGCGATCATGGTCGCCAGCACCTTGGTGACGGCGCTCTCGCTGTTGGTGTTGCCGGCTGCGGCACGATAGACGTTGACTTCTGCGTCCGTCATCGGTTGGCGGAACAGCAGCCGCCCGGCCTTGCGGATGAAACCGGTGATGCATTCATCGGCGGTGCCGGTGCAAGACCCCAGCAGGGTCGACAGTCGTGTGGCGTCGGACGTCATCGCCTTGGCCAATGTCAGCGCGGTCTCTCGCAGGGCGGAAACCTGGCGCACATTGACCGTGGCGTCGAGGCGCTCGTAGCCTTTGTGCCGGGTCGTTGTCGGGTCGACCGCCGTGTCGGGCGGGAACTGCGTCGTGTCCTTGACCAAGATGCTGACCGAGGCGGCGACTGTCGCGTCCCCCGTCAAGGCGGCAGTCACGTCGGTCAGCGCATTGACCACCTGCACACGCGTCAGCCTGCGAGGCGCACCGGCCGCGCTGCAACCTGCCGATGTCGTGCTCACGGCGGCTTCGGTGGTCGCGACCGCCGCAATTTGCGCGTGTGAATCGGGCGCCACCGACACCGTTGTCACCGGAGCGGCAGCCCCGGGGGCATCTGCGCCCGGGGCATTCGCCTTCGTGTCATCGGACTCGCCGTTGCACCCCAGGGCCATTGCGGAGACACACAGTGTCAAAAATAGCGTTCGCATGCTGGTTCTCGAGTTCAAAAAATGCCGATCGGTTGATGCGGCGACGAAAGAAAGCTAGCTGGGAGGGCGCACGGCATACGCCACGGCTTCAGGCCGTGTGCACGCGTCGTTCGCTTGTTGCCTCGCTGCCCCACGCGTCCGCTTTTCACCCCGGGCGCAATGTAAGACGAGCGACGTGAAATCGATATCGCGATGCTTGAGATTACGTTGGCGGGTCGCCACGACATGCAACAGAACGCACGGCGAATTCGAGCTCTTACCGTTGGGCTCTGCCCCTCGACACACCGTCTGGCGCACACGTGGCACGGGCCGATGGCGCGTGCAGATGAAGTTGCAATCCGCTTACAAGAGAGGGCAGCACCCTGGTTTGGTGCCGGCGTCAGCTGACTGTCAGCTTGCTCGCGCACGCAGGGAGCGTGACATTGCTCTTGACCGGATTCGTCTTGGTGGTTCTTGTTGGCGGCGGACGGCGTCACGCTCGCGTCGCGCAAGTTGGAAGCGCAGGGCTCCAAGGAGATGGCTCGGCCACTCTGCGACCTGACAACCCTTCGAGATGGCGATGCTTGCATTGACGTACCCGAAATGTGTCTGGAGCGATTCTTCGCGCAAAGAAATGTAGAGACATCGAGCCGTCAGAACATGATCGACTTCTGACGAAGCTATGACGGTTGCCGCCAAGTTGTGAGCGGATGCAATGGGCACGATCCGTGCGGCAGCGTCAGAGCAGCGCGCTTGTTGCCGGCAAGTGGGGGCCTTACCAACCGTCACGTGAGTGCGGTATGCGCCTGCGCAGAATGCGTCCTTCATTCAACGGCTCTCTTCGACCATGACCCACTTCGGACTGGCGCTGCGGCGCCTTGCTTGCATCGCGAGCCTCATCGCCATGGCTGCGTGCGGCGGCGGAAGTGGTGCAACCACTGCGGCCTCGACCCCCGGCAACAACGGCTCGGCCGGCTCAGGCACCACGGGCACGACGACCCCCGCCGCCGCGACACTCGGCACGACCCGCAGCGGTGAAGGCACTTACTACGGCGCCACCGGCGAAGGCGCTTGCAGCTTCGAAGCCAGCACCGACCGGATGGTCGCGGCGATGAACCACACCGACTACGCCGGCAGCGCAGCCTGCGGCGAGTACGTGACCGTCACCGGCCCGAACGGCACCATCACCGTGCGCATCACCGACGTCTGCCCTGAATGCGCAGCCGGCGACATCGATCTCAGCGCCGAAGCCTTCGCGAAGATTGCTGACCCGGTGGCCGGGCGCGTGCCCATCACCTGGCAGCTTGTCGCTGCCGACCTCAGCGGCCCGGTTCAATATCGTTATAAAGAGGGCTCGACCCGCTACTGGACTGCCATTCAGGTGCGCAACCACCGCCTGCCGATCGCCAAGCTGGAGATCCTGCCCAACGGCAGCAGCAGCTGGATCGAGGTGCAGCGCACTGACTACAACTACTTCGTCTACCCGACCGCGATCGAGCCCGGCTCGCTGCAGGTGCGCATCACGGCCAGCACCGGTGCCACGCTGCAAGACACGCTGCCCGAACCGCAAGGCGGCCTGCTTGTCGAAGGAACAGCGCAGTTTCCTTGACGCCCCAACGGACGGCCGTTGCTGGCGATCAAGCTGAGCGGACCGGTGAGCCCGCTGCCGCGATGCGGCAAGCGAGGTCGCCGTGGTGCGCTACCCCGGGTACCCGGTTGTCGAGGCCGGGGTCAATCGCCCGTCGTCAAGGTGCGACGACGAGCTTTCCAACGCCGGCCGAGCCTTGCACCGCAGCCTTGACGTCAGCCGCAGACAGCAGCGCGCCGCGATAGTCGTATGGCACGGTCCAGCCCACGTCGGCGCTGAAGCTGCACTGGCTCATGTCCAGTGCGGCACCGTTGATCAAGGAACCCGCGTCGGTGATCGCCCCGGTCTTGCTCGACGACCCCGGGTTCTTCAACACGCTGGTGCAACCGGTGGCGCCCTGAATGTTGAAGACGTTGTTCTCCGAGATGATCTTGGCCTGGTATCCCACGCCGATGCTGTAGCCGTACGGGTACGCCGCGTCTGACTTGCTGCCCTCGTGGTAATTGTTGTAGACGTGCACCTTGCCGAACCGCACCCGCGGCGCGCGTTCGGTGATCTTGCTGAAGAGGTTGTTGTTAAAGGTCACCGTCAGGTGCCCGGCATCCGAGGTCGTGCTGTCTGATGAGCCGACCAGATTGTTCTTGTCGTGCTGGTCGAACAGGTTGTATGACACCGTCACGTGGTCGGACCCGTTCTTGATGTCGAGCGCCCCGTCGTGGCACTGTTTCGTCTTGCCGTTCTCGACAGGCGAGAGGTCATCGGTCTGGGGGGCGTCGGTGAACTTGTTGTGGTCGACCCACACGTTGCTGGAGCTGTCCACGGTGATGCCGTCGTACTGGGAGTTCCAGTTGCCGCTCGACCCGTCGTTCGGGTCCCACACCGGGCCGACGTCGCAGGGGTTGACGATGGTCAGGTTGCGCAGGATGACGTTCTTCACGCCCTTGATCGTGATGTAGGCGTTGACGAAGCCGGCGTTGGTGCCAATCCCGATCAGGGTGGTGTTGCTGTTGACGGCCACCTTGGCACGGGTGGCCTGGTCTGAGGTGTTCGTGAAAGCGCCACCGTTGTCGGCTGCCGCCATGTCGATGGTGCCGGCCACCTTGATGATCTTGGGGTCGCTGCCGCCGGCCTTGATCGCCGCCAACAACTCGGTGGCGGTGCTGACCTTGTAGACCGCCGAGGCGGCGGCTGCCGAACCACCGCTGGTCCCATCGCCTTCGCTGGCCCAACCGGTCTTCGGCGCCACGTCCCGGGTGTTGTCGGTCGATGGGGCAGGAGCGGGGCTTGGTGCGGGAGCAGGAGCAGGAGCAGGAGCAGGACTGGGCGCGGGCGCTGGGCTAGGAGCTGGTGCTGGTGCTGGTGCTGGTGCTGGTGCTGGTGCTGGTGCTGGTGCTGGTGCCGCGCTCACCGGCGTCGTGCTGGAATCGTCATTGCTGCCGCCGCAGGCGGACAGCAGGCTGAGCAGAGCCAGCGCGGTGGATCGTGAAATGGATTGCATCATCGTTGTGCTGCCATGGTTGGAAAGTGTCGAGCCGCAGATGCAGCCCGCGACCGCCGGGAAAGAACACAGCCCACGCGACGCAACGCATCAGGCTCCCGACGTTCTTGAAGTTGTTGGGGCGCGACTCTAGCGATTTGCCTGTGCGGCGTAGGTGCAAGCGAACAACGCTTCGTATCGAGCTGTAGTCGAGAGCCGTGCACGGTTTCGTGCATCGCACGGGATGGCTGTCCGCCTGCGTTGCGCGGACATCTGGACAATTTGTTTCCAACCGAGAACGCTACCCTCAAGCTTGAGGGGAGCCGTGTGACGCTATTTGCTCGCGCCCTGTAAGGCTGGGTTCATTTCGCCGCCGCCGCGGCCTTGGGCAGAGAGGGTGCCGGCCCCCGCCGCAGCATCAGCACGTTGCCTGCCACCGCCAGCGCTGCCCCGATGAAGGTGAGTGCGTCGGGCCGGTAGTGCTCGAAGGCCATCGACACCACCAGCGCCAGCAGTGGCGACATCACGCCGATGGTGCCGGCCGGCCCTGGGCCCACCTGTTCCAGCAGCGTGAGGTAGCACGCGAAGGTCATCACCGACCCGGCGAGTGCCAGGTACAGCAGCGAGACCCACCACGACGCCGCGGTCGGCAGCACGATGGGCTGGCCCATCGCCAGCACGACGACCAAGCTGCTCGCCGCGCCATACAGCATGCCGAAGCCCAGTGCCGGCCACATCGGCAGGCCGCGGCCGCTATTGCGGCTGGCGGTGAGGCTGCCCACGGTCGACAACACGACCGAACTCGCAGTGAACAGCACACCCAGCGCGGTGGCGCCGGGCTCGCGTGTCTTGCCGAATTCGGGCCAGAAGATCAGCGCCACGCCGACCAGGCCCAGCAAGCCGCCGGCGATGAAGCGCCGGGTCAGCAGCGCACCGAACAGCAGCGTCGCGCCGAGACCGGCCACCAGTGGTGAGCCTGAGAAACCCACCGCCACCAGGCCTGACGGCAGGTGGCGCTCAGCGTGGTACACGCAGACGTACGACACGCCGTAGAGAAACACGCCCTGCAGCGCCAGCCACGCGTGCTCGCGCAGGCTGAAGCGAAGCCGCTGCCCGCGCCAGGCGCACCAGCCGAGCACGCAGGCGCCAGCCAACCCGAAACGCATCGCCACACCGAACTCCGGCGTCGTGACGCTGAGCTGGAAGGTGATGGCGTACCAAGTGGTCCCCCAGGTGAGCACGCAAATGGCAAACAGCTGCCATGGCTTGAGGCGATGCATCCCGTCGAACAGGTCTAGTCGAAGCGGTACGTCGCGCTGCCACTTTGGCCCACGCGCAAACCGCAGTCGATGCCTTCCACGATCACCGCGTTCATGCCGAAGGTGATGGCGCCGTCTACCCGTGCATCGGCGCGGTAGGTGCTCAAGGTGTCGCCCGGTTCCACACCGGGCTCTCCGGTGAGCGGGTCGACGTTGGGGATGGGGCAGCGCGGGCAGGGCTTCACGAGCTTCAGGCGCACGGGGCCCTCGGGTGTGTCGATGCGGATCTCGTCGAGGTGGTCTTCGCCATGCGCGTCCAGCCCCGAGAGCACGAGGTTGGGGCGGAAGCGCGCCATCGTCACCGGCACCTTCAGCTTCTGGTTGAGTTCGGCGAGCGAGGCTTCAGAAATCACCAGGATCGGAAAGCCGTCGCCGAACGCGTTCTCGGCGTCGATGTCGCCGGTCCACTTCTTGTTCGACAAGCGCTTTTGTTCGGGATCGAAGCGGACCAGGCGGAGGGGCTGGCTCAAGAAGTCGCTGAACCACTGCGCCGCCAAGTCGCCCATGTCGTAGGCAGCGACCTCGTCTTTCCATACCTTCACGCGCACCGGGCCTTCGACACCATCAATCGCCAGGTGCAGCGCCAGCATGCCGGGCGCGCGCAGCACGACTTCCAGGTGCTTGAGCGTCGGCTGGATGAGCGCCATGCGCGGCAGCTCGCGTTGCGTGACGAAGCTGCCTTGTGCATCGACCACCATCCACGCGCGGTCGAACTCCAAGCCGGTCTCGATCAGCAGGGCTTCGGTCACGCTCACGCCGGCACAGCTCTTGATCGGGTAGACGTTCAAGTCGCTGACGGTCACGCTTTGCTCATCGCTTGTCTCGTTGCTTGTCTCGTTGCTTGTCACTTGAACAGCCCCTTGAGTTTTTCTTTCAGTTTGTCTTTGGCCGCGTCTTTGAGGGCCGCGCTGTCGCTGGTGCCGCTCGCGCCACTGGCCGCGCTTGGCAGGCCGAGTTTTTCTTTCAGCTTGTCCTTCACCTGCGCGCCCACCTCGGTCTTGATGGCCTGCGCAGCAATCGCCGACCACTGGATGCGCCAGTCCATCGCCTCGAACGGGCCGCTCAGGTGCACCGGAATGGTCAGCCCCTTCAGTGCGGCGAGGTCGGCGCCGTCTTGCCCCTTGGTGGTGGAGGCCACGGTCGCACGCACGGTGTAGTCGATCTGGCCCTTGCCGATGTTGAGCGCGCCATCGCCGCCGAGGCGGAAGAACGGGCTCTTGGCATCGAGGTCGGTGTTGCGGGCCACGCCATCGGCGATGTTGAAGCTCGCGGTCAGTTCCGAAAAATCAGTCTTCTCGGTCTGGCTGGCCTTCTGCTTCTCGTCGCTCTGTTTCATGCCCAGCGTGGCCTTGGCCTGGCGCAGGCTCTTGGCTAGGTTCACGCCCTTGATGGCGCCGTCGCGCAATTGCAATGCGGCCGTGCCCTTCAGGCGCGACTTCAGTTCGTTCACGCTGCGGCCGGCGGTGTCGACATCGAGCGTCACGCGACCGGTGCCTTCGAGCACGTCTTTCTTCGCCACGTCTTTCAGCAGCGCGTTGACGTTCACGCCGTTGGCCGAGGCATTCACCGACACGCGGCTCGCGCGGGCATCGGCAAACGCCGTGGCGTTCAGCGCTCCACCCCAGGCCTTGCCGGCCAGCTGGCTCACACGCAGCATGCCGCCTTCGAGCGTGGCCAGCAGCACGAAGTCGTTCACGCGGTAGGTCTGGTACGCGAACTGGCCCACGCGCACGTCGAACTTGCCTTGCAGCGAGCGCAGTGGCGACATGTCGACCGGTGCGTCGACCGCCGGCCCGGTGTTCGTGGGCTGCGGTGCCGACGCGGTGGCCGCGGAAGGCGGCAGCAAGCGGTTCAGGTCGAGCGTTGCAAAGCGCGCCGTGACGTTCAAGGTGAGTGGCGTGGTCGCGAGGATGGATTCGCCTTCGCTGGTGAACGGGTTGGCGTTGATCTGCCCCTTGAGCGCCCAATGCGCGGCCTGCGCGGTCGCGTCGGCCTTGCCCTGGATGGCGATTTGCAACGGTTGCAGCGAAGGCTCCTGCACTTGCAGCTGCGTGTCCAGGCCGTCGAGTGCCAGCGCGCCTTTGTCGGGCTGAAGCACCACGGTGGCCTTCACGGTGCCGCCGATCTGCCGCGGGCCGCTGCGGCCCTTGATCGTGCTTTCGATGTTGGGCACAACGATGCGTTCGAAGCTGCCGCTCGGCGCTGCGGTCTTGAAGCTGGCTTCGATGGCGGTCGGGCCTTGCAGGCTGGCCTGGCCGCTCAGCGCACTGCCGCTCAGCGTGTCGCCCTTGACCGACAGCTCCGGCCAGTCGAGTTCCAGGCTCAGCGGGTTGCCGCCCGATGTGCCGCCGACCTTCACGCGCAGCTTCGACAGCAGCAGCGCCTTGTTGGCCGGGTCGTAGGCAAAGCGCCCTAGGCCCAGCGTGGAGTTGGCGAGCTTGAGCGTGCCCAGCGTCGCGTCGCCGCTCAGCTCCACGTTGTCGGCCTGCACGGTGCCCTTGTCGCCGTCCAGCGCCAGCGCGCCGCGCAGCGTGGCGGAAACCGCCTGCGCGCCAGGCGCGTTGCCTTTCCAGGCCAGCTGCATGTCGCGCAGCTTCAGGCCCTTGGCCGCCATGTCGAGCGTGAGCAGGGTGCTGCCGGTGAGTTCGCCTTGCACGGCGGGCGAGGTGAGGGCGAGCTGTGCATCCAGCTTGATGGGCGATTCGGCCTGGTCGGCGAGGCGGCCGGTGCTCAGCGATTTCAGCGTCACGTCGCCGGCGAGCTTGGCCTTGTCGTCGCGCAGCTTCAGCCGCAGGTCATCAAGCTGGATGCCGCTCACGTCGAAGCGCAATGCGGCGCCGCTGGAGGTGGGTGCGGGCGCCGAGGCCGGTGCGGATGCGGCAGGCGCGCTGGGCGACACCAGGTCGTCGATGTTGGCCACGCCTTTGTCGTCGCGCAGGTAGCTCACGCGCAGGCCGCGCGCGCTGACGCGGTCGACCACCACCTGCTTGCGCAGCAGCGGCAGCACATCGACCGACAGCGAGGCTTCGTCGAGCGCGAGAAACGTGTCGGCCTTGCCCTTTTCGCTCAGGCTCACGCCGGAGACCTGCACCGCCAGGCGCGGGAACACCGACAGCTTGATCGGCCCGCTGATCACCAGCGTGCGGTCGCGGTTGGTCTTCATCCAGTCGATGGCCAGGCCCTTGTAGGCGTTGGCGTCGAAGGTGGCGACCAGGTAGGTCAGCACGGCTGCGATCAGCAGCACGAACACGCCCACGCCGATCAGCAGTTTGCGTATCCAGGTTGATTTCATGCGGTCACTCGGCCTCTTGCGAAAGCCATTGGAGAGGGGGAAGCCGCTGATTCTGCCCTGTGCATCCTGTCACGTGCGCGTCTCTACAATGAAACGCTATGAATCGCTTCGACGTCTGCGTGCAAGGGGCTGGAACGGTCGGCCAGAGCCTCGCGCTGTCACTGGCCCGCCAGGGCCTGCAGGTGGCGGTGGTGTCGGATGCCAACGGCAGCGCCCGCGAGGATGTGCGCGCCTATGCGCTCAATGCCGCCTCGGTCGGCCTGCTGCGCGGCCTCAAGGTCTGGGATGCGCTGCCGCCCCATGCGGCCACCGCGGTGTACGACATGCACATCGAGGGCGACAACCCTGCCGGCATGCTGGAGTTTTCGGCCTGGCAGCAGCGCACCAGCGAGCTCGCGTGGATCACCGATGCCGCCGTGCTCGAGCAATCGCTGGCCTCGGCCATTCGATTTGCGCCCCACATCACGGTGACCAGCAGCCCGGTCGAAGCCTCGTTGACCGCGCTGTGCGAAGGCAAGAATTCCGCCTCGCGCGAAGCCCTGGGCGTGGTGTGGGATCGCCAGGACTACGGCCACCGCGCGATTGCCGCGCGGCTCGTGGCCGAGCGCCCCCACCGCAACACCGCGCGCCAGTGGTTCCGCCAGCCCGACGTGCTGGCCTTGCTGCCCTTCGATTCGCCGCAACCCGAACACGCCTTTGCGCTGGTGTGGTCATTGCCCGAAGCGCGTGCGCAGGAGCTCATGGCCCTCGACGGGCCGGCTTTCGAACAGGCCTTGCTGGACGCGACCGGCGGCGCCTGCGGCGCTCTGCGCCTCGCCAGCGAGCGCGCGAGCTGGTCGCTGATGCTGGCCCGTGCGCAGGCCTGGTGTGGCCCGGGCTGGGTGTTGCTGGGCGACGCCGCCCATGTCGTGCACCCGCTCGCCGGCCAGGGGCTGAACCTGGGTTTGGCCGATGTGGCTGCCTTGGCGGGCGTGATCGCCCGGCGCGAGCCCTGGCGCTCGCTCGGCGACGCCCGCCTGCTGCGCCGCTACGAGCGCGAACGACAAGTCCCTACCGTCGCGATGGGCCAGCTCACTGACGGCTTGTTGCGACTCTTTTCACACGAACAGCCGGCCCTGCGGGAACTTCGCAACCGCGGCATGACTCTCGTCAATCACCTTCCCTCGCTCAAGCGCTGGCTCACCTCGCGCGCGCTGGGTTCCTGAAAGCTCCCATGTTGTTCAAACTTGTTTCCCGCTCCCTGGCCGTTCTGGCAACGGGCCTGCTGTTGGCGCAGATGGCCCTGGCCGACGAAGCGCAGATTCGCAAGAACATCGCGGAGCGTTTCCCCGATTGGCCGAAGGTGGACGAAATCAGCAAGACGCCGCTGGCCGGCATCTACGAGCTGCGGATGGGCAGCCAGATCTTCTACGTCGATGAGACGGGCAACTACATCATCGAAGGCAGCCTGATCGACACCAAGACGCGCAGCAGCCTCACCGAGGCCCGCATCAACAAGCTCACGGCCATCGACTTCAACCAGCTGCCGCTGAAGGACGCGATGGTCTGGAAGAACGGCACCGGCGCACGCAAGATCGCCGTCTTCGCCGACCCCAACTGCGGCTATTGCAAGCGCTTCGAGGCCGACCTGCAGAAGATCAAGGACGTGACGGTCTACACCTTCCTGATCCCGGTGCTGGGCGGCGATTCGCCGCAGAAGTCCGAAGCCATCTGGTGCGCCAAGGAGCCCGCCAAAGCCTGGCTCACGTGGATGCTCGACGGCAAGATGCCGCCGCGCAACATGGGCCCGGCCTGCAAGACCCCGATCGATCGCAACATGGAGTTCGCCCGCAAGTACCGCATCAACGGCACGCCGGCGATCTTCTTTGTCGACGGCACGCGTGTCCCGGGCGCCATCAGCGCCGAGAAGATCGAGCAGCTGCTGGTGGCCAGCAGCGCCAAACCGGCGTCTTCCACCAGCAACTGAGCCCGCCCCTGCGTCCCGGGGGATCCCGGGGAATAATCGGGGCCGCCCCCACCCTGACGGCCCCTGATGATTTCCTATCGCATTGACATTGCCGACGCGCACGCCCACCTCTTTCGCGTGACGCTCACCGTCCCGCAACCCGCGGCCGAACAACGCGTGAGCCTGCCGGTGTGGATCCCCGGCAGCTACCTGGTGCGCGAGTTCGCGCGCCACCTCTCGGGTCTGCAGGCCAAGCAAGGCAAACGCGAGATCGCCCTGCAGCAGCTCGACAAGGCCACGTGGTTGGCCCGCTGTGATGGCCGCGGCGCCCTGACGCTCAGCTACCTCGTCTACGCCTTCGACAATTCGGTTCGCACTGCCTTTCTCGATGCGAACCGCGCCTTCTTCAACGGCACCAGCGTGTTCCTGCGTGTGCATGGCCGCGAGGCCGAGCCGCACCGCGTAGAGATACGTTCGCTGCCCAAGGGCTGGCAGGTCGCCACGGCGCTGCCGGCGGGGAAGACCGATGCGCGCGGCCAAGGCAGCTACGAAGCGGCAGATTACCTGGAACTCACCGACCACCCGGTGGAGATGGGCACCTTCTGGCGCGGCGAATTCAAGGCGGCGGGCATTCCCCACGAGTTCGTCATCTCCGGCGCGCTGCCCGACTTCGACGGTGATCGGCTGCTGGCTGACGCGCGCCGCATCTGCGAAGCCGAGATCGCCTTCTGGCACGGCAAGAAGAAGACCTTCTTCAAGCGCTACGTCTTCATGCTCAATGCGGTGGACGACGGCTACGGCGGACTCGAGCACCGCGCGAGCACCGCCCTCATCGCTGCGCGGCGCGACCTGCCGCAGCGCGGCAAGAGCGACTTGACCGACGGCTACGTGACGCTGCTGGGCCTCATCAGCCACGAGTACTTCCACACCTGGAACGTCAAGCGCCTGCGGCCCGCCGAGTTCACCACCTACGACTACACGCAGGAGAACTACACCGAGCTGCTGTGGTTCTTCGAAGGCTTCACTTCGTACTACGACGACCTGCTGTTGCTGCGCGGTGGCCTGATCGACGAGGCGCGTTACCTCAAGCTGCTCGGCAAGACCCTGACCGGCGTGCTCGGCATGCCGGGCCGCAAGGTGCAGAGCGTGGCGCAGGCCAGCTTCGATGCGTGGGTCAAGTACTACCGCAGCGACGAGAACACGCCCAACGCCACCATCAGCTACTACACCAAGGGTTCGCTGGTAGCGCTGGCGTTCGACCTCACTCTGCGTGCCGAGGGCAAGGGTTCGCTCGACGACGTGATGCGCCTGCTGTGGGAAGGCAGCAACGGCGGGCCGATCAGCGAGGCTGACATCGCCGCTGCGCTCGCGCAGGTCGGAGGCCGGTCCTACGCCAAGGAGCTGAAGGCCTGGGTGCATGGCACCGACGACGCGCCCTGGCGCGCGCTGCTTACGAAGTTCGGCGTGGCCTGGACCCAGCAGGCGCCGAGCGTCGCGCAGCGCCTGGGTTTGCGTGCCTCAGAAAGTGCACTCACCGGCATCAAGCTGAGCCACGTGCTGCGCGGCGGCGCGGCCGAGGCGGCCGGTCTGTCGCCCGGTGACGAAGTGATGGCGGTCGACGACTGGCGCGTGCGCCGGCTCGACGATCTCACACGTCTGATCGACGCGAAGCGCCCGTCGCAGCTGCTGGTCACCCGCGACCAGCGCATGTTGACTTTGATGCTGACGCTGCCGGCCGCGCCCGACAGCGGCGCCGTTGCGCTGAGCGCGGCGCCTGCCGACAAGACCCCGCAAGCCGCCTCGGCGCTGCGGAGGGCATGGCTGGCCAGCTGACCCCACTGAGCGCGCGCCGGCTGGGGAGCGGCGCAGGCCTGGTGTTGGCTGTGTTCGCTGCGCACTTGTGGTTGGCCGACGGCATCGCGCAGCAAGCCCAGCAACTGTCGGCGGCGCAGCAGACCATGCCGCCACGCATCGAGGTGGCCTACGTGCGCGAGATGGAAATCACGGCCCCGCCGCCGCGGCCTGCACCGCCACCGGTGCGGCGCGTTGCGCATGCGAAGGCAGCTGCGCAGCCGGCATCGGCTCCTGCCAGTGCACCGTTGCCGGAGCCACCCATGGCCGCCGCGTCTGCACCGGAGCCTGTGCCCGAGCCGGTGCCTCCCGAGATGGCGATGGCGGAGCCGGCACCGCCTGAGGTCGCTGCATCCGGCGCCGCCGCGCCGCCGTTCGAATGGCCTGTCTCCACGCGCATGCGCTACCTGCTGACCGGCAACGTTCGCGGCGAAGTGAACGGCCAGGCGCAGGTGGAGTGGATCCGCGTCGGCCAGCGCTACCAGGTTCACCTGGACGTGATCGTCGGCATGACGATCGCCCCGCTGGGCTCGCGCCGCATGAGCAGTGATGGCGACATCACGCCTGAAGGTCTGGCGCCGCGCCGCTACGACCAGGAGACCAAGCTCGCCTTCAACGACCCGTCCCGCGCGACGGTTCGTTTCGAAGGCGACCGCGTGCTGCTGGCCAACGGCGTGGTGGTGCCGCGCTGGCCGGGCGCGCAAGACACCGCGAGCCAGTTCGTGCAGCTCAGTTTCCTGTTTGCCACGCGGCCCGATCAGCTGCGCACGGGCAACAGCGTCGAGATCCCGCTCGCGATGCCGCGCAACCTCACGAGCTGGGTCTACGACGTGCTGGACGAAGAGACGCTTTACACGCCCTTCGGCGAGGTGCAGGCTTTCCACCTCAAGCCGCGCCGCGCACCCCGCGCTGGTGGCGACATGACCACCGAAATCTGGATCGCACCCGGCCTGCGCTATCTGCCTGTACGCTTTCTCATTCGCCCCGATCCGGAAAGTTATTTCGACCTGATGCTCGACCGCCGGCCCGAACTGGCCGGGCCCGAAGAACCACCACGAAGGAACCCACCATGAGCTACGAATGCATCCTGACCGAACAGCATGGCAAGACCGGCGTGATCCGGCTCAACCGGCCCAAACAGCTTAACGCCCTGAACGACACGCTGATGGACGAGCTGGGCGCCGCGCTCAAGGCTTATGACGCCGACGAGAACATCGGCTGCATCGTCATCACCGGCAGCGAGAAGGCCTTCGCCGCGGGCGCCGATATCTCGGCCATGGCGAAGTGGAGCTACATGGATGTCTACAAGAGCGACTACATCACCCGCAACTGGGAGACGATCCGCTCCATCCGCAAACCGGTGATCGGCGCGGTGGCCGGCTTTGCGCTCGGCGGCGGCTGTGAACTCGCGATGATGTGCGACTTCATCATCGCCGCTGACACGGCCAAGTTCGGCCAGCCCGAGATCAAGCTCGGCGTGATCCCCGGCGCCGGCGGCACGCAGCGCCTGCCGCGTGCGATCAGCAAGGCCAAGGCGATGGACATGGTGCTCACCGCCCGCATGATGGATGCGGCCGAAGCCGAGCGTTCTGGCCTTGTTTCTCGCGTTGTGCCGGCGGCCGAGTTGATGGACGTGGTGCTCGCTGCCGCGCAGACCGTCTGTGAGTTCAGCGGGCCGAGCGTGATGATGGCGAAGGAGTGCGTCAACCGCGCTTATGAAGGTGGTCTCTCCGATGGGGTGCAGTTCGAACGGCGGATGTTCCATTCGCTGTTTGCGACGGAGGACCAGAAGGAGGGGATGGATGCGTTTGTGAACAAGAGGAAGGCGGAGTTCAAGAATCGGTGATGAGGGGGCTGGCCGCTCAGGCTGAGGTATCGAAGCCCCGTTCGTTTTGCCTGTGCCTGCATTCGCATGTAGCTTCTATTCACTGCGTGAGGCCGCGCCGGGAAGTCGCCCCGGCAGGCGAGTTACTTCTTTTGCTTCGCCAAAAGAAGTAACCAAGAAAAGGCGACCCCGACGGAGGCGGCCCGGCTCGGGCCGGACTGCTCTGCGGTGCTCGGGATTTGGGGCCTCGCGCCGAACTCGCTACGCGGCCTTTGGCCGCTGCGCTCAGACAACCGCGCGAAGTCAGAGGACGAAGCGTGCTGCGCACGCGGCCCCAAACCCCTGCGCTCCTCGACGCCTCCCACGGGGCCCAAGAGCAATACGGTCGTTTGCTTCGCAAACATTCCCTGTCCCACCTCGCTTCGCATCGTGCTCCATGGCGATGCGCAGCGAGCCGAGGGGTGGGGTAAGTTGAACAGGTGTTCCGGGGTCCGATGGAAGACTTGGGAGACAAGTCGCGGAAGGAAGCAACCGAAGCGGTACGGCAAAGTGGAGAGCGTCTTTGCTTTGGTTACTTTCATTTGACGCGACAAATGAAAGTGACACGCCCGCCGGGGCGATTACCCGGCGCACCCGCCGGCAGGCAGAAGAAACACACAACGCGAAGCGGCAGACAGAACAGGCAGAGCTACAAAAAATCAGTAGCTCCGCCCCCCCTTGAACTGCGCCTTCGTCGTCCTGACCCGCCCCGCAGCCTTCTCAATCGCAGCAAACGAACGCGCCGCATGCGCATGGCAAATCGCCAGCCCCAAGGCATCCGCCGCGTCCTTGCCGGGCAAGCCAGGGAGCTTGAGCAGCCGCTTCACCATCTCCTGCACCTGCTCCTTGCGCGCATGCCCCGCACCAACAATGGCTTTCTTCATCTGCAGCGCGGTGTACTCGGCCACCTCGATGTCGCACGACACCAGCCCGGTGATCGCCGCGCCGCGCGCTTGGCCGAGCAGCAGCGTGCTCTGCGGGTTGACGTTGACGAACACGATCTCGATGGATGCGCAGTGCGGCTGGTAGCGCGCCGCAATCTCGCGGATGCCGTCGTAGATCACCTTCAGGCGCAGCGGCAGTTGACCGCTGTCGACGGCATCGGTCTTGATGGTGCCGCTGGCGACGTAGTGCAGTTCGTTGCCTTCGACGTCGATGACACCGAAGCCCGTCGTGCGCAGCGCGGGGTCGATGCCCAGGACTCTCATGTGCCGAAGTACCAGTGAACGGAGTGGAAGAAAACGGGGGCTGCGAAGCACAAGGGCGCGACGCGATCCAGCAACCCGACCGCACCGGTGACCGACGCGCGGCTGCCCCAGTGCCGCACGCCGGCGTCGCGCTTGAGCGCCTGCATCACCAGAGCGCCCATCGTGCCGCAGCCGCCAGCGACGAAGCCGATGAAGATGGCCTGTGGCGCCTTGAAGGGCGTGATCCAGAACAGCAGCCCGCCGGCAAGGCCGCCGGCGAGGGAACCCAGCAGCCAGGCGCGCCACGAGAAGCTGCGGCTGATCTGGCGTGCGGCCGGCCGGGCCCGCAGGCGCTGTGTCGCGAACTGTTGCGCGATCTGCGCGCTGACCACCACGACCACCAGGTAGAGCACGAGAAAGGCACCGCGGTCTTCGTAGTTGGGAAACTCCAGCAGCAACAGCGCCGGCGCATGGCTCATGCCGTAGACGCACACCATGGTGCCCCACTGGATCTTGGCCGCGCGTTCGAGAAAACGGGTGGGGTCGTTGCCGAACACCGCGAGCACCGGCAAGGCCGCGAAGGCGTACACCGGGATGAACACGCTGAAGAGATCGAAGTACTGCCCGCCGGCCAGAAAATATTGCACCGGCAGCACGAAGAAGAAGGCCGCCAGCAGCGCGCGGTGGTCGCCGCGGCGCGTGTGCGTCAGCGTGATGAACTCGCGCAGCGCGAGGAAGGACACCACGGCGAACAGCAGCGTCGACACGAAGGCGCCGGTGGCCCACGCGATCCAGAACAGCACGGTGCCCACCCACAGCGCGCGCAGGTCGCGCCGCATCGCGTCGTAGCTTTCCTGCTTCTCGGCCGGCATCGCCTGCAGGGATCTGGCGAACGCCGACACCGTGGCGAGCGAGAGCACCCCGAACACGATGACGAACAGCAGCGCGATCTGCTGCGAGACGGTGAGGCTGCGCAACCAGCTGCCCATCACACGGCTCCCGAGGTGTGTGGTGCCATCACGCGGCCACCTTGGACAACGCGACGACGGCATCACGCGCCCGCGCCAGGAACACGCGCTTGTCTTCACCCGGCTCCAGCTTCAGCGGCGCGCCGAAGGTCACGGTACAGAGGATCGGCACCGGCACCACTTCACCCTTGGGCATCACGCGCTGCACGTTGTCGATCCATGCGGGAATGAGCTGCACGTCGGGGAACTGCTCGGCCAGGTGGTACAGGCCGGCCTTGAAAGCCTGCGGCTCGCCCTTGTTGCCGCGCGTGCCTTCGGGAAAGATGACGAGCGAATCGCCGTTGCGCAGCGCATCGGCCAAAGGTTCGAGCGGGTCTTCGTCTTCTGTTCGCACGCGGCTCACGTAGACGGCATTGAACACCTCGCGTGTGAGCCAGTGCTTGAAGGGCGAGGCCGTCCAGTAGTCGCGCGCCGCGATGGGCCGTGTCTGTGCGCGCAGGTCGCGCGGCAGCGCGGCCCAGATCAGCACCCAGTCGAAATGGCTCTGGTGGTTGGCGAAGTAGATGCGCTGCTCGGCCTTGGGCGGGCTGCCGTACCAATGCCCTTGCGCGCCGGTGATCAGGCGCGCGAGAAAGGCGAGCAGCAGGCCGGCTGCCTCAGGCAATGTCATGAGCGCTCGGCGTGGCGATCAGTGACGGAAGTGCCGCACGCCGGTAAGAACCATCGCGATGCCGTGTTCGTTGGCCGCGCCGATGACCTCTTCATCGCGCATGCTGCCGCCGGGGTGGATCACGCTCGTGGCCCCCGCCTTGACGAGTTCATCCAGCGTATCGCGGAACGGGAAGAACGCGTCACTCGCGACGGCTGAGCCTTTCAGCGACAGCCCAGCAGCTTCGGCCTTGATGCCGGCGATGCGTGCCGAATCGAGCCGGCTCATCTGGCCGGCACCGACGCCGAGCGTCATGCCGCCGGCGCAGAAGACGATGGCATTGCTCTTCACGTACTTGCCCACCGTCCAGGCGAACAGCATATCTTGCAGCTGCTGCGGCGTGGGCTGCGTCTTGGTGACCACTTTCAGGTCGGACAGCTTCAGTTCGTGGTTGTCGGCGCTCTGGATCAGCAAGCCCGAGCCGACGCGCTTCACGTCCTGGGCGTTGCGGCCTTGTTCCCACGCGCTGGCGCCTCCTTGCGGCAAAGCAATCTGCAGCACGCGCACGTTCTTCTTGACCGCGAAGACGGTCAACGCCTCGGGCGTGAAGGACGGCGCGATCATCACCTCCATGAACAGCTGCGTGACCTGCTCGGCGGTGGCGCCGTCGACCTCGGTGTTGAAAGCGATGATGCCGCCGAATGCTGACGTCCGGTCGGTCTTCAAGGCCTTGGCATAGGCCTCGGCCGCGTTGGCGCCGAGGGCCACGCCGCAGGGGTTGGCGTGCTTGACGATCACGCAGGCCGGTGTGTCGAAGCTCTTCACGCACTCCCACGCCGCATCGGCATCGGCGATGTTGTTGTACGACAGCTCCTTGCCTTGCAACTGCTTGGCCGTGACCAGCGAGCCGGGCGCGGGAAACAGATCGCGGTAGAAAGCCGCGGTCTGGTGCGGGTTCTCGCCGTAGCGCAGGTCTTGCAGCTTGACGAAGCGGCCGTTGCTCTGCGCGGGGAATTCGCTGCGCGTGCCATCGGCTTGCAGCGACGACAGATAGTCGCTGATCGCCCCGTCGTAGTTCGAGATGCGGTTGAAGGCTGCGACCGACAGCGCGAACTTCGTCTTCTCGCTCACTGCCTTGTCGGCCTTTAGTTCGGCGAGCACTTGCGCGTACTGCGACGCGTCGGTCAGCACCGCCACGTCTTTCCAGTTCTTGGCGGCCGAGCGCACCATCGCTGGCCCGCCGATGTCGATGTTCTCGATGGCGTCTTCCAGCGTGCAGCCGGGTTTGGCGACGGTGGCCTCGAACGGGTAGAGGTTCACGCACAGGATGTCGATGGTCGAGATGCCGTGCTGCTCGATCGCCGCCATGTGCTCGGGCAAGTCGCGGCGTGCCAGCAGGCCGCCATGGATCGTCGGGTGCAGCGTCTTCACGCGGCCGTCGAGCATCTCGGGGAAGCCCGTGTGCTCGGCCACCTCGGTGACCGGCAGACCGGCGTCGGCCAGCAGCTTGGCGGTGCCACCGGTGGACAGCAGCTTGACGCCCAGCGCATGCAGCTCGCGCGCGAAATCGAGCACGCCGGTTTTGTCGGAGACGGAGATCAGGGCTTGCATGAGCTGAACTTTCGGTAGGTGGGTGTCATCCCGGCGAAAGCCGGGATCCACCGCTGGCATTTTCTGGATCCCGATTTTCATCGGGATGACCCGCTGCGCGGGTCATTTGACGAGCTTGTGATCGAGCAGTTTGCGCCGCAGCGTGTTGCGGTTGATGCCCAGCCATTCGGCGGCGCGGCTCTGGTTGTTGTCGGCGTGTTTCATCACCACGTCAAGCAGCGGTTTCTCGACGACCTTCAGGATCATCTCGTACATCGCCGTTGGCTCCACGCCGCGCAAATCCTTGAAGTAGGCTTCCAGGCTGTCGCGCACGCATTCCTCAATGTGTTTTTTGCTCATGTCTGCCCCCGCGTCGCTGCGCTCTTGCCCCCCGAGGGGGTGCGACCTGCCTTGGGGCGGCCCGGCACCAGGCCGGCTTTCTGTTTGGTTTTTTCTTTGCTCATGCTTCTTGTTCGATGAGATCTTCGTGAGCCGCCTGACGGGTCGTCGGCAGCCTGTGGTGTGTGTCGGCCAGTTGGTCGAACCAGTCGTTCACTGCGCGGACCTGCGTGTCGCAGGTTTCCAGCGTGTTCATGAAATCGCGAAAACTTTCGCCGCCCGGCAAGGCGCGCACGGCCCAGCCGATGTGCTTGCGCGCGGTGCGCACGCCGGCGAACTCGCCATACAGGCCGTAGTGCTCGTGCAGGTGCTCGAGCAGCCATTGCTTGGCTTGCTGCACCTCGGGTGCAGGCAGGTGTTCGCCGGTTTCTAGGAAGTGGGCAATCTCGCGAAAGATCCACGGCCGGCCCTGTGCGGCGCGGCCGATCATGATCGCGTCGGCACCGGTTGCGGCCAGCACCTCGCGCGCCTTCTCGGGGCTGTCGATGTCGCCATTGGCCACCACGGGAATCTGCAGCGCGGCCTTGACGGCGGAGATGGTGTCGTATTCGGCGTGGCCCTTGTAGCCCTGCTCGCGCGTGCGGCCATGCACCGTGACCATCGCCACGCCCGCCTGCTCGGCGGCGCGTGCGATGCGCACCGCATTGCGCTCGGCCTGGCACCAGCCGGTGCGCATCTTCAGCGTGACAGGCACCCGGTGCGGCTCGCAGGCGGCGACCACGGCTTCGATGATCGCGAGCGCCAGCGGTTCGTCTTGCATCAGCGCCGAGCCCGCCCACTTGGTGCAGACCTTCTTGGCCGGGCAGCCCATGTTGATGTCGATGATTTGCGCGCCGCGTTCGATGTTGTAGGCCGCGGCCTCGGCCATCATCGCGGGCTCGGTGCCGGCGATCTGAACTGCAATCGGCGCGACCTCGCCGTCATGGTTGGCACGGCGCGAGGTCTTCAGGCTGTTCCACAAGTCCTTGCGAGACGTGACCATCTCGCTCACCGCGTAGCCTGCGCCCAGGCGCTTGCACAGCTGGCGAAACGGCCTGTCGGTCACGCCCGCCATCGGGGCGGCGAACAGGCGGTTCGCCAGGGGAATGTGGCCGATGTGCATGGCGTGCGGGGGAGGGTGGGTACCGCGAGGGAGGCTGCTCAAAAAGGAGGCAGAGTATAGCGCCGTGAAATGTCGCTGCCGTGGACAAAACGCACTGCGCATAATGCCGCCCGATGAACGCATGGATCGACTCGCTGCTCGCCTTATTGGCGCTGCCCAAATTCGGCCTGAGCACGATCTTCGTCGTCGCGTTCATCTCGGCCACGCTGTTGCCTTTGGCAACCGAGCCGGCGCTGTTCGGCCTGGTCAAGCTCAACCCGGAGATGTTCTGGCCAGCGGTGGTGGTTGCGTCGATTGGCAACACGCTGGGCGGCATGGTGACTTGGTGGATGGGTTACGGCGCCGAACGCGCCTACGAGAAGGTGGCGCATCACAAGCCGCACCAGGCCCGCGCGCTCGTGTGGTTGCAGCGCTTCGGGCCCAAGGCCTGCCTGCTGTCGTGGTTGCCTTTGGTGGGCGACCCGCTGTGCGCGGTGGCCGGCTGGCTGAGATTGCCTTTCTGGCCTTGCGTCTTCTACATGGGTGTCGGCAAGTTCGCCCGTTTCGTGGTGATGACGGCGGTGCTGTTGTGGTTCTGGCCGGGGCAATTCACGCCCTGATCGCGTGGCTGCTCAAGATGAGCAGAACTGCCGGATAGTTGGCAGATCGTCGATGGTTGTGCGCGTGCTGCGTCATGATTCCTCGACGCGGCTGTGGCACGATGAAACAGCTTGTTTCTACCGAGGATCCGCCGTGTCAGTGCAGCATCTCCAACCTCTCTTGTTGTGCCGCACAGATCGGGGCCAGCCATGAGCCGCACGTCTTCAGCCCCGGTGGCCAAACGATCCGCGTCTGCCGAGTCGACCAAGGCAGGTAAAGCCACCACCAAGCTGGTGAAGGCAGGCAGCAAGAAGACGCGCCCGGCTGCAGCGCCGGTTGCCGAAAAAGACGGCTGGCTGCAGAGGCTCAAGCGCCTTCGTCTGAGCTTCAAGCGCAAGGGGCTCAACATCCAGGTGCTGATCGAAGACCCGGCGAAGCACATTGCCGAGATCAAGCGCGAGGCCGCGGTGGCCGACGTCTCCGAGGCCGCTATGCTGAGTGCAGCCTTGAGGGGGGTGCTGGACCGCCACCCCACCTCGCGTTCGGTGCTGGTGCACCTCGGCCTGCTGGAAAAGGCGATGAGCCGGCATGGCCTGAAGGCGCTCGACGACATGCCTGCCGACATCCTGCAGCGCGCCATGTCGCAGTTCGACACCCTGGTGTCCGACTGGTCACCGGCTCCGCTGGCCGCCCTGCGCGCCAAAATCAAGACGGTGCTACTCGCCCATCAGCGCGCCAATGACCACCGCAGCACGGCACAGCGTCTGTCCAACTTTCATGACGACGAGCGCATGCACGTGGCCGAGGCCAGCGTGACCACCTTCATGGAAGCCAATGCGGAGTGGGAGAAGTCGTTCACCGGGCAGAGGCTGAGCGCCGTGGCCAAGTAGCGGCTCGCTGCACGAGCGGCATGAAAAAGGGGCGCTGAGGCGCCCCTTGTCACGTCTGCAGGAGCTCGTAGTCGCTCAGGCGGCTGCCTTGCGTGCGGCGCGCTTGACGGCTGGCTTGATGGTCGGCTTGGCAGCAGCCTTCGCAGCGGGCTTGGCTGTCGTCTTGGCCGCAGGGCTCTTGCCGCCGAGCTTGGCCACTTGGGCACTCAACTCGTCGATGCGTTTGGCCAGCGCCGCCACGTCCTTGGCACTCGGCACGCCCAGCTTGCCCAGCGCGCGGGCAGTGCGCTCTTCGAAGATGGATTCGAGCTTGTCCCAGTGCTGCCCGGCCTTGGCCGTCACGTCGCCGGCCATGCCGCTCATCTTGCTGGCCACTTCGCCGAGCTTTTCTTCGGCGACGCTCTGCGTCTTCTTCTGCAGCGTCACGCCTTCCTTGACCAGGGTCTCGAACACCTTGCCGCCTTCTTCCTGGGCCCGGGAGAAAGCGCCCAGGCCGGCCAGCCAGATCTGCTGGGCCGAGTCCTTCACGGTGCTGGCGAACTGGCCGTCGAGCAGGCCCGCTGCCGAAGCGCTTTTCTTGTCCGCCATCTGTTTGAGTTTCTTGACCATGGTCTCTTTCCGTTGGGTGGGTGAATGGATGCGCGCTGCGCCGGGGTGGCGTCGACTATAGGAGCGCCCCGCGAGGCGCGCACCGGGTTTCTCTAGTGAGCGATCTCTATGGCCGCCTCGGGGTAACTGCGCAGCAAGGTCGCAGGAGGTTTGATCAAGAATGCGCCAAACCAACGCGCACCCAGGAGGCATGCATGCAGTACTTCGTGACCGGAGCCACCGGCTTCATCGGCAAACGGCTCGTCAAGACCCTGCTGCAGCGACGCGGTGCCACGGTGCACTTTCTGCTGCGTGCAGAGAGTGAATCGAAGGTGGCCGGCCTGCTCGATTACTGGGGCGTGAGCGCGGCACGCGCCGTGCCGGTGTACGGCGACCTGACGAGCAAGAAGCTGGGCGTGTCGGCCGATGCGATCAAGAAGCTCAAGGGCCACATTGATCACGTGTACCACCTGGCGGCGGTGTACGACCTGAAGGCCGACGAAGAGTCGCAGGTGCAGGTCAATATCGAAGGTACGCGCAACCTGGTGGAGTTTGCGAAGGCCATCGAGGCAGGCCACCTGCACCACGTGAGCAGCATTGCCGCGGCCGGCCTGTACGAAGGCGTGTTCCGCGAAGACATGTTCGACGAGGCCGAGGGCCTGGACCACCCGTATTTCATGACCAAGCACGAGAGCGAGAAGATCGTGCGCAAGGAGAGCAAGACGCCGTGGACCGTGTACCGCCCGGCGCTCGTGGTGGGCGACTCTGCGACCGGCGAGATGGACAAGATCGACGGCCCGTACTACTTCTTCAAGCTGATCCAGCGCATGCGGCAACTGCTGCCGCCATGGATGCCCAGCATCGGCCTCGAAGGCGGGCGCATCAACATCGTGCCGGTCGACTTCGTGGTCAGTGCGCTCGACCACATCAGCCACCAGAAGGGCGGGCTCGACAAGAAGTGCTTCCACCTCGTCGACCCCGAGGGCTACCGCGTCGGCGACGTGCTCGACGTGTTCAGCAAGGCTGCGCACGCGCCGAAGATGAACGTGTTCATCAACGCGGCGCTCTTGGGTTTCATCCCCAAGAGCATCAAGAAGGGCCTGATGGCGCTGGCGCCGGTGCGCCGGGTGCGCAATGCGGTGATGAAGGACCTGGGGCTGCCCGAAGACATCCTGACCTTCGTCAACTACCCCACGCGCTTCGATTGCCGCGAGATGCAGACGGCACTCAAGGGCAGCGGCATCGCCTGCCCGCACCTGCCCGACTACGCCTGGCGCTTGTGGGACTACTGGGAGCGCCACCTCGACCCGGCGCTCAAGATCGACCACAGCCTGCGCGGCACGGTGGGCGGCAAGGTGGTGCTGGTGACCGGCGGCTCGTCGGGCATCGGGCTGGCTGCAGCGATCAAGTTCGCCGAGGCCGGTGCCATCACCGTGATCTGCGCGCGCGACGAGGCCAAGCTCGCCGAAGCGAAGAAGGAGATCATGGCCGCCGCCGGCAAGGACGCCAAGGTGGCGACCTTCTCGTCCGACATCGCCGACGAAGCCAGCTGCCGCGAGCTGATCGACTGGCTGACTGCCACCTACGGCGGCGTCGACTTCCTCATCAACAACGCCGGCCGCTCCATCCGCCGCGCCATCGAGAGCAGCTACGACCGCTTCCACGACTTCGAGCGCACGATGCAGCTCAACTACTTCGGTTGCCTGCGCGTGACCATGGGCCTGCTGCCCGGCATGGTGGCCAAGCGCAAGGGTCACATCGTCAACATCAGCTCGATCGGCGTGCTGACGAATGCGCCGCGCTTCTCGGCCTACGTGGCCAGCAAGGCCGCGCTCGACGCGTGGACGCGCTGCGCCTCGAGTGAATACGCCGACACCGGCATCACCTTCACCACCATCAACATGCCGCTGGTGCGCACGCCCATGATCGCGCCCACGCAGATCTACAAGAACGTGCCGACGCTCGCGCCCGAAGAGGCAGCCGACATGATTGCCGAGGCCTGCGTCTACAAGCCGGTGCGCATCGCCACGCGCCTGGGCATCTCGGGCGAGGTGCTGCACGCGCTGTTGCCACGCGTCGCGCAGATCGTGATGAACACCAGCTTCCGCATGTTCCCCGACAGCTCGGCGGCCAAGGGCGACAAGAGCGCCAAGCCAACGCTGTCGCCCGAGGCGGTGGCCTTGCAGCAGATGATGCGGGGCATTCACTTCTGAGAACGGCTTGAGGGCGGACAATGCCGCATGCGCATTGAAGAGATCCGCCAGCGGCTGCGCGCCGCGGGTGCCAAGCCCGTCCACGAACAGCGTGTGCTGCGCTTGTGGGCGCAGGCCTTGCCGCAAGACAGCGGGCGCCGCAAGCCGGAAGACTTTCTGCCACTGAGCGTGCGCGAGGCCTTGCCAGCCTTGATGGACGAGTTGCACGGCCTGGCGCGGCTGCGCTCCGAGCACCCGGGCGAAGACGGCTCGGCACGCTTGCTGGTTGATCTGGCCGACGGCCAAACGGTCGAGAGCGTGCTGCTGCCGCGCGACGGCCTGTGTGTGTCGACGCAGGTGGGCTGCGCGGTTGGCTGCGTCTTCTGCATGACGGGACAGAGTGGCCTGTTGCGCCAGGTTGGCAGCGCTGAGATCGTGGCCCAGGTCGCGCTGGCGCGCACGCGGCGGGTTGTCAAGAAAGTGGTGTTCATGGGCATGGGCGAGCCGGCCCACAACCTCGACAACGTGCTCGAAGCGATCGAACTGTTGGGCACGGCAGGCGCCATCGGCCACAAGAACCTCGTCTTCTCGACAGTGGGCGACCCGCGGGTGTTCGAGCGCCTGCCGCTCGGCGTGGTGAAGCCGGCGCTGGCCTTGTCGCTGCATTCCACGCGGCCGGAGCTGCGTGCGCAGCTGATGCCGCGCGCGCCGCGCATCGACCCGGCCGAGCTGGTAGAGCAGGGCGAGCGCTATGCGCGCGCCACCGGCTACCCGGTGCAGTACCAGTGGACGCTGCTCGAAGGCATCAACGACAACGACGACGAACTCGACGGCATCGTTCGCCTGCTGCGCGGCAAGTACGCGGTAATGAACATGATTCCGTACAACACCATCGACGGGCTGGACTTCAAGCGCCCGTCGTGGGAAGCGGCTGCCGCCATCGCGCGCTCGCTGCATCGCCGCGGCGTGCTGACCAAGCTGCGCCATTCGGCCGGGCAAGATGTGGAAGGCGGCTGCGGCCAGCTGCGCGCACGTGCCGTGGAATCGCCCATCACCGTGGTCCGGCGACCCGCCGCCGCGTCGACGCCCCTGCCCGCACCAAGGTGACAGCGCGGGGGCAGAGTCGCTTCCTATACTGGCTTCCCCCCAGAGGAGACACGCCATGAGCAACGACACCGCCGCCACCTTTCTTCAACTCCGCTCGCTGGTCAAGAACAGCGGCGAGCTCGAGCTTTCGCTGGCTAAGCTGCCCATGCCCGAACCGGGGCCTGATGAGGTGCTGGTGCGCGTCGAGGCCGCGCCGATCAACCCGTCCGACCTCGGCCTGCTGTTCGGCCCGGCCGACATGAGCACGGCCAAGGCCTCTGGCACATCGGCGCAGCCCGTCATCACCGCCACCATCCCCGAGAAGCTGATGAAGGGCCTGGCCGCTCGGCTCGATGAGTCGATGCCGGTGGGCAACGAAGGCGCCGGCGTGGTCGTCAAGACGGGCTCGTCGGACGCGGCCAAGGCGCTGATGGGCAAGACGGTCGCCATCCTCGGCGGCGCCACCTATGGGCAGTACCGCGTCATCAAGGCCGTGGCGTGCCTGCCGTTGCCCGAAGGCACCAAGCCGTCGGAAGGCGCGTCGTGCTTCGTGAACCCGCTCACTTCGCTCAGTATGGTGGAGGTGATGCGCCTCGAAGGCCACAAGGCGCTGGTGCACACCGCAGCGGCGTCCAACCTCGGGCAGATGCTCAACAAGATCTGTCTTCAGGATGGCGTGGCGCTGGTCAACATCGTGCGCAAGCCCGAGCAGGAAGAGATCCTGCGCAAGATCGGCGCGAAGTATGTGTGCGACGCCAGCAAACCCAGCTTCATGGACGACCTGACGCAGGCACTGGTGGAAACCGGCGCCACGCTGGCCTTCGATGCCACCGGTGGCGGCAAGCTGGCCAGCCAGATCCTCACCTGCATGGAGGTCGCCATCAACAAGACGGCCAAGGAATACAGCCGCTACGGCTCGGCCGTGCACAAGCAGGTCTACATGTATGGTGCGCTCGACCGCGGCCCGACCGAACTGAACCGCAACTTCGGCATGGCCTGGGGCGTGGGCGGCTGGTTGCTGACGCCCTTTCTGCAGCGCATCGGTTTCGCCGCGGCGCAAAAGCTGCGCGAACGGGTGGCGCGTGAACTCAAGACCACCTTCGCCAGCCACTACACCGCGGAGGTGTCGCTGGCCGAAGCGCTGTCGCTCGAAGCGATCGGCGCCTATGGCAAGCAGGCCACCGGCACCAAGTACCTCATCAACCCGAACAAGGGCCTGGCCTGAATCGATTCAGCGTCGGTCTTCGGCCGATGGCTTGAGCCAGTGGGTGAGGATGGCTTCGGTCGGAATGTAGAGGCGCGCCGTCACGCCTTTTCTCAGGCGGTCGTCGCCAGCCAGTTCGCCATCGTCGACACCCTTGAAGTTGTAGCCCAGGGACAGCACGATCCGGTGGTTGAGCTGCACGCTCAGTGTCGTGCCGAAGAGGCTCTCGGTCGGCACCGTGTTGTCGGTGTAGCGGCCGCCGTGGAAGGCGAGTTGCCAGCGCTTCGCGATCTGCTGGGTGGCCCGCAGCACCGTGAGGGTGGTGGTGCGCAGCTGCCCGGCGTTGTAGGAGTCGTCGCGATCCCAGCGGCGTGCGCCGTGCATGAACAGGGTCAGCTCCTTGCGGGCTTGCCAGGTGCCTTCACCGTAGACGACACGGGCACGGCGGTCGGCCACCCCGGGCTGGACGACGTTGTCTTGCAGCGCCTCGCGGCCCAGAAAGGTGTAGCGCCAGAAGGTGCTCAGCCGGCGTTCTTCAGGTTCCTGCCAACCCCAGCCGACGGTGGCTTCGCCCGAGTTCACCGGCACCTCGGCTTGCGTGTCGTGCGGCCGCACGCCGGTGAAACTGGCGCGCAGGAGGCCGAGGGTGTTCTGCGAGAGCCGCTGGGTGTAGTCGACACTGGTGAAGGCGCTGTTCTTCACCGGTGTGCGCACCAGCTGCAGCTCGGTCAGGATGGCGTGGTCGGGGTAAGCGTTCTGCGACAGCCGCACGTCGAAGGTGGTGGACTTGACGGCGTTGTCGCCGGCGATCGGAATGCCCGATTCGATCAAGGTCTGTGCCTTCCAGTTCGTCCAGAACTCGGCCGTGTGGCGCCAGCCGAGCACCAGCAGCGCGTCCTTGTCGTCGATCAGGCTTTGCTGGCGAATCTGCGCGTACACCAGGCCGTCGGGCGAGCCTTCGGGCGTTTCGGCACCCACCACGCGTTTGTAGGTGGTGCGCTCTTCGACGCCCGATGACGACAGCAGGCCGAGCTGCGTGGCCTCGCGCCAGTACAGGCGTGAGCCGCTCCAGCGGCCGCCGGGCCGGTAGTCGGTGCCGAACTCGGTGCGTGCACCGGCGAGCCGCTCGTCTCCCGGCGCCATGTCGGGCTTGATGGCCTGCTGGTGCTGGGCGCCGAAAGTGAGCCCCGGTGCGGCTTCCCATTGCGCCTGGATGCCGCCGAAGTTGGCGCGCGGCTTCGGGTCACCCCAGTTCTCGCGCGCGGCGGTGTCTTCGAGTCGGGCATGTCGAACGAAGCCCTCGACCCAGAACTCGGACGAGCCGACGCGCAGCCCCGTTTGCGCATCGGCGCGCTGCACGCCCACGGTGTCGTCGTGCAGCTTCAGGCCCTGCGTGTGGAGCGCGAACCCCGGCGCGATTCTCGTGATGGCCGAGGCGCCGTTCTGGCGGCCGCTGCCGTCGCGCTGGTTGTAGAAGCGCAGCTGGTTGATGTTGCCGTCGTGCAGGATTTCCCAGGTCCGCGCGGGCTGGCCCGCTGCCGGTATGCCGACGCCGGCGTTGGTCAGGATGCCGGTCTGCCGCTCGTCGAGCGCGAGCGTCCAACGCTTGCCCAGGTCGACCGTCTTGCGTTGGCCGAAGACGCGGTAGCGCCGTTCCGGGTTGGGGCCGAAGGCGTCGAGCAGCAGGTCGTCGAGGAACACCTGCCACGAGTCGAGCGTGGTCTCGATTTGCTCGGAGATGGCACCCATCGTGTTGTCGGCGGGTGTGGCGACCGGTGCTGACGCCGCGTCTTCCGGCGGTGCCACCGGCGGGTCTTGTGCCCATGCCAAACATGCGCTTGTACCGAGCAGTACAGCCAGCAGAAGTTGGATGTAAAGAAGTGGGCGCATGGGCCCTGAGTCTGGCAGCAGGGGATAAGGCCATCTGTAGGAGGATGGCCCGCCGTCTTGACCGACCCCTACAATTTCGCATTCAACTCTGCCGGACGCCGCAGCATGACCACCGAGCCACCCTCCGCCCTGTCTCATACATCCGAGCTCGCCAACATCGCCCCGCGCGACAAGGCCGAGATCCTGGCGCAGGCGCTGCCCTACATCCGCAAGTTCCATGGCAAGACCATCGTCATCAAGTACGGCGGCAACGCGATGACCGACCCGGCGTTACAGCAAGACTTCGCCGAAGACGTGGTGCTGCTCAAGCTGGTGGGCATGAACCCGGTGGTGGTGCACGGCGGCGGCCCGCAGATCGAAGATGCATTGGCCAAGATCGGCAAGAAGGGCACCTTCATCCAGGGCATGCGTGTGACCGATGAAGAGACGATGGAAGTCGTCGAGTGGGTGCTGGCCGGCCAGGTGCAGCAAGACATCGTGGGCCTGATCAACGTGGCCGGCGGCAAGGCCGTGGGCCTCACGGGGCGCGACGGCGGCCTCATCCGCGCGCACAAGCTCAAGCTCGTCGACCACAAGGACCCGACCAAGGTGCATGACGTGGGCCAGGTCGGCGAGATCGAATCCATCGACCCGTCGGTGGTGAAGGCGCTGCAGGACGACCAGTTCATCCCTGTCATCTCGCCGCTGGGCTTCGGCTCGGAGAACGAGAACTACAACATCAACGCCGATGTGGTTGCCGGAAAGCTGGCCGAGGTGCTGAAGGCCGAGAAGCTGATCATGCTGACCAACATCCCCGGTGTGCTCGACAAGCAAGGCAAGCTGCTGACCAACCTGTCGGCGCGCGAGATCGACGACCTGTTCGCCGACGGCACCATCAGCGGCGGCATGCTGCCCAAGATCTCGTCGGCGCTCGACGCGGCGAAGAACGGCGTCAACACGGTGCACATCATCGATGGGCGAGTGCCGCACGCGATGCTCTTGGAGATCCTGACCGAGCAGGCGTACGGCACGATGATCCGAAGTCATTGATGGCGGCCTCGCGCCCATGAAGATCGCCCGCGAAGCGCGGCGGTCCATCAAGCCACGCCCGAGGGATCGGGTTTCCCGGCCCGATGGGTGGCGCCCCTCGGGGGCAGGAGCGGAGCGACTGGGGGGCCAACATCCAGTCTGGCTTTTTGACCTGGATGACACGCTGCACGACGCATCGCATGCGGCGTTCCGTTTCACCAGCCAGGCGATGACCGAGTACATGGTCGAGCATCTCGACCTGACGCTCGATGAAGCTTCTGCCTTGCGCCAGCACTACTGGGACCGCTACGGCGCCACGCTGCTCGGGCTGGTGCGCCACCACGGCGTGAAGGCCGACCACTTTCTTGAAGAGACGCACCGGCTCCCTGGCCTGGAAGACCGCTTGCGCACCAGTGCACACGATCGCGCTGCGCTGCGGCGATTGAAGGGCCGCAAGTTCATCTTCACCAATGCACCGCGCACTTACGCCTTGCGCGTACTCAACGCGCTGAACCTGGCAGACTGTTTTGAGGGCGTGATCAGCGTCGACGACATGCGCATGTTCGGCCACCCGCGGCCCAAGCCTGATGCGCGCATGCTGCGCTGCATCGCGGCACGCCTGAAGGTGCTGCCGAGTCGCTGCGTGCTGGTCGAGGACACGCTCGCGAACCAGCGCTCGGCGCACGGCGTCGGCATGCGCACGGTCTGGATGGGGCGCTACCTTCATGCAAAGCGCAAGAGTGTGAAGAACGCCATGGAAGTTGGCGTTCACCAATGCCGAAAGCCCCCCTATGTGTATGCAAGAATTCGATCGCTCAAGACCCTGCACGCACTCTGATCACCGATCACCGCCCAGATGACCGACGCTGAACCCACACCCGACGAAGCGAACGTGCCATCCACCGTGGTGGCGGAGCCGACGGGTCGCAAGCGTCCCAAGCCTGGCGAGCGCCGTGTGCAGATCCTGCACACGCTGGCCACCATGCTCGAGCAACCGGGTGCTGACCGCATCACCACCGCGGCACTGGCTGCCAAGCTCGACGTCTCTGAAGCGGCGCTGTATCGCCACTTCGCGAGCAAGGCGCAGATGTTCGAAGGCCTGATCGAGTTCATCGAGCAGAGCGTGTTCACCCTGGTCAACCAGATCGGCGAGCGCGAGACCGACGGTCACGTGCAAGCGCAAAAGATTCTCAGCGTGCTGCTGCAGTTCGGCGAAAAGAACCCGGGCATGACACGCGTGATGGTGGGCGATGCCTTGGTGTTCGAGAACGAACGCCTGGTGTCGCGCATGAACCAGTTCTTCGACCGCATCGAATCGCAGCTTCGCCAAAGCCTGCGTCTCGCGGCCGAGTCGGCGGGCTCCAACACGCCAACGGTCGACGCCAATGCGCAGGCCTCGGTGCTGACGGGCTTTGCCGTCGGCCGCCTGCAGCGCTATGCCCGCTCGGGCTTCAAGCGCGTGCCGACCGAGCATCTCGAAGCCGCGCTCAAACTGCTCGTGGCCTGACAGCCGCTGAGTGAGCAGGGCGTCGTGATGACGCCCGCTAAACTGGCGCGCATGTCCGATCTCACCACCCCGCTGCTGCAGCTGATCTCGCGCGCAGAAGCCTTGATGTCGCGCCTCGAATCGGCGCTCCCGCACACCCTGCAAGCGCCCGATTGGTCCGCGGCGATCGCCTTTCGCTACCGCAAGCGCTCGGGCTCTTGCGCGCTTGAGCCGGTGAAGCACGTGGCCACCATTCGCCTGAGTTCGCTGGTCGAGGTCGAGCCGCAAAAGGAACGCCTGCTTCGCAACACCGAGCAGTTCGTCAACGGTCATACCGCCAACAACGTGCTGCTGACTGGCGCGCGCGGCACCGGCAAGAGCTCGCTGATCAAGGCCTGCCTGAATGAGTTTTCTGCTCGCGGGCTGCGGCTGATCGAGGTTGACAAAGCTGATCTGGTCGACCTGACCGACATCGTCGACCTGGTGGTCGGCCGGTCCGAACGCTTCATCGTGTTCTGCGACGACCTGAGCTTCGATGAGGGCGAGGCTGGCTACAAGGCGCTGAAGTCGATCCTCGATGGCTCGATCTCGCAGGCCTCGGACAACGTGCTGATCTATGCCACCAGCAACCGGCGCCATCTGCTGCCGGAGTACATGAAGGAAAACCTCAGCTACACCCACACCGAAGACGGCGAGGTGCACCCCGGCGAGGTGATCGAGGAGAAGATTTCGCTGAGCGAGCGCTTCGGCCTCTGGGTCAGCTTCTACCCCTTCACGCAGGACGAATACCTCGCCATCGTGGCGCAGTGGCTGCGTGGCCACGGTGTGAACGAAGACGCCATTGCTGCAGCGCGGCAGGAGAGCCTGGTGTGGGCGCTGGAGCGCGGCTCACGTTCGGGGCGTGTGGCCTTCCAGTTCGCCAAGGACTACGCCGGAAGGCATGCGGCGTGAGCGCCGGTTCGGACCGGGTGCCGGTCGATGTCGCGGTCGGCGTGCTGATCGACCCCGAGGGCCGTTTTCTGCTGACCTCGCGGCCTGAGGGCAAGGTCTACGCCGGCTACTGGGAGTTCCCGGGTGGCAAGCTCGAAGCCGGTGAGACGGTCGAGCAGGCCCTGCGGCGCGAGTTGATCGAGGAGCTGGGCATCACGATCGGTGCGGTCCACCCCTGGAAGATCGAACTGGTGGACTACGAACATGCTCGGGTGCGCTTGCACTTCTGCAAGGTCCATGACTGGTCGGGCGAGTTCGAGATGCGCGAGCGGCAGGCCATGGCCTGGCAGATGCTGCCGGTCGAGGTGGCGCCGGTGCTGCCAGGCACGGTCCCGGTGCTGCAATGGTTCGCTTCCGAGCGCGGCTTTGCGGGGGCGACGCACAAGGCCGGTTGATACACTGGCCGCATGAGTTTCCTCGACGAAATCACATGGGATGCGCAAGGCCTGGTGCCGGTGATCGCGCAGGAGGTGGGCAGCAACGACGTGCTGATGTTCGCCTTCATGAACCGCGAAGCCGTGGCCGAAACTGCACGCCGCGGCGAGGCGGTGTACTGGAGCCGTTCGCGCAACCGCCTGTGGCACAAGGGCGAAGAATCGGGCCACATCCAGAAAGTGCATGAAATGCGCATGGATTGCGACAACGACGTGCTGCTTCTGAAGGTGACGCAGCTGGGGCACGAACCGGGCATTGCTTGCCACACCGGCCGTCACAGCTGTTTCTTCCAGCGTTATGACAATGGCGAATGGAAAGCCGTCGAGCCGGTCTTGAAAGACCCCGAAAGCATCTACAAGTGAGCAGTTGCGAATGAACGGCAATGACACCCTGGCCCGCTTGGCCGAAGTGATCGAATCGCGCAAGGCCGGCGACCCCGACAAGAGTTATGTGGCCCGCCTGTTCCAGAAAGGGAACGATGCGATCCTGAAGAAGATCGGAGAAGAGGCGACCGAAACCGTGATGGCAGCCAAGGACGGTGACCGCCAGAAAATCGTGTACGAGGTGGCCGACCTCTGGTTCCATTCGATGATCGCCCTGAGCGCTTTTGGCCTGAAACCTGCCGACGTGCTGGCTGAGCTGGAGCGGCGCGAAGGCCTTTCGGGCCTGGAAGAGTTTGCGGCGCGCAAGGCACAGCAGCGCGATGCCGAGGCAGAAAGGAAAGACGAATGAACGATGTTGTCACCTCCGACCTGAACACGCAGCAACGCCAGAGCCTGACGGCGCTCACGCACGTGATGTATGCGCTGCACCTGGCGTCGTGGTTCTCGGCCGGGATCTTCTCAGTGATCGCCATGATCATCAACTACGTCAAGCGGCCCGATCTGCCCGACGATTTCTTTCGCAGCCACTTTCGCTGGCAGGCACGCAGTTTCTGGTTCACGCTGCTGTGGCTGCTGGCAACATCGCCGCTTTTCCTTCTGTTTTTGATTCCCGGCATTGGCGCCTGGACGCTGGTGGGGTTCTGGTACCTCTACCGATTCGTGCGCGGCTGGTGGACATTTTCTGAAGGCCGGCCGATGCCCGTGCCCAACGACTGAGCGATTTCGACCATGACACACGACCCCAACTGCATCTTCTGCAAGATCGTCGCCGGGCAGATCCCGAGCCGCAAGGCCTACGAAGACGATGACTTGCTGGCCTTCCACGACATCGCGCCGTGGGCGCCCGTGCACGTGCTGGTCATTCCCAAGACGCACATCGAATCGCTCTACGACACCACCCCCGAGGAGCACCAAGCCCTGCTCGGCCGCATGCTGGCGCTGGCTCCCAAGCTGATGCGCGAGAACGGTGTGACCGGCGGCTTCCGCGTCTTGGTCAACAACGGGCCCGATGGGCGGCAGGAGGTGCCTCACCTGCACCTGCACGCCATGGGCGGCCCGCGGCCTTGGGCCAAAGGCTGAGGTCTTTGGGCCTCACCTAAACTTCGCTATTCCTGACAGGAGATCAATCATGGGTTCATTCAGTATTTGGCACTGGCTCATCGTGCTGGCCATCGTGGTCTTGGTGTTCGGCACCAAGAAGCTCAAGAACATGGGTTCCGACCTCGGCGGCGCCGTCAAGGGCTTCAAGGACGGCATGAAGGACGGCGCGAGCAGCGACGCTGCAGCCACCAACCAGCAGGTCACGGCCAACAAGGCACAGGACCCGAACACCGTCGACGTCGAAGCCAAAACAAAATCGTGAGCTGGCTTGTGCACGATGCATCGCTTAGCGACGCGCAAGCGAAGCGCAGTGCTGATCAAGCAACGCCCGAAGCCCGGGTTTCCCGGGCCAACGGGTGGCGCCCCCTCGGGGGGCAGGAGCAAAGCGACGTGGGGGCTCCACTACTTTGATTGATTTTGGATTCGACAAGATCGCGCTGATCGGCGCCGTGGCGCTCATCGTCATCGGCCCCGAGAAGTTGCCACGCGTGGCGCGCACCGTAGGCCATTTGCTTGGCAAGGCTCAGCGTTATGTGAATGACGTGAAGGCCGAGGTCAACCGGTCGATCGAACTCGAAGACCTCAAGAAGATGAAGACGCAGTTTGAAGACGCGGCGCGCGACGTGGAGAAGACCGTCTCGAACGAAATCCACCAGACCACCTCGGCGCTGGAAAACGCCTGGGCCGATCCCGACCCCGCTCCGCTCAGCGGCTTGCACGACGGCCTGCTGCCCGCGCCCAGCTACAAGCACCCGAAGAAGAACTGGCGCCTCAAGCGGGGCGCCATGCCGCAGTGGTACAAGCAGCGGCACGGTGTGCGCAACAAGGCACAGTCAGGGGCTGCTCGCGTGGCACGCTTTCGGCCGCCACGATCGAACACTTCCGCATGAGCGCCTCAGATCACAAACCCGACGAGCTCGAGGGCACAGAGCAACCTTTCGTCACCCACCTCATCGAGCTGCGCGACCGGCTGGTCCGTGCCGTGGCGGCCATCGCCGTGTGTTTCGGCGTGCTGGCGATCTACCCCGGCCCTTCGGAGCTGTATGACCTGCTGGCCCACCCGCTGGTAGCCAGCATGCCGGCCGGCGGCAAGCTCATCGCCACCAACGTCATCTCGCCCTTCCTGGTGCCGATGAAAATCACGCTGATGGCAGCGTTCCTTCTCGCGCTGCCGATCGTTCTCTACCAGGTGTGGGCATTCGTGGCGCCGGGCCTGTATTCGCACGAAAAGAAGCTGGTGTTGCCCCTGGTGGTCTCCAGCACCTTGCTGTTCTTCCTGGGCGTGGCGTTCTGCTACTTCTTCGTCTTCGGCAAGGTGTTCGCGTTTATCCAGGGCTTTGCACCCAAGAGCATCACCGCGCAGCCAGACATCGAGGCCTACCTGAGTTTCGTGCTGACGATGTTCATCGCCTTCGGTGCCGCCTTCGAAGTGCCGGTGGTCGTGGTGGTGCTGGCGCGCATGGGCCTGGTGAGCATCGAAAAGCTGAAGGCGTTTCGCGGCTACTTCGTGGTCATCGCCTTCATCATTGCTGCGGTGCTCACCCCGCCCGACGTGGTGTCGCAACTCGCCCTCGCGATCCCGATGTGCCTTCTCTACGAGGTCGGCATCTGGGCTTCGGTGATCTTCATCAAGCACACCCAGGCGCCAGCCGAAGAGACACCTCCCGCAAGCTGATTTTCGCGCCCGCGCGAGCGCAGCAAGCGCCTATCAAGCAACGCGCCGGGCACGGGTTTCCCGGGCTCAGGCGTGGCGCCCCTTGGGGGCAGGAGCGAAGAGCGACTGGGGGGCCTTACTGTTCTCGCCGAGCCTGCGTTTTCGGCCGCTGCGTGACGATCACCTTCAGGTCCATCGCCTTGTTGCCGCGCTGAATGCCGATCGTCGCGGGCTCTTTGGGTTTCAGTCCCGCCACGGCGGCGAGCAATTGCACGGTGTTGGTCACCGGCGTGTCGGCCACCTTCACCACCACGTCGCCCGGCCGTATGCCGCCGACGCTCGCCGGCCCGCTTTGCAGCACGCCGGTGATCAGCACGCCCTGGCTGATGGGCAGGTTGAAGGTCTCGGCGATCTCGGGCGTGAGGTCGCGCGGCTCGACGCCGATCCAGCCACGGGTGACCTGGCCGTCGCGGATCAGGCCCTCCATCACTTGCTTGGCCGTGCTCACCGGAATGGCGAAACCAATGCCCAGGCTGCCGCCGCTGCGCGAATAGATGGCGGTGTTGATGCCTAGCAGGTTGCCGTTGGCATCGACCAGCGCGCCGCCGGAATTGCCCGGGTTGATCGCGGCGTCGGTCTGGATGAAGTTCTCGAAGGTGTTGATGCCCAACTGGTTGCGGCCGAGTGCGCTGACGATGCCCGAGGTCACGGTCTGGCCGACGCCAAACGGGTTGCCGATGGCCAGCACCACGTCGCCGACCTGGGCCGTCTCGACGCTGCCGAAGGTGATGACCGGCAGCTTGTCGAGCGAGATCTTCAGCACCGCAACGTCGGTCTCGACGTCGGCGCCGACCACCTTGGCGCGGGCTTGCCGGCCATCGGGCAACTGCACCTCGATGTCATCGGCACCGTCGATCACATGGTTGTTGGTCAGCAGGTAGCCGTCGGGCGAAACGATCACCCCCGAACCGAGGCCGACCTGGGGCTGCTGCTGGCCCTGGGCCTGGTCGCCGAAGAAGAACTTGAACCATGGGTCTTCGCCGTGCGGGTTGCGCTGGGCGGGCGCCTTGCTGGCCGTGATGCTGACCACCGCCGGTGTGGCGCGCTTTGCCGCCGCGCTGTAGCCGGCGACAGTGCCCAAGGGCGGCAGGCCCACCGGCTGCACCATCGGGGCCTGGTTGATCGAGACGATGTTGGGCAGCATGGTGCCACCGGCGCCGCGTTTGAGCCATTCGGGCTTCAAGGTGGCGACGACGAACAAGACCGCCAGCGCCACGGTGACCGCTTGGGAGAAAATGAGCCACGTCTTGCGCATCAACGAGATCCTGTTTCATGACTCCACGCACCGAACTCGAGTCGTACCTGGGCACGCTGCTGGAGGTGGGGAAGTTCCGTGATTATGGGCCGAACGGTCTGCAGGTCGAGGGCAAGCCCGAGGTGCAGCGGCTCGTCTCAGGCGTCACGGCCAGCCGGGCGTTCATCGAGGCTGCCATCGAGCAGAAAGCCGACGCGCTGCTGGTGCACCATGGCCTGTTCTGGAAGGGGCATGACGGGCGCGTCACAGGCTGGCTCAAGGCCCGGCTGGAGTTGCTTCTGGCCCATGGAATCAACCTCTTCGCTTACCACCTTCCGCTGGATGCCCATGCCGAGTTCGGCAACAACGCGCAGTTCGGCGCCAAGCTCGGGTTCGTGCCAGATGGGCGCTTTGGCGACCAGAACCTGGGCTTTATCGGTATGCCGGCTCAGCCGTTGACGCCGGCGGAACTGAGTGCCTTGCTCACCTTGCGTCTGGGCCGCGCGCCGGTGATGGTGGAAGGCCGTAGCGGCCAGCCGATTCGCCGCGTGGCCTGGTGCACCGGTGGGGCGCAAGGCTACTTCGAGGCGGCCATCGCCGCCGGCGCTGACGCTTATGTCACCGGTGAGATCTCTGAGCCTCAGGCCCATCTGGCACGCGAGACCGGCGCGGCGTTCTTCGCCTGCGGCCACCACGCCAGCGAGCGCTTCGGTGCGCCGGCGCTGGCTGCGCACCTGGCGGAGAAGTTCGGGCTGGAGCATCAGTTCATCGAGATCGACAACCCGGCATGACCGCGCCTATCGTCATCACCATGGGCGATGCCTGTGGAATCGGCCCCGAGATCATTGCCAAATCCTTTGCATCGGGTCAGGCGCAAGGTGCGATCGTGTTGGGCGATGCGGGTGTGATGCGTCGCGCACTGGCATTGACTGGCCAAAAAACGGCTCTGGCTTTGCTGGAGCATGTCGCCGATGCGCAGAGTTGTCCGCCGAACTGCGTGCCTCTGCTGCAGGCGAAGGATCTGCCTGCTAACTTGATTCAAGCGCCTGTAGGGCAGATCGATGCGCGCGCGGGTGCGGCCGCCGCAGCGTGCATCGCCCAAGCAGTGCAACTCGTGCGCTCGGGCGAAGCGAGCGCCATCGTCACTGCCCCCATCCACAAGGAAGCCCTCTCGGCGGCCAGCGTGGGCTACCCGGGCCACACCGAGATGCTGCAGGCGCTCGCAGCGCAGCCGGGCCAGCCGATGCCGCCGGTGCGCATGATGTTGGCCAACGACGAGCTGCGCACGGTGCTGGTGACGATCCACATGTCGCTGCGAAGCGCCATCGATGCCGTGACTTTCGATGCAGTGCTGCAGACCCTGCGCATTGCCGACAAGGCGGCGCGCTCTTTCGGGGTGGCGTCGCCACGCATCGCGGTGGCCGGGCTCAACCCGCATGCAGGCGAGGGTGGTCTGTTCGGCGATGAAGAGCTGCGCGTCATCGGCCCGGCGATCGACGCGGCACGTGCCGAAGGCATCAACGCCACGGGCCCTTACGCGCCCGACACGGTGTTCATGCGTGCGCGCCACACGGCTGTGCATCCGGGCGAGTTCGATTTGGTGGTGGCGATGACGCACGACCACGGGCTGATCCCCGTGAAATACCTCGGCGTGGAGCAGGGCGTGAACGTGACGCTGGGCCTGCCCTTCGTGCGCACGAGCCCTGACCACGGCACGGCGTTCGACATCGCAGGCATGGGGCGGGCCGACCCGTCCAGCCTGATCGCGGCGCTGCGCATGGCGCGCCGGCTGGCCGCGTAGCGCGGTTATTTGCTATTGGTGGTCAGCGCGGCGAGCTGCTTGCGGGCTCGGGCGGTGGCGCGTTCGATCAAGTAAGAACTCTCGAAGGCCTTGAAGCGGCCCGTCTCGCACATGCGCGACAACATGCGCGCCGTGAGCGACACGGTTTCGTGGTGGCGCTTGCCGCGCGTGAACACGAAGAACGCACGGCCTGGGCTCACATAGCTCAGGCGCACCTTCTGCCACTGGTCGTTCAAGTGCATCTGGTAGGCAAACCCCAGGCGCACATGGTCCATTAGCTGGATGCCCTGTGAGGGCTCGGCAGCGTCCTTGGGCGAGAAATCGAGGTTGATGTCGAGCTTGGCCGACAGGTCGAGGTTGAGGTCGACCGGGCTCGTGTCGGCTTCGAGGTCGACGGGGGCCTGCTCCGGCTCGGCGGTGAGGTCGATGTCGACCTGGCCGGACCAATTGACTGCGCTTTCGTCGATCAGGCCGATCTGCTTGGCCTCGGTGTCGGAGAACTGCGGTTCCAGCGCAGTGACGCCGGTGCTCGTCATCGGCACGTCGCGCAGCAGGGCGTCGGGTTCGGGCACCGGTGTGTTGAACACCGCCTCGAGTTGTTTGGCGAGCAGGTTGTACTCGAGCTCGGTCAGCGGCATGCCCTTGAGCGAGTCGGCATGGGCGGGTAGCAGCTTGCTGAAGAATTCCTTCTGCGCCGCATCGGGCCAGCCGACGAGCTTCATGCCCTCGTTCAAGTCCTTCATCAGCGGCGGCAGCTGCATCAGGAACTTCTTGCGCATGGCCGGCGAGCCCTTGGGCTGCACGCTCATCACCAGATCGCGGCCGGCGCGCTTCAGGCGTTGGACCAGTTCGGATTGCGAACCTTCGCGGCGCGTGCCGAGCGCGAGTGCTTGGCTCCAGACCTGCGCCAGGAAATCGCGCAGATATTCTGGCAACGCCAGCGGGGTGAGTGCGGCGCGCAGCTGCAGCATGTAGCGCTGCTGCACGCGCAGGTCGGACTCCTTGCTGTCGACCACCGAGACGGCCGACGCGTTCGTCTCGACATCCGTCTTGGCCTGCTGTGCGACGAAGCCTTCCAGCGCGTTCAGCTTGGCGGCATAGACGTCGATCTGGTCGAAATCGCCTTCGACGATCTCTTGCACCAGCTCGCGCACGCGAACCATGAACTGCTTGCCGAGGCCGTCGTCGAAATCTTCGAACGCGGCGGCCAGCGAGGCGATGCGATTGACGAAGCGCCGCACCGGGTGCTTGCGCGACGAGAAGAAGGTGTTGTCGACCAGGGCGACGCGCAGCACCGGCAGCTGCAGGCGCGCGATCTGCCGCGCCATCTGCGGCGGCACGCGAGGGTCTGACAGGATCTGGTCGAAGAGGCTGCCGACCACGTCGATCACCATGTGATCGAGCGTGCCGGTGGAGGCCGCGCGCAGCTCTTCGCGGTGATTGCGGATCAGGTTGGCGGCCATCAGGCCGGAGGCCACATCGCCGTACCCGCTGCTACCGGTCGATGCGCCCAAGGCACCGCTGCCGGTGCCTGCGACCGATCGTGTACCCAGCCCAGCGGGCATCGTCGGTCCACCCAGGTCGGCGGGCCGCGTGGCCAGGAAGGTCAGGCGCCGGATCAGCGACATCAGCTCGGCGTCAGCCTGTGCTGATGGGTTGGCGTTGCGCCCGCCGCCTCCACCAGTGCGGCCCAAATTACCTGCCGCACCGGGCTGGCGGTTGCCGCCGGGGCTCTGTGACGCCGCGCTGGTGTCTCGACCCCCCCAGCCACCTTGGCCTGTGCGGGCACCGGAGCCGCCGCTGCCACCGGGACCACCGCCAGTGTTGGGGCCACCGGCACCGGACCCGCCACCATCGAAGTTGGCATTCGCGGTCGAATTGAAATGACCACTGCCGGTGCTCACGCCGCCATCCCCGCGCGACAAGGTGTCGTAGCCCGACACCCGCTCGCGCGACAGTTCGTTGCCCGGCCCTTCGACACCTTTCACGGTCAGCCCCACCGGCTGAATGCCGCGGGCGCGGAAGTCCTTCAGGATGTCGGCGTAGCAAGTCGGCATCACACGCGCCATGCCCAGCCCCAGTTCGCGGGCCAGCAGCTTGCGGCTTTCCTTGTCTTTCGAGACCGAGTCGATGGCGCGGTAGATGGCGGCGCCCAGCACCTCGGAACGCAGCGGGTTGCGGTCATGGTCGGCGCGGCCGATGCCGAGCAGCTGGCCGGTGTACGACGCCAGTTCGCGCAGCTCCCATTCGCAACCGTGGGTGATGGCCTGGCTGATGCGATCCGCGAACATCCGTTCTTCGACCTCGGAATCGTCGACCAGACTCAGCGACTGCCAGTCCGTTTCAGCCAGCTTGCGGCCGGGGTCGTGACCCGGGTTGAGTTCGCGGGTGACCTTCTTGCTCAAGGTGTCGGCGAACACCAGCACGAAGGTGCTCATGTGGCGCCGAATGTCGATCTGAGCGTTGACCAGGTTGTCGCGATCAAGAATGCGGGCGGCCGCCGAGGCGAGCAGGCCGAGGTGGTCGGCCACGCGATCCGCCACGCCCGCGGTGGTCGTCTTGATGTGATTCATGGCCGCATCGAATGCGGCCTGGGCGCGTGGATCGGTCTGGTTCATCTCAAGCGGGGGCACTGTTGGCCAGCCGGAATGCGCTCACAGGCAGGCTCCCTCCTGAGCGCACGGCCTTGAAGTATGGGGCCAAATCACACCCGCCCGCCACGGCGTTGCACCGTGGCGACGACCGCAGTTCCTGTCAGAAACCCGCGGCCGTGACGCTGTTCACTTCTTCAAGGAGTCGCGGATCTCGCGCAGCAGCAGCACGTCTTCGGGTGTCGGAGCAGCGGGCGGCGGTGGCGCGTTCTTCTTCAGGCGGTTGATCTGCTTGACCATCAGAAAGATGATGAACGCCAGGATGACGAAGTTGATCGCGACGGTGATGAAGCTCCCGTACGCGAACACAGCGCCGGCCTTCTTGGCATCCGCCAGATTGGTGGCCACCTGCCCGGAGAGTGGGATGAAGTAGTTCGAGAAGTCGAGGCCGCCGAGCAGCTTGCCGATGATCGGCATGATCAGGTCGCCGACGATCGAATCCACGATCTTGCCGAAGGCCCCGCCGATGATCACACCGACTGCAAGGTCGACGACGTTGCCCTTCATCGCGAATTCTTTGAATTCGGTCGTAAATCCCATAGGTCTCTCCTGTTGACGATGCCGGCGCAGTATTGCCCACCGCGAAGAGATGTCAAGCCTGCGCGTCAGATGCTGTTCAGCGAAGCTCGCCCGAGGCGGCGGCCTGCCGGGCTTGACACGTCCGCTAGAATTCTCGGTTGCCCCCTGATCAGAAGTCAGTATTGAGGACCCCCATGAGTGACCAGCAAGTCGATCAAGGCCGCCGTACCTGGGTTGCCATCGCCTGTGGCGCAGGTGCGGTCGGTGGTGTTGCCGCCGCCGTGCCCTTCGTCAGCACCTTCCAGCCATCCGAGCGCGCCCGTGCTGCCGGGGCGGCTGTCGAAGTCGACATCGGTGACCTGAAGCCAGGCGAAAAGAAAACCGTTGAATGGCGCGGCAAGCCGGTGTGGATCGTGCGTCGAACTGACGCGCAAGTGAAAGAGCTGCCCAAGAACGACAGCCAGCTGGCTGACCCGAATTCCGAGCGCAAGGCCGACGAGCTGACCCCCGCCTACGCCCGCAACGAAGGCCGTTCGCGCAAGCCCGAAGTCCTGGTCGTTGTGGGCATCTGCTCGCACCTGGGCTGCTCGCCGTCTGATCGCTTTCAGCCGGGCGCGCAACCCTCGTTGCCCGACGACTGGGCTGGTGGTTTCCTCTGCCCCTGCCATGGTTCGACCTTCGACATGGCCGGCCGTGTCTACAAGAACAAGCCCGCGCCCGACAACCTCGAAGTGCCTCCGCACATGTACCTGTCCGACAGCCGACTCCTCATCGGCGAAGACAAGCAGGCCTGACCCCAGGTCACGCGCCCGGCAGCAGCGGCATTTCAGGAGAATTTTTCATGGCCGAGTTCAAGCAAGTCAGTCCCAACGCACCGATCGCCGAGAAGCTGTTGACCTGGGTCGACAACCGCTTCCCTGCGAGCAAGCTCTACAAAGAGCACATGAGCGAGTACTACGCTCCGAAGAACTTCAACTTCTGGTACGTCTTCGGCTCGCTGGCGCTGCTGGTGCTGGTGATCCAGATCGTCACCGGCATCTTCCTGGTGATGCACTACAAGCCCGATGCGGCGACCGCGTTCGCGTCGGTCGAGTACATCATGCGCGATGTGCCCTGGGGCTGGCTGGTGCGCTACATGCACTCCACCGGCGCATCGGCGTTCTTCGTCGTCGTGTACCTGCACATGTTCCGCGGCATGATCTACGGCAGCTACCGCAAGCCGCGCGAACTCGTGTGGATCTTCGGTTGCGCGATCTTCCTGTGCCTGATGGCCGAAGCATTCATGGGCTATCTGTTGCCCTGGGGCCAGATGTCGTACTGGGGCGCCCAGGTGATCGTGAACCTGTTCCAGGCCGTGCCCTTCATCGGCCCTGACCTGGCGCTGCTGATCCGTGGCGACTACGTGGTGTCTGATGCCACCCTGAACCGCTTCTTCAGCTTCCACGTGATCGCGGTACCGCTGGTGCTGCTGGGCTTGGTGGTGGCGCACATCATCGCGCTGCACGAAGTGGGTTCGAACAACCCGGACGGCGTGGAGATCAAGGCAAAGAAAGATGCCAAAGGCATTCCGCTCGACGGCGTGCCCTTCCATCCGTACTACACGGTGCACGACATCTATGCCGTCAGCGTGTTCCTGATGGTCTTCTGCGCGATCCTGTTCTTCACGCCGGAGTTCGGTGGCTACTTCCTCGAATACAACAACTTCATTCCGGCGGACCCGCTGAAGACGCCTGCGCACATCGCGCCGGTCTGGTACTTCACGCCGTACTACTCGATGCTGCGTGCGACCACGTCGCAGATGGTCTACGTGCTGGTCGGCATCGTGGGGCTTGGCGCCGTGCTGAGCATCGTCAAGGGTGGTTTCTCGGGCCTGGTGAAGGCGGCCATCGCCGTTGCAGCGCTTGTCGCGGCCTTCCTGCTGCTGACCTTCGAAGCCAAGTTCTGGGGTGTGGTCGTGATGGGCGGCGCCGTCGTCATCATGTTCTTCCTGCCCTGGCTCGATCGTGCCGAAGCCAAGTCGATCCGCTACCGCCCGAGCTGGCACAAGATCATGTACGGCCTCTTCGTGCTGGTGTTCGCCGTGCTGGGCTACCTGGGTGTGCAGCCGCCATCGCCGGTGGGTGAGCGTGTGTCTCAAGTCGGCACCTTGTTCTACTTCGGCTTCTTTTTGCTGATGCCCTGGTGGAGCCGCATGGGCAAGTCCAAGCCGGTGCCTGACCGCGTGACTTTCGACGCCCACTGAAGACGCAGGCCGGAACCCACATCATGAAAAAACTGATTTTGATTCTGCTGGCATCGCTGAGCGTGAGCGCCAGTGCTGTGGCTTCGGAAGGCGGCGTTGCCTGGGACAAGTTCCCCGAAGGCAAGGTGACTGACATGGCTGCGCTGCAGCATGGCGCCAAGTTGTTCGTCAACTACTGCCTGAACTGCCACTCGGCCTCGTTCATGCGCTACAACCGCTTGCGCGACATCGGCCTGACCGAAGACCAGATCAAGAAGAACCTGATGTTCGCGACCGACAAGGTCGGCGAAACGATGAAGGTCTCGATCGACCCGAAGCAAGCCAAGGAGTGGTTCGGTGGTCTGCCGCCTGATTTGACCGTGATCGCGCGCTCGCGCGCCGACTTCGGCAAGGGCTCGGGTGCCGACTATCTGTACACCTACCTGCGCAGCTACTACCGCGACGACACCAAGGCCACCGGCTGGAACAACCTCGTCTTCCCGAGCGTGGCCATGCCCCACGTGCTGTGGGAACTGCAAGGCCAGCGCACCGCGAAGTACGTCGAAGAGAAAGACCCGCACCATGAAGGCAAGACGGAGCATCGCTTCGCCGGCTTCGAGCAGGTGACGCCGGGCAAGTTGAGCCAGATCGACTACGACGACTCGGTGGCCGACCTGGTGGGCTTTCTTCAGTGGATGGGTGAGCCGGCGCAGAACGACCGAATCAAGCTCGGCAGCTTCGTGCTCATCTTCCTCGCCATCTTCACGGTCATTGCATGGCGGCTGAACGCAGCCTTCTGGAAAGACGTGAAATAAGCGTGCGACCCGCGGCCGCAGGGCGATGCCCTGATCGGCCCAGATCGTTTGCGGAGTGGGGATGCCCGCCGGGGCCCGCCCACTCCGTTTGTGTTTTGCAAGACCTCTAGCCTCAAGGAGCCGCCATCATGATGGTGCTTTACTCCGGAACGACCTGCCCCTATTCGCATCGTTGCCGTTTCGTCCTGTTTGAAAAAGGCATGGACTTCGAAATCCGCGATGTCGACTTGTTCGCCAAGCCCGAAGACATCGCGTTGATGAACCCGTACAACGAAGTGCCGATCCTGGTCGAACGCGACCTGATCCTGTACGAGTCGCACATCATCAACGAGTACATTGACGAGCGCTTCCCGCACCCGCAGCTGATGCCTGGCGACCCCGTCGCTCGCGCTCGTGTGCGCCTGTTCCTGCTCAACTTCGAGAAGGAACTGTTCGCCCACGTGAACATTCTCGAGTCGCGCGGCGGCAAGCCCACCGACAAGCAGCTGGAAAAAGCCCGCTCGCAGATTCGCGACCGCCTGACGCAGCTCGCGCCCATCTTCCTGAAGAACAAGTTCATGCTGGGCGACGACTTCTCGATGCTCGACGTGGCCATCGCTCCGCTGCTGTGGCGCCTGGACTACTACGGCATCGACATGTCGAAGAACGCCGTGCCGCTGCTGAAGTACGCCGAGCGCATCTTCTCGCGCCCGGCCTACATCGAGGCGCTGACGCCGTCCGAAAAGGTCATGCGCAAGTAAGCCCCTCGCCAACGAAGAAGTGGCATGAGCCTCATTCCGACCTCGCCAGGCAACGCCGGTAGTTCCACCCGGCCCTACCTCATCCGCGCTTTGCACGACTGGTGCACCGACAACGGCTTCACGCCGTACCTGGCGGTGTATGTCGACGCCAGCGTGCAGGTGCCGATGGAATACGTGAAGAACAATGAAATCGTTCTGAACGTCGGGTTCGAGGCCACCACCGCGCTGAAGCTTGGTAACGAATTGATCGAGTTCAAAGCGCGCTTCGGTGGCAGTTCACGCGACATTGCCGTGCCGGTTGACCACGTGATTGCCATCTATGCCCGTGAAAACGGGCAGGGCATGGCGTTCCCCGTGCCGACCGAAACGGCCGCCGGCGCCGAATCGCCGCTGCCCCCTGTTCCGTCGGAGCGGCCGGCTCAATCGGGCGGGCTGCGTCTGGCCAGCGCCGAGGGCAGCACCGCCATCGACGGCAAGCACGTGGACGCCGATGATGATCAAGATCCGCCCGAGCCACCCAGCGGCGGCCGCCCGTCGCTCAAACGGATCAAATGATCCGAGCGCCGCGCCAAACGTCGGCGGCTAAAATCTCGGACATCTCTTTTCAGCCCTTGTAGCTCAGTTGGTAGAGCAGCGGTTTTGTAAACCGAAGGTCGCGGGTTCGATTCCTGCCGGGGGCACCACTCAATCAGGCAAGGTTCTCGCAAGAGAACGCTGGGTTGCGGCCTGGCTTTCATGACCCCTCAGGGGCTGGGTGACGCCCTGTCGCCCTGGGAGCAAGCGGATACGTCTGGTATCAGCTCGATTGAACCTTGATTCTGATTGCAGTAACCTGCCATTCCCGACCCTTGAGTGCATCCTCCAGCCGGGGCTGAAGCTGACGCAGTTTGGCGGCGACCGACGCGTTTGCAGCCAGTAACGACCAGCCTTCGCTGTCCACGGGGCCGGGTTTCACATGAGCGGCCAAAGCCGCCGGCAAGACATGGCGAACAGCCTCGAAGCGTGCGTTCGATTCACGCATCAGCTGCTGGAGTCGGACAAGTGGGGCGCTGCGATCAAGCGCCTGTTCTATGCGCAGGGCGTTGGGGGTGACCGGGGGCGGCTTCGGGTTCACCGCAAGGAGTTTAACGATGCAGATCATCATCACGCACGGCAGCTCGGCGCGGACCCGCGTGTTGCACTTCAATCGGCTGCAATTGGCCGGCTTGCTGACCGGGCTAATCATCATGCTGATGCTGCTATCGGGCACGATTTACCACGTGATCTTCTTGAAAGCGGCGCGAGAGGGCTGGCCTGTGGTGAGCCAGATCGTTCGCCTGGTGGTTCGCGACGAGTTTGCCCAGCGTGATCGTTTCATGCGGGAAAACCTCGACGCCATGGCACAGAAGGTCGGCGAGATGCAGGCCAAGCTCATCAAGCTCGAAGCCATCGGCGAGCGCGTGTCCGGCTTGGCGGGGGTGAAGCCCGACGAACTGAAGCAGATCGCACCCGCCGCTCTTCGCGGCGGGCAGGGCGGCCCCTTCGTTCCGGCCGGCACACCATCGTTCGACCAGCTCAATGGCATGGTCTCTTCGCTCGACGAAGCGGCCGAGCAAAGCACCGACTTTTTCACGATGATCGAGTCGCGCCTGTTTGAGAAGCGTCTGGCCGCGTTGATGGTGCCCAACAGCCAGCCGATCAACGGACCGGTGGGATCCGGTTTCGGTTTCCGCACCGACCCGTTCACGGGCCGGGGTGCCTTGCACACGGGCCTGGACTTCCCGTCCGAAGTGGGCTCGCCGATCATGGCGGCGGCGGGTGGCGTGGTGCGATCAACCGACTTTCACCCCGCCTACGGCAACTTGCTCGAGATCGACCACGGCAACGGCCTGATCACGCGTTACGCCCACACCTCCAAGATCATGGTCAAAGCCGGTGACCTCGTGAAACGGGGCCAGGTGGTGGCGCTGGTCGGCACGACCGGTCGATCGACCGGCCCGCACCTGCACTTTGAGGTGATGGTCGAAGGGGTGTTGCAAGACCCCGCCAAATTCCTCGCCGGCAAGGCGTCGGCCGGCGTCCGAACTGCCGCCGTGCCGGCCCCGAGTACCTCGGGGAACCCACCCTGACCACCCTGCGGGGCCATGGACCCGGGTGCTAAGATTCGCGGCTTTTCCCGCGGTAACAGGGGCCTCGCCTTGTAAAAGGCCGAAGCGGCCCTCAGTTCCAAGGGCTGTGCCTTTTTTCAAGAATTCTCAGGCGGCTGGCAACGTGCCAGCCGCTTTGAATTTGCCCGCTGCTTTCCAGCCCCAATCCCTGACGCTGCATGTTGCCCAAGCTTCTCACCTCGATATTCGGTAGCCGCAACGACCGCCTGCTCAAGCAGTACCGCGTGGTGGTGCAGCAGATCAATGCCTTGGAGCCGCAGTTCGAACAACTCGACGACGCAGCGCTTAGGGCCAAGACCGACGAATTCAAGCAGCGCGTCGCTCGCGGCGAGTCGCTCGACGACCTACTGCCTGAAGCCTTTGCCGTGGCCCGCGAGGGCAGCAAGCGTGCCCTCAAGATGCGTCACTTCGACGTACAGCTGATCGGCGGCATGGCGCTGCACAACGGCAAGATCGGTGAAATGCGCACCGGCGAAGGCAAGACGCTGATGGCGACCCTTCCGGTCTACCTGAACGCGCTCACCGGCAAGGGCGTCCACCTGGTGACGGTGAACGACTACCTCGCGCGTCGCGATGCCGAGTGGATGGGCAAGCTCTACAACTTCCTCGGCCTCACGGTGGGCGTGAACCTGCCGCAGATGCCGCGCGAGGAAAAGCAGGCCGCCTACGCCGCCGACGTCACCTACGGCACCAACAACGAATACGGTTTCGACTACCTGCGCGACAACATGGTCTACGAGACCGCAGACCGCGTGCAGCGCGGCCTGCCGTACGCCATCGTCGACGAGGTCGACTCGATCCTGATCGACGAAGCTCGCACACCGCTCATCATCAGCGGCCAGGCTGAAGACCACACCGAGATGTACGTGCGGATCAACGCCGTCGTGCCGCAGCTCAAGAAGCAGATCGGCGAACTCGACCTGCGCACCGGCGAAGGTGTGATCGATCCGGGTGACTTCACCGTCGATGAGAAGTCGCACCAGGTGTTCCTGACCGAAGATGGCCACGAGAACGCCGAGCGCATCCTGCGCGAGGCCGGCCTGCTGGTCGAAGGCGCCAGCCTCTACGACCCGCAGAACATCACGCTGATGCACCACGTGTACGCCGCTTTGCGTGCGCGCCACCTCTACAACCGCGACCAGCACTACGTGGTGCAGGACGGCGAGGTGATCATCGTCGACGAGTTCACTGGCCGGCTTATGACGGGTCGCCGCTGGTCCGATGGCTTGCATCAAGCAGTCGAGGCGAAGGAAGGCGTGCAGATCCAGAGCGAAAACCAGACGCTCGCATCGATCACCTTCCAGAACTACTTCCGCATGTACGGCAAGCTGTCGGGCATGACCGGCACGGCCGACACCGAGGCCTACGAGTTCCAGGAAATCTACGGGCTCGAGACGGTCGTCATCCCGCCGAACAAGCCGACCGCCCGCTCCGACGAACTCGACCTGGTCTACAAGACTGACAAGGAAAAGTTCGAGGCCGTCATCCAGGACATCCGCAGCTGCCATGAGCGCGGCCAGCCGGTGCTCGTGGGCACAACCTCGATCGAGAACTCGGAGCTCATCTCCGAGAAGCTGAAGGCTGCCAAGCTGCCGCACGCAGTGCTCAACGCCAAACAGCACGCGAAGGAAGCCGAGATCGTGGCGCAGGCCGGCCGGCCGGGTGTGATCACCATCGCCACCAACATGGCCGGTCGCGGTACCGACATCGTGCTGGGCGGCAACGTCGAGAACCAGATCAAGCTCATTGAGGCCGATGAATCCCTCGGCGAGACCGAGAAAGCGCTTCGCGCCGACAAGCTCAAGAGCGAGTGGCAAGGCCTGCACGACCAGGTGAAGGCGGCGGGCGGCCTGCGCATCATCGCGACCGAGCGGCACGAGTCGCGCCGCATCGACAACCAGCTGCGTGGCCGCTCCGGCCGCCAGGGCGACCCGGGTTCATCGCGCTTCTATCTGTCGCTCGAAGACTCGCTGATGCGCATCTTCGCCGGCGACCGCGTGCGCGCCATCATGGACCGGCTGAAGATGCCCGAAGGCGAGGCCATCGAAGCGGGCATCGTTACCCGCAGCATTGAAGGCGCACAGCGCAAGGTCGAGGCGCGCAACTTCGACATGCGCAAGCAGCTGCTCGAATACGACGACGTGGCCAACGACCAGCGCAAGGTCATCTACCAGCAGCGCAACGAGATCCTCGAGGCCGAGAGCCTCACGGCCCAGGTGGCCAGCCTGCGCGAGAGCACGCTGACCGACGTGGTGCGCACCTATGTGCCGGCCGAAAGTGTCGAAGAGCAATGGGACTTGCCGGCGCTCGAGAAGACGCTGCGCGACGAATGGCAGCTTGAGTTGCCCCTCAAGGCCCACGTCGAGAAGAGCAATGCCATCACCGATGAAGACATCACCGAGATGGTCGTCAAGGCTGGCAACGATGCCTTCACTGAAAAGCTGGAGCGCGTGGGTGCCGAGCAGTTCACGCCGTTCGAACGCATGATCCTGCTGCAGTCGATCGACCAGCACTGGCGCGAGCACCTCGCGGCGCTGGATTACCTGCGCCAGGGCATCCACCTGCGCGGCTATGCGCAGAAGAACCCCAAGCAGGAATACAAGCGCGAAGCCTTCGAGCTCTTCAGCCAGCTGCTCGACGTGGTGAAGATGGACGTCACGCGCATCCTGATGACGGTGAAGATCCAGACCCAGGAGCAGATTGCCGAGGCGGCTGAAGCGATTGAAGAGCGCGCCGAAGCCATCAGCAACGTCACCTACACCCACCCGAGCGACGATGGCAGCGTGGTGCAGGAAACCGATGCCGCGACGGTGGCGGCCGAGTTGCCCAAGGTTGGGCGCAACGACCCGTGCCCGTGTGGCAGCGGCAAGAAGTACAAGCAATGCCATGGCCGATTGGCTTGAGCTTGGCTTGACCTGAAAAACGGAGCCTTCGGGCTCCGTTTTTTCTTGGGGGCCTGGTTGGCCCGTCACGCTGCGTTTCTACAATCGGCGCCTGCCAAGATCCCAACGCGAGACACGACCATGCCTGTCAACCTGCAAGCCCCCAACCCCCAAGACCTGCATGCCGTGCCGGGTGTGAAGCTCGGCATCGCCATGGCCGGTGTGCGCAAGGCCAACCGCCGCGACCTGACGGTGATCACCTTGGCCGAAGGTTCGCAAGTGGCTGGCGTGTTCACCAGCAACCGCTTCTGCGCGGCACCGGTGCAGCTGTGCCGCAAGCACCTGGCAGCGGCGATCGGACCACGTGCCCTGGTCATCAACACCGGCAACGCGAATGCCGGTACCGGTGAAGACGGTTTGATGCGGGCGTTCTCGACCTGCGTCTCGGTGGCGCAGCAATTGAACCTGTCGCCCGAGCAGGTGCTGCCGTTCTCGACTGGCGTGATCATGGAGCCGCTGCCGACCGACCGCATCGCCGCAGGCCTGCCTGCGGCGATTGCCGACTTGAAGGAGGCCAACTGGGCGGTCGCGGCCGAAGCCATCATGACCACCGACACCTTGCCCAAGGCCGCGTCGCGTCAGGTCCAGATCGGCGGCAAGACGGTCACGATCACCGGCATCAGCAAAGGCGCCGGCATGATCCGGCCCAACATGGCGACGATGCTGAGCTTTCTGGCCACCGACGCCGTGATCGCGCCGCAGCTGATGCAAGCCCTGACGACGGAGGCTGCCGATCGCTCGTTCAACCGCATCACCATCGATGGCGACACGTCGACCAACGATTCGTTCGTCGTCGTTGCCACCGGCGCGGCCGGCCATGCGCCGATTGCCCAGCTTGAGACTGGTGACGGTGCTTTGCTGAAGCAGGCCGTGATCGACGTCGCCACGCAACTCGCCCAGGCCATCGTGCGCGACGGCGAAGGCGCCACCAAGTTCATCACCGTTCAGGTCGACGGCGGCCGGGACGAAGCCGAGTGCAAGCAAGTGGCCTATGCCATCGCCCATTCGCCGCTGGTGAAGACGGCCTTCTTCGCGAGCGACCCCAATCTCGGCCGCATCCTCGCGGCGGTGGGCTACGCCGGCATCGCTGACCTCGACCAGACGCGCATCGAGATGTTCCTCGACGACGTGCACGTGGTCACCGACGGTGGCCGCAAGGCCAGCTACCAGGAAGCCGATGGGGCCCGCGTGATGAAACAGAGCGAGATCACCGTGCGCATCGATCTGCGCCGCGGGCCGGCGCAAGCCATGGTGTGGACCTGCGATCTGAGTTACGACTACGTCAAGATCAACGCCGATTACAGAAGTTGATCGCCCGGTGCTCCGCGCCGATGCGAACCCGTGTTCCCGGAGTTCGGCGCCCTGTGTTTCGTGTGTGCAATCGGCGAGTTTTTTCTAGGGGGTGACCCTCTTCGGACCTTGCCTGCCCGCAGCACCCGCTGGTAGCATGGCCGCTCGCCATTCACCACTTCATGACATGACACACCCCCTCAACCGCCCATTGGATGCCGCTTCGCGCGGTATCGGCGGCATGGGTGCGTCGTCCCGACGCGGCATTCATCTGCCGTCGATCGTGCAGTGCGGCAAGCGCCTTCATGGCGCAGCCCCAGCAGGTTTTGCAGGCAGCCCACGCAAGTCGGCTTTCTGCGGTACCTGACCTCTCAGCTCCACTTCCACCGAAGTTCCGCTGAGATCCTCAGCGGAAGAACTGGTTCCTTGCTCTTCTTTCGCTGACCCGGATCCACCGATCCGCCAGGGTGCCACCCGCACCCGCGACAGAAGAAAGAGAGAGACGAAGATGTGGAACCAGCTCACTCTGCTGCGACGAGCGTGGACGCAACGGTTCACCTTGCCGCCTAACGACCTGCTGCGCGATGCGGTTTACCGCCGCCTGTGGACCTCGATCCTCATCAGCTCGTTCGGCGGGCAGGTGACGATGCTGGCCCTGCCGCTCACCGCCGCCGTGCTGCTGCATGCATCTCCCACGCAGATGGGCTTGCTCACGGCGATGGAGATCGTGCCTTTCGTGCTGTTTTCCTTGCCCGCGGGCGTGTGGCTCGACCGCGTGCGCAAGCTCCCCGTTTATGTGATGGGCGAGTGCATGCTGGGTGTCATCGTGGCGAGCGTGCCGTTCGCCTGGTGGATGGGCTGGCTCTCGATGACCTGGCTCTACGTGGTGGGCTTCGTGATCGGCACCGTCTACACCGTGGCCGGCACCGCCGCACAGATCGTGCTGACGCAGGTGGTGGCGCGCGAGCGCCTGGTCGAGGCGCATGCCAAGAACGCGCTCGCTACATCGGGCGCTGAAGTGGCCGGCCCCGGTTTCGCCGGTGCGCTGATCAAGGTCGTCGGCGCGCCGCTCGCCCTGCTGGTCGACGCGGTGCTGGTGGTGGTGTCGGCCGCCATCTTGCGCGGCATCCGCGTGCAGGAAGACCAGCGCTCGCGCAAGAACACGCATTTCTGGCGCGACCTGCGGACCGGCGTGCGCTTCGTGTTCAGCACGCCGTTGCTGGTGTCGCTGGCGGTCGTGGTCGGCGCATGGCAGATGTGCCACCACGCGGCGGTGGTGGTGCAGATCTTGTTCGCCACCCGCACGCTGGGCTTGAGCGAGCAGCAGGTGGGGCTGAGCTACATGGGCATGGGCCTGGGCACGGTCTTGTCGAGCGTGCTGGGCAACCGCATCAGCCGCCGCGTGGGGCCTGGGCCTTGCCTGGTGATCGGCTGCGCCATCTGCGGCGCGGGCTGGCTGTTGCTCGCCGTGGCGCCAGCCAACGCCTGGGGCGTGGCGGCGTTCGCGTTGATGCTGTTCCTTTTCAGCACGGGCGCGGTGCTGGTGTTCATCAACTTCCTCGCGCTGCGCCAGGCGGTGACGCCTGAGCCGCTACTCGGCCGCATGACGAGTGCGATGCGCTGGCTCACGCTGCTGGCCGCCGGCCCTGGCGCTTTGCTGGGCGGCTGGCTGGGCGAGCACGTGGGCCTGCGTGCAGCGCTTGGGTTCTCGGGAGTCTCGTGCCTGCTGCTGGCGCTGGTGGCATGGCGCCACCCCGCCATCCGCGGCGTGAAGGTGCTGCCCAAGACGGAAGATGCCGACGAGTGGGTGGGGGCCGAGGCCTCGGTGCGCCCCACCACGATCATGGACGTGAGCTGAGGAGCGGATGTAATGGACCCTGTGCTGATCGACGTTCCCGAACGCGTGTTGACCGAGCGCTTCATCGCGCGTTGCCCGCAACCTGGGGACGGTGCGACCGTGAACGCCGCGGTGTGTGAAACGCTTGCCGAGCTGCGCCCTTGGATGCCGTGGGCGCAGACCGCACCCACGGTGGATGAATCGGAGCTGCATGCCCGTCGCGCGCAAGCCAAGTTCCGCCTGCGCGAAGACCTGGTGATGTTTATCTTCGAGCGCCTGCCTGGCGACCGCGAAGGCGCGCTGCTCGGCGGCTCGGGCCTGCACCGCATGGACTGGGCGGCGCGCAGCTTCGAGATCGGCTACTGGCGTCGTACGGGTCACACGCAACGCGGCGTGATCACCGAGATCGTGCGCGCGTTGAGTCGCATGGCCTTCGACACGCTGGCCGCGCGCCGAGTCGAGATCCGCATGGACACCAACAACCTCGCCAGTCGGCGTGTGGCCGAGCGGGCCGGCTTCACCTTCGAAGGAGTGCGGCGGCAAGACGGCGTGACGCCAACCGGCGAGCCGCGCGACACCTGCGTGTATTCGCGGGTGCGTGGTGTCGAAGAGGTTCAGGCCTGAACCGATGAGCCCGGTGAGAAACGGTCGACGGCGTCGGTGATCAACCCGTCGATCCCGGCGTCGAGCAAGCGCTGCGCATCGGCTGGCTCGTTCACGGTGTAGCAGAGCGAGCGCATGCCGGTCGCGTGGATCTGCGCGATGACTTCGGCGTCGAGCGGCTTGTGGTTGGCCACGACGGCCACGCAGGCCAGGCCTTTGGCTTCGTCAAGCCAGCCGTGCCGCAGGCTGTCGAGCAGCAATGCGCGTGGCAGGGTCGGTACGGCGGCTTGCGCTGCCGCCAGAGCGTCTGGCTGGAACGAACTGAGCAATGGTTTCACGGCTGCCGCAGACCACAGGCGTTCGGCTTCGATGGCCACCACGCGGCCGGTTTCTTCGTCCTGGCCGGGCGTGGGTTTGATCTCGATGTTGAGCGCGAAACCATTGCGGATGCAGTAATGCGCCACCGCATCGAGGCTGGGGATGGGTTCACCGGCGAAAGTGCGGCTGTGCCACGCGCCGGCATCGATGCGGGACAGCTCGCTCCAAGCGCGTTCGCCTGCCGTTCCTTGCTCAGGTGTCGTGCGCTGCAGCGTCGCGTCGTGCAGCAGGAAAGTCAGCCCATCGGCACTCAGCTTCACGTCGCACTCGAAGGCGCGATAACCGTGGCTCGCGCCCACGCGAAAGGCCGCCAGCGTGTTTTCAGGCGCGAGCTTGCCGGCGCCGCGGTGGGCGATCCAGAGCGGATAGGGCCACATGCCGGGGCTCATTCCACACGAACTCCGGTGGCCACGTCGAACCAGTGCAAATGCTGCGCCGACAGCTGAAGCTGCACGGTGCTACCGACCGCGGGCGGTGTGAGCATGCCGTCCATGCGCAAGGTGAACGCGTGGCTGCCGAGCTGGCCGTGAACCAGTCGCTCGGCGCCTAGCATTTCGATCAGCTCCACCTTCAGCGGCCAGCCGCCCGAGCCACCGGCCACCACGTGCTCGGGCCGCAGGCCGAGCGTGAGCTCGCCGTTGCGCGGAGCCGGCGCAGGCAGCGGCACGGTCTGGCCGTCAAGCGTGAAGCTGGCGCCGTTCGCAAGGCCCGTCAGCAGGTTCATCGGCGGCGAACCGATGAAGCTCGCCACGAAGGTGGTGGCCGGCCGGGCGTAGACCTCGTCCGGCGTCGCGAACTGCTCCATGCGCCCGGCGTTCATCACGATCATGCGTTGCGCGAGCGTCATCGCCTCGACCTGGTCGTGCGTGACGAACAGCGAGGTCACGCCCAGCTCGGCGTGCAGCTTGCGGATCTCGATGCGCGTTTGTGCACGCAGCTTGGCGTCGAGGTTGGACAGCGGTTCGTCGAACAAAAAGACCTGCGGCTGGCGCACGATCGCACGTCCCATGGCCACGCGCTGGCGTTGGCCGCCCGACAGCTCGCGCGGCTTGCGTGCGAGGTAGGGCGCGAGCTGCAGGATGCCCGCGGCCTTGTCGACACGTGCCTTGATTTCAGCGACGGGCACCTTCGAAATCTTCAGGCCGTAAGCCATGTTGTCGAACACCGTCATGTGTGGGTAGAGCGCGTAGTTCTGGAACACCATCGCGATGTCGCGCTCGGAAGGCTCGATGTCGTTGACCACGCGGCCACCGATGGCGATCTCCCCTTCGGAGATTTCTTCCAGCCCGGCCACCATGCGCAGCAGCGTGCTCTTGCCGCAACCCGACGGGCCGACGATGACGACGAATTCACGGTCGGCAATCTCGGCGTTGACGCCGTGGATGACCTGGTTGGCCTTGGCCCCGACGCCGTAGCGCTTGATGACCTTGCGAAGTGAGATGGCTGCCATGTTTTGTTTTATTTCTCTGTATCGACCAGGCCCTTGACGAACCATTTTTGCATCAGCATCACCACGAGCGCCGGTGGGATCATCGCCAGCATGGCGGTGGCCATCACGAGGTTCCACTCGTTCTGCGAATCGCCGCCCGCGATCATGCGCTTGATGCCGTAGACCACGGGGTACATGTCTTCGTTGGTCGTCACCAGCAGCGGCCAGAGGTATTGGTTCCAGCCGTAGATGAACTGGATGACGAACAGCGCTGCGATGCTGGTGGCCGACAGCGGCACGAGGATGTCTTTGAAGAAGCGCATCGGCCCGGCACCGTCGATGCGCGCGGCCTCGACGAGCTCTTCAGGCACCGTCAAAAAGAACTGACGAAACAGGAAGGTCGCCGTGGCCGAGGCGATCAGCGGGATCGTCAGGCCGGCAAAGCTGTTCAGCATGCCGAGGTCGGACACCACCTTGTAGGTCGGGCCGATGCGCACCTCCACCGGCAGCATCAGCGTGACGAAGATGGCCCAGAAGAAGAACATGCGGAAGCGAAAGCGGAAGTACACGATCGCGAAGGCCGACAGCAGCGAGATCGCGATCTTGCCGAAGGTGATGATGAGTGCCGACACCAGGCTCACGAACATCATGCGGCCCACGGCGGCGGTGGAGCCGGCGCCATGGCTGCCGCCTTGAAGGGCGGCGGTGTAGTTCTCGATGAAGTGAGCACCGGGCAGCATCGGCATCGGTCGCTGCACCACTTCCTGTGCAGTGTGGGTCGAGGCGACAAAGGTGATGTAGACCGGCAGCGCGACCACGAGCACGCCGAGGATCAGGATGACATGGGCGAGGATGCCCAGCGTGGGGCGACGCTCGACCATCAGTAGTTCACTTTCTTCTCGACGAACTTGAACTGCAGAACCGTGAGCACGACAACGATCACCATCAGCACCACCGACTGCGCAGCCGATCCTCCGAGGTCGAGCGCCTTGAAGCCGTCGTAGTAGACCCGGTAGACGAGGATGGACGTCTCCTTGCCCGGGCCGCCCTGGGTCGACGCGTCGATGATCGCGAAGGTGTCGAAGAACGCGTAAACCATGTTAATCACGAGCAGGAAAAACGTGGTCGGCGTGAGCAGCGGGAACTGGATGGTCCAGAAGCGGCGCCAAGGCCGGGCGCCATCGATCGCCGCCGCTTCGATCAGCGATTTCGGGATGCTCGCCAACCCGGCGAGAAAGAACAGGAAGTTGTACGAGATCTGCTTCCAGACGGCGGCAGCTACCACTAGCGTCATCGCCTGCCCGCCATTGAGCAGGTGGTTCCAATCAACGCCGATTGCCTCCAGCCCGTAAGCCACGATGCCGATGCTCGGCGAGAACATGAAGAGCCACAGCACCCCGGCCACCGCCGGTGCCACGGCGTAAGGCCAGATCAGCAGCGTCTTGTAGACCGTGGCGCCACGCACCACGCGGTCGGCGAAGACCGCGAGCAGCAAGGCCAGCGAGATGCCGCACACCGCCACCAGGATCGAGAAGACCGCCGTCGTCTTGAAGGACGCAAGGTAGGTCTCGTCATTCCAGAGATTCTGGAAGTTCTCCAGCCCGACCCAGTTGACCGAGGTGCCGAATGCATCGGACTGCTGCAGCGATTGCACCAGCGCCTGGCCCGCAGGCCAGAAGAAGAACACCGCGATGACGATGGCCTGCGGCGCGAGCAGCGCCCAGGGCAACCAGCCGGATCGGAAGACAACGCGCTTTTCCATCAGAGGCGATCGAAGAGGTCAGGCTGGCCGCCGGGCCGCCCCAAGGCCGGCCTGCGACCCCTCGGGGGGCAGGAGCGAAGCGACGTAGGGGCCGACATTCCCATCAGGACTTGTTGGCCTTTTCGAAGCGCTCGAGCAACTCATTGCCGCGCTTCACGATCGAGGCCAGTGCTTCCTTGGCTGTCTTCTTGCCGCCCCAGACCTGCTCGAGTTCTTCATCCTCGATGGCGCGGATCTGCACGTAGTTGCCCAGGCGGATGCCACGCGACTTGTCGGTGGTCTTGCGGATCATCTGCGTGACGGCGACGTCGGTGCCTGGCTTCTCCTTATAGAAGCCCGACTTCTCGGTGAGCTGGTAGGCCGCGGTCGTGATCGGCAGGTAGCCGGTGCGCTTGTGGCTGGCCGACTGCACTTCGGGGCTCGACAGGTAGTTGAAGAACGCTGCCACGCCCTTGTATTCGGCCGGCT